>Ga0307512_10002154_pt1 | contig 25779 bp, 19 predicted proteins | sample 14_EM_MG_FD_200267 | JGI IMG/M metagenome (GOLD analysis project Ga0307512, IMG submission 200267) | Populus trichocarpa ectomycorrhiza microbial communities from riparian zone in the Pacific Northwest, United States - 14_EM | ecosystem: Host-associated > Plants > Roots > Unclassified | place... | reverse complement strand
ACACGACCCCCCCCCCCTCTTTTTCGTTATTTGTTACCCCAGGTACGATTCGCGACGCCAAGTACTGTTGGCGGGGGGAGTTGATCCGGCCGACTTGAGCGTGTTCGGTGCCGCTCTGACACAAGGCCTTTCCCCGAGCAAGAGAGTGACGAACGCTGCGGTAGCCGTACGTTTTCTCATTCGAACGCCGATTTTTTTGGCTGACTACAACTGTGCGCCCACGCAGAACTACAAGGCACAGTTCTTGCTCGCGCGGCAGCAACAGCACCAAGAGCCGCAGCCGCAGCAGAAGGAGAAGACGAGCAAGACGCTGGGTCGCACACTGACTCGCGAAGAATCGTTGCTGTCGATCGCTGATGCCATTCGTCCTCCCGGTCTGAGGCTCGAAACCGATATGGCCGATGAGCCTCCTCCGACCGTGACGCGTCGCGGCCACTCCGTGAGTTCAAATGATGACTTGCGTACTTTTCCATCTGACCTGTCGTCGTTCCTTGGCAACCAAAAAAACAAATTTGAATCTCGTACCACCCCCATTCCTCCGTCAGATCGTGATGGACATGGCCAGGATCATCGGCTGGAAGCCTGAGGGATCCGAAAGAATCGCTAGTCATGAGGGAAACGGAGGCCAGTTGCATCGCAAACTCGGACGTTCGGTAAGTTAAACTGGCATCATGATTCTGTCCGACTGAAATGCGTGTGGGGTGTCCACACCCCTGCAACCTGTGCTGATTTTTCCGGTTTTTCATTGTTGCAGGTGCTGCCCGAGATGTCTGCGATCATCCACGAGCGTGATGCACTCGAGGTTGAGAACGATCGGTTGCGCTCCATTCTTGGGACCAGTTGTCAGTGAATTACAGTACTAGTGTAGCCGAGACAGCCGGCGGTGGATGTGGGAATCGAAAGTGTGCCCTTGATGATGGTAGCTGTGCGTGATCTTAGATATATCACAGTCCTACAGTTGGCAGTTTCGATCAGGCCATAAATAGTAAATATTCGACACACTGTGCCTAGGCTGTCACCTCCGAGAACACCAACTAGAACAACAGGTTGGCAGCAATTGCTGCTTTCGTCACAAAGATCATACACCAACACCAGGCCGCGGTAATACCGCAGCCTGTGCTATATTTGGGGATGCGGCGAAATAAACATTGAGGATCAACCTATCACTAAGTATTATAAGTTATGTCCTACTGACTACAATAAAGAAGACGTCCGAACACCTGGCCAAAAGGCAGACAGGTTCAGTCCATAAGCTACAGCGATGGGTATATCCCCTACTCCTCCGGGGAAGAAAGTACTAGTCTACAGTACCATGAAAGGATAATAAGGTGTAGCAGGTTACGCAGTCCATGCTGCACAAACGGGGAGACAGCAGAGGGTTTGTGGGGGGGGGAAGGATGCCTTCGTTCGCATTCGTCACGGGATGCCCCGGGTAGCGGTCGGTCCCCGCCTCCATATGATGTAGAACGTGATCATGCAGTGGGGAGGTACATGCTCCTGCGGCGAGCGGCGGCGGCATTCAGGAGGACGAAACCGTCGGGTAGGATAGAGGCGCGCTCCTTGCGGCGGACCGTGCCTGTCATGTGTTTCCACAGGCGTATCAGACGGCGTTCCATATGCTTGGCTGCAGAACGCGAGTGTCTTGGTCGTGGGTTACTACAGAGGACAGAGAAAAGGATCGAGGTCAGTCAAGGAGTTCGAGGAATGGGAAAAACGGGAATTGTGGGAATGGGAATTGTGAGACTTACCGAGGCCGTTCTTCATAGGGAGGGGGAGGGGGAAGGCAAGATAAGTCGTAAGTGACAAGTGGGCCAGCCATTTGAGTTGGGTATGGGTGTGTGAATTAGGGAAGGGGGGGGGAGGATGAGAGTATTAGAGTCGTTGGGTGGGAGAATGGGGCTCCAGATGGGGACGCTTTATACTACTGGCGCCATAGCATGTTTACATGGCGAAGTGGGCTGATGCACAGCTTGCGGTTTTGTGGGACCTTCCATTGTTACGTTTCCGAACGGGGAACAGGGTGCCTGCAAAGCGAAACGTATAAGCAACCGGGCGCGCAAAAAGGCAGGGACAGACCAGACACGGACAGGAAGACGCAACAACGAAACAAGGGGCGCCACAAGTAATGTAACCGTTAACAAGCACCACACACAATCACACAAGGCGGCCGCGGCCTTGGGTTGGGTTTCTGTAAGCCACTCACTGGCTGGCTTGGCCTGGCTGGTGAATGGCAACCGTTCGCTTCTCGTTACGGTCACAGCGACAATACGGAATTGTTATTCTTCATGTATGGAAATCATGATGGGGGCCAATGCATGCAATGAGAAAGAGAAGGGAAGAGAAGCGAGCGCTTTCCTTCCTCCGAGTTCCGCGGGGTCACCGTGGGTAACTAGCCGTGCTGCATCCGTATGATGATGACGACTTGTGCGCTTATTCTCCAACCACACGGAGAACGTGTCGATACCACAGTATACAGTACTGCACAGTAGGTTGACGAGCAAGCGAGATTCGCCCAATGTGCGCACCGGCTCGCTAGACGTCTGACACCAGACTGAGAGTTGTCCCCTTCGGTTGCTTATAGCTGCCAGCCGAAGAAGAGAAGGAGCGCATATACGATACGTAGAGAAACAATTAGAGTACCAGACTCGGCGCTTATTCCGCTAACCCCTTTGTTGAAACACGGTGCGTCCTCGCAACGAGTCCAGCCAGCGCAGCGTGTCTCCCTCCTTCGTCTTCTTTCCTAGGGGGTTCCATATTGTAAGGGGCTTGGACCGACCACCGCCCCGAGAAACGCGTAGTTACTGGGGTCTGGTTCTGTTTCTTCTTCTGCTGTTCTGCATCAGATAGTTTCCGATCAGGCGGCGTGAGATATGGGGGCTGTTACTGTTACACAAGCACTGCGGGTTTCTCTGAGTTTCCGGACTGTTTCCGCGTTTGTGGAGCTCTTGGCAGCACGCTAGGACCTTCTTCCTCTTGAGACCGATCAAGCGCACCCAGTCTTCATCTTCGTCCTCGAGACTTGTGATGCGTGTTTCTGTTTCGCGCTCGTCACCGCGCGCGCAACCCGCACCATTACAATTAGTTCTACTCAATTCAAGTCCTTGCTCTTCGCCCTTTGATCATGATACTTCTCTCCTATCATGCTCTCGCACTGCCGCTACTGTAGAATTTCCCGGGTTTCAGACGGCCCATCGCTGATAGATATATCAGCGCACGTCACACTAAATGGCTTCAGCTTGACGACAGTAAAGCATGTGCAAGTAAGGCCATCGACAGCGCGTCAGTCACTGGCCGGTACCCAGGGACATGCCTCATGAAGGATGGAGGGGTGCCAATGTCCCTTACTTCCTTTGGTTACATGCAGACGAATACGCTCCTCCGTTTCGTGGGATTCGAACGTCCCAGCACGATGATTCTCCACAATCATGCTGTCTCGGGCGTTAAACAGCGTGTAACGTGTCCGTACTACCGTATGCGCGTCTTGAGAAAATGAAAGGAAGATTCCCTCACCCATCTCCGATCCGGTTCCCTCCTAAAACACGTGTATGTTGAAGTACGACGACCATCAGAGAGGAGGCTTTCTTGCTCGGGCGACTTGCGAGTTGTCACGACATAGTCGTATTGTTACCGATGTTCATAAAAACAAGAGCACTAGCACAATGGAAGCTTCGATGCACAGTCCCTAATCACTAACGCCTTTTATTCCCTCTGACCTCAGGTCAAGCCAACATAGGTCACAAACCCACGAGGTTCCAATGTGAAGGTAGATGGAACGCCTTCAGGGGATCTCACGTTTAAGTTGATGGAGTGTTGACGATTCCCATGGATGATTTCGAGATCACTAATAACCCCTCGGCTAGATGAGTCCCGTGGGTTGCTAAGCCTAGCAATTTTCTGCACCGAGACCGGAAGGCAGCTGGTTTGCCTGGTGACGGACGCATGTCCCGAGTCGGCTCCCCGTAGTATTAATTGTACCGAGTAGTACCGTTCTGCGCTACCTACTATACTTCCCTTTTCCCCCGGCCCCTGCGTGATGTCTTGTTGTGGGCCTCTCAGTCGATCGTCGTCAAGGGGTACGTGCGTGTAAGACAGACAGGTCGTTGTTCTCTGCTGTGCCATTGTGTCATTGGGTCGCTCGCACCCGAAATCCCGAACAATGATCCAATCACCAATATTACCTACAATCTCCCAGTACCCACTCATCCGGCTAGTCCACACCCACCACACCCATCATCATACCCTCCTCCACCCTCTCACCTTGCATCCCACTCGCCAAGGCGTTTCAGCGGCGCCGCTCATGGTTCCTGTAATATCTCGCAACAACTCTGAATTGTCGGGAACAGAGTCATCTGATCCTGATATCCGGTTGGCTTATCGGAGCATCACCCAACACGGTTCCCTCGACTGGTAATCTCTCATATCCCCCTCCAGGTTGATCCTGCTAAAACATTACCTCAGGCTTGCCCTTACATACGGAAAGGTCCGCCTTCTTTCATAGATTCACGACGATTCATGAATTGTGGAGGCTAATCTTCGGCGATTTAACACCGCAGTGGACCCCTGGATTAAAGCTCTCCGCGGCTGGCTCGCAAGGTTTATCCGAACTTAAGCAATGCATCTCGCAATCAGAACAGTCCGTATTTTTCGTGTTCTGTCGTATTTCTGTCGACGGGGCCAACTGCTTTGCCACGATCACCTATCTCCCTGAAGGTACTTCAGGTCTACGTAGAGGTGCGCCCATGCCCCGCGATATCACCGGTCCTTGATGTTTGACCGCTTTGCAGCACGGACATCTATGGCCTCACGTACCGTCCAATCCTGGTTCAAGGTCCGTCCCCTCTCCATGGCTACGCGCTCATGGCAACTTACTTAATGTCGGTGCTCAGGGTCGACAAGCAACTTTAACCGTCTCACGCCTTGAGGACCTCACCGTCGACGCAATACTCGACTCAATGCCAGTCCCTCCCTCTGCTCCCACCGCCCCCAGTCCGATCGTCCGATCGACTTCCGACGCCCAAGACCGCGAAAAAGAGCTCCCCCGTGCGCCAGGGCCAGTCACTCGGACATCCTCAGAGCCCCCAATCTACGTCACCATGCGCGGGCGGCCGAACTTTGGAGACCCACACACGCGCTCAGAGCAGCGCGAGGCTGCGCGGCGGGCGGCCGAAGCGGAAGCGCGTGCGACGCGACGGGAGGAGGCTGCGCGGCAAGCGCGGATCAAGTCGCAGCGCGAAGCGGAAGCGCAGGAGGCAGAGGCGGCGGAGCGTTCGCGGCGGGCGCAGCTGGAGCGGGATCTGGCACACAAGGCGGCTGTGCGGACGGCGCGGGAGGAGATGGAGCGGGCGGAGGAGGAGCGGCGGGCACGCGATCGGGAGGAGCGACGGCGGAGGGGCGCGGAGAAGCGGGCTGAGGCGGCGAGGAAGTTCGAGGAGTGGAAGCTTGAGGAGACTCGCAGGCGCGAGGAGCAGATTAAGATCGAGGATGAGCTCAAGAGACGGGCGAACGAGCGGCGGGAGGCCGCGCGCGAGGCGGCTGCCAAGAGGCGCAGGGAGAGTCGCTTGCCTGGCGATAGCGTGCTCTTGAGCGGGTGGGTCACCGTGCAGACCTCCGGGTCGATCGCGTGGCGGAGGCGGTACTTCCAGTTGACCGATACCGTGTTGAGGCTTTACAACCGGGAAAAGGTCAGTAGGTCTTTTTTTCCTGCAAAGAGGGATGGTCTCTGAAACGAGAAGGTACAGGACGTTGATGATGTCCCCTCGGACGTTGTCGTGCTCAAGAGCACAGGACCAAGCATCAAGGAATGGTACGAAGGGTTCGAGGAATTGCGCTCGATCCCCCATGCTTTCGCACTTTGTCTTACCAATGGCGAGCCTCCCATCATGCTTTTCTCCGACACTGCTCCAGAAAAGGTACCATCTTTCTTTGTAGTACATAGTTATATCCGTCGCTGATTTCCTTTGATCTTAGGATTTGCTCTCTGGTCTCTTAATGACATGTCCATCATAATCGCATGATCCACGTGTATGTGTCCGTGTATGCCATTGCCATCGTATACCCAGCCTAGTATGCTTAGGCTCAGCATGCCAAACCTGTACTTCTCCACATTTCTTGGATGAAATAGAATTAAATCTTATTCACGTTGAGCTTTGAGAGCGTGCAGCGAGGCGAGAGATAGAGAGCGCAACGTGTGATTGTTCAATCGACCCGAGTGAGCAAGACGCGTCGAGTTCATCCGTTCATCCAATCCCAATCCCATCCTTCAACCGACACTCCAACGCAAAACATGTCGTTCGGTGGCCAGACTCCAGTATTCGTAATGAGTAAGATCGATATGTAAGTCTCCAGCATGAGCTCACTCTGTAACATCCAGATACCGCACCCGAGCGGCATTCAGGGCGGAAAGCCCAGATCTCAAATATCACCGCAGCAAAAGTGCGTCCTCAGATACCTGTCCGCTTGAGAACGCTGAACACCCTATCGTAAAACCAGACCGTCGCCGATGTCATCCGAACATGTCTAGGTCCCAAAGCCATGCTAAAAATGATCCTCGACCCTATGGGAGGTATAATGTGAGCGCTTTACTAGCTCCTGCTTGCCCAGGGAACCTTCCTCAAAAATTTTCCTTGCTCTCCAGTCTCACAAATGACGGAAATGCGATTCTTCGAGAGATCGACGTCGCTCACCCTGCGGCAAAAAATATGATTGAGCTCAGCCGGACACAGGACGAGGAGTGCGGGGATGGGACGACCAGTGTGATTGTCTTGGGTACGTCATCACCTACTCGCATCTATCCTCACCCTCAAAAGGACTCTCCTACGCCGCGCCGTAAAAAAACAGCGGGCGAGATCCTCGCGCAGTCCCTCTCGCAGCTCGAACGGGACATCCACCCGGTCGTCATCATCTCGGCCTACAACAAAGCGCTCCAAACCGCGCTCGAGATCGTCTCCCGCGTCTCGGTCCCGATCGACACGAGCGATGACACGCAAATGCTGGCGCTCATCAAGAGCTCGATCGGGACCAAGTTCGTCATACGCTGGGCAGACCTGATGTGCCGCCTCGCGCTCGAGGCCGTCCGCACGGTCTCGCAGGGTGGCGACGCGGTCGGCAGCGACGTGCGCACGGTCGACATCAAGCGCTACGCCCGCGTGGAGAAGGTCCCCGGCGGCGAGATCGAGGGCAGTCGGGTCCTTTCGGGCGTCATGCTCAACAAGGACATCGTCCACCCGCAGATGCGACGTCGCATACACAAGCCTCGCATCGTCCTCCTCGACTGTCCGCTCGAGTACAAGAAGGGAGAGAGCCAGACGAACATCGAGATTTCGAAGGAGGCCGACTTTGCGCGTATCAATCAGATCGAGGAGGAGCAGGTCAAGGCGATGGTCGACCGCATCCTCGAGTTCAACCCCGACCTCGTCATCACAGAAAAGGGCATCTCAGGTCCGTCTCCGTCCCCGCCCTCCCTCGAACTTTTTGAAAGTGGACGTGTGTGCTGAGTACCTCTCTCGTCGAAATAGATTATGCGCAATATTTCTTCGCAAAGGCGAACGTCTCTGCGCTCCGACGCGTACGCAAGTCGGATAACAACCGCATCGCTCGCGCAGTAGGGGCAACGATCGTGAACCGCGTAGAAGATCTACGAGAATCAGACATTGGAACTCGTTGCGGGCTATTCAACATCGAAAAGATGGGCGACGAGTGAGATTCTACCACTGTCTTGTCCCCCTCACCCCACCCCACCACACCACACTCACGCAACAACACCTTCCCATTCTCATCCCACAGATACTTCTCCTTCCTGACCGAATGCACGACTCCCAAGGCATGCACCATCCTCCTCCGCGGGCCGTCCAAGGACATCCTAAACGAGATCGACCGCAACCTGGCAGACGCCATGTCCGTCGCGCGCAACGTCGTCTTCAACCCGACGCTCGTGCCCGGCGGAGGCGCGGTCGAGATGGCCATCTCGGTCGGCTTGCACGCTCGCGCACGTGCGGTCACGGGCGTCGAGGCGGGCCCCTTCCGCGCCGTCGCGGACGCCCTCGAGGTCATACCGCGCACGCTCGTGCAGAACGCGGGTGGGAACGCCATCCGCGCCCTCACGGCGCTCCGCGTGCGTCTTCTTTCTCTTTCCTTCCCCTTCCTTTCCTTTTTTTTTTTATCCCGCACCTTCTTCATTTAAACCCATCCTCACTTTTTTTGATAGGCAAAACATGCGAACGGAGAGCATTCGTGGGGTATCGACGGTGAGACGGGCGAGATCGTGGACATGAAAACGTACAAGTTATACGAATCTGCCAGTGTCAAGGTTCGTTTCATTCCTCCGTATACCCCTCTTTCCACCGACGTCACCCATCGCTGACTTACCGCATCTCCGAATCTCGTCTCGTGTTCAGATCCAAACTTTCAAAACCGCCATTGAGGTGCTGCGCTTTACTGACCTTCTTTGTCCTCTGTCCCCTTTGCTGATCATTCGCTTTCACTTGTTCAGGCCGCGCGTGTCCTATTGCGTGTCGACGACGTCGTTCAGGCGACGCGGAAGGAACGCCAGCAGGAGCAGGGCGGACCTCCGGAAGAGCCCGTACAAGATTGATCCGAGTCGATGGGTGAACAGCGTCGGGCTTCCCTTAGCAACGATCAATTGTAGTACGATTTTTCACCATATTCATTTTCTGACACAAGTTTTTCGATGACCTGGGAGAGTTCGTTGAGGGTATGAAAGTCCACCAAGAGTCAAGCTGGTGCTGTCTACGGCCGTACTCTAAGGCGATAAACAAATTAATCTACTGTAAAGTTGCGTGGTATAAACATATGACGCATGGCCGCTGCAGTCCGTCTAATGAGTGAAACGAAAGAGAGCGATGAGGTGCCAGGCTAGCATCCCGATACTACCACCAGCGGATCTCTGTCCATAGTAAGGGCGCAAACACCACGATCGCCGTCCAGAACTGCCCACACACCAAACAAATCAGCATCAGCAATGACAGGACTATCTGAACACTCACGGTCTGGATGGCGGCGATGCATAGTGCAGGGTACTCTGCCAGCGTGGGTCGCGCGAGCTTGGGTTTCTCGCTCCCGGGAACGCGGACGTACCGCGGATGCACGAATAGGATCCAGAGAGAGTAGATTGCCACGGAGAAGAAATGGTTAAAGAGTAAGACCGGATCTGGTGCAAGACTAGGATTTTTTCATGATGTTCGGGTGAAGACGTTATCAATGGTTGTGCCCCAGCGAGGGGAAGATAATGGCTCACCCCGAGAGCAACGAGACCGGACCTCGAATGCATTCCCCGCCGCGTTCAAAGTACTTGAAACATCCGGTCCGCAGATGACCAAGGCACTCGCCTGTGTACGCACATACGGCATAAGGGCGTCAGAGGTTTGTGGTAATCGCAGAGAGCTAGCCACAGTTAGAGGATACGTGTACTTACCGTCGGCGCCGAAGAGGTCGTACAGCGCGACGCTCAAGATATTGATTGTCGATGCGAGGGGCTTGCGCGCCCAGTGCCATCGATGGAGCACGTCCGTCAGCGCATGCCAGTCGGTGAGGTTAGGCTCGGCTGCGATCATCGGCGCGAGGAGCACGACGTCCGAGAGGGCGACCGTCATGCCACCGCCGGTGAGCGGATGGCGCATGTTCCACGCGTCACCGAGGAGGATGATGCCCTCCTTGGAGTGAGGCCCGCCTTGCTCGACGGGCGGAAGGAACGAGTTGGGCATGCGACGGAGACGGTCTTTCGATAGCGCCTTGTGGATGGGCGCGTGCAGCGACGCCGGGAGTTGTGGGACGATACTGGTAAGGATGTGATTCTATAAAGGATGGTCTTCGTTTGAAAAAAACTCTAGCAACGAACGCGCAGATGAGAATTCACCTTGAGATCAGACGGGAGGGGGTTCTTGACGTCGATGAGGATGCGGGTATCGTGCTCCCCGATCTGGTATAAGAGCACGGGACCATGTCCCTTAACGAGGGCCACCGTGCCATGTTGCGGGATCGGAAGCGTGACGTCTTCTAAAATGGCACCAAGAAAATTGCCGCGCACAACTGCGCGCTTCTTGAGCGTGTCGCTGTCCAAGACCGCGCTACGAAAATTGGAGAAGCAGCCATCGGCGACGACGACGAGGTCGGAGAAAAACACCTCCTTGTGCTCTGCGCCGGTCCTGCGCGCGCGCACGCCCAACACCCTGCGCGTCAGGGGACACTCGACCAAGTCTGTCACCGTTGCCTCGAAAAGGTCGACGCCCGGGGCGGCCTTGGCGCTTGCGCGGAGGTTCTGGACGAAGCGACCGTGGTGGAAGGAGCGGCCTTCGGCGCGGCAAGGATATGGGACGTGTACGGTCTGTCCGGCGTCGAGGACTGCGTAGCCGTGAACGGGGATCGCGTCGATGCCCTCGAGGCACGCGCCGAGGCCGAGCGAGCGCAGCGCGGCGACGCCGCCCGGTTGGAGGAGCTCGCCGACGATGCGGTCTGGCTCTGCGAGGGATCGCTCGAGGAGGGCGATGCGGAGGGGTGATGCGCGAGATGTAGACGCTGCTGTGGAGAGGGCATGGGCGAAAGCTGAGCCTGCGATGCCTGCGCCAACGATGACGATGTCATATGACGAGCCCTGTGGTATAGCTGAGGACATCTAAAAGGGCTCTCCCAAGCTCTTTCCCTCAGTTCTTGCGTTTTGTATGTTGGGGATTTGAGAAAAGCAAGCAATATCTATGGTTACACTCAAAATCGCGTCACTTTTTTCGAATTTCGTTGGCATCGCCCGTTTTGGTAATCAATTAGGGACTCGAACCGACTCGGAACAGGCCCCGCTCCTCCTTCCTCTCGCTCGCCGTCCCTACACTCTTCAATGCATGTGCACGCCCTGCACACCACGTCCTACATGTCACCAAGATACGCCAAGTGACAATGAGCGCCTCAACACAGACCCAAGAACAATGCGCTACTGGCCCGAACAAATTGCGCTTCATACTGTATGCGACTTCTATCACTCACGCTTCGGAAGTTCCCATCGAGCTTATTGCCGCTTCTTACGCGATTTAGATATGTTTCGAGGAATTCGGCTCCTCACTTCTGTGGGGAAATATGAATGGCAGTTATCATCCGTACGTAAATGTTATAAGGGCATCATTGATCGTTCAAATATTCAAAGGTTGACATGTTGACAGCTTCAAAAACCCGCTGCTTCCCGGCACGTAGCTTCACCTCTCCCTTCACCGAAAGTAACCCCGTTGAAGGGATATGCTGGGGTTTCTCTTCAAGTTAACCCTCTCCATCGTCGCGGCGGTGATTGTGGGTCAGCTTTTGCGTATCCTACAACACAGGATCAAACAACTACCTCTACGCAATATCCGTAGCCCACCGGGTGGGTCACTTCTGACCGGTCCGTTTCCCCTTTCCACCCCGTCCAAGTGACCGATGTTCGATCTTTTATCACAGGTCACTTGAAGCCAATATTCAGTTCCGAATCCGAGAATTTTTTTGATAGCCTCTTACTATCATACGGAAGCGTGGTGCGCTTGGGCGGTTTCGTGGGGGTATGTTCCTAGTTATCTATTAACCGCGCGCCAACCTAAGCGTGGTTCCCACAGGACAGCCTTGTTTTTTTCGCAGACCCGCGAGCTCTCGAGCAGATATTCGTTAAGGATAGTGACATATTCGAACACCCTGAGCATGTCCTCGAGTAGGTGCTTTGCACCTCTTGACTTACCCTTTCAACACTGTCGTTCCCAGGAACCGCAGGTATTCATGGGGACCCGGGCTGATGTCAGTATCTGGTCCGTTTAAGTTAGCCCATCTGTTTCTCGTACAAGTCAACTCACCCCGCCTATGTCTAGGCGCTCGTCACCACAAGCAAAGGAAGCTGTTGAATCCTGCATTTTCTACGGCTCGTATGCGTGACATGACTCCATTATTTCATGGGATCGCGGCACAGGAAAGCTCCATACATATCACTGGAAATTATACCCATAGCCTGAAGAGACTTTCGGCAGCTTCGGGACGTGTTACTGGCATCATCTGCTTATTCACAGGAGATCGACGCCGTCAAGATCATGAGCCGCTTAGCCCTCGAAGTGATTGGACAAGGAGGACTCGGTTATACATTTGGGCCACTGGATGGAGCCGATAACGAGTTTCGAGCAGTTATTAAACAATACATGTACGCCTATCTGGCCACAGCGATGCACGTACTGACAGTCATTTTCTTTTCACCTTTATTAGGCCCGCCTCGAATTCATTGGCCATCTCAAGGCACCTTTTACCTTTGTTGTCGAAGGTCTTCCCAGCAAGAATTCTTAGGACCCTTGGAGAAAGCGTTCCATGGCCGGCGCTGAACCACATAATCAAAGTTGTGGACAGCATCCACATGCATAGCAGGGCCATCTATGAGAAGAAGGCCAGCTTGATGGCTGCTGGCGATCCAGACACCACGATGCAATTAGGGAAGGGAAAGGATATTTTGAGCATTCTTGGTGAGTAACGCCATCAGCCTTGCTGTCCCAACCCCCGCAGTCTCAGTGATTCTCTACTCTCCAGTGAAGGAAAATTCAGAGTCCGGTGAAAGCCTTGAAGAGGAAGAGATTGTTGCCCAGATAGCGTAGCCACGAAAACCTCCTCACCTTGCCCTGCGCTTATCGAGCCTCTTCTAGAACCCTTATAGTTGCAGCAACAGACACCACATCTTCTACCTTTTCAAGGGTGTTCCATCTTCTTGCCCTCTACGAGGATGTTCAGCATGAACTTCGACGCGAAATAAGAAATGCAACCTCCGAAGGCGATCTTAGTTATGACAAACTGATGGCTTTGCCATACCTAGACGCGATATGTAAAGAGACTTTGAGACTGTGCGTGTCGTGGTGTGTGGTAGTTGAGGAATTTCTGATCGTGTTTGACCTACAGGTATCCCTCGTTACCGTTCACAGTCCGAACGTGAGGGCCGAATTTCTGCAAGAACCTAACGAGCACTGATTTGAAGTCTCATGGCAGCGCTCGTAAAGACACCATCATACCCATTTCTACTGCGGTTCGTGGCCTCGACGGGCGCGAAATGCATGAGATTTTCATACCGAAGAATACGAATGTGGGCATAGGCACACTTAACGTGAATCGTGATCCATCCATTTGGGGGCAAGACTCTAGGGAATGGAAACCGGAAAGGTGGTTGTCCCCAGTACGAGGCGTGGCGGACACGCGTGTCCCAGGGGTTTATTCTAACATGTGTGTTCAATGACTATTATTTGGTGGCAACGGTTGGTTAAATTATTTACAGGATGACCTTCGGCGCTGGCAGACGATCGTGCATGTAAGTATGTCACATTTTTACTGAAACTGTACCGAAGTCTATTCGCAGCGGGTTCAAGTTTGCGGAACTAGAAATAAGTGAGTCCCTATCGACTCCGGACACACTCCATACTTGCTTATGACCGATCTATCTAGAGGTCGTCTTGGCTCACCTCATCCCCACTTTTCATTTTACGCCGGCGAAGGAGATATTCTGGGTGGCCAAGAATGTCCTGTCACCGTACACCAAAGCCTCTGATGGATCTCTGAAACCCGAACTCCCAGTCCGAATTACTCGCATCTGAATGGGTGTGGGCCTTGCCTCATGTATGTTAGCTCAGAGTAGTTTGACTTGTCTTGCATAATGGTAGCCGGGTAAATGATAGGAAGATAGAGGAAATTGCTCGACTTCACGTAACGGTTGAACGAATCAGGGTACTGCTAGTGTCCCAGCGATTCCCATTTTGATGGAAAGGATAGGATCTGTAAATTATCCACTTGTCATGTACGGCATGCCGCATGGAGTGCCAGCGCAATATTAGGTATGAATTCGGGTGTTGCTGTGTCATGCCTTTACCCAAGCTACGACCAACCTCTTGGATAACTTCGTTGTCGATGCAACTGCTCGCGGTATGTGAGAAAAAGCCAAGTTCTCTTCTTTGTTGCAATTGAGACAGTAGGTTTGCAAATGGTACTCAATCCTGTTAGGAGAGCCGCCTCAAGGAAGGCGGATGGGAGGGCAGGAGAGAGGACATAGAGTAACCACAAACAAAGAAAGTGGCAGGGTCCGCAGGGATGTTAAACGCGTTTTGCTCAATAGTGAAAAATAGGTAACACCAGGGTTGGGATGTGTAGCCTTTGGAAAAGAGGATTGGTGCCTAACCTGAGTCAGGCATGAATCGGCAGAGCGTCGGTGAAACTCTTGACACTACCGACAAAGGCTGTTGGGTGGAATTTTTTGGGAAACTGATGGATCGATGCAATGTGATGTGATGTGGAGGACTGCGTAGGCTCTGATTTGTATCGCCGAAATTGGAAGTGTAGCAAATCGTGTGCATGAGCAGATCGATAAGATATGGACACATTGGACAGTACCCTACATTCTTTGGTTTGACAGACATTCACTAGCACACTCATTTAGACCGGTACCCCAAACCTTATTACAGTCATTTATATAGTTGTAGCTAGTTCATTTTGTACCCTCAGTTCTTGTGTCTGACCTGCATGCATTCTGAGGCCCAACGTGTGCCCGGAACTCATCTTATAGCATTTGTTCCTTTCAACAGGAAGTTGGTATTTTTCTTTGCCTTGCTGTCTCGTGTGTGTTACGGTGTGTACACAAACCTTTAACATCAACCCCTTTCAAGTTGTATCTTTTGCGAAATATGGGTTTTGTTTCTTTTCTCTTCTCCGGCACCCCCGGGCCCGTTCCCCCGTCGTCTTGCCCGGTCCGGCCACATAAAGCCACACATTATTCAAAAACATTCTTCCCTCTACCGATGTTTCATCATCTCACTTTATCGACCTTTTCCCTTTTCCCTGTGTCACTTCTGCCCCACCACCTACGTTGTCTTGAGCACTCTCGATAAACTTTACCACAAGCACAACCGGGCGCCTAAACGAAACTGACGCTGATCTGTTTCGGGCAATTATCTTACGCCGGCGAGGCATTTGATCGATCGTTTGCAACCCCCTAACGTTCCCTAACACCAACACATAAAGCCACACACTGGCGGGCTATCATTATATATCATTAGCCATTCCTCACCGCAGACCAACTCCCTTCTTAAGACTACATTTCTTCCCTAGCTGAAATATGGGCTACCAGTTAGGATCACCTCGTCTTCGAGAAATTTTCGAGTCCGCCTATCGGGGCTACAAAACACAGACGGGCGTGAGACTGGCCACACACCCATTCGCCCAGCGACTCGAGTATCCCGACTCCGCCATGTCCATCACTACCCTTCTTCAAGTTCAAGGTCACGTACCAGCGTTCCGTGATCCTTGGCAAAGCGATAGAATGATGGGATCAATCGAGAGTATTGTATACGACAGTTGTATGCTTTCTACCACTGTCGCCCTCGGAGATGCTATTGGCCTGGTACGACAGGTGTTGATTGGCTGTTACGAACCTCTGATACTGTAAAAATTCTTATTCCCCAGCCACTACCACCTGGGAAAGCCATACTTACTGGCATCGCTATTTTACTCACTGTATGTGCTCTTCTTTGCTTCCTAGTCTCACATAGTTGTGACATCAGAGTCCATCAGGCAGCCAAGGACATTAGTGCAGACGATGCACTCGTCGATTGGTTGGAGTTAATCAAACAGTTTCTCAAGCACCTCGATCTGTATACCAAGATCGTTCCCACACGTCCCATGCACGAGATAGCAGTCATGGTAATCGTGGAGTTACTTGCCATCCTTTCCCTGGCGACCAAAGAGCTTATGCAGGGACAACTGAGTGCGTCCGCTCTCCCTGACATGTTACCTTACTTCATGCAATGCAGCGAACTCAGTGAGGAAGCCTCTCGGAGAGCAGGGCATCCAGGCAATCCTACAGGAACTCGATCAACTCGCCCAGCAGGAAGCTCAGATGCCCGCATTGCAGATTCTCGAAGTAACCTACGACCTCGTTCAGAATATGAGGGTTGTCATGGATGGTAAGCAAAACACACTTGCCTTGTCACCAGTAAGATGTTAAGTCTCTAGACCACAGGGCATCCATAAACAATACCCAGGATGCCCATGGTATGCTCTGCGGGAATCAAGAAGCTAGTTCCAAGGGCGTAAATGCTCAGGACAAGGATGGGTGGACTCCATTGCATTGGGCATCAGGAGAGGGATGTGTGCATGACGTATCGTCACTCATCGAGCACGGCGCGGACACAAATGCTAGGGACAAGGACTGGTTGACCCCACTGCACTGGGCATCGCGAAGAGGACATTTGAATGGCGCACGCTCACTCCTGGAGCATGGCGCGGAAGTAAGCTCTCGGGACGACCGCGGGTGGACCCCTTTGCATTGGGCATCGCGAATAGGAAATTTGGATGGAGCACGCCTGCTCATCGAGTACGCCGCGGACATGAATGTTAAGGAGAATGACGGAAGGGCGCCGTTGTTTCTTGCACTGGAATGGGGACATGTGGGCAATGCATGCCTCCTCCTCGAGCGAGGCGCGCACGTAAACGCTCGGGACAAGGACGAGCGGACTCCGTTGCATTTGGCATCACTGAGAATTAATGTGGATGGTGCACGCTTGGCCCTCGAGCATGGCGCAGAAGTGGATTCCCAGGACAAGGATGGGTGGACTCCTTTGCATTGTGCATCACGAATAGGAAATTTGGATGGAGCACGCTTGCTCATCGAGTACGCCGCGGACGTAAATGTTGAGGAAAACGACAGAAGGACGCCATTTTCTCTTGCATTGGAAAGAGGACATTTTAGCAGTGCACGCCTCCTTCTCGAGCAAGGCGCGCATGTAAATGCTCGGGATAAGGACGAGCGGACTCTGTTGCATTGGGCATCGCAAATAGGACATTTGGACGCAGCACGATTGCTCATCATGCATCAAGTGCGGCGCAGACGTAAATTCCAAGGAAAAAAACGGAAGGACGCCATTGTTTCTGGCATTGGAAAGGGGACATGTGGCCAGTGCATGCCTCCTTCTCGAGCAAGGCGCAGACGTAAATGCTCGGGACAAGGACAAGCGGACTCTGTTACATTGGGCATCACAAAGAAAATATATGGATGAAGCACGATTGGTACTTGAGCACGGCGCAGAAGTGGATTCTCAGGACAAGGATGGGCGTACTCCATTGCATTGGGCATCGCAAATGGGACATTCGGACGTAGCACGATTACTCATCAAGTGCGGCGCGGACGTAAATGCCAAGGAAAAGAGCGGATGGACGCCATTGTTACTTGCATTGGAAAGGGGACATTTGTCCAGTGCACGCCTCCTTCTCAAGAAAGGCGCGGACGTAAATGTTCGGGATAAGGACGAGCGGACGCCGTTGCATTGGGCATCACAAGAAAATTATGTGGATGCACACTTGCTCCTCGATTATGGCGCGGACTCAACAGCTCAGGATGAGAATGGATGGACTCCATTACATCTAGCATTGTCCGAGGGACGGATAGAACTTGTACGCGCCCTTCCCACGCATTGGAGTATGACAACCCAAGGGCAGGACAAGTGGACTCCATTGCATCAGGCATCGTTCGAAAGAAAGGTGGACGCCACACGCGTCCTTCTCGAGCAAGGTGCAGATGCGACAGCCAAGGACAGCCATGGATTGACACCTTTGCATTTAGCATCCGGAGGACCTGTCGAGCTTGCTCAGGTCCTTCTCGACCACGGGGCCGATGCGACAGCCAAGGACGAGCTTGCGTGGACCCCATTACATTTGGCGTCATCTGGGGGACATGCGATGCTTGCACGCATCCTCCTTCAACGTGGCGCAGATACGACAGCCCGGGATCAGAATGAGTGGACTCCATTACATCGGGCGTCATGCAGGGGCCATGCGGACATCGTCCGCATCCTCCTCGAGCATGGTGCAGATGCCGGTGCAAGGGACAACGATAACTGTTCGTCATTTCGTCGGGCGTCACAATACGGCCATCTTCAAACTGTTCGCATCCTTATCAAGCACGCTGGGGGCGTTCATACCAGGAACCAGAGTTACTGGACACCGATACATGAGGCATCGCAAAGTGGGCATTTGGAAGTAGTTCAGGTCCTCCTCGAGCAGGGTGCGGACATAAATGCTAAGGACTACAGTAACTGGACTCCACTACACGGAGCATCGCAAAGTGGACATTTAGAAGTTGTTCAAGTCCTCTTCGAGCAGGGCGCAAATGCGCGTGCCTTGGACTGCGGTGGCTGGTCTCCCTTGCAGCTGGCTTCGCGAGGAGGACATCTTGGGGTCGTCCATGTGCTCCTTGAGCATGGTGCGGATGTGAACACCCGGGACAACAGTAACTGGACCCCCTTGCATAATGCATCGCATGAGGGTTACCAGGAAATTGTTCGGGTTCTCCTAGAACACGGCGCGAACGCAAATTCCCTGGACGATAGCAACGAGACTCCATTACACCTAGCGTCGCGAGTGGGGTCCCATAAGAGCGTAGAGTTATTGATTAAGCACAACGCAAACACTCATGTGCAGAATAACAAGGGCTTTACTGCGCTCCAGGAACTTGAAGCATCAGTTAAAAGGCGTCGCAATGTCATGCAGCTTCGGTTGGAGCACGGCGTCGAGGAAGTCGTGGGATAGATGTGATTTTTTGCAAGTCTATATCTCTCTGATTCGAATGATTTCGTTTTTCGTTGATACTTTATTACGGCATGTAGTTTCGTCCTTGATCATAAACCCCAAGCGCGAAGGAGTCCGATCGCTGAGTTCAAGCACACATCAGTCGTCTCTTCTCTTTCACCTTTCATCCAATTTACATCGCCTGCTAATTTCCAGGCCATTTCCCTTTCCGCTTTCGCCATCGTCCCAAGCATCATCCAACTCGGAGTCTGTGACTGTCCGTCCGGCGCGTACGTACGGACGACCACGACTCGATGCGGTCAAACATTAATATCACGTGATGTCCAATCTACGTGTCGTGGGTTTATTAACTGTATGTGGCGTCACAGGCTCTACGGGTGCTCGTGCTCCTTGTAACGCAGACGGTTAGTCTACGTATGTGAGTTCGAGTTCGAAAGGATGAGATGAAAGGGACCAAGGCCACGTTCCCGAAAAGACCGAGAACGTGTGAAGGGATGACGCTTGGGGCGATAACTAGACACGATACGACCTGTGGAGGTGAGACGACGGCGAGAGAAAGGAAACGTACGAATCCGCGAAACAGAAGGACGAATGACAGCTGGTTGGCTCGGTTTATCGTCGGTCGGGCGGGCGAGAGTCGAAAAAGCACACGAACGAGGAAAGCAAGAGAGAAAATGGGGCCGCTGATGCCTGCCTTTTACGGGACCAGGCCAGAAGGCTTTATACTAGAGTTCAAGGCAAAATAAAGACAAGTATTCCCATAGCGAGACGAGCAGAGGGGAAAGAGTGGGAGAATCAAATGCAAAGGCGGGCTTACCAGTGACGATGGCAAGGGAATGCGGCGCCCGAATAAGGAGAAGTTTATTAAATCGTAGTCAAGAGCACGACGGTGGGTGCGTAGACGATGAGGGTGTAGGAGGTGCGGCGACCGAAATGGTGAAAGGGCCATAGTAAAAGAGGGAATCCTGGAATAAGGAGCGGGAGGCCGAAAACAAAAGGAAATAGAGGAAACATACGAAACGAGAGATTGGTAATTCCTATGTACAGTTAAGGTCATTCTCAACATCAATGTGATTTAAACCGACGCCCGGCTTGCGAGGGGCCGCGTGCAACGAGTGCTGCGTGTAACGGCGAGCTTGGGCGATCTGCATGGTGTGACGAGAGGGAGCTTGGTCGTGATTGGGGAAGAGTCGATCATGTAGCAACGAGAGTGGGCGACGATGGGTTGGAGGCGAAGCATGCATGTAACTTAGGACGAAAAGGTGAGAGGCTGGACGCGTCGGGCTCGTGTAGGTACGTCACGTGGTCGAACTGTGCACACAGATACGTACGATTTGAGGCAGGCTCAAGCAGCGCTCAAGCTCAGGGATTACGCGGTGTAGGCTGCGGCATGCTCCATCCTTACACCCCTCATCTCCTCGGGTGGTGATGTACACGAAAACTATTCGTTACTCTGGATACGAACTGGCGGACAGTACGGCACGGATTGGACGCCACAGGTGTTTACGAGTCACCTACCTGTCATCAAGGAATTTACAAGCTCGTACAAGTCAGACTATCAGATGTGTGATATGCGGATACCCCAAGAAAATAAGGCGCATCTTCGTCAGGATCGGACGGAGGCGTATTACATGGCAGCACACGGGTGACGAACTGTAGGCTCCTCGCGTGGTGCCCCCCCCTCCGGGCCCAATGTCCCCCTCTGATTGTCCTTGTTTAACGCCCCATAGAACTAGATCCCCTACTACGTAGATCGCCCCGCCTCTTCTTGTCGCCGCTTGTCCCTAGCGAACGTGTTGGAGCTTCCTTCTGCGTCCCCATTGGCTATATTGGCATCGTACCTGCATAGGCTCCTGCGCCTACATAAATCCACGACAGGAAACGTTCCACAGCCGTTTCGAGCTCGAGGCCACAAGGCTTCGATGAGACATTGGCGGACCACCACTGCACTTTTGCAAATCCCACCGCCAATATGCTGCAAATCACACGCGTGCGGAGGTGCAGAGGCAGCGACAGGAGGCAATAGACAGGGTCAGGTGGACGCTTGATAGCCTCGCGAAATGCGTTCGTCTCGTGCTTAAACTTGCTGTCCCGGAGACCATGAGATATCAGTGATCTTACCACGATGGAGCAAGAGATAGCGAGGCCATCGTATCACAAACGCAGGTAGCGAATGGGCACCGAGTGTGGGATGGAGAGCGAGCTATTTTCGCTCATACTAATCCTAATTGTCCTGCAAACTCGCTTTCGTGCCAGTGTCAGGCACAGAAATAGCTGGATATATTGGACAAAACCCTTAAGCTGGCTGTCCTCGGGCTATTGTACTATGTTCCACGGTGCTTAGAGAGTTCGAGATAGGGATTAGATTATAATAATGTCAATAAATTGAAGGGGCGACTCGAAACGACGACGGGGGTTTAATGACAGTACTGTAGTAGGTAGGCAATGGGCAGGTAGATAACATTGACTGACATAAGATTTGTGTCATCGACATCCAGTCCCATCTACTGCCCTCCTTCCCAGCGGTCGATGGCAACGTGATGACCTGAGTGTTGCCGCGCGGCGACGAATGGTCCAATGGCCTCCCGCACAGCTCCCGAAGGTTGAAACCCTCCAAAGAAAAGGTTGCGGAGCACAGGTAGCACATCCATTTCCCGTTCTTCAATATGCTCTTGCAGCGCGAGCGCGACACGTAGCCCAAGTTCCTTGGATACGTACAGCTTCTTCACTGCAGAAAACGGGCGGAAAGGTTCCAGCCACTGTGCGCTCTCCATGTCGTCTTGCCAACGCGGTCGCGGATATTCCCCGTCCTTAATGTCGAGCCTTTCCAACGCAGAGAGAGGGGGTAGAGACGAACTGCAGAGTTGTTCCAGAGCTGAAAGCTGCCAATCTGTCTCTTTGCATGAGATCCCCAACGCGAGGTCGCTCTGGACAACGCCTTCATTTTGCAAAGAAAGTCTGAGCTGGACAAAGTCAACGTGAAAGACCACGTAGGCTTGGTTGAGTGCCTTGAATGCTTCCGTGCGACCAAAAAACTGAGGGAGATGTGAAATGTCGAAGACAAGCTGATTGAAGAACATAATCTCGATGATACGGAGTTGAGGGGCGTTGATTCGGGCCACGAAATCGTCCAAGTATTCGCTAGGCCCTTGGTACCAAAGATGGGTAAGAACGGGGAGGTCGACGCGTGTCATCGGAGGCGGGCGTCTGGAATCAGATCGAGGGGAATGGAACCCAAGGTTTAGCGTTTCGAGCCTCGTCATAACGGACACGCAGGCGACCATCGCCTGGGGCGAAATATACCCGGATTCCGGAATGTTCAATAGGCGAAGATCGACGAGGTCATGGGCTGATACAAGTAGCGTCCGTATTGCCCGAAGTGGGATGAAATCCAACCGGAGCGTTCGCAGACGTGGGGCGGATCCACCTAGGAACGTATCGGGAAGGACCGGCGCCCTCTTATCGTGGGGCATCAGCTCCAGATACGTCAGCTCCGGAAACGGCTCCTGCATCGCTCCAGCGACGCTTTCCAACACGGAGATTGGGACGTCCCAGAGGGAGATATGACACACGCGATTTTGACGTTCGAGCGCCGCAATGATGTTATCGGCACCATCCACGAACGAGTTTGGGTTGCCGCGGCCCGAGATGATGATGGGTAAGGCTGGCCAGACATCCAATGCCTTCCTCGATGGTCGTTTTTGCGTGCAGAGAAGTTTAAGACGGAGTCGATGTGGCGATGCATACACGACGAGTCGCCACCTCCGGCACACGTGTACGAGGGTATGCCATCGGTCTTCGCCCTGAGTTCCATCCATCATGATGTAGAACTCAAATATGTCTATAAGGACGTCGTCGGGTAGCATTTCGATCGTCACCCTTCGGTGAAGCGGGCCTGCAAGACCTGACTCAGTAATTTTCGCAAGACGGGGCAAACTCGGTAACGCTTGCCTTGATCCTCTTCTATCCCCAGCTGGCATAAAACACCCTCTCCTTCATTTGAGTCCCTGGAAGTTGGTAACGGTGGAATGCCGGGGGATGGATGGTTGACGGCAAGAGTACTTGGCTCGGGTAGTTGGGACGGACCACTGATGAGATTTAGAACAGGGAAAATCAGTCTGGAAAATCAGTTAAGACCTGTAGGGCTAGTCAAGGACTTTTTTTACGCACTTGGCAGAACCCATGATGGCAGCAGTGATTCGGCCTAGAGACATGGCGGTGGTTGGTACAAGCTGCCAACCCACTCGCGTCCCATACTTATATGCAGCCTTACCCGGCGCAGCTCTTGTCCGAGTCAATACGACTCTGTCACTCCACAGGACAGACCGCAGCAGTTATCCTGCCATGGGCAAACCGTGCTGTGCTGAACTCCAACCTTGGGGCAATGAGAATGTAACCAAGGCAAAGCGGTGGGCGGCTATAAAGCATTCCGGGCGCTCCGCGTGGCGCGCTCACAGGTTGCACAGGTCAAGGCCGCACGCTGCGGCACGCACAGCCCGTCAATGGACCGTCATGCATCATGCACCGTAGCCAATTTGCCTCGACACTACAGTGGAGCCTTCACAGCTTCACCGGCTTAGCGCGCTAAACTCGACCGGCGAGGCATTTAATCAAAACCGGGGTAATCAAGCCGTATTTCGCAAGCGATTTAGGTCGTCATGACAGATCCCGAACGACAGCCCTCCGTATGCGGAGGCGGCACTTCAGTCACAAACCTGATGCGTGGAAGCTAGAATAGGGGTGAAACAATCACTGGAAAATGGCAATATGCGATATCTGAAACGTACGTCGCGACTCGTGTACCCACCTTGATTCCTTTCCTCTTCGTCTTAACCTAAGCATACGAGGTTTACCGCCGCTCTTTTGCCCTCTCCCGGGCCTTTCCCACATAAAGCGATTGCCTTCCTCCATTTTGAGCTTGTAACTGATGGTGCCTTTTTCTTCCTTCACAGCCATCCTCGCTCTTGTTTGATCTCCGGCTCGTCTCCCTCAGTTGCTGTGCTGTCAACAGCCGTGGCATTCCCCGTTTCGGCTTTAGACGAAGTCGTAACCATCAAATCGATTGTTTGGAACTCGTCGGGGGGACAAGCTCGCACGTATATAAACCCCCCCGTTGGCCTCCCCGAAGCCCCAGTTGAAAGTGCGAACTCCTGTGACCCCTTCATAATCTCCCCGCGTGATGCTCCTCCTTTTGAGCATCACCTTTCTCAGGCTTGACGCTTCTCAGCCGGGCCTTCGACGTTAAATGGAACAACCGTGCCGTCACGCGTCTTGAGCTTCGGCACCGAAGACCTTTTGCCTTTTCTCTCTCACTCACCTGCACGACGTCTATCGTGCTGCAGTGGAGTTTTTACAGCACTACAAGTGAGCGTTGCTTCGATAACTGCGATCACGAGCCATCTCATCAAACAACTTGCCTTGTTGGCTCCCCAAGTTCCGAAGAGCGATTATGTTTGCAGGTTGCTATGAATGCTATCTGGAGGGAAACCTACTGCTTTGTCGAACAGGAAAAATCAAAGCGCAGATCGTCGAAATTTAGCAGGCACGTGCGTATGGGTACAGTGTACAGTTGTCATACCTCTCTTCGAAAGCATGTCCACCATTCGAGATTTCCCTTTGAAAGCCTGTCTACCATCCGAGATTTCCCGGTGAAATCCCGTATGGTAGATTGGAATCATTGGATTTCGGATGGAATTGATCATTAGGGGTCCGTTATTCACAGGTCTCTGACTTGAATTTGCACAACTGGTACGTTTGTGGGATAAATTTGAGGTGGCTAAACTCAGGACGATTCTCATTTACCACAACAAGGTAAGGTAGGGCTGGTAAGGTTTCATCCAATGTCATGTGATAAAATGGGCAAAAAGCGTGACAGGGGAAAATGGTGAATAACTTTCCAACAACAACATTAATAAAAAATTGGTTTGCCCTTAAAGATAGATTAGTGTGTTTAGAACATTTAAGGGTGAACCAATTTTTAATAAATACAGTGTTTGAAGAGTTATTCAAGAAGTTGTGTTTATCACTTGTCTATCTTATCATGTGTGCAGTGGATCTGCTTAAAATTTTAAGTTCTGATGGCATGGTCTGTTGTGGCAAATTGGACCAGACTTCAAGATTAGATATGATGATGATCGCTAGCACTCGCTCACACATTCCCTATTGTAGAATGGCAAAAAGTATCATTGTTACAATCCACCCCAATTTTCGCTCCCCTCCTCAATCCCAGCACCTCTACCTCCATCACCCTAGTGCACCACCAGCCATCACTATCACCCAACTATCCCCACCAGTACCACCACCACAGATGCTACAAGTAGCACCCATGCCTAGAGTCCCTATGCCACCCATACCTTGGGGCCAGCACGTCCACCAGTACTTCTCTATGGAGCTATACCACAAGCCACCACCAGAGCCAGCACAAGAGCTACAGGACAGCAACATGTCCAGTCCTGGTCCATCCCCAGTCATCAGCCAACCGCCTAGTTATCCAGAGCCACCACCATCCCCCAGTTATATCGTCACAGAACCATTCACGCCATACACATATACCAGTCCCCCTGGTTGTCATCACAACACCCATACACTCCAGTCCTTGGAGATACCATCCCAACCTTGGAGGGAGCACTTGGCATACTTGCTGCCTATGGACCACAAGTGCAGCATATCACCTAGTAGTGCTGCATCCCCTTCACAGTGTACACACCTCTCAGATGGAGGCTACACCACTCCAGATATATCGCCCATGATGGAGCATCCATATAACTCCCTGCCAAGCCAAGCACTATCACCCCCATTCCAAGCATCGCTTGTGCAGAGCTCCACAGGATCTCCAGAGCAGCCCACCCTGCCACCTTCCTGATGTGGCAGCATATTGATGCACCATTCCACCTTCCTATTTGAGTGCAGATCTTGACTTCCTCTTTAGGGCAGAGCCTGCCCTGTTACGCATTCGAGCATGCATCCATCAATTCACCTTCAAATGACTTGCCACTTGGCATGTGCATACCTTACATCTCGACCCTTCGCCTCAACCATTTCCAGGTCCCTATTGTCTGTCCTGTTTCAGAAAGCATCCATTGTTCTTGCGATGCTCATTCTTATACAATTCATTCATATCTGACTCTTACTCAGGGTCCCATTGTCCTTCCCCCTATTGTCCCCAGTCTTCATTGTTCACCTAGCTTATTGTCTGCCTACTTAGGCATGTCCCATTGTTCA
>Ga0307512_10002153_pt1 | contig 25786 bp, 28 predicted proteins | sample 14_EM_MG_FD_200267 | JGI IMG/M metagenome (GOLD analysis project Ga0307512, IMG submission 200267) | Populus trichocarpa ectomycorrhiza microbial communities from riparian zone in the Pacific Northwest, United States - 14_EM | ecosystem: Host-associated > Plants > Roots > Unclassified | place... | reverse complement strand
CACACCCGCATCCAACATTAAACTCTCTAGCTGACAATACATAGTCATTGCAATCACCCCGTGACACTCCTCCAGGGAACCAGGAGCACTATGCTCAACAGGTAAGAGCAACATTTGTTTATGGGCTTTGACTTTGTGCAACCTCTCTGACTTTGGCTACACCTAGATGCAAAAGCGGAATAGGTCCCCCATCAATACTGGCCGCCGGCAAAAGCGTAAGGTGGGTGACATCGGGGTGCCAAAAGATTGGTGGGACATTGCCCGAGATCTATTCTTTTGCAGAATTGTTAGCAAGGACCCCTACCAAGTCGATGTCGACAAACTGTCCGAGGAAAGCTACAAGGAAGCGCACGAAATTCTGAGTACGGCAATCAAGGAGTTTGACGTCTCAAAAGCAGCTATCGACACAGTAAGTATTCGCATGTTTCAAGCCCTGTTCAGTAGCACCGACAACCAAGCTCGCGGATCGCCAAACAGGTGCCCGAGCGCTCTGCGCTGACCAGGCTCGTGAAGTTGTGCCAGATCAATATGCCACTAGCTTTCGTACCCTTTCGAACAATGACCGCCAAAAGCTAGTAACAAGGCTAATCTCTCCTTGCACATACCGGTATCATCATTCAGACTGTGAGAGTGAAGTATGACCGAATACCATTGATTCTATTAATGTCCTGACAATCAACTTAGATACCGAAAAAGATGTTTCTACATCGTTCGCTATCGGGCGTGATGGCAAAAACCTTCTTCGAGAACTCAAAGCGTAATTTCACACGACGGCCATATACGTCCCACATCACCGATGAGGTGACAGCAGAGTGTTTGTTACTTGCTACAACTGCAGTTAAGTATTCCTTGGACAACTGGGCTGGTGGCAGTTTCCTCCGTGTGGTATTTGAAGCAGATACATACAGGAGTATGGAGAACACCATTTTGGACACACGTATCTGACATTTTAGTAGGTACATATAGTGATCTATTCGAACAATGGGAAAGTATCCCACCAGAGATACAAAAAACGATCTTGGCTATACATATGGACAGGATCGACGCAATCAATGGTCGAGATCGGAAAGCACCTGGTGCCAGACGGTGGGATCCGGAGACGGTAATCGACAATGAGGACGTGTAGCTGCTCATGTATATAGTATATATTAGATTGATAGTTTATTATTGGAATACAATTGATGGAAAACAGACTAATTTCATTCCACGCGTAAATGGTTCTAAAATCACCATTAGAATGGCAATCGGTGAAACACATGTCGAGATTCTGATAATCAACCGTGAGTCGTGACAGAGATCACGGTGAGTTTATGTGCAGACTCTCACAGCTGATGGTGGGCTCTGACAAGATCATGGCGATAGCATGAGAAGCCTCTCACAAGATCACGGCGACTATACGTGCGGACTCTGACAACTGACTGTGGGCTCTGACAAGACCAGGGCGATAGCATGAGTAACCTCCGACAAGATCACAGCGACTATATGTGCGGACTCTGACAACTGACGGTAGGCTCTGACAAGACCAGGGCAATAGCATGAGTAGCCTCTGACAAGATCACGGCGACTATACGTGCGGACTCTGACAGGTGCCAATGGGCTCTGACAAGGCCAGGGCGACAGCATGTGGAGCCTCTGACAAGATCACGGCGACTACTCTGGCAACCAACCGTGAGTTCTGACCAGACAGTGCGATTGCACAAGTAGCCTCTGCCAAACGATCCATAGTGCAGATCTAGCATACTTGATTACACCATATCGTGCACAAACACTCTCGCTATCACCCCGAGAGTACTTAGTTAGTACACCTCAGTAAAGGGGTATGGTAGAAATACTACTGTAAGCTTACCGTGTATTACGCGTTTATTATCCGCATTACGCATAATGGCTCTAGGCCGAATTCCAATAGCCGCCGTTATGGAAGTTACGGGCGACTACCGGAGGTTATGTACCTTACGGTAAATTACACGTGGCGAAATGACTTTTTCCCGACGTACTTACTCAATTGACAGACACAACGCCCTGAACTGGCAGCAAAGGTCTTTCAAACTGCCGAATCTCACCAAGACACCTGGAATTGCTACCTCATGTTAGGATATGTTTCGGCTCACACTCCATGGAATGTGATATCAAACCTTGAGCTACGACGTTTATTCAATGCATTACGAAGCGAGTTGGTGTTACCGTCAGCCAGCACCCTGAGCGATATTTGCCGGAGTGAATACACACTGACAGTGGACGCAATTAAGAAGCAATTGCTGTCAAGAAACAAAGTTGGTTAGGCTGTAGATGGATGGACATCAACGAATCAATTTGCCATAGTGTCGGTCATTGACTATTATATGGATCAAGATTGGGCGGCGCAAGCAGTACAACTGGCATTCGATCAGGTTGATAGCCCATTCTTATCCCATATCGAAATCTCATTAAGGATTACAGGTCAGCAGTCAACATACGGGAGCACGGTTAGCCGGACATTTGAAAGACGTTCTTGATTGATTGGAGCCGACTGACAGCCGTTTACTTGGAATTACAACCAATCACGCCTCCTCATATTACTCGATGACTCGCAAATTACAAACTACCCTTGAGGTCTCTGGTAATCGAGTGCCCCGCATTGAGAAACCACATGCCATGCATGGCGCATGTCATTCAGCTCGCTTTGGGTGCATTCCTGAGCACTCTGTGTGTAAAAAGCCGCACCAAGTCTTGGGAAGCCCATGAGCGCAATCAGCATTTTTGAGAGAATGAAAGCACTGACATTGGGAAGAGTCAAGGACTTGCAAAGGAGGGCAATGGTAGAATGAATAAGGTGTCGGCCATGAAACCAGGTTTAGCAAAGATAACTGAGACAGTACATATTTCATGATATTTTGAAAGTCCTGAAACTGACCATCATATAGCCGAGAATTCTTTATGTATTCAGTATGCTGACACCTGGTCGTCGAAACGAGTTCATTGACTGTCAAAAAGCCAAAGTCCGCATCGCAGTACTACCCATTACGGATGTTAAGACACATTGGAACTCGTTGCTGGAGTTGCTATAGCGCACCGACTGATTACATGAATTCATGCGTGAGTGGTTTCAGAACCCAAAATCCAGCGATCACCGGCCACACTTCACCACACAGGATGAATGGACCATCGACAAGTATGTCATGGAAGATTTACGGCCATTCCAGTACTGGACCCTGTGGATGTTGAAATGGCATACCATCACTCTGCATCACATCATCACTGTCTACAATGACATGTTCGATCACATGGATGCGGTGATGCAAGCGTTGGCCAAGAAGAATACACAATGGAAGGAAGACTTATACTTTGACCGGAAGTTTGCGCGGCAGAAGCTGTCCACATATAATACTGAAGTGACTCCAACAACTGGTATACTTCTCATTTCGGCACATGACCTTTATCCTTTCCGGCAGTTGCGTTCGTTTTGGAGGAGGGACAAGGGAATGGATATTCATTCTGAAGACAAGACTTCCTAGACTACCCAATACCAGGAGGCCTTTTGGAAGTATGTGGAGAACGATTACTGCACTAAACGTAAACATTTGCCAGTCACTCAATCCGAAAGCTTACCGAACAACAATCCCATCTCCTCCGCCATGGGTTCTGGATCTGGTCACTCTTCTTATGATCCGTATGATTGGTCAAGCGATGATGATAAATACTTTATGCCTGAATATGTGGCCGAAACGACATGCGGACGAAGCGATCGTGCAGCACACCTATTGACAGCCGCAAGGCTCTGTCTGAATTCACCTGCTGAATTACGACAGAACCGGGGGCAAATTAATCCGAATCTCAATGATTACGACTCCGACCCAATGGAGATTAGCAGTACATGTTGGTTACCGGATATCACCAACTGGTGGCGGCAGCAAGAAGAAAAGCACTCGATGTACGCCAATCTCTCCAATGTGGCACGCAACATATTCTCCATCATACCTCGCGGTGTCGGAGTGGAGGCCAGTTTTTCCCTTGGGCGAGAAGTGATTGGGTGGAGGCAGTCCAAAACCACAGGCGGCACCCTTCGCGAAAACATCATAGTAGAGCAGTTCGCTCGAGCCAACGACGGATTACTGGCAGCCGACGACCCAGTATTGCATCCTACCAGTACTGATACTGACATGGAGATGAAGAGAGAGGCGGTGCAAAAGAAGTTGCACCCAATGCCCAAGGTCCACAACCTCTTGGAGATGTGGCCAGGCAGCGAAATCCTACGAGCTACACAGAAGGAATCTCGCGCTCAAAATGAACCACTGGCAGCCGTCGGATACATTTCAGATACTGAAGAGATTGTCAAAGCATCCTGGTCAGACTTTCAACATGATGGTGCGGCTGCATTTAAATTGTCGGAAAAATCACCTGTGCCACCAGCTTAGTCTTCAAAGGACCTCCCTGGAGGACTAACTCAAGTATTGAATTTCTGCCAGATCAAAGGAATCGACCGCCATCCTGCCGAAAGTGATGAGGGTAGTTCACCTGAACACATTTCAGACACCGAACATTGGCTTAACTGGAATGGGAACTTGGATAATCCAAACAACGAGCAAGACGACTGGGAGGAAGACACTCAATCAGATATGGAACTGGACAATGGCAGTGAGGATTCAGAAAGCCCGGAGTAGCGGAATCAGAGTGCTGCACTGAATGTTCCCAGATCCATTCGGCCTATACGTTGGTCAAAGAAGAAGGCTGCAAAGACGTTGATGATGGTCAATATAATGGAAACGAGGAGGAATAATGGGATCAAGGAAAAGTAGGACAGAATGCATCAATGTATTATCACCAAGTTCATTATGTAGTTTGACCGTGAATTTCTTTGAGAGCAATATCATGAGAGCATATTGAGCAGTTGCATGAGCAAATTGGTTAATACACAGAGGTATAGTGGGCAATATGCAATATTTGGCAAGATGTATACATTTTGACTGGATGAGAGCGACCAGTGCAAGAATATTTCTGGGCTCGGTATTGCCATACAGCCAAGACCTGAACAGGCTGAAATGCAACCACTAAGTTCAAATATTCATGAATGCAATTATTAATGGCAGCAAATCTTGACTAGACACTACATTAAAATGAGCGTCAATGGAGCGTCAAGGATTTTGGGTGTTGTAAGTAAGGTAATTGAATGGTGACGTGGTCAGGGCTATCCATAGCCAACATATTGGCAGCCCTTCTTGGCAAAAGAGTGACCCATATGGTCACTGCCCCATTCTGAAAATGCGCGTCAACGATTTTGGGCTGTGCATCTTGGGTAACCTCAGTGGCAAATGGGTGCAGCCATTCATAAATGAGGTATTGGCTGCCTTCCAAGCCAAAGATAATAGCATCATGCTCCCTGCCCCATCCTGAAAATGAGTATCAATGGAGTGTCAATAATTTTTAGTTTTGTAAGTAGGGTAATTGCATGGTGACATGGTCGGTGCTATCCATAACCAACATAGTGGCAACTTTTCTTGGCAATAGAGTAAACCACACGGTCACTGCCCTATTCTGAAAATGAGCATCAACGGAGGGTCAACGATTTTTAGTTGTGCATCTTGGGTTACCTCAGTGGCGAATGGTTGCAGCCCTTCATAAACAAGGTATTGGCTGCCTTCCAAGTCAAAAATCATAGCGTCATGCTCCCTGCCCCATCCTGAAAATGAGCATCAACGGAGCATCAACGATATTTACTCTTGTAAGTTCAGTGATTAAAATGTGACCTGGTTGCTGCTATTCTTAGCAAACATACAGGCAGCCTTCCTTGGCAAAACAATGAACGACATGGTCACCGCACCATTCAGAAAATGAGTGTCAACGGAGCATCAACGAAATTTCGTCTTGCATCTTGGGTAATCTAACTGGCGATTGGTTTGTAAACATGCATAAATGGGATATTGACTGCCTTTAGGGGCAAAAACAATTGCAGCATGCTTCCTGCCCCATCCTGAAAATGAGCATCAATGGAGTGTCAATGATTATTGGTCTTGCATTTTGGCTAATCTAAGTGTCACAATGTAGTAATAATCCATAGACAATGTTATGGCCACCTTTTCATTTGAAACAGTGCCTGACACATAAGCTACCCCATTATGAAACTGAGCGTCAATGGAGCGTCAACAATATTTGGTCTTGCATATTGGGTAATCAAGGCTTTACATGGATGAATCAGCTCATAACAGAACTATTGACAGACTTAATAGTCAATAATACAACGTATAACAGGAAAAACACGGATTCCAAAAAAATCAATGTCGCAGATTGCAGAACATGCAAAAAGAGATTATTGGCTGTCGAATACCTAATTTTGATAATATACGATTATCAATCTGCAAAAACGAGAACATTATATATATCTACAGATGGACCCACTGGGCGACCTGCTGACAACCCATCCAATTCAGACAGGTTAGGAGAGTTCTATCGCACCATGCCCAAATTGACGGTTCAGGTTGATCGACAACCAGACCGCCAATTTGTCAATGGTTCGGTTCTGACCTGGACCCGGACCCAAAGTCACGGTCCAGATCCGTTGCTAACTCTTCATCTCTATCACAGCCAATGATCGTAGATGACTCTGCTGAGTGGGACGTCGACTGAATCCCTGGCTCTAAGCAATGCTGCTGGACGCTCCATAATCTCATACAATGGGCTGGTTACAGTTATGTTAGCACTAGCTGGGAACCTGCAGAGAATCTTGGAAATGAGCAGGATTTGGTTGATGAGTTTCACTATTCAAGGAAACCTTGACGATGATCAGACTTCGAGGAGTGCAATCGGACCTCTTCTATCGGGTTTTACTATTTCTTACTTTCTTATGGATCTCAGGCCAGTATCAATGGTGTTGGGATGGGTTTTTACCACCTACCACTAGAGGTGGAGTTTCCCTGTGCACTAAATCAGCTGTGAGGGTGCTCATAGAGTACTGATCGGTTGTGGGACTTAGTAAAGTCATGCAGAGTTGTACCCATTTGGGTTTTGTTTTCGTATGTGCATTCTCTTGTTTGTATACATATGTGGCAGCCTCGGGGGTCTGCTCAAAAAGGGGAGGATGATGTATCGGCAGTCATGATCAGGGTCTCGCCAATGGCACGAGATGTGTCCAAAGCCAGTTAACTGCAACCTTACAAGATGACCTGCGATCTGTCCAAGATCGCCAGGGATAATTTTACCTATCTACTACTGTATTATATCATCACATCCACGTGTACAACCGTGTCTTCCAATATACTCTCGTATGCGGCCATACACGGATATACAACCGTTGATGGATCGATAACAAACTCAGTATGAACCCTTGCACCGAAGTTGTCACTCTCATGATCCCAAATCTATCGAGTTCTGCAGATTCTTCATGCAGCACCCAATCCATTCCATGTGGTGACCTTGAATGCTCGAAAATTCATGCATAAATACTATGAATTGAGGAGTCATATGCTGGGTCACATGTATTCATTCATGTTCTCAGTACTCCATTTGGCTAGCACCAACAGTTAGTCAATGTCGGGTGTTGTCTTCCATTGCATCTGGTTCTATTCTCTAAGTGTTGGCTTTAGCCAACCTCCAATTCTTGCATCCATACAGAGTGTTGTTAATAGGAATTGCTAATATTTGGGCAATAGGAATCAATCTATTCTAGCGCACCTGACAAGGAATCCATCCATTCTTGTGCACCTGACAATATTCTCAATCACAACACCAGACTCCCATCCTCGATATACATATGAAATATTGAAGTCATGGCTTCTCATCCCTGCAAGATATACCTCGAACTGCATTCACCTCGACTATTTCAAACTTCTTGCACCACTTTTGCTGTTGTTGTATTGCACTTCATTCTATATTTTTCAGTTGTATGCTCTCTCCCATATTCTCCAACTTTCTATCTTCATTACAGCAATTGGAGCCTACACCCAGCCAGGAGAGGAATTACTATTCACAGAAGAATAAAGAAGCACACCTTGGGACAGCACTCACATTCAAGAAAGCAGCCAATCTTCATTGTCCATCAAATGTTTCCCTTCCAATGATCTGCCTTCATGCATTGTATTGCAGATAACTCATGTCCCTGATTGCACAGATGAAGCAGGATGACAATATCAATCAGGAGAGTGGTAATGATGACAGTGAGGGCTCCAAAAAGTCCACGATATCATCCAACATCTAAGCAGACAATTTGGATCCCCAATAGGAAATCCTACATCTCGGACAGGCATGCTGGGATGAGTTAATATTAATTACAAGGGTTCCACTGTCAAAGAAATGAAGCTGTATCAAAATTTCTTTGCATGCCCTCTGCTTCCTAATTTTCAAAATCCAGCTGGGAAGCTGCACCACCACTGCTGGTATGCCAAAATTCAACCCTCCTTAACAAATTATCGGAGTCTGACTAAGCGCTATCCACTCAGGCACTGCCACTACCCAAGTCTGGTGGAAACTAGAATGTGTCACAGGCGGGGTCGGGCATAGATGATATTGGTAACTCGAATATGAGATCAGGATCAGGGCAAATACTCGAAGTTCATATCGAGGAACTCAGCACAGGACAAGAATCAGAGCTCGTTCAAAGTCATACTTGCGTTGCTTACACAAGAGTACGAGTAAAGTGAGAAGAAAAGTAAATCCTCCAACACCAAACAACCTCTCTTGATATACACTTTATCTGCCACCCTCGAATCATTCCTCATGCTCCAACGTACCATCCGAATATCCAACCATGATTTTACACACCACCAGCGCGACTCTTATCAGTACAACCACACCACATCATCCGAATTCGCAACACCTCAAACCACTTCCTTATCATAACAAATCATACCACCACCATCTTACCATATTCCCACGCCATCTTCGTGTCTATTCACAGCTCCATCTTTCCGTAACACTGATTCCTTCCATCCGCCCCATACTATTCCTAAGAATCCTTCAATTCATCACTCACAACCTGAGCCGTGACAGTATCCCCCTCCTTGGTTTGAGGTCCTCAGAGAACATTCTCCAACAGCCCTGGCTTCATGGGATAACATTGATGAAACTCCCCTACTACTTGTAGCCCATCCAGGAATGTCATAGGTTCCCATCTCAAAGAATCATACCGAGTCGATGGTATAAGGTACTGTAACTGGCTCCGGTATATCCGGCTATCCTCAACACTCGAAACCTGATATTCTTCCTCACCATCAACTTCCACCAGAGGAGGAGGATTTAACTTCTGTCCTACCAAAGGATCATCCGCCACGGGGTCCAAAATGGACACGGGTTGTACTCGATGAATTCGTATTGACGCAGGGAAATCGAGTTCATAAGCATATAGGAGTATCCGATGTGTAACCTTGAAGGGGCCCAAACGTTTCCAGTCACGTTTTCGTGTAGGCCTTGTAATCCAAATATGTTCAGCATCCAGCTGCACCTGAGAACCCTCCTGAATATTCAGAGCTGGAATTTGCACACAATTCGCGGCCGCTTTCTTCACCGCCTGGCTTTTCCTCATCTCGACTCAAGGGTGTTCATGAATTTGTTGCATTGTTGCCTGAACCTGATCGGCACTAACCAGTCATCGATCCTGATCCTTTGTTGATTCCCCTGCAAATGACATTCGAGGATCTGTGCCTTGTACTGCATATAATGGGGTGCACTTAGTAGTCTCAGATGTTCGATTATTCGCAGCAAACTCGGCCAATGGAAGTCACGTCACCCAATTCTGCTGCTGATGTTTTACAAACACACGGAGAGACTGTTCCATACTTGAATTCAGTCGTTCAGTCTGTCTGTCTGTCTGTGGCTGGAAGGCTGTCAACATTCTTCGATCAATCCGCAACCGACTGCACACCTGTTGCCAAAAGGTCGAAGCAAACTGCTGGCCTCGATCCGAAACAATAGTCAATGGGAGTCCATGACGGCATACCACTTCCCACAGAAACAACTCCACCAACCCCCAAGGCATCTATAGTGGTATGACAAGGGATGAAATGTCGCATCTTTGAAAGCCAATCCACCACTACCAATATTGCATCAAAGCCTTCACACTCGGGTAATCCTACCACAAAATACGTCGAAATATCGTCCCAAGGTTTCTCTGGTACGGATTGAGACTGACGGTTGAATGCCTTGATCTTCGGGACCCCTGGCAACTGTGGCAATTCTGAACATACTGATCAACATCGTTTCGCAACTCCTTCCAATAATATCCTCGATCAAGCAGGTCGATTATCTTTGCCCATCCTGGATGTCCTGCTAACGCCGTATCGTGATGTTCCTGTATAATACTTAGGCGTAACTAATCATTATCGGGCACGTATAAATTCCCTCTTTACCTTATTCATCCTTCTTTCTCTATACATTCTGCAATAGCAATCTCCTGCAACCCACTCTTAGTTCAAATTGCTTCCAATATTTTCCCTGGCAGCGGGTCATTCCTATAAGCTTGAGTCTTGAGATCAGAAATGGAGGGACGGCCCTGGGTGGGTGGGCTCTCTGCCAACAAATGCAATTGATTAGGTAGGTCCTGCGGCTTTAGAACCACCTGTTCCGTATCATTCAATCTTTCATCCCCCCGCTCAAGGAGGTCTCCAGGACTCCTCGTTAGAGCGTCTGCCTTCACATTCGATTTACCTGGTCTATTAACTATCTCACAATCGAATCTGGTCAGGAAATCAGACCATCATGTCTGTCGCTGATTCAAAAGCTTCTTTGTCATAAAATATTCAAGATTCTTATGATCAGTTAACAACTTAAGGGGGTATGCGGCCCCTTCACATTCTGGCCTCCATTCCTTCAATGCCTTGATAATCGCCATCAGTTCTTTATCATATATATCATAATTGCACTCAGCAGGTGTATGTTTCTTGGAGAAATACGCCACAGGATGAAGCACTCCATCATCATTATACTGTGATAAAACTCCGCCAGATACATAATCAGAAGCATCTGTCTCAATAATCATTTCTTTCTCATGATAAAAATGTCGAAGAACTGGTGCTGTTGTAAAGGCTGTTACCATTGCTTCGAATACCAATTGTTGCTCTGCTTCCCATACGAATGGTTCATCCTTCTTTGTTAACTGTGTTAACAGCTTAGCCATTTCTGAATACATAGAAATAAACCATCGATAATAATTGCACAATCCGAGGTATTGATGTACTTCAAGGAGATTATTCAATGTGCCATTCTTTTTCTTCTGCTCCCGACTCCAATTCCTCACTGTTTCAACCTTATCTTCATCCATTGATATGCACTTTGTTGATATAATCAACCCCACATACCTTACGGTCTCCTTATGGAACCCACATTTCTCAGTGTTCAAATACAACCCGGCTTCCAAAAGGCGTTTCCTTACCCATTTATCATGCTCCACATGTTCCTCATCTGAATGACTATTGATTAATATATCGTCCAGATAAGAGGAAGCAAAATCATCCATGGCTTCTCTTATTGTAATATTCATATATCCTTGGAAGTCCACGGGAGAATTTGTTGTTCTGTATTGCATAATGGTTGGTGCAAATAGTCCATATCTTGTCCGAAAGGCTAATCTATGTTCATCACCCTCCTAATCGCACAACAGAGTATAAGCCCAGCGAACATCACGTTTTGTATAAACCCCAGCAGTTCGAAGTAAATCCAAAGTCTCTAGTATCATGGGGAGGGGGTGCCGAGTCTCAATAGTCTTGCAATTGATATCTTGATAATCAATGCAGAATCGAAGCCCTCCATCTGGTTTCTGTGCAAAGAGGACTGGTGCCAAGACGGGTGACGACGACTGACGGATACATCCTTTCGACATATTCTCCTCTAGCCACTGCTTAACGACTACCAACTCGGCCCTTGACATTGAAAAAAGGGGGCCCCATGTTGGTGTCTCCCCATCCTTCAGGCGTACTTCATGGTCAATACCTGGTCAATGTGGAGGGAGACAATCAGCCAAAACCTTGCTAAACAGAGATAAAAACTCATGATACTGCACGGGAATGATCTCCTCCAGGGGTCATTCCTTCAGATCTTTTGCCTCAGTAGCCTTATTGATATCATGAATGGATGCGTTAAACACCTTAAGCTTCCTTTTCTTAACTGTATGAAAGAAAGAAGATCCATTGAGCATAACGATATTCCGTCGGAATGGTCATTCCGGGCGTATTTGTAGTTCGAAGATCCCACCTGGGGAATAAACTGGATCAGGAGGTTCCTCTGTAACTCCTTGTACCGTAACAGATGCATCATGACAATGTGTTGTGCAGTATTGTGATCTGAAGATAACCGTGTTGGATGCAAATCGTACTGCAACATCATGTAATCGTAACCAGGGAATTCCAAGGACAATCAGCTAATGTCCCAACTTCGTAATGAACATAGGTAACGGTTCCTTATGATCTTGGATCATCATCCCTATCTTAGCAATATGTGTAATGTCCCCAGATTCTATGGGTCTCCCGTCAATAACTTCAACCTGTCATTTCTCCTTTCGCTCTTGGAGTGGTATGTGATGATGGTGAGCAAAGTCTTGATCCATAAATGCAATGCCTGTAGCTCCGCAGTCGATCAGGGCATGTGGGGGTATCTCTTGATTATGCACGGTCAATGTGCAGGGTATAACTAAATATTTCCCTTCCATTGATCCTTCCGATACCTCCACCTTCCTAACTGATCAATGCCAAATTCCAATCCATTTTAAAGGTTCCAAAACTCAACTTTTACTGTCAATTGAAGAGCCATCCTTCTTCAATTGACTTGCGCTTTTCCCGATTCCTCGGAATCGGTCCCGGTTCCTACTTCCTTTGCTTCTGCTGCAGCCGCCTTGAACGTCTGAGCCTTCTTCGTTGCTGCGCACTCCGCCACCCTGTGGTCAAACTCCCCACAGTACAAACATCTCCCATCGGTAAACCTCTTTGCCCACTCTCCTGCAGACATCAGCATAATATAATTTCGTCACTGGAATCCACCAGGAGAGTCTGAGAGTATGTGGAGTGCAAACTTACATGCGACAATTTCGGGAGAGTTTCAGACCCCAGGAGGGGATTCCTGCTGGCCTTCAGAGTAACTGGGATCTCTGATGACTGGTACAGAAGTACCATGGGAGTGATTGTGAGAGGTTTGGGAACTCTTCGGAGCACTGGAGAGAACTTCGGGTGCACCTGGGGGCATCTGGGAGCGGCGGCGACAAGCCTGGGAGCGCCGACAGCATGCCTGGGAGCAACTGGGAACCACGGTGACAAGCCACGGAGCGCCAGCGACAAGCCTGGGAGCCCTGGCGACAAGTCTAGGAGCTCCGGCGACCAGTCTGGGAGCACCCCGGATCACAGTAGAGCAGTCTGGGATAAACATCATCGTTTGGAATGCTGCTGGTGCGCCTGGAAATCATTGCTACGACTTATCATTCAACGATGATTAAAACTCATGTATTCAGGTTGTATTCTCATCTATGTATCTATATAGCTACCCATCTACACATGGTATATCCGGACTGACTGCAGGCAGTGCTTGAGAGCAATTCAAGGTGCCCATGAAAATGACGATCGACAAAACTCAGAGCAACACTCCGAGGCCGTGATCAAAGGACTTTGGAGATGCACTCCAAGGCGATCCTCGAGTGTATTTGGAGATACACTTGGATGCCGTGATTGAGTGAACTTAGATATGCACTCTGGGATCGTGACCAAGCGAGTCTGAAGATACACTTGGAGGCCTTGAATCGAGCGAGGTTGGAGGCCGTAATCATGCGAGTTTAAAGATACACTCGGAGGCCGTGGTCGAGCGAGTTTGGAGAGACACTTGGAGGCAGCGATTGTGCGAACTTGAAGGCCGTAATCGAGCGAGTTTGGACTCGTACTCAGAGGCGGTTGATGGACGGCGCGCCGGTTGCTGAGCCTCTATTCTTCAGTTAGTTAACTTGCAACGGTGAGAATGTGCCAAGGTGACTGTACCTTTGAGCGCTCATGGAGAGCTGGCTGATGGCAGTCGATCATGTAGGGAGGCACACCGGGAGCTGAAGCTACATTCAGGGGTCACCGTGTCATCATGAGAATGAAGGGAAGACAAACAAGCTGCGGTGGATGCTGTGTTTGGTGTATGCTGTGCTGGGTGTATTATTGTACTCGGTGTATGCTGTACTTGGTGCCAACTCATGATCATGACATGGGGAGATAGAGAGGGATGACTTAACTTTGTGTTCTGCAATGATGGTAGAGTTGTGAACAAGAGAGAGAGAGATGTGGGATGAAGATGGGAATGATGTGGAGGATACAAGCGGTTATGAGAAATCAGGGGTGCGAGTTACCTGATTAGGTTGGGAAGACCTCGAATCGGTGTAATTGCACGCCGGATCGGGTCTCCTACCGGCTGTATCGGGGATCGTAAATTCACTTGCACATGAAATTCTCTGAAGTCCCAGTTTCTCATGATGATTTCCCCCATCTTCTCTCATCCCTCTCTGTCTCGTCCTCGGTTCTACCATCACCTAAGAACACAAAGTTAAGTCATCACTATCTATCTCTCCATGCCACGATCAAAAGTTAACACCGAGTACAACATCCATTGCGTACTGCATCATCCCAGTATCGACTGTCTCCCAGCCAGTCTCTCATCTCTCGGCAGACCATGTTGTACTCAATTCTTTACATTCTTCCAAGTACAATTTGACAATAAATAGAGTCTCAGCTCCCGTCGCGCCTCCCTCCTGAACTACCTCCTCCAGATTGACCGTCTCCTAGTACTCCTTGAATCTCGCTCAATCACGGCCTCCAAGTGCATCTGCAAACTCGCTCGATCACAGCCTCCAAGTGTATCTCTCAACTCGCATGATTATGGCCTCTAAACTCGCCCCATCACGGTCTCCAAGTGCATCTCCAAACTCGCTCAATCACAGCCTCCAAGTGGATCTCTCAACTGGCACAATTATGACCTCCAAACTCGCTTGGTCATGGCCTCCAAGTTTGCATGATCATGGCCTCCAAATATATCTCCAAACTCGCTTGATCACAATCTCAGAGTGCATCCCAAAGTTCACTCAATTATGGCCTCCAAGTATATCTCCAAACATTCTCGATTACAACCTCCAAATTCGCACAATTACGGCCTCCAAGTAAATCTCCAACATCACCAAAATGTATCTTAGTCACTGGGAGCCTCCGGGTGTGTCTGAGAGAAGGCGGGGTGTAAACTTAGAAGCAACAACTTCAGGAAAAGTCCAGACCATAGGAGGGCATTGCGGCCGGCATCAGCAAAAAACATTTCCGTCCGGGCGGCATGGCTCCGTCAGAGTGGACGCGCTCCGTCAGAGCCCTCGGAGACACCCCGGTGGCGGATTACTCCACCCGTGGTGTCCAGACCACGCGTCGCATCACATATCGCCCTCCGATCGCCGTTTCACCGTTTCTTCACGCTCTCTCAATCCCCTATTCTACACAAACACTCTGGCATTGTGGCCAACTGTGACCATACGTCGGAATGGGTTCATTGGGTACACGCTTGCATCGGGATTGCCATGCAATGGGTGACGCTGCAGAAATGTCTCCTCGCGTTCCTTCTACATTAAGCTCGAGCAGAGTAGGAAGGTGAGCAGATATGACACTACCCGGCCTTGAGGATCCACGCAATTGCGTGGTTCTCGGACAGAGCGAGTGCGACCAAAAATTGGGAACCATAGAGTGTGAATTTTCATTGTATGATAAAAGGAGATGGAAATGAGATGATGTCTATCTACTCTGGGGTCTGCCGAATATATACTCCCCCTCACACAGTCCACCTCCGTTACCCATGTATCTCCGTACAACCGCCGTCGTTCCTTGAAGATGTACTTGATCGAGCGTATTTGAGATGCACTTGGAGACCGAGATCGAATGAACTCAGAGATGCACTTGCAGGCCGGGATCGAGTGAACTCAGAAGATGCACTTGGAGGCCGTGATCGATCGAGTTGGGAGATGCACTCTGAGGCTGTGACCGAGCCAGTTTGGAGATGCACTTGCAGGCTATGATCGAGCGAGATTGGAGGAGTACTTGGAGGCGGTTGATTTCGAGGGAGGCGCGACGGCAGCTGAGACTCTAATCATTGGTTAACTTGTAATTGGATGAGAAACTGGCTGGGAGTGGGAGACTGTCGATCTTGGGATGATGCTGTAATTGGTGTATGCTGTACTCTGTGTTAACTCATGATTATAGCATGGAGAGATTGAGAGGGATGACATAAATTCGTGTTCTTAGGTGATGGTAGAGTTGAGCACAAGAATGTGAGAGATCAGGGGAATTCATCATGAGATACTGGGACTTAAGGAATTTCGTGTGCGAGTCAATTGACCATCCCTGATACGGCAGGTACGAGTCCCGATCCGGCGCGAACTAACACCGATACGAGGTCTCCCCAACCCAATCAGGCAAGTCCTACCCCTGATTTCTCATATCCGCTCGTATCCTCCATATCATTCTCATCTTCATCCCTCATCTCTATCTTTCTCGTCCACAACTCAACCATCATCGCAGAACACAAAGTTAAGTCATCTCTCTCTATCTCTCCATGACATGATCATGAGTTGACACCGAGTACAGCATACACCGAGTACAGCATACACCGAGTACAGCATACACCGAGTACAGCATACACCGAGTACAGCATCCACCCAAAATTGTTTGTCTTCCCTTCATTCTCATGATTACGAGTTGACCCCTGAATGTAGCTTCAGCTTCCAGCATACCTACCTACACGATTGACCGCCAGCAGCCAGCTCTCCATGAGAGCTCAAAGGTAAAGTCACATTGTCACATTCCCACGGTTGCGAGTTAACTAACTGATGAATAGAGTCTCGGAACCGGGCGCGCTGTCCATCGACCACCTCCAAGTACTCGTCCAATCTCACTTGATCACGGGCTCCAAGTGCATCTCCAAACTCGCTCAATCACAGCCTCCAAGTGTATCTCCAAACTCGCTCGATTACGGCCCCCAAGTGCATCTCCAAACTCGCTCAATCACAGCCACCAAGTGTACCTCCAAACTGACTCGATTACGGCCTCCAAGTTCACATGATCACGGCCTCCAAGTGCATCTCTGAGTTCAATCAATCCTGGCCTCCAAGTGCATCTCTGAGTTCACTCGATCTCGGCCTCCAAGTGCATATCTGAACTCGCTCGATCACGGCCTCCAAGTACATCATTAATGAGACACGGCGGGTGTACGGAGATTCAAGGGTAACGGAGGTGTAGATAGGTTGCTATATAGATACATAGATACATAGATGAGAATACAAACTGAATGCATAAGTTTTGAAAATCGTTGAACGATAAGTTGTAGCTATGATTTCCAGGTGCACCAGCAGCATTCCCAAAGAAGCGGCGGCCGGAGAATGACATACACATTGCCAGGCGTTGTGTAAACGGCTTCAGCATAACTGCAGCCACTGCGAAGAGTGTAACACATGTGTCATTCTGTCGGTGCATATACATCTCCACCCAGTCAAGGAGGTATGTGTGCAACGTGACCCGTCGCCTCGGCGACATGTAGCGTAGAATTCTCCGTCAGAGGGTACGATGTTCCGTCAGAGCCATCAGAGCCGTCCGGAACACCCAGGTGTTTCTGACGGAAACTAGGGTCCTTGCTGATGGGCCATCGGAGTAACTGGCATCTCTGATGACTGGTACGGGAGCACCATGGGAACGATTGTGACAAGTTTGGGAGCAGCTGAGAATGTTGCCCAACCAATGCGGCGATCCCAAACTAACTCTGAGAGGAGCCGGGTTCTTATGGATATTCATTCGAAGGACTGCAGGTGTTATCTGAGATTTTCCGGATGTACACAAGCAATAAGAATACCCTCAATTTATGATGCATTGATTATTGTTCATTATCAACTTCTAAATCCTACTACAGTACCCAGCATCTCATCAACATTCTATTCTTTGTGTGGCAATAGTAAGGAGATTCAAAGAAAATGGGGTGTGAGTTATAGATGAAAGTAGGTAAAACAAAAACAATAACCCGACTAAGCGATCGGAATGATATCCATCGAACATAGTCTCAATGCCATCCACTGAATCTCCCATCTCATCAGGACCGAGAAATGCAGGAACATACAATTCATCAACGGCGCAAAGAAGCTGGAGACGCTCCTTGTATTTCCGAATGATTCGGGCTGGGCGAGTGGGCGAAATTGAATTCCAATGTCATCTGGCTCGATTTGTGATATCTAAAATGTTGGAATTGTGGGTAGCTCGCGGTGAATCAAAATGGAGTTTGAAAGGCAACATGATGACTTCAGGGGTGAAAGGGGTGCGCCTCCAGGACAGGAGGAGTGACTGATGTGGTGTGCGAGGTGTGCAAGGGGAGTGCTGATGGTGATCGAGGAGTGCAGAATGAAATTGAGGGGTGCAAATCCTCGCCAAAGAACGCCAACGGGGATAAAAGAGCGCAAATCCAGCAGAGCAGCCCATCCATGCTGAGCAGCGCCAAAAGGGGAGGGAAGGCAACAAGTCAGGAATGAAACAGAGGCGCTCCTAATCGAGATTGTGGGGGGGATTGAGGAGCACCCATCCTAGAGGCTGAGCGCGGACTGAAACGGCAGTATGTAGCGACAACGGGGATTGAGAAGCGCTGACGGGGATTGAGCAGCACCTATTATACTGGAGGAGCACCATGGGGGGGGTGGGGCGGGGGTATGAAACAGCCCCACCATGTGTAATTGATGAGTGCAATGGTTTCGGCACTAATACAATCTTTCACCCTGGATGGGCAGAATTTGTCTTGATATTCATCTTGAGAAAACATAACTGTAACCTTCTATCCAGTGGCATACTCAGACCACGCACAATGAATAGCTGCGGCCACAAGCACTAATGTCTGCGGAGTTAGAGGTTGAAAGAACTGCGATGTGGTCGGTTGTCGTCCCAAGATATTGGCGGTGAAGAAACACTGATGGTAGATGAGGTCAAGCACTTCCATCCGTGTGAACCTGGAGATCTTATCACCGATGACCGTTGAGTGATACGCATCGTCAAACAGGAGCTCCTTGACTTGGATTCGAAGCTCAGTCTCTGATTCTAAATCCATCCACTAACTGCGGATGATAGTTCAACAAGTTTCATCTGCCAAACGCCCTCGAATCGTACTAATCTTCAGTTTTAACCATGCAAGTTTCCAGGTTTAGCATCATCATAACTCCAATAGAGGAGCAGAAAACAGAATATACACTGACAGCGTCTCGCGTTCGCAGATCGTTTTTGAGAGATGGACCACCGGGCAATTGGCAGACCGATGTTCCATCTTCAGTAGCACCTGCTAATCCTCGCCAACGATCGTGAGCTTCAACGGCTCATTTTTAAGCTTCGTCAACCATCGGGTATTTTTCATCGGAAATTCTTGGCTAGGGAGTCTCTGTGCATACGGTTGCCTCCATGAACTGTTTCGCTACCTCAAAAGTAGCCTTTTGGTGTTGAGGAACTTTGTGATCTCCACCGGCCTTTGGTTGAGGAACATTGTGGTCTCCACCAGCCTTGGGAAGCCGGAGCATCTGGATAACGTTGGACTCACGCGATATGTTGATGGCTGACTTTTGGCATTTGAGCAATGGTGGTGCTATAACCCTGACTGGATGTCGTAGACTGGGAAGTGCAGTGGGGGCAATGACAGTATCGGCATGGCTTTGTTTCTTTGGCGGTGCAACCCTTGTAGGTCATATTGCCTTATCACGGTGCATCTGGTCTAGATGTAGAACCTGATGCCAGTTGTCCAAATCGACTTCTTTGATATGGGATGACAAGGTGGACTCTCCTGGGTCTTCGCTTTGGTCATTGCTGATCTCGCGATCGGTATCATCAGGATTCTGCTTCATCAGTATTATAGCCCGGACATTAGCTATCTCCAACACTATACTTGAAAGCTGGGTTGGAAGTTCAACCATTTGATCAGCAATGATGATTGGCTGTATCCATGAATGCACGTGCAAGTGCTCTCTCGAGGTGTGCTTCTTGATTCTACTGTGAAGAGTGATTCCTCACCTTGCCGGCCGTAGGTTCCATGATTGATGGAGTGAAGTTGGGAATATAGAGAGAAGTATATTATGGGAAATATAGTAGGAAGTTTAATGGATTAACGCAATAACAGCGAAACAAAGTAACACTTGGTCGAAGAGGATGCGATTCGAGACGTGCATGGCAGAAGTCACGCTCGGCTGAGGAGGATGCGATTCGAGGCGCACCTGGAAAGTGTCAGGAAGACATGTCAGGGGTTCATATTTATATTATCACTGCTAGATTGTTGTACTGATTTAGGACGCGTCAGGTGCACTAGATTGGATGGATTCTTCATACCCCAATTCCTGAATGTTCGAGCTCGTATTCAAGGACGCTATTGATTCAAGAATTGGAGGTTGGTTTAAGCCAACATACGTAAAATCGAACCAGACGCACCTGAAGAACTCGAGATATTGACACGGTTTTATGGCTAACTAACTCCCAGGATTGGACATATGGAATACTGAGAAATGTGTTGATCATGATTGCCCCTGCATATAACTCCACCGAAGCTAGTTCAGTATGCCTCTAGGTCGAGGATGTGAGTGGTGACGGTGTGGCAAAGAATTGTCGGTGTGTTGATAAATCTTGCAGGACTTGGACAGAGGATAGAGTTGGGACCTTGGTGAGGGGCAATAGTTGAAGTTACATCAGTTCAAACTGAGTTTGTTGCAGATCGTGGATAAAGATGAATCTCCGAATGCAGTATACCAATCAGATGGACACCCTATCTCATGATATTCGCTTGTTTCAGGATTCTGCAGCAAAGTCAGTGGTCAAGTGGGCAATGTTGTGTGCAGAACTCCACTTTCAGCGGTCCGAGTCAGCTGAATCACAATATGTATGCAGTCAGTGTAAGGGAAGACTGAGGATTTGGGTTTACAAAGGAAAGATTCAACTAGTGTTAGCGACGGTTCCGGACAGTCAATTCGGGCATGGGTCCGGGTCCAAACCAAACTGTTCCCAAATTGGCAGTCCAGGTTCTCAATAAACCCGAACCATCAACTCGGGTATGGTTCGATGGTAAACTCCCAACCCTTCTGAATTGGGCGGGTTCTCAGCAGGTCACCAAGCAGGTCCATCCATAGATTCAATTAAGGCTCTTGCTTTTGCAGTATGTGAACAGTATCTTATCAAAATCGCGTTTTCAACAACACAGGATATGTTTTTGCATGCATTGCAGCTTGCAATATCGAGTAATTTGGAAGCAAGTATTTTACCTTTGATAGATTGAGTTTTTGTCTATCACAGCAGTCAATAATTCCGTTATGAACGCGGAGATCAGCGCAATGCCTTGATTACCAAATATGCAACAACTGAAACTGTTGACGTTCCGTTGACGCTGATTTTCAGGATGCGGCAGGGAGCATGTCTCTGTTGTTTTTGCCAGTAATGGCTGCCAATATTTGATAAATGGATGTCTGCAACCAATCGGAAAATAAATTACCCAAGATTCAAAACTAAAGAATGTTGACGCTCCATTGACGTTCATTCTCATGATGCGGCAGGGAGCATGGCGCTGTAGTTTTTCCCAGTAAAGGCTGTCAATATCTGACAAATGGATGTCTAAAACCAATTGGAACATAAATTACCCAAGATGCGAAGCTAAACATTGTTGACACTCCATTGACACTCAATCTCAGGATGTGGCAGGGAGCATGTCGCTTCAGTTTTTCCCAGTTGAGGATGTCCTTATCTGACAAATGGATGTCTATAACCAATCAGAACATGAATTAACCAAGATGCAAAGTTAAAGATCGTTGACGCTCCATTGACACTCAATCTCAGGATGCGGCAGGGAGCATGTTGCTGTCTCATTTGCCCATAAAGGCTGCCAACATATCGGTTATGCATCACAGCGACCAAAATGTTGTTCAATTACCGAAATTACAAATCCAACAATCATTGACGCTCCGTTGACACTCATTTTAATGCATTGTCCACTCAACATCAGCTGCCATCGATAATACTTATCATTATGATTTGGATATATTGGTAGTCTTTCCGGCAGATTGAGACTTCGCCCTGTGACAATGCCGAGCGCAGAAACATTCCCGCACTGTTCGCTCTCACACGACTAAAATTTATGTATTGAGCCAAAAGCTTCATTGCGCCTGCAATACATCTGTTTATCGATCTATATTGACAAGCTACTGCTCACCATTGGCCCATGATATATCACTAACTTAAACTCTAGTTCAAGATACATACAAAAGCTGGTGAAAGATTGATGCATTCTTTCCTACTTTTTTTTCACTCCTGTATTCCTCCTCCTTTCAATTGCATTGACTGTTATCAACACCTTTTCAGGCTGTCTCTTTGGGATCTGTGTCAACCATATCAATCCGGGACCATTTGACACGGCGCTCACATCCCGCTGCTCTTGCCATTCCGGATCCTCGATGCTCTTGTCTTGCCCTATATCAGATCCACCATCCGCCGCACAATCGTCTTCGCTGCCATTATGATTATCTAAGTCCCCATACCAGTTAAGCCGATCTTCAGTGTCCGAAATGCTTTCAGGTGCGCTATTTTCATCACTTGTGAGTGGATGACAGTTGATTCTTCGGATTGGGTGGACATTCAATATTTGAGGTCGTCCTCCAGGGAGGTCCTTTGCAAACAAAAGTGGTGGTGGCAAAGGTGATCTTTCTGACAATTTAAATGCAGCTGCACCATCATGTTGAAAGAGTGACCACGATGCTTTGATGATCTCTTCCATGTCCGAAATATATTCCAGGGCAGTCATCTGCTTGTGTTGAGCGCAATATTCCTTCTGGGTAGCATGTAGGTTTTGGCAGCCCTGCCACATCTCCAAAAAGTTGTGAACCTTGGCCATTATGTGAAATTTCCTTTCCTCCGCCTCTTTCTTCATTTCCAAGTCGTTTTCTGTGTTCATATTATCCAGTAATAGGTCAGCCCCTGCCAAAATCCCATTATTGCCTCGAGCAAACTGCCTTAGAACGACCTTTTCGCGAAGAGTCTCACCTGGGGTTTTTGACTGCCTCCAGCCGATAAGATCTCGGCCTAGGGAAAAACTGGCCTCCACTCCGACACCATGTGGTATGATGGAGAATATGTTGCATTCCACAATAGAGAGATCGGTGTACTTTAACTGCATTTCCTCCTGTTGACACCACTAGTCAGTCATGTCCGGTAACCAAAATATACTGCTAATCTCCATTGGGTCGGAGTGGTAATCATTGAGATTTGGATTAATTTGCCCCCAGTTCTTTGGCGCTTCAGGCGCCGGATTCAAATAGAGCAAGGCAGCGGTCAATAAGCGTGCTGCGCAATCCCTCCGTCCTGGTGTCGTCTCAGCAACATTGTTAGGCTTTGAGTGTTCATCATCATCGCTGGACAAATCATGTGGATCATGGGATGATTGACAGAATCCTAAAACCGTTCCCGAGGGGATATGATTGCTCGTCGGTATGCTTTCGTGTTCATTGACCGGCACACGACGATGTTTGGCACAGTATTCATTCTCCACGTACTTCAGAAAGGAATCTTGGTATTGGGTAGTATAGGATGTTTCATCCTCAGGATTAATATTCATTCCTTTGTCCCACGTACTAAACGATTGCAACTTCCGGAAAGGATTGAGGATATGTGAAGAAATGAGAAGCATGCCTGTTGGTGGAGTCACTTCAGTGTAATATTTGGACAGCCTCTGTCAAGCTAACTTCACAGCGAAGAACAAGTCTTCCTTCGATGGAGTCATTTTCTAGGCCAATGCTCGCATCACGATATCCATGTGATTGAACATATCATTGTACACTGTGATAACGTGGTGCAATGTGACTGTATGCCTCTTCGACATCTCCAGGGTCCAATATCGGAATAGTCTCAACACTTCCATGACATACCTCACAATGATCCATTCATCTTGAGTTGTGAAGAGTGGCCGGTAATCAATGCATTATGGGTTTTTAAGACACTTGCGTGTGAATTCACGGAATCAGATGGCGTGCTCCAGCAACTCCAGAGTCGAGTTCCAACAGGTCTTCATATCCATTATCGGAAGTACCATGATGCGGACTTTGGCCATTTGACAGTCATTGAACTCATTTCGATGACCAGGTGTTAGCGTAATCAATACAGCAAGCATTCTCTGCTATATGAAGGTCAGTTTCAGCAGTTTCAAAATATCTTGAAATACGTACTTTCTCAATTATCTTTGCTAAACCTGGTTTCATGGCCGACACCTTATTGATTCTAGTGTTGCACTCTGTTTGAAGCCTTTGACTCTTCCCGATGTCTGCGCTGTCATCCTCTCCACATTGCTGATCGCGCTCATGGGCTTCCCAAGACTTGGTGCGGCCTTTGACACTGAGACTGCTCATGAATGCACCTAAGCCGGCTGTATGACGTGCGCTATGCAAGGTATGTGGTTCCTGAATGCAGGCCACTCGATTCCAGAGGCCTCAAGTGTTGATTGCAGCTCACGTGTCATCGAGTAATTGGAGAAGGCATTATCAGTTGTAATTCCAAGCAAACGACCATCAGTAAGCTCAAAACGATCAAGAACATCTTTCAAATGTACCGCTAGCCTTGCTCCAGTATGTTGGCCCTTGACCTGTAATCCTTCATTAGCTTTCGAAATGTGAAAAGACCAGGCGATCAACCTCATCGAACTCGAGTTGAACTTCACGCAATGCCCACTTTTGATCCATATAGTGAGCAATGACCAACGTTATGGCTAGTTTGTTCGTTGATGTCCATCCATCCAGAGCTAAACTAACTTTATTTCGTGACAGCAATTGCTTTTTAATGGCATACACGGTCAGTGCATATTCCCTCCAGCAAATAGTGCTGAGGGACGTAGTGGATGGCAGCACTAGGTCATCGCGTAATGCCATATATGACCGTCCTAGCTCTAGATTTGATATAGCGTTCCATGCAATGTGAGCCGAAACACATCCTACATCAGCAACAACCCTACTTTCCGACAGAAACACACGGGTGTTCCGGACGGCTCTGCTGGCTCTGACAGAACCTCGTACCCTCTGACGGAGAAATACACGCTACACGTCGCATTGCACACATACCTCCTGTACTTTTTGGTGACGTATACGCACAATCAGAACGACACGTGTGTTACACTCTTCGCAGTGGCTGCAGTTATGCTGAAGCCGTTTACACAACGCCTGGCTTCTTTGGGAATGCTGCTGGTGCGCCTGGAAATCATAGCTACTACTTATTGTTCAACAATTTTCAAAACTTATGCATTCAGTTTGTATTCTCCTCTATGTATCTATGTATCTATATAGCTACCTATCTACACACAGTATATCTGGACTGGCAGCACGCGGTGTTTGTCAGCAATTCGAGGTGCGCCTGAAGATGACGATCGAGTGAACGTCCACCTTCGTTACCCCAGCATGTCCGTACACCCGCCGTCACCCATTAACGATTTACCTGGAGGCCGTGATCGAGCCAGTTGAGAGATGCACTTGGAGGCCGTAATTGAGCGAGTTTGGTGATACACTTGGAGGCTGTGATCGAGCGAGTTTGGAGATGCACTTGGAGGCCGTGACCGAGCGAGTTTGGAGATGCACTTGGAGGCCGAGATGGAGTGAACTCAGAGATGCACTTGGAGGCCAGGATCAAGTGAACTCAGAGATGCACTTGGAGGCCGTGATCGTGCGAACTTGGAGGCTGTAATCGAGCGAGTTTGGAGATACACTTGGAGGCTGTGATTGAGCGAGTTTGGAGATACACTTGAAGGCCATTATTGAGCGAGTTTGGAGATACACTTGGAGCCTGTGATCGAGCGAGTTTGGAGATGAACTTGGAGG
>Ga0307512_10002151_pt1 | contig 25797 bp, 30 predicted proteins | sample 14_EM_MG_FD_200267 | JGI IMG/M metagenome (GOLD analysis project Ga0307512, IMG submission 200267) | Populus trichocarpa ectomycorrhiza microbial communities from riparian zone in the Pacific Northwest, United States - 14_EM | ecosystem: Host-associated > Plants > Roots > Unclassified | place... | reverse complement strand
CAACGGTTGAACCAGTGCACTGCTTGTAAAGAGTTAACCAGTGCGGTATGTAGTTAGTTCTTGGCAGTGCAGTGCAGTTGGTGGAGGCTCACAGTGCAGTGCAGTGCAGTTTGTAAGTTCCAAATCCACTGGTTCACTGCTGGTTAGTTAGTTTGCCACTCATTACCCATTCCACTTCATATTGACATAGGATTTTGCCCGAAAGGTCTATGAGTTTCCAGATGACCAGTGAAGCTGTTAGAATGGACTGGAGAGAGGTTGCTAATGATCTGAGTCACAATGTAGACTCATGTATAGTTAGTCACTTGACACCTGCATAGCCACAGGTCGATTTGTAATGTATGTTCACAATGGTTTCTCTGTGGAATCTCAAGATTTTCACCCAAGGTTCAGGATTTTCATGGCTTTCCTGGAGTAAGGAAGATATGTTTGAAAGTAATGTGCTGTTCTAGTTCATTCACAGAGGCGGTTCCTCCGCGGAGTACCTAGTCAGTTCACGGAGGCCCACCTTCCGTGAACGAACCGTCCGTTCACGGAGTCCGTACCCCACCTCCGTGAACTGACTAGTTCATTCGCGGAGTCAACGAAAAATTATAACTAGTCGGCTCGCTCTTCCCTCCGACACGCGCTTTTACATTCACAGTCATATACAAACAATTGCAAGCTCAAGCTCGGGCTCTAGCTCAAACTCAAACTCAGGGTTTACCTTCGGCCGCCGCCAGCCATCCGTCAGGCCCCGCCCACCAATTCGCTTCCACTAGCCCTCAGTCAAGCTGAACCATATACTCAATACATCATCGTGATCCCTACAATCGGATGCGTCTTGGACGTACTGACGCAACTCCAATTACACTGTGCTCCATGTCATCGTTTGAAACCGGCTCATCTTGCTCATTTCCCTCCTCATTGCCCTCTTCCTCTTCCTCTTCCACCCCAGTGACCTCTTCCTCCTCGAGAACCTCCTCATCCTCAGTAACCAGTTCTGTCAAATCACTGCTCTCATTGGCGGTATCCTCCGCAGATGTGGGATCAGTATGCACGCAAGCATCTCCTTGTGTATTCGCTTGACGGCGTTTTTGGTTGAGACTTGGCTCCGGTGGAGCCGATCTTCTATTTCGTTCGAGCAGTGGTCTCAATAGCCCAGCCCGACTACAGCTCGCACAGCCGTCCGCGGTTCAGCCCGATAGCTGCTCTGAATTAGTCACGTTGCCACTTACAACCAGGTAGCTGCTCTACAGCTGCTCGGGCTGGAAGGCTATGGCTCACATCATGGTTCGTTCCGGTGAAGTCATGATGATGTTTTGTCACCATAGTCAGCATCATAGTTGAGACTAATTGGCCCGTCTGGGTTTATATCATGCGGTACTAGCACAACGCTGGCGGCGAGGCTGCAGAAGGGTCGGTTCTCAAAATGAATGTCGATGTCAATTTGAAGAATACAGATCGTTTTCAGATGGTGAGGATAATAACTACCATACTCATTGTATGTGAATATACATAATCGTAGTACACAGCGTAAAACCGTCAGAAAACTGCTCAAACTGCTTCAGAGCTGCTAGATTCCACCCAGTTCTGCCGAGTGGCAACACTGCTCGGATTGTGTAGTTTTGGAACCGCTATGAGCTGGGCTGAGCTATAGTGATCACTGCGTTCGAGATTGAAAGTACCTGATGACGTAGCAGAAGCTCCAGTATTTATGCTCTGCGCACCACCATCTTGGCCATGGCAACGAAGTGTGCACTCGGCTTTTGCTTTGAAACACTTGCAACGAACAGTAGTTCAGTTGCCTTTACACCTTGAATGTACTCAATTGCGCTGCACTGAACGTACGCGGTTGCGCTGATTGAATTCAGCTGGATAGAGCGAGCAGAGTGTACCTACATGCCAGTGCGGGCACATATATGCGTGCAGAGCAGAGTATTTGAAAATTTTGACTGACTCCGCGAATGAACTAGTCAGTTCACGGAGGTGGGGTACGGACTCCGTGAACGGACGGTTCGTTCACGGAAGGTGGGCCTCCGAGAACTGACTAGGTACTCCGCGGAGGAACCGCCTCCGTGAATGGACTAGAACATGTGCTATGTACAGCGTGGGCAAGGGTTAGAGCTGGTGTAGAAAAATTCATGCCAGTACTGTACACTGGTTCGAACCAGTTAAGATAGTTGAACTGAATATATACAGTTGAACCAGTTGTCAACCAGTTCGTTGCACTGGTTTAGCATGCAGTGCAGTTTGAACAATTACGCAGTTGGTGCAGTGCAGTTTCCCTGCGGAAACCCAACTGGTTTCCACCGTTGGGAGGTCTGAGATTAAGGAGGAGATCCAGGCAGAGAACGAAGAAGTGATAAATCCTGTTGTAACGGCGACATGTGACCCCGGTCCGGGTAACGGGCATTCTATATAGTCGGCTCGCCATGAGACTTAGATCTCTATCGATAATCTTACCTATACATCTACATCTACTATCACTCGCATCCACGTTTGCTACGGTATTCCTATAATTACCATACGTATTCCTATGAGGCCGAATTCTGGCACACGTGCCCTTACACTATTATCACTTTTTCAGTAAACGGATACGTTTCGCTCATGGGATTTCGTAAGTTTACCCCTTTACCGAAGCGGCACATCATAAAGTCAACAATTGAGAGTACTGCCTTCAAAACGACATATCGAAGCATGATTACTGCAAGCACGAATATTGATCGTGACATCATTCAATTGAGCCCCCTGGTGGAAGCGGAGAAGAGTTTAGACACCAATTGGCGCACGAGACGCATCGCCGGCGATGACGATGATTATCACGAATGTAGGATTCGACCCTACCAACGAGAGAAATCGAATAAGATAGATATATTTGAGATCGAATACCATTCTTACAAGTCAATTGAGTGCGATCATCAGTCGGACAACTTACAATCAATGGCGTGATCTTACCCCTGAATTGGCAATGCTGAGAACCGAAAGCGAAGTCGAGAGACGATTGCATGTCGGCACAGTTGCGACTACATCCCTTCTAATTGAGCTAAGTGCATTGACATCAATTGGCGTGCTCATCTATATCTACTATCGCTCACATCCACGTTTGCAACGGTATTCTATAATTACCATACGTATGCCTATCAAGCCGAATGCTGGCGTACGTGCCCTTACAACTGCGCAAATGTGGTAGCTATTGAACTGCCCAACCATTTAGGAGAGAGAGTAGAGAGGAGAAATAAAATCATCATCAGTGGTCTTCATTGTGAGGAGGTAGAAGGTGGCACAGGGAATAGTGAGCAACATATAGTACATATCTCAGGCTTGGCAAATGAAAAAAAAAGCGAAACAACTCAGCAACCACGATTGTGAGCAACAAGTGGACACTCGTATTCGATTTCTAACATAGAATTGACCTCGGAACAGTACTTCTGGCACATCTGGACGACTGGAGGATGCTGGGCAAGGAAACTGCAGAATGTGCAGCCAATCGACACTCCGCGAGGTGACGACCAACGAACACAATGGCGATAGCCATTAACGTGGGTGGAAACCCTCCTGGAAGAATGATCCGAGCGTAACTGATTGAAAGAGATATAAATATGGTGGAGGGAGAAGAGACAAGCAGCATGGATGGCGACATGCCGGGAGAGAAAAAATGCATTGCCTTTACTGCTGTGAGTGAATAGTGGGAACAAAACAAGAATGAAAAAAGGCTGAGAAGTGAGATCTCTGAGTAATCAAGCACACTGGGAGAATGGAGAAGCTGAAAAAAAAGAAAAATGAGGCAGCATGCGTGTCAAATGACACAGTTGAACGAAATGCTAACAAAGATTACAACAACGCTAGAGGTGTATGTCACCTGTGAAGGGACAAAATGGCTCGGCATGAAAAAGTGACTAGAGAACAGGCAGGCGGAGTGGAATGCTCGCCATAATGATGGCATGCGATAGGGATTGGGTACCTCAGACATGGCCGCAAAGGTTATGGCCAGAACAAGAGCAGGCGAGAGGGACCCAGAGGCTGAAAATGGCCTGCAAGTGTTGAAACATGGTGACACAACACAGCAAAAATGAGAACAAAAACAAGACCCAGAGCGGCGGCAGCAGTAAGCAGAACTGTGGCAAGAACGGCAACAATACAGACCACAGCCCCATCCCAGCCCCCAAAGATATCGAACGCAAAAATAAAACCTACTCTGGCCAGATGGTGGGAGCCTGTCACACTATGGAACCACAAGAGATTCTGAATAACAGTGATACCGGCGGAGACTACAAGCCCTGACCTGGCCCTGACATCGGGTCTGAGTCAGTGTTCCTAAGCAGCCAGGCCGGCCTGGCTTTGCATAGGCCGGGCCGGACCGCCCTTAGCGGCGGCTTTTAAATGAGGGCCGGGCCTGCAGGTTTTTCCGGTCGGGCCTGCAGGCTTTTTCTTGGCGGCCGGCCTGCACGCTTTTTCTTGGCGGCCGGGCTGCTTTTCTTGGCGGCCTGGAGGCTTTTCTTGCCGGACTAAACCTAAACGGAATATTTTGTTCCAAAGATTCTCTGCTGCCTTTACTAAGAAAGTCTCCAAAGTATGAAACAAAAACCATATCCAACCCAATCATCGTAGCCCTGCCATTGCCGTATTCCATCCATCAACCAGACAGCCTTATGCAGGCCGATGCAGGCTTTTTAAATCACGTGCAGGCCGCCACTAGCGCAGGCTTTCAGAATGGAGGCCGGGCCGCTTAGGAACACTGGATCTGACTGGGCTGTAGATGTCTACAGACCGCAGTATTATTTCTCCACGGAGTACAAGTTTTCTTAAAGTACATACAAGTAATCACTCAGCAGTCATGTGATTTGAGAGCTATCCAAGTAATTCTAAAGAGCGCATCTTTGGACTTTGCAAATTATCCTTCCATATATATCATTTAATGTTGCAATAAACGAAAGAAAATGATTTTCATTTCTATAACGTCGACTATACATAAGAGAATCAGATTACCAGAGGAGATCGGCATCTGTGGTGCGGGCGGAGTTTATCTGGCAAAGGAATTAAGCCCGCCTGAGATCGTCCCGAGATCTGACTATGTCAATAGTCCGTTCTCCCCAGATCTGACTATACCGCAGAGTCAACCTCGTCCCCAAGCCTATTGTAACAGAAAATAGTTCTTACACACCTCCGTGATACTGGGCGGCTATCTTTGTATATGTGCAGATTTTCCTCGCTAGGGTAGATATCTGTAATCATCAATAATCATCTTCGCTCAGGTAGACACATACTGTTGAAATATGGAAGGGGGGAACCGTGTGAATAGACTTAAGATACAGAGACTGGAGAGCAGGAGAAAGACTCGAGATATATACAAGGTAGTTGAGTGCCTCATGCCCTCCCGGCTGTGTCCCTTGACATCAGCTCAGCTGAAGCTCAGCTCGGTCACGTTCATACAACACATACTAGCTCTCATTTACAGATACCTACACTTTTCCATGATATATCCGAACTTTTGGGTGCCCTAGCTGACAGGTCTATACTGAGGACGGTTGTTAGAAAGTCCAACCGCATCGCAATAGACAATGTATCCGTAGATTGCGCGGCGGTCGATCTGACCGGTTAGGATCACTGGCAAAGAGGCATACCAAACATCAATGATTCCAGTAGTCCGGGTGTGGACCAGTCCGGACTGGTCCAGTCCAGTCTAGTCCGGGTCCAGTCCGAGTAATTTTTGGACTGGGATCGGACCGGTCCAAAATTCTGACAGACTGGTACGGGCTTGGTCCGGACCAGTCCACCTGGGGCAAATCAGCGAAAGCCTCTGGGAGTCAGTAATACACTGAACCACCGAATAGATGTTGAGATCAATCGAGTACAAATAGAGATATTGAATTGACTATCGTACAAAAGTGATTGTCTAAAGAGCAAAGAGAGAGAGAAAGACAGGCAAATATATGGAAAAGGAGAGAGCATACTCGGCGAAGCCGAGTATCACATCCGGAGGCCAATGCCGGGCATCACTGCCGGGGCTGGACCTACTCCTCGGTATGGGGGCTGGTGGCGGCCCATGGGGGCCGCAAGCCACCGGCCTCATGCCCGCAGCTTTAGGCCGAAAGCCACACAAGCCATCGGGCCAAATCCCGTGCCAACAATAGAGTCATAAACGAAGACTCATACGCGCAGACTCATACACGTTGTGGTGAAACGGCGGAGCTAGAAGGCAGAGAGCCCATCATCAACACTCCACGGCACCTCTCACGGCATCCAAAGGGAATTCGTGAGAAAGAGTAGTTCTGGCTTGAGGAGCGTAGGAAGAGAGTGAGAGGATATGATAGGGTACCTGGCCACGAGGAACCACACAAATTGCGTGGATCTATGAAAACTCTGCAACAGTGCGTGGGAACCAAGAGCTGGGAAAGATAGAGTGTGTATTTCGTTGTATGATAAGATGAGATGATGTCTATCTACCCCGGGATCTCCCAAATATATACTCCCCGTCTCTCAGTCCATCTCCGTTACCCCTGTATCTCCGTACGCCCCCCCGCCGGCTTCCCCCAGACTCATACTCAGAGACACATATATCAGTTTTTGCTCGGCCACTTCTATTTTCAAATGTGGCCTTCCATTGACTTCCATTGACTGATGTGGAAATCATGTATAGTCCGAGAATGAGGGTACGATTTTGGGAATTATGTAACTAGCTTGAATTGATCAGAAGTAGCTTCCTTGGACTGGTCCAGACCAAGCCCGCCCAGTCCAAGACTGCCAGTCTGTGGTCCGGTCCGGTCCGACTCTCCTGTTGGACTGGACCGGACCGAGCCCTACCCCAGACCGGGATCATTTGGACTGGTGGAATCATTGCCAAACATCATGGTCCCCAATAGTCTGGGTGCCCACCAGTCTCCTCAGGCTCAGAAACCAGGTCCAGGGTGGAGTATGAGTACATATGCCTATGGTCTAGATCGAGATCTGCTCAGCTTTAGCAGAGGTTACCGTAGTGTTGCTGCCAGTTTGCCCTCCCAATATAACTACTTAATCAAGGGTACAATATATCAAGACTGAGAAACCACTCGACACCAGCCACAAGTCACTTTATGATTTCCATCCCACCGACCACCTGTGCCATCTCTCCACTATTACTCAGTTTTCCTCCACACTCGTATACTCCGCTCTTGACTCCGCTCTCGTCTCCTTAGTCCTCGTATACGCCGCCGTTGTATACTCTGCCATCCACCCTTGTGTCACTTTTGTACATCATAGACATCGGAGACCACTTGATAACCTTTATCACGCGACGGACGGGATGGGGCTAAATCACAAGGCCGTCACTCGCATCATGGGCCCATCACTCGGCTTTTACGTGGACTCGGTTGCCCCAGTCCCTACACACAAAGTCATGTTCGGGATAGTCCAGACCCCTGCCAGCCCAGGACACACTTTGGGAACGCTGAGCATGGATCAGCCACCTAATTAAAACTGTCTACCCCGGCTTCCTGTCATCCACCTTCCTTGATGCGTTGGTTGCTCCCCAGGTCTGCCATCACATTTTTCATTGCCTCCTTAAGTACCACCCTGTGTCTCTTAGTCTACCGACAGCTCTAAGCCCAGTTGCCATCTGTGCTGTGGCACCGATAGCTTTCATTTTGTTGAAGTCGCCGTCTTTACTCGGACACAGCCCTTGGCCATTCCTCTCATCTATCTCGGCCATCTTGACCATGTTATTCAGTGGCATGGTCGTATGTGTCCTAGCAACTCTTTAACAGTTGAAAAGCCGTCATCGGCACATATGGCTATTGTAGAGTGCAAAGTGCATTAAGTCTATTCTCATGGTCCAAGCGATAAAAATACCAAACTGTACTGAAGCACCAATTGCACTCCTACACTCCCAACGCGTCTCAGGTGAATAGAGCATACGCGTACGCATATGGGAGATTATACATATACGGGCCTTAGGCCCTCGAGATAGAGAAGTCAATCGAGAAGTCACCGAACCATTCAAAGTAACAGGTTATGAGCCCGGCGGTCGCAACCATCTTAGTTTACTCTATAAACTCTGTTTCTACTTCACGATCTTTCAGAGCCTCAAAACCCTTAACCCAGACAACTATCCCTGACCGTAACCGCGGCAACAACCGCATAAACAAGTCTAAAACTCAACACCATTACCACCGCTGTCACATATCTCTACCATCTCTATCATCTCTATCATCTCTACTATCTTTGTACTTTACAATATCTATTCAAACTTTCGAGACCGACTTCAGCACCGATCCTAAGTTGATCAAGACCTACGATATCATCACCGGAAATAATCTCTTACCAAGGCGACCATAATTATGACGTCTATACTGAGAAATATCAATGGCTCACACAAATGGATGAGGCCTAAGCTCCAACAAGTTCATCAATCAGACCACTGATCCCGTTTAGATATCCTATGAAGCATTACTGCTACACACTCTACCGAGAATGAGAAGATCACCAACTGTTGGAAAGAGACAGAGAGAAAACAAACCGACAAAAGCACACACTATTGCACCTGAAAGCAAACTCCCGAGTACACAATCGAGTACACTCACAGCTATCACCTCACCTACATGCATCCAGTGCACTTACGTTTACAACCTCTTCTCGGCGTACTAAGTCCACTTCGAAAGGGAGAAAGAGAGAGGAAGAAAAGAGAGAGAGAGAATGAGAAAGGGAGAAAGACAAACAGATAAAGAGTACAAGAAAGAGCACTCACCACCGTACCGACTAATACGTAACTGAGTACACCTCCAAGACAAACCTACAGCTACCGCGTCAAGCAGGCCTACAGCGACTGTATCAAGCACTGCTACAGTCCATCTAGAAGCCTTCCATTATTCTCGAGTCAAGCTTATGGCACCACCTGCACTTCGAAGCTATATGAACTCATATATTCGTCTGTACAATAATCAACTTTCGATCGCCACTCAAGTTCTAGGAAGAAATAGTCAACACCGCAGCCCACGTCCATCAAATAAAGATCAGGCAGAAACCGCCGAGATGGCTACAAAGCACCATACGAAATACCATATGAAATACCATACGAGGTACCATACAAGATACTATTCGAGATACCATACGAGATACTATATGAGATACCAAGCAAGATACCATACGACATACCATACGACATACCATACAAGGTACCATACGACATACCATACGAAATACTATACGCATCCAGAATGGCAACTCAAGACACTTATGGGACAAGACATCAGATACCAAGAACCAACGAGAAGAAAGGAACTCATACACCTTATACCACGATGGTTGCAATGACAAACGGGTGTACACGATAATCCACTCAGAAAATAGTACCGAAATTACCGAAGAGATCACCGAAATCGACATATTCGGTCTACCGCAAGAAGAAATACATATTGAAGAAATTGATACAGTTTTGAGTGGAACGGGTGAGAGCATGGACCATGGCCGTACTCGTACTATGAGTGGAACGGGTGAAAGCATGTCTCATGGCCGCGCCGAAGATGCCCGCCGAATAGATGACGGGAATCCCGCCGTGGCTGGAGCAAATCCCGATCTTTCGTTAACTGATGAAATGACCAAGTTAAGACCCTCATCATTGGGCACATACTATGATTACAAGCCACGAATCATGTTACGAAAAGTCAAGACAAGGCCTCCGCGAAAACGGCATTAGTACCAAAGGCAATGAGCAGTGTAATATCGGTAAGACCTATACTACTATCGAAATGCTAACTACTATTTCATATCTCTACCCGGAGATGTCGATGGAAAATCGAATATGTATATATATAGTCACCGCGATTCTGAACCTGAGATCAATGATGGTAGTTAAGATCAATGACGACGACCGAGATCAATGATGATGACCGAGATCAATGATGACAACCGAGATCAATGACGACGACCGAGATCAATGACAATGATATCCACATGATACTGCCGAAATGCATCCACATACTCGATATTATTACTAGAAAGCACTACCGGAACGGAATGTACATAGCCGCAGTCATCGACGATATAAGACAACTTCAAGTACCACGACTCAGGCACACGCAAATCTATCGAAACACCGACGATATCACATGCTCATGGGCCTACGCTACGACTCACATTTATAGCAATGTGAAGCTGGATTTGATTGAGGATCTGGGGCAAGAAGGAGCACAAAGTTGTCAAGACTAGCAAGCAATCCTCGACATGATCAAAGAGATTACCAAACGATTTTCGAAAGCATCAAAGACTACCATGCAAATATTAGCTAATTCATCCGTATGACCGCAAAAAGAGTCCTCTGATATCTCATACTCATGGTCCATTTCGACTCTTCTTCATCTGCAACGGCAACGGCAACGGCAATGGCAACGGCAATGCAAACGACTGTCTTCATAATACTGTACTTTGATTATCCCTTTGCCGGTAGCGGGCCCACGAAAGGGCCCACCTTCGCGTGCGCTGCGCCTTGTCGCTAATAACACAGCCACCCACTTAAACCCCCCCCTAGAATATTATCAATTGAAAGATAATTAGTAGAAGCTTCTATTTATGAATTCTCATGGCAGTGTGACAAGTTCTGTGGTGCTGAGTTGCATATAAATAGCAGTACTTTGGAGATTGTGAGAGTACCATCCTTCAGCCCAGCAGCAACCACCTTCCCACTTCCCATCTACCACACCACAACAACCATGAGCAGAGAAGCCCCCAGACCACGAAATCTTAATGTCAACTACCTACCCAAACCACCTATACTCTCATCTCCACCATCCTCACCAAAAAATGCAAAAAAACAAAGTGCCAAGCATCGCAGCATGGACAATCACTCTGGTCCAAATTGCACCTCCTCCCAACCACCTCCACCAGGGAGCTGGAATTCGACACTGCAAAAACCGTGGCGGCTCTCTTCACACGCAGACGGGGCCACAAGAAGCACCTTCGCCCGAAGCTAACAGCAAAGATATGAGTTGAGAACGGCTTTGTCAGATTTAACAAGGAAGCGACAAGATGGCTGGGAGTTTGGATGGACGCCCACCTGACCTTCAAGGAGCATCAGAATCGATGCATGGAGAAAGCTTAGGCCGCAGAGGCACGACTCAGGTCGCTCACACAAAGGTATGGAGTCGTACCAGCCTGTGTAAAAGCAGTACAAATAGCCTGCGTCCAGGCTGTGGCGCTGAATGGAAGCGAGCTCTGGAGGGATCAGAAGGAAGGCAGCCGGCAGGACGACCTTCAGCTTCTCCTAAATGGACATACCAGGTCCACCCTGGGCGCGCCGCCTACAACTCCGAGAGGTGTGCTCAGGCGAGACTCAGGGGTTACACCTGCGGCTGTGGCCCTCGACGCTAAAAAACCACGGTTCTTGGCGAGGCTAGCTAACGCGTTCGAAGGCTCCAAGTCGAAGTAGCTCTTCGAGTACCCCACTTCTGGTGCACTGGTAGGCAGAGTGGCTGCGATAGAGCACCCACAGGGCAGGAGCGCAGAGACCATGCGCTGGCCAGACCCTGGGGAGAAGCCAGCGGTCAAGACCACCATACTAGAAGATGACACCGAGGCCAAGAGAGCCGCTGAGCTATGGGCGAAAGAGAAAGAAGAAATGTCGGGGTCTGGCACCTGGACATGGTGGACCGGCGGATCGTGAACGGACGATGAGAGAGCGGGAGCGGCAGTGGTGTTTCTGAACGGAGATGGCCGGACGGTACTCCGAAGCTACCTTGGCACACAGGGAATGGAGGTATTCAAACCCGGGACTATGCGTGATAGGAGTTGCACTTCGGAAGTCCGTTGCAAAAGCGGAGACAGTGCGAGCACACGGAGTCACAACAGTGGCGGTCTTCAGTGATTCGCAGGCAGCCATCAGATGGATGATGCACCAGGACCCAGGGCGTGGTCAGCAACTGGCAAGAGCAATTAACGATAATGCTAGGGCCCTCCACTCCCAGGGTATCGACGTCGTGATCCACTGGGTCCCAGGACACTCCAGCATCCCCGGGAACAAAGAGGCTGATGACCAGGCAAACAAGGTACGAGAAGGTCGAGGGTACACAGTACCTGAGCGTATACATACTTTGGCCGCGAATAGAGCTAGACGACTCTTGCAAGGAAGGCTAATGGAAAAGGCAAAGTGGGAGGTCGAGAGGTGCTCCAAGCACTACGGCTATAGGCTGAAGGGCGAAGCCGGAATCAAGAGACCCGTCCAGATGACAAGTGTGAAGTGACTGGCCGTGAGGTTCTATAGACTGAAGAGCGGGCATGCCCTGACAGGAGAGTACCTAAAATGGGTTCGGCATCAACAGGACCACATATGCTGGTGGTGCAGTGCTGGGGCAGTACAGACGCAGGAGCATCTCTTCCGCCACTGCAGCCGATGGATGGACCAGCACAAGACACTCTGCAAGACAGTGGGAAAGGCCACAGGCTAGAAAGCGGGCAGATGCCGACATGTGCAGATTTCTGAGCTGATTTCCATGGAGATATGCGAACAAGCGGTGAAAGACCTCCTGGCAGGGGCTGACGTCGGGAAGTTCCCATACAGGCAAGCGGAGGAGCGCGGGCAGGAGGAGCGCGGACAGAAGGAGCGCGGGCAGGAGGACAGCGGAGAGGAGGAGCGTGAGTAAGGGGGTTTGGTGAGGGGGTGGTCTCTCTTTTCGTTGATATCTTTTGTTCTGCGCAATCTTTTGCTTTTTATTTGTCAAAGGGGACGATGGATGGCGGGTGAGAGCTCCGCCATCTAGCCGGCTCGCCCGGAGGCGCAGGGGATATTGGGTCCTATGATCCTCTAATTAGAGTGCAAACTGAATGAATCAAACAAAACAAAAAAAGTCGGTCCAGCATCTCCGAGATCAAGGGTAGTGGATACCGGTTCATTACTGTGGCCTTGTTGAGTGTCCGGTAGTCGACGCAGAGTCTCAGTCCGCCGGATTTCTTCTTGCCGAATAAGATTCCAGCTACAGCTGGTGAAGCCGATCGCTTGATGAATCCATCGGCTAGGTTTGTTTCAATGTATGCTTTGAGTGTTCTAAGTTCAACTTCTGGAACAATGTAGATCTGGCCATAAGGCAATAGGTTGCCAGGTTCTATGTCTGTCGGGTGGTCTATAGTTCAGTCTGGTACCAGTGTCTCTGCTTTCGTCTTGGTAAAGACCTCCACGAATTCCGAGTACTTGGCGGGGATGTACCCTCCGTCATCTGTACACACCCTCTCCAACTGTTCTCCATCTGCCCGTGTCAGCCCATGCTTTTCTCACAGGAAGGGGCGTGGAGGAAGGTGTCTGATCCAGAAGGCCTTGTCGTCAGCGGTTCGCTCCCGAAGGAACCAAGCCCCATGGTCCAGTCACTCCCTTCGGGTCTCGGCGAGCCGATAGCAGTCATTCAAGAATCTCATGTGGACGCTCTCCTGCCGCAACTATCGCTGCTGCTCTTTGCTCGCCCGGTCAGCCTACCAGGGTATTCACCTTTTTCATGACTCCGCTCTACAGTAGCTCCCAGCAATTCTATACAATCCTCTATCTTCAAGGCGAAGGCCACAATAACTTCCTCGCCAGCAAGTATGTCATCAAATGCTGTTGCTGAAAGCAGTTCAATGCTAACTCCACTTGCCTCCTGCTTGTTTCGCAGGGTAACCTGGGTGTCTGATCAGGTAGGGTTCCTCAATGACACGAGTAATCTCATCGACCAGTCTATCTCCAGATTTCAAGCTCAGAACCACGGAAGCCCGAGAACCAGATCGTATGCCTTGATCGGTACCACTAGCACCTCCGATTCATCAACTGGAGCTAGGTGCTTCAAATATTGAACTGAAATAGTCGTTGTTCCGCTGTCATTTGCGTGCTCAATTACATGGCGGTTGAGGCCCAGGGTAGTAGTATGAGCCGCCTGGTGCCGCAGTCCGAGCCTCCAAAGGAGTCTTGGAGACATAAGATTCTTGTTGCCCTGCAGTTGATTATGGCTGGTACCCACACTATCCCGCCAGGTCAGTCTCGTATCTGAACTTCTTGAATATCGTTTGCTGAATCTGCGGTCACTGTGCCGCAGAGATCTTGACTAGACATGTGAGCCTTCGGGCTCTCCAAAACAACCCTCGGGCTTGATGATATCGGATGCCATTGAACCACGTCCACAGTCACCATCAACGTCCGTGTTGCCACTGCCTGGATTCCCAGCTCCATCTCGTTCAAGCTCTCTCGCCAAGCCAGATACTGGGAGAGGTAGACTAGTTTTTATGTTGGTGCTTATCAAACGATGATTGGGGTTTGAGGTGCCATTCTCCCTCATTGGTATTGAGTTGTTGTGTTGACTTTTGTTCGGGCTTCTCGGCGGGTGAGTATTTTGGGCATTCCCGAGATTGATGGCCTTTCACTCCACATCTCAAGCAAACTCTCACATCAAATCATTCCTGATGCTCAGCCCTGGTTACCCAAGGCGCAGGTGGGAGTGTCGATATTGAGCCAGGTTTTGTTCCCGAGCCCGCTCCCGATCTTTAGCTGTCTCCCGCCTGGGTTGATGTCAATAGTTGTTGAGGTCTCTTCTTTCCATTCTGATTGCCACTTCCACTTTCGGTTGGTCGTTGCTGCTTATAGTAATTTCTTCGTGGTGTTTCAATGTCGGCCACTGTGTCGAAAAGCTCGTGGATGGAGTCGAATCTCCCGTTATCCTTGGTAAAGGGCCTTAGCTTCGGCTGAAGGTAAAGTTTCAACCCAGCCCAGATCAGATCATAAAGCATGATCTTATGCTGCTCCTCGGCACACCTGGCTTCTCTCCAGTTGTGTCGAAGTCGATTTGCGTATGCGCTTATATTCTCATTTGGGTTGTGGTATCCTTGCATCATTTCGTGGTATGCTCGGGTGGATGAGTTCTGCTTCCGATCTTTGTCTCTGTACTGCTTTTAGATTTCGGTAATGAAAAGGGCTCAGTCGTGTAGGCATGTTGGCTCATCGGCGAGTAAGTCTCAGCAGCAGGTTACATGGTCGGTTATGCTCGTTTTTCCTTGGGTATGATCCAGATGATGAACCCAGGTTCCAAGGTGATCGAGCGTGTACTGAACTTTGTCGGTATCCCCTCCTGGGAAGAGGTGGTTGTGTGTATGGAAGGTTCAGCGAACAGTGCCAAGAAAGGTCTCCAATTCGCATGGGCCTCCACCGTAGTGTCTTGGGTGCGCGATCTTGAACCCATGTTTTGATTCTGAGCGTGATGAAGGTGGCCTCATTACCGTGTTCTCCAAAAGTATCGCAACGAGTTTCCGCTTCTGCTCCAGCATGACTGGCGTATCGGCCATGGTGACCTCATATGCAATTGTGTCGCCGCGATCATCATCGTTATCGCCGTGATTAGTGGGTTCAGGCTCCTCATCATCGTCATCGGAAAGATGAGCTTCATGCTCACTTCTGTCGATCCCAGCCTCTGGTAGAACTCGTGGAATGACGCGTTGGCTAGGGCTGTCAATTTGACCGGTGAGGATTGGAGTACCGCAACCAATTGATGCCCGAAGTGTCTCTACGCTCCCGCGCTTGTCAGCAGTGCCCAATGGTAGTTTATTGATTGGTTTGGAGGCATTCGAGGGTCCTGTTGTATCGTGTTATGACATGTCGAAATTGCCGTTGATTCTCGAAATCCCGTGAGTGAAACGTATCTAGTTATTGATAAATCGAGAATAGTTCAAGGACCCGTACGCCTGCGTCAGGCGAAATAGGGACACGGTTGCACACCTGGATCAGAGTGATCTCAAAAGTAGGTTCAAAGGTAAGATACTCAATTGTGATCCAAGATCCGTGGCGAGGTCAAAGTAGAGTTGCCGTTACCTGGCCTATGATGTAACTGCTGCAACCCTAGCCACTCGAACAAGACCTCCGCTGTTACACCCATTGAGAATATTTCGATAAAGCTGACAGGCCGTATATCCGTCTATGGCCCTGTATGAGACTATATCGGAAGATGCGGTTGCACATATGGAGGTGGGAATTGAATAGAGTAGTTGATAATGCAGTTAACGTAAGATTATCACTACAGATTCAAGGGTTGTGGCGAGTCAATTATATATAACCCTGGTGGTACCCGGCCTTGGACACATAGCGTGCAGCCGGACCGTTACATTATCAGCCTGGGATTCAGCACACATTTCATTCGGCCTGACCATGCAGCCCATCTCAGGTTTCAATTATTCATGTATACAAGGTAGAGCCATATCTGATTCCAGACTACAATTTTCCACCCAGAGAATTTCTAATCCTCTACACCTAGTACTTCAACTTTAGGACTACAACCTTGCAAGGCCATCCAGTCCTTTAAAAACCATGCTTCGTGCGGGATGATTTTGAGGCAATAGGAAATGCGAACCACCTATATTCACCCAATCATTCCACGAAGTATGACAGTGGGAGTAATTCTGACAAGATTGGATAATGCCTTATTATCCCTTACTATAGTGTATGAATCGCTGCTAGCTGGACAACATTCCTGCTTGCTGGTCCAAATTATATGCAACACACACCACTTCTAACATCCACCATAGCCTGTCAGTTTCCCAGGAAGAGGTCTCAGTGATACTAGCCTTGGTCCAGAAAACCAAAAACCAAACAAATGGTACCGTCCCCAGGACAGCAGTACAGGATCATGAAAGATGACAGCGCTGACAGATGGTTGAATACCCTTCAGACAGATGAAAGCAAACATAATTTATTATATCCAGCCAGCTGATGGCCAACCCATCCAGATCACATCTGGCCAGCTGAGACACAATCTATCTCCCATTTGTCAATTTATGTTAATGTCACAAACACTGCTGTTGAGCAAGCTTGGCTGGATGGAGTCAAAATTGGTCAATATGGTCTAATGGAGGGTAGTGAGTGGATCATTTCATGTGTATTAATGGTTCCTATTGGACAAATGATTGTGAAGTTGTCATGTGTGTGTGGCAGAAGTTGCAGGGGATGTGTAATGGGACGGCTACACATGATGTGTCCAGTGCCAGGTGACCCATTTTATGTAGCCAGCTTGCCATGAGCCTCAGAGCTTTAGCAATGATCTTACCTGGACATTTATTCTAATAAACACTCGGATCCTTGAGTGGAATCGTTTGCCTCCAATTACCTATACAAGCATTACCCTGCTATACGTACTGGTATTCACATTTACTGGATGATTCTATCACCTACTCCATTCTCCCATAACCCAGGGGGTGGCAAAGCCACCACCAGAGCTAGTAATATATAGATAGTCCTACCGACAAGTTGAAAGCCCAGTGGCAGGCAGTCTAACGAGACCCATAGCAACAAAATGACCGAGAAATATCCTGCGAAGCTGACAGGCGGTGTCTACCAAGGCGACCATGATTCACTGTCACACCGGCACTACTGGAATCAGCCTCGGCTGGAAGGCTTTCATCGGGGGAGCAGGATCAGGGGGAGTACAGATCGCGGGAAACGTTATGGGAAAACAAAAATTGTAGAGTCCCGTACCAAAAGCACCACAGTCCTACAGAGATGCTGACATCATAGATATGCCGGGTACAATTAATGATCACCGATGGCTATGAAATATACTGGCAGTGGAACCTCCAATCAATGCCGAGTTATGAGCAGAATCTCTCATCAGATGCGAAGTCAGGAGGGGAAGCTCCCATCGATACCGATTCACAAGCGGAATCTCTACCATCACGCAAGGTCGATATATGGTTGAATGTAATGTTTGATTGAAGAATGTCTCACTTTTCCATTCGGCACGCGGATTTCTTTGTTTCTTTATTGATGGCCATCCTCAGGCTACAGTGATACTCTTTCCCTGCTTAGTTTCGTAGGGTTTTAAGGAGGCTACTATAAGAATCACTTTGTTTCATCATTTCATTTGTTTCTTGCGTTACAGTGTATAGGAAGAGGGGATTACTGCATGATACGTCTCTGCGATCTTATGGCCGGAGATAACTTGCGTATGGCAGGAGGTGAGTCTTGTATGACAGGAGATTGCTGTCGGCCTGGAGGGTTTATACAGTGATGCATACGCACGCATTCACACTTGTACTCGTATATATATGGCCTTGTGGCACTCTTAGATACTATACAATCAAGCTTCTCTAGCATCACTATTTCATCATAATCTCCTTTAGATGATGGTCATTTGGGACTCAGCTGGAGATGCCAGCTGAGTGCGCATGCATGTGTGAATGGCATATTCTGAATACCGGATATATAACACAACGAATGTACCTGTACTTGAGAATACAAGTTTCCAGCATTCAGTATATTGCAACAACATGCGGGCTCCCACGGCTGAGTAACCACCTCTGCCTACTCTATATATTGATATCAATTTATCGTTTGCAAGGGATGCCCTGGGACACTTCTAAATAGCCCGAGCACTGGATGGTGGTGGTGTGCCCGAAACGACTCCATTCCTCCCGTATATTGAAAACCGTGGATAGATCAAGGAAAATCACCTGCATCACATAATTCGACAAACTGCGCAGTCTGAAGCTGGGTGTTCTAGTGCATTCACGGAGGCGGTTCCTCCGTGGAGTACCTAGTCAGTTCACAGAGGCCTACCATCCGTGAATGAACCATCCATTGACAGAGTCCGTAACCCACTTCTGTGAACTGACTAGTTCATTCGCGGAGTCAGTCAAAAATTACAAATACTCCGCTCAGGACGCATGTATATGCATGCACTGGCATGTATGTACACTCAGCCCGCTCTGTACAGCTGAATTCAATCAGCGCAACCGTGTACGTTCAGCGTAGCGCAATTGAGTACAGTCATTAGCCGTATACGTTCAATGCAGCCCAATAGGTACATTCATCAATTGTGGCAGTTCAGCGCAGCGCAATTGAGCACATTCATCAACCGCATAGGTTAAACACAGCGCAATTGGGTACATTCCATTATCGTGTACATTCAGCAAAGTGCAACAGAGTACAATATTCACAGCCTGACTGAGCACGTTCCACAGATTATATCGTACTAAAAATATGTCCCGCCTTACATCCACCATCCCCCATCGAATTGCACTAATCAAAACGGATAGCCATCAAGAACGTACTCTTCAGGGAGGTGCTCATCTTCAGTCCCCTGCTGAGCTCCTGCAGGTACATTATAGGTGTAAGGGTGACAGCACGACTGTTCGTTGCAAGTGTTTAAAAGCACAGGCCGAGTGCACACTTCATTGCCATGGCTGAGATGGCGGTGCGCAGTGCATAAATACTGAACCTTCTGCCGCGCAATCAGGTACTTTCTATCTTGAACAAAACACAAGATCAGCTCCACCAGAGCCAAGTCATAATCTAAAACGCCGTCCAGCCAATACACATGGAGATGCTTGTGTGAATACTGATCTCACATCTTTGGAGGATACAGCCAATGGGAGCAGTGAGTTGACAGACCTGTTTGCTGAGGATGAGGTGGTTCCCGAGGAGGAAAGGGTCACCAGGGAGGAAGAGGAATAGCAAGAGGAGGAGAGCAATGAGGAGGGAAATGAGAAAGATGAGCAGGTTTCAAACTATGACATGGAGCACAGTGTGATTGTAGTTGCATCAAGACGTCCAAGAGGCATCTGATTGTAGGGATCACGATAGTGTATAGATATTTTATAATTATGCAGTGACTCCGTGAATGAACTGGTCAGTTCACGGAGGTGGGGTACGGACTCGGCGAATGGACTAGAACACGGGGTATGCAACAGTCTTGGTTTGTTGTTTGATCATACCGATAGTATTGGAAAATAAAACAAAGCAATCATGGCGCATAGCACTGCATCTACATGCATATGCAGCGCATTGGTGGTGTTTCCATTCGGTATCTCTCAATACTCATATCAACGTAACTCATTCTTTTCATAACGATTGGTGTGGTGTTGGAGAACTCATACTGTGCAGTTAGTGATAGCCTGAAACAATATATTGCGCAATTTGCTATATGTTAAGATTTCAGCTGGCTGTCTACAAAAATTTCTTTAATCTAAAAACAGCTCATCATGCCTATGCATTGCATGGTGGCCAAATTCAAGGATCATTTGTACACTGGAATATCCTAATCTGTGACCCCTAGCCAAAGTCAATGTTCCTCACATTGACTATAAGTATATATGAAGCCGAATGACTTTATGTAATCTGTACGTAATGTTGACCGCTTATTGCAGACGCAATGAAGGAGTGATATCAGTGGTTAAACAATTTGTGGCGTTCTGAAAAGTATCTCAATTCAACAGGAAATCATTTCAAATGACACATCTATATCACGGTCAAGAATTCCGCTATTTCACGCAGTTTATAGGATATGATGATGCAGCCATATGAGTGCGGCAGTGTTGGGCGGGATTTAGCCAGGATATCATTCTAGGATGCCAAGCCAATGAAAAAGCTGGGTGAGAGTAATGTATGATGGATATAACTTAGTCCTAGGACATGAAATTAAATGTAGCCTAAAAAGGAGCAATCAGAAAAGGGATAATATTTGAGGCTGCGGTGGTGGCGGTAATGGTGTTGGAGGCAGTAATGGTATTGGATATGCAGCCAACAGTGTTACCAAGCAGGCATACTACCACAGAGTGACAACATCGAATAAATAATGACATATATTCTGCACATTAAATTCATAATTACCTATCGAGTTTCCAATATCACGATGGGTGAATATGTATACTCCATAAACGTCCATTTCGTGTAACATTTCACTTAAGACTAATAATTTAGCCGCCGCATATAGTCTGTAATATGTGGTCATCAGTATGTTCGGACTACCCGGAGATATCGTGTGTATGAAAGTTGCCAAGTTTGAGATTTATGTTGGGAAAGGATTTACCCGAATGCGGCTTGAGCAAAGGCGGGCACTTGATTAGCCACGGGCTCTAACCCGCTGAGCTATGCAGGGCACTATAGTAGGTGCTTGGTATGGCTCGTATCACCCTGCGAGCCTCAGGATTGGTATAGCTATTTTTGTGTACCTCGCGCTCCGTATCGTTCCTAATTTTCCGTGAGCTTTGGGCCTGCGTGGAGCGAAGCTCCACTGGCAGGTAAGATTTGTTTTCTTATTTATTTCTATCATATTCTCTCTTTGTACGATAGACAATCGGCAATCTTTCATTCCCTTTGTTGATTGCTCACAACAGTTTACCAGTAATTAAGCACCTCACAGAGTGTGCACCTGGATATGCCGCATGGTCTGGAGATTAGCGGAATATCATTCGATGCATGGATGCGTCGCTGGGCAGACACAAAAACAGCAGGTATTTCCAAGGACCTATGCTTTGCGACAGGAGTTGAGGTTCGCCATGTTTAGTGCGTGCCACAACTGTTGCTTCAAGTCGTCGCTCCAATCCTTCAGCTGCATCATGCATGTGCCAAATCGTTAACCCGTTCACGCTTCCCACCTCCGGATAGGAATCGGATATGTGATCACTCGACTGTCGACTCGGAAAACAAGGCAACCAATCAACACACTTCAGTAAACCTAGCGCAGTATTGTGACAGGTCATGGTGTCATCGAAATTTCCAGTCATTGTGCATATTTTGTGCTTCTGGATTACAGGATAGATATTGATATTCTAATGCCAACCAGCAACCGTTGCTGTCTTGTATAACTTATTCATCTGCATGAGCGATTATCGACCAACATGATTCCTGACGCTGGAAGCCTGGTTGTAAATTGAACACCTACGTAATAGATGCGTTATTACGTTCACTTTCTCCGTAGTCAATACCTACTTATCTAAACGTACGAAGAATACTTAACTTATAATTGCCATTAGCAATCGTTTTGAGTTGCAGTCAGGTCTAAGACCCCCTCTAGTTCAGCTTGTTATTCATCACTCACACAGGAAGCTGTCCAGCACTACGTGATTGTCCCATCTTTACCATTCCTTAAAGTCTATTTCCGATCGCGATGGCCTTCTCTGTTTACCAACTATGTTCCAAAATTGCACGCCTTACAATCGAAGAGCAGGTCGGACTCTCCATCGAAAAATACAACAAAATCGTCGACCATACGCCCTGGGATCTTTATACTCCAGCCTACAGACCAATTAAACTCGACCCTTGACAAGCCTGCTCCAAGTTTCCAGTCAGGTCTTGAGCTCGATACACTTGCTATCGATGATTTCGATGATCTCCTTGACACCCTTGATGACCCGCTCACTACCGAATCAGCTCAGACCCGCGGCTTCCCTGACCTCTTGCACATTGGCATTGTCGGTCGTGGTATGGCTGGGTTATACACCGAGATGATCCTCATTGACCTGAAACTTAGTTACGAAGTTCTTGAGGCATCGGGGAGACCTGGTGGGAGAGTGAGGACACACCGGTTTTCGAACTTCCCGGGCGACTACTACGATGTTGGCGCTATGCGGTTCCCGGAAATCCCGATTATGAGACCCACACTTCAGTTGTTTCATAAGCTTGGAATCACGAAAGATACTACCGACAAACCGGCGCAAGGAACACTCATCCCATACCATTTCAAAGGCCAGAATAATACATTGTATGACAATAATATTTTGGTGCCGGATGGGGATCCGAAGGGGGATCCCTCCAAAGTGTCGGTAAAGAATGGTGGAACAGTCCCTAATGTGTATGTTTCCTGTGCTGATGAAACTCTATGGAATGTGGGTGCTGATGGCGAATGACTGGCTGGGTGGATAAGGGCTACAACAAGTTACTGGGGGAGGTCCTCAACGAATGGAGGAATGGCTTCGCAGATCCAACCACGACCAAGAAGACTTGGAAAAAGCTTTTGGATATGGATGAAAGAGCAACCTCATTGAGGGGGTATGTGATCCAGAAATTTGCGATTGACAAGGATGGAAATCCATGACCATCAACAGATACTCCGTACGTTGCTACTGCGATATGAATCATATTGATATATACGCTAAATTTATAAACAGTAAGGAACTCTACAATGTTACCAACTGGTGCGAAACCATGGACGCGTAAGGGCACCTGATATGTTAATACTTGTATATATACGTATTTGCACTAACGAATAATGATGTCATTCATAGCAACTACTCATTACGATGAAGCATTCATCTCCCTCCTCCTCCACTCGCTCGAATTCGAATGGCCAGCAAGTGCTCAGGAAATCGATGATCCGTGCCCGATCATCGAAGGTAGCTGTAAAAAGACAAACATCTGGTGGTGCGTCAATGGTGGCGCTGACATCATGGCCACAAAGATGGTTGAGCACCTTGGACAAAAACCACTATACAACCACCGCGTAACCGCAATGTGGAGTAAGACATACGACACTCCGCATCTCCCTTATCGACCAATGCAGGTTGATATTCATGGCGGGAACTCCAGGGACTACACAGACGTCATCAGTACCACTACCGCCGCTTGTCACGGCACCATGGATCTCAACATTGCTGGGCTCGACTATGCCCATCCCGAAGCACTCACAGTCCTCCGCTATAATAGTGCTGTTAAAGTCTGAATTAAGTTCTCCAAGCACTGGTGGGCAGAGGACAACAAGATTGAGGGTGGCGGACTCGGAAAAACTGATCGGCCCACACGAGTTGTCGTGTACCCCTCATACGCACTCGACACACCGAAGGGAGAACCCGGAGTACTACTTGCATGCAACAACTGGAGCGAGGAAGCCGCGTGCATCGGAAGTCTATCGGACTCGGAAGCTGTTTCTGCAGTTCATGCTGACCTGGCAGTGATGCATAAGACTTCCGAGCTTAAGTAGCGGCAGATGGTCTTAAGTCACCACCTGTATGATTGGTACCACAACGTGCTCACAAATGCCGCATTCGGTTTTGTTGGACCGGGAATGTATTCATCGTTTTCTGGATGGTTGCAACAAACCACAGCAGGCAGAAATCTATTTTCCGCAGGAGTGATCACGTGTACTTTTCACGGATGGATTGTGGCGAGCTTCAATAGTGCGCGCATGGCTGTGCATCAGATGTTGAGTGCCCAGTTGTTGCAGCTGTCAACGGAAAAGCACTCCGTGAAGGGCGACCAGGATGTTCTCGAGGAGTCCGAGCAGGTTGATTCGGAGGTCGAACTGAAGAAAAAGTACATTAGGCGACTTATTAAACGTCTCGAGAAGAACTGGACTGGGAATGATTTTGAGCCGGAGCCCCAGACTGATGACAATTTGACTGGGATTGTGGGGTGGTAGATATATTTGCGGACGTTGGGTTCGGAATATCAGACTATCTAGGTGGGACTAAATCGAGATCAGAGATTGGTGATGTGTTGAAGTGTACTAGGGTGTCTGGTTGAGGTTTGTTTTATTTCGCCAGGTTGTAGTAAATTCTTCGAACTACCAATTCCATTGTGAGAAGATTCAAGATTCATTCAACGTCATCTTTGGATACAGTTTTATCCTCGTGAGACACCGATAGCCATGTTGATTACCCTTAAGCAATGGGCAATGTTACAAGAGGTCCAGCAACGGGCCGTCCAGACAGGTACCCGTGTCCAGTACTAAGACTGATGTGGATGTGTGCGTGCCAGGTCAGCCTCAGCATTGCAAGCACCGGTGGCTCATACGCCGCACATCCACCGGACTACAAAGCGAGGTACGAGCTTACATGGGCCTCTGCACGAGACACGGGTAGACTCTTTCGTATATACTCATTCACACATTTTCAATCGCCATTGTCCATCGCGAGTGCCACTCTATCATCTCTGCGGGATTTCCGGACTCTTGATGTGGAGAGCAATGAATAAAGGGATTGAAAGATGCTAATTGTCTATCGTTTCAGGAGAGAATAATATAGAAATAGGTAGGATATCATACCCAGAACAAAGCACCACTCAGGCCCGATGTCCGAGGCTCCCGGAGGATTGGAAACTGTTTTGGCGGTTCGTACAGGATGTTGCTCCGGTGAGTGACCGGTCAACCCGTGGAGTAACTGGCGTCCGGGGACTGACTAGTCCGTTCGGGGAGTGCACACACTACTTGGGCTGATTAGTTACTTCACGCAGTGCCACACTAACAGTACTGATTGAATATATATTGGTCATGTATGTCCCCTAAGGCTATGTGCGGGTCCTATTCAGTGCAGCTTAAGTACTATATTGTGATGGAGTTGAAGTACAACAAAGTCAACAAAGTTGAAATCTTAAATGATATCCTGTATGCCCGAAGATTCCAGTTGAGAATTGATGTACGACAGACAATAAGCGAATTGTCTAGATTTATCGAAGTTAAGCATGGCAATCGATATTTGCTGCAGTGCCAGAATGATATTCTTCATGATCTCTGGCATACAAAGCATGTGGACCATCTAGCTACCACTATTCCTCATCAAATTCGACCATATGACAGAGTCATCGACACCTTACTCTCTGGGAAGCTGCATGCAACCAGTCCTCTGTTGAATTCATCCACGGACATGGTGGGTTCAAAGGAAACTTGGCGACTGTCGAGATTAATGTGAGCAGTAAACTTTGTCGCAGGCTTTTCCAGCCGGCCTGGCAGCGTTTCTTGGCGGACAAAGCCTAAACAGAATATTTTGTTTGAAAGATTCTCAGCTGCCTATACTAAGAAAGTCTCCAAAGTACGAAACACAAACCATATCCAACTCAATCATCGTAGCCCTGCCATTGCCGTATCACATGCATCGACCAGACCAAGGTTTATGTAGGCCGATGCAGGTTTTTTAAATCACGCGCAGGCCGGGCCTGGCCGCCGCTAGCGCAGGCATTCATAATGGAGGCCAGGCCGCTTAGGAACACTTGGTACAGCGTGCTCCCGAAAGGGTGTAACGGCGGCACGTGACCCAGGTCCGGGTAACGGCCATCTATATAGTCAGCTCGCCACGAGACTTAGATCTCTAGCGATAATCTTACCTATACACCTTTTTACTATCACTCGAGTCCACGTTTGC
>Ga0307512_10002150_pt1 | contig 25816 bp, 34 predicted proteins | sample 14_EM_MG_FD_200267 | JGI IMG/M metagenome (GOLD analysis project Ga0307512, IMG submission 200267) | Populus trichocarpa ectomycorrhiza microbial communities from riparian zone in the Pacific Northwest, United States - 14_EM | ecosystem: Host-associated > Plants > Roots > Unclassified | place... | reverse complement strand
TTATTGAAGATCAGGTGGATAGTACGCCTTCCACCCGAATCTTACTATGGCTGTCCTGGAGCATGAAACGTTCATGTATCCTTCCTCGGAACTTCTTTTCTTCTTACCAACATGTCCTCGCAAGAGCAAATCCTCTCCCCCTCAAAAGGGGAAACCCTAATACCACTCCCACCTGGTCAAGTGTGTTATTACACTTGTACCTCACCGTATCTCCAAGGTGAAAAGGGTGATGTTTGAATATATTTTTGGAGCTTCTAATGGTCTTCTTCGAGCCCCAGAAGGGCAGCCCGACTCGGAAAGCCAACAATTCACGGAAGAAGAGGCTTCTCGCATGGAAAGGGAGTCGTGCCGCCAAGCGGGAAATGGAAAGGGAGGCCGCCAAGGCCGCCCACCGGCCCACCCATGAGTGGCAATGCATATCATGTGGGCGCAAGAACAAGTGCCCCAAAGCCAAAGTGGAGCACCCAAAGCAGGTGGCAGCCAGCGGACAGGCCCCACAAGCCACACCTGGAGTAAATTTGGATAAGATAATTGCCCCACCACTGCCCACGTACCATTTACCCCACCAAACAGTGACCCTAAAGCCGCGGTAACCGGAGACTCGCAGGAGATCAGCCCAGCAGAGTGGATAGTGCGGCACATTCAATCCGGAGAAATCCGGAGGCTTCGGGATATATCCTTGGACGCATTTTTAGGGACGGGGAGTTGGAAGCTTGGCTTGGGGAATGACAATGACCCCTTACTAGTAGCATCACTGATACAACCCCGTCTTATACTTACAACGGTTTATTAGGATAACGTGGTGTGGGCCCCTCAAGGGGCCGAAAAAGACACCCGGATCGACGAGGCACGGAGTCTATGCCGCACTGATTCTACATTAGCCCTGTTCACGTAAGTTTTTTTGGTATATGAACATACTGAAAACACCGAGTTTCAAGACACACCAAACACACACCGTGACATGGGATAACGTCCGGTGTCATCAGGCCCCGCGATCGGCCCACATGACTTCCAGGAGTTTAACCAAAAAAAAATGGTAAACACGGCCTGCCGGTCCGGTTGTTATGCGAACCCTCCGCCACGACGACAGCACGCCGCCGCACTTGCTTGGCTATATCCTCACTCCACACGGCGATGGCGCGAATGGAAGGTTGTCATAAATCATGGGTGAGATGTGAGTACTGTGAGTGATGACATCGCCCCCTGTGTCATCGATGATACCGATACCTACCCTACCCGTCTTGCGTCCTGGCACCCGAATCTCAATGTCCGCCGCGTTTCACGATGTGTTGCGGATCCAAGGACCATCTTGACAGTCCAATCACGGCAGTTATGAGTTAATTGAAGAATATCACATTAATTGTGACCATCGAGTGGAGAGTCCTGACACAATGTCTTGTAATCCTAGGACCTTCTCCCCTTCAATACCCGCATTTACCGCTACCCGCCAAACCCTAATTCCTCTGATCGGTGCTCTGCAGTACCCATTACTTCCGCACTTCTATCATCCCCCGTGTGCCATCGCACTATGTTGAACTTCGTACGCACATGGCCCTGAGTCATTTAATGACTTACACGTACATACTGAGACGGCTGAGGGAGCTGGTCAGATGGCCTTTTCACGTTTTCATGTCACTCGCTACTGAATTGCGTCCCTAGTATATATTCTTATTCTCCTTGGCTTGTGCTCTAACCATATCGGTGTTAGCCGTTGGTTATAACGCGGGCCCATACTACGAGCGGCGCGCAAGCCATACTGTGAGTACCAGAGACTCCGATATATAGTAGACAATGGGATGCTGTTTCACGTTCCCAAAGTGCAAAATTCATCTCCCGTGTTGAAGAGACGTGAAGGATCAATTTATGGGGCCGATATGTGTTTGGGTCTTTCTGGAATGTTCCCGCAGACTACTGTAGCGTCTGCGAAAGGACAGGAATGGCCACCCATGAGACTGATGACCGTGACCTTGCTATACACGCAAACGAATGACACAGCTGCAAGCAAGCGCGGCTTTGAACGGCTGCCGTTTGCCTGGACGAGGGACAAAGCCTGATGAAATTGTGTCTTGGATGGGGGAGTTGTTTAGTTCAACAGCCGATTCCCTTACACGTAGTGGGCTGGTCTATCAAAAGGGTAGAAGAGACTGGCTGGTCACTTCTACCTTGTTGATAGAACAACCCACCGCGCCCTTCCGATGCACACAGCATTCAATGCGTTATAGGGCTGCCGATTGTCGAACTCTGAAGTAAAAACACGGCCAAAGAACAGCGATTACTTTCTAGCGACCTTCCGGAAGGCGGTTGAGTTCTCCATGGGGTATCTACATATAAGCCCGCATTCACTCAGATTCCGTCATCAGAGTTCCTCCCGCGAAAGCCAGCGATTGGCAAGTGCGAGTGCCTCCTTCGGTTTGTCATATGGCACCTTTAAACCCGGGCGCCACGACTACTTAGCCAAGAAAGCTACCAAAGAAAGGGGGAGAGAACGAATGATCCACGCACCATATGACCGCCCCCGTCGACGGTGGCGAACGTGAGGCCGTGCGCACTGCGCGTCTTGCCAACCACATGTCCATCGACGTACCACTCGCGCAGTAGGAGCGCGCCAAAGTCCTTCTTGCCGTGCCACTCGAGCGCGAGAGTCCACGCCTCGTTCCCAATCCAGTTGCATATCCAGTCATACGTCCCGACGTAGATGAGCACGCGCACCTGGCGCGCGAGCAGCGCGCCGACGTAGTCCATCGAGCTGTGGAAGCCGTCCCCGGCCGCGTCGAACGCCTGTCCGACAGTACCCGAACAGGCCGAGAACCGTTCGGATACGTGCTGGTCAACTCCAAGTTTCGCGCGGATATCTGGGCGATCAAGGAAGTGCGATATGTTCCTAAGCGTGAAAGTGTTCAGCCGTTGAGGAATAGCATGGGAGCTGTGGATGATGTACGTAATTACTGGGTAACATAAGCTCTCAGGATTGCCACAAGGACGACTGATGTCGTAATAGTTGAGTCCTATGCACAATGACAGAGGTCAACCGGTGACTCAAGAGGCTAAACTGAGACAAACCAGTGGCGAAATAAGGCTCCGAAAGCTGTTTGTAACAGAAGTCAGAGGCAGCCCTGCAGTTCATGTCGTCGTACTGGTCAAGACACGCATTCTTGAGCCATTTTTTGCATCGGGGGAGCTGGTGGACGACGATGACTTCGTCATATTTCCTTAATTTCAACTCTAGGAAATTGAATGTACCGCTTTCTTCATCCGAACACAAGTGCTGGAGAATCAATGAGAATGTTTTCGGAAGGGGGACTGAACCTCAAGACAAACCTAATATCAAGGACCGGAGGCACAGTGGCAGGAGTACACGTCATATAGTAGTATGAATCTGCCAGTGTGAAAGGGTCTGTAATTCCATTACCTGAGCCGAGCAAGCGTCAGTAAACCAACGATGAATGCTCAGCGATACGAACCAATCATGACCGACGTAAGGTTGATCGGTGTTAAGCCCTTTGCAGAGAGCCAGGCATTCTGGTCATATACTGCAGAAGCGAAGAGTGGGATATATCGTCCCTGTACAGTGCTCTTTCTGTGAGCACCAAAGTTGATAAAATGTTCGGAAATATAAAACATACACCATATGATTCGCCAGCCATATGGAAAGAACGCCCTTTGAATGAGGGAAATTTTTCAAAGAAGATTGCCACGAACGCAGCGATGTCTTGGGCTGCTTCTTCGGAGGTGCCCTGTATACAATGTTAAGAAAAGTAGAAGAAGGAAGCGCGTGAAGCTATCACATACAACTGACTGGCCATGTTCGGCATAAGAGAAACCAACTCCAATAGGCTGGTCAACAAAAAAGATATTGGCGTTGCTGTTCCATGACTCTTTGAAGAATGTTGGATTAGCGGCTGCATCGGTAACCCGACATGGCCCTAAATTCCAGAGTCATATAGTTGTTATTGTGGAAATTTTCGGATGAGCGTACCCAGTTCCATGAAAAGTCCAAGAGACGACGAGCAACCAGGACCTAAAATTGGGCCCTCAATGCGAGCTGGAATAAAATGCTGATTAAACCAGGAGCCTCACCTCCATTTGTCCAAAATATCACATCGTCCTTATCTGGGTCATTCCTGCTTTCGAAAAAGTAGAAGAACAAGTGTTTTGCATCAAAGTCGATGTATCCAGTGTATGCCCTAGAAAGTAGTTCACAGATGAGTGCATCAGATATTCGCAAGTGCTACTCACTTTACTGTGGTGTCGCAAAAGCGAGACTGTTTGATCCTCACGCTGTACCTTGGGAAGACAGGATGATGTAAGGTGGTCCATTGATCAGACCCCACAGCACTGAGCTCTCCGATGGGCTCAAACTCCGGTTGCAGTGAATTGGTGTCGAACGGACGATCAACCCAGGCGTTGGCCACCTCAGGTTGTGTTGAATATTGAAGGGGAACTTGATTTTCGGCAAGTATCTCAGAAACCGAATCAGACTCCTGTACTGGGAGCTGGACAACAGCCACAGCCACCCCTATGAGAGCCAGCAGAGCTGAAAGACGCTCTGAGAACATAGCGGGTATAGCACTGGAAAAAACTGACACGACACGAAGTCGCACCGTCACAAGGCGAACATTCTCAACTTCCGGCAGAACCGGCCCGCTGGTGAATTTGTGTTTGGTTCCACGGCCACCGTGGTGTTGCCCAGAACAAACAAATAATACCGAAGTAGCCTGTTGTCGCTTGAGCCAAGTTGAGCGCCGTGCTCGACAACGATGCGCACGATTTCCATACTTCCCACTTCCGCCACCAGATGCAACGCAGTCTGCCCGTCATTAGCCCAAGCTGTTGTATCCGCACCATGCTCGATGAGGAAACGCGTGACGTCGGCACTGCCGCAAGAGAACGCAGCGTACGATGATGCAAAGGGGTCCACGCGTAGTTGTCCCGGGCGGTCACGTTTGCACCGTACTCGGCGAGGATGTGTAGGGCTTCCACACTTCCGCAAGACGTCGCAATATGCCACAGGGTCCACCTGTCGTCATCCTAGGCTGTCACGTCCGCACCGTGCTCGGGGAGGATGCGTACGACCTCTACATTTGCCTGTTGCGCCTCAACGTGCATCTGAGTCCACCCGTTGTTATCCCGCACTGTCGTGCCTGCTTCTTTCCTGGCGAGGATGGGTGCGGTTTCTTCATTTTCTTCATCGGCCGCCATCTGCAGTAGGTTCTGCTTGTCGGCCTGGGCCGTTGTGTTGCGTACGCGCCATGCTCTGAGAGGAAATGTGCCACCTCTGAGAGTCCCATCCTTGCCGCCATATCCCGTGGATTCCATGCCCTTCTTTCTCTCATTATCCCACTCTTCGCAGCCTACCAAAACTACAATGCGCAGATAGCACATGTTGATGAGCGTTTTGGCGCATCCGAGAGCGAGATTGCGAGCACAGGGGGTGCTCGCAATGGCCACGAGGCAATGTCGACTTCTATCAACGTGTGACCACGTTGCGACTCGCTAGACTGGAACTTTGCAAGGTTCGAGGGTAAATCACTGGTGTCTGATTGCATAATGAAGCGTCCCGAGCCGATTCAGACGGTGTATTTCTGCCCACCCGAGAGAGCGACGGTCACACGTACGCCCTGCCCTGTGGTGCTCTCGAACGTTTCGACAGTCCCTTCGGGCGCGGCACTGTCGACCAGACTTTCCCCGCAGACCACGACAACTTTGGCGGGGGGATGCTCTGAACAAGCCTCCGTCGCAGCAACCGTGGTAATAACTGCTGCACGGCTCGTTACATTATTAGCAGCCACGATGCTTGTCAGCGATGCCCTGTCGACATCAGCCACATAACGGCATCGGTGGTAATTGCTCTATCCCGGGAATAGTGCAATAATCGCACTTTGTGTTGAGGAATCCTGCCCCTAGATTAACATCAGCATCAGGGACTATAATCAATTGACAAATTTATGGCCGTTCGACTGATCCTCTCCTTCAGCATGATGCGGAGCGGGGGTAAGCATACCGCGTTCAGGAACTACTGCGGTCCGGCCACCTCACTAGTCTAACCACTCCAGTAGTAGAGTCGACAACGACCAACGTGGGAAACCTCCATCACGCAGCATGTGGTAAATATCATCGAGGCACCGGTTCTTAAAAAGCTGAAAGCGTTTCCGCAGCGCGTAGCAACTCGGAAGCCGAGGCAGGGTGACTCCAGCTCGACTCTGAGCGTCTCAGACGGTTAGAACGTTTTTACTACCTGGAAGTCGATCAGGAACTCGGTCTTGTGGATCTCCATTCAGTTCTGTGGAAAAATGTGAGCGAAGGTTTTTTTCTCGCGTATCATGAGGCACTTTAGATTCCAGTTCTCCAAGTTCCGGTACGAGCATATTATTGCGTTTTCTTTTTCCCGTAAATCGACTGTGGCGTCGTCGCCTGTGGCAAATTAGAGGTCTTGCACCCGGGGATTTCCGAGCGCCGATATACATGAGAGGCTGTCGGGTCGGTCCGCTTTCGTGGTTGTCTCCCAAAATCCAAAATGACACTTTCCGGTTGACGTGAAACAACACTCCAATCCCATGAAGGGCACATGGTGTAGTTGGTTTATCACGCTCGCTTAGCATGCGAGAGGTGTCCGGTTCAATTCCGGATGTGTCCAGCAGATGAAACTTTTGATCACTTCCCGATTCGTTATCCCCATCGTGACGAGGCACAGTACACATTAATACAGACAGATAAGTATATTTCCGTCACAAGCCGATCAATGGGTAGCTAGACTTTGGAGGGTGCAGCGTGATCACCTGCTTGTCTGTGAAACTATTAACATCGAATCTGCCATAGCCACTCGACCCGCTGTGTAATTTTCGTGAGCTGAGAAACGGTCCAGCATAAACTCGAGCTCACCTGAGCCCAGCAAGTCCGATCGTGCCTTCAACGTGAACCGTCGAGCCATTAATATTCACCGAACCTGTCATGGCAAGTAGTATGGGTAAGGGTGAACAGCGAGGTTCAGCAGGTGGAACTACCCACCTGAACGAATGCGCGCCGCCACGTCCATCGCATTGTACACGTCCCTTGTCCATAGGGAAGCCGCCAACGAGTAGTCGGATGCATTTGCAAGTTCGACAGCCTCATCGATAGTATCGACGACCACCATAGCAAGTACGGGACCAAACGACTCGCGCTGCCAAAGCCTTGTCTCGGGCTTGACATCCAGAAGGATGTGGGGCTTCAGTAGCGCAGGGCCTGCCTTTTTCAAGTCACCGAGGACAACCTCTGCACCGTCCTCCTTAGCCTCCTTAAGCATCGCAATGATGTTATCAGCGCTACGCTCCGTAAAGAGCGACGAGAGCAGAGAGTCCTCGGGATCGCCGACGGTGAGTGCGTTGAGGTGGTCTTTGATCGCGGCCACTAGCGGCTCAAACGCCGGTCGTTGCACAATCACGCGCTCTGTGGCCATGCAAATCTGGCCAGAGTAGAAGAAGCCGCCAAAAACGATGGACCGTGAAGCTTGATCAATGTCGGCATCCTCAAGAACCTACGCAGCACGCCGAATTTCAATATGGGCCGAAAGTCCCATCAAATGATGAGCGTGACGCACAACTGAGGGCGACTTTCCACCAAGCTCCAAGACGCACGGCTTGAGATGCTTAGCAGCCTCACCGGCGAGTATCTTCCCGACGCGATCAGATCCGGTGAACTTGGAGATGGCTCATGTGAGGGATCATTAAGAAGACAAAAACAAATATACCCACAGCAATCTTCTTGATTGATGGATGTGCGATGATCTCGGTGGTCAGCTTTGGAGTGTCCTCAACGGACATGGGCACGAAATTGAGGACGCCCGGGGGAAGGCCAGCCTTAAGTCAACATCAGTAACGACGACGGCTTGTTCCAGGTGTCTCGTTCACAGACATCCTGCAGAGCATCCACAACGAGGTAAGACGTGTACGGACAAATTTCCGATGGCCGGACCACCACTGTATTGCCGCAGATGATGGGAATGGCCACGTTGGAAAGCATAAGCACAATCGGAGCATTCCACGGGACCACCGAGTATCTTTATCCTAGATAAGCCTCGGGCCCCGGGTGGAGAGTAATGCAAAAAAAAAAACGTACATGACCCCTTGTGCGCGCCTCTGCACAAATACATGACCCCCAGGGACTTTGCTCGGGAGCGTCTCACCCTTTAATTCGTTCACCAGAGTGGCGACGCTCTTGAGCAGTTCAGCGCCAGCGACAAAATTGAAAACCGTGTGCGCATGAGGCATCGCCACCTCCGCCAGCATCACGGATGCGGCCTTCTTCTGCCATGCCTCAGACTGAATCATCTCAGCAGCGCGGAGCAAGATGTCCCTGCGCGTCGCGAAACTTGAAGCTTCCCACGCGGGGAAGGCTCGTTGCGCGGCTTCGATGGCTTCACGGCAGTCTTCCGAGGACGCCGCCGCCGAGGTCGAGGCAAGGGCGCCGGTGTGTGGGCTGCGGACGGTGAAGGTTGCGCCTGTGCTCGCCGCGCGGCGCTCGCCATCGATGAGAAGGGGAGCGAAATGGACGTCGGGCATGTCGAAATCGAAATTCGAAGGGGTACAGATGTAAATCGTTCGCTGGGGTCTCTTCGTTTGAATTTGTGGGGAGCCACTGTCCAATTTATACATGGCTTGTACCTTCCCGGTAAAGTGCGACAGCGATATGCCCGTGGAGCGCCATGGGGACTCGCATCGTAGTAGATATTGAGAAGCAGAAGTGAAAATGAGTCCGTACAGAATAGCACCTAACATTTACGGTAGGCCCACATGGTACAGGAGACCAGACCAGCATGAGAAGCTCCGGGGGCCAAATTTAAAACCGGTAACACTTATGCAACAACGAATCACGTGCCGATGTAGCACATTTCGATCGAACCGAGCGAGCTTGACACGTCAACGAGACGGGCCTCTATCAGGTGGAACGCCAAGCACAACAGAACTAGAAAGATAGGACCTATCATAGCATGACTCAAATAGCGGCAAAGAGCGAGAGAGACGAATGGAACGACGACAAACATAGGAGGACTATGACAGAAACATAAATCGTGAACTACTTGCGATGGCGCTAAATGATGACAAACGGAGTCGGGAATCGGGGCAATATAGTACCGGTGTCTTCTGCGCTTTGCATTAAAGTTGCCATAGGACGGTTGTTGCCAAGAAGAGAGAGCCCTTCGCCACGATCGGTGGGGTTCTTTCTCCCCTAATGTCCACTGGCGTCTTCTAATGAGGTGTGTGGCAAATGTGTTAAGGATCTGGTCACTGAATAAACAACTAACTATCGGTATGCATACTGGTGGCAGTCCCAAGTACACAGGGCAAAGTCCAGTCCGCATGCGATGCGATGCTCCTTCTGAATCATTGGTTATGACGTTGGTCTACAAGGCAGCGGATACTCCACCTCATCACCACCCACGTAGACTTTGCTTAGCCTTGGGGCCATTGTCCGAAGATAACCTCCTCCGCGGGACTATCGAATGGGGCCATGGTTTTCATATATATAACACGGAGGCGGGATAAGCACCCTCGCGTCATGACCAACCACGCCTGGGGTCCGAGCATTCTCGCAGTGCGCGGAGGTGGCCCGAGTTCTCGCGAAGTAACTCCATGCTGAGTGATATCCACCCGCAAGTGGTCTACACCATCCACCGGGCATCGGGAAGACGAGGCGCCGAGTCATACCTGGACCATAATGTAGTACACGACGAACTTGCTCTTAGCGGATTTTGCGACGCCGGGCCCGGAGGCGAATGCGAATGCGCCCGGGCCACCCCGCTTGCCACCGCTCGGCCTCGGAATGCGCTGATGGCGCTCGCACGCTCGTGGGTTCAACTGGCCATGCTGATTAAGAGTGCTGATCAAGAGTGGTTTTTTTTCTCGTGCTCGTGATGTGTTTTACCGTCAGTTCATTTTTCGTCTTCTCTCGGTCAAGAGCGGCGCCTAGCCTATGCAATTAGCTCAATAACGCAGTGAATGCACCAGGCCTGCTCTCACTGGTGCATTACAAAGATCTCATCGTGTCTCCGCGCCTGAGTTTCGTATTTGATTAGCGAACTTGTACCCGTAGTAAAAGGGGCTCAACTCGAAACGTGTATTCTCGATTCTCGAATCACAAGTCATTTTGCCTTTTGTTAATATCGCACTGACCCAGGTTGTACCACCTCTCACTGAGCCCCGTCAACTTTTGCCATAGAGAAGCCAGAAGGGATAACAAAACGAGATACTGCGGTCGTCTTCTGTGTCGTTTGGAATCGAAACAGCGTGTTCCCGCGTCTGCTCACGTGCCCCAGTCGTGCCGCACGTACCGAAAACGGTGTCACACGGTTCATGTTTTTTCTCACACCTCACACCCCACACTCCATTCGTAGACCGTCTAGAGCAGGCAGTCCGACGCACACTAATACAACGATGCGACGTAAAGGAAGGTCAAGATGAGCTGCAAGCTCACAATCCCGGGTGAAGTCCCAGTCGGCCATGACCTCGGCCGACAGACAGTGTGCATCTTGTAGACTTGCAACGACTTGGTCCACTTGGAAGATCTTGAGCTCTGGCTGGTCACGAAGGTAATGACCAAGGGTACAAACTAACGTCATATAACGTCACGTAGGGCTATTCGTTCCTGCCGTCCGCTTCGCACCTGCCAGTGGGACGAAACACCCAAAATGAGTCAGTGTCGTTTCCCTGTCACGACACAGCGTCATTTTGGGTGGGGCCTCCCTGAACTAGAGGGTGGAAAAAAACCAGTCAAAAAGTCACACTCGCTTTCCCTTATGGCCTTCCTAGACTCGAACGAGGGCGAGAAGAAATACACCATCACCATCACCGCCACCGCGACCCCGACGTCTCCCAGCTCTGTTTGGGCATGCTCATACAAAACAAGAGGTGGAGTGAGACCGTGGCCCAAGTCGGGACACAGCCCAGCACAGAAAACATTCTGCCAGTAGGAAATATGTCTTTCTGCGCCGGTGCTGTAGACGTCGCTAACGCATATCTGCCAGAAGCGGGGTGATCCCCAACCTATTTTGGCATACTGACCAAGTTGTTTTTGTTAGGGATATTCTACCATAGACAGCCCGGCAATTATCGTAGCATTTGGTGACCACCTGCACAAACCAGGTCGATTAATACGGGTCCGACTACAATACTGTAACATGAGTGGTTGGTCTGTGCTCATGAGTTCGAAAGGAAGGATAAGAGATCAAATGACACGTTCCCGAAAGAGTGAGAACGCGCGAAAGGAAACCGTAAAAAGTTTAAGAAAAGACCTGACGAGGGGGATCATGTAAAAATATGCTATGGGCAAGTTCAGCAGAAGGAGGAGTGAAAAGCAAGGCAAAGGCGGTCGCGCGGGTACGATGGCAAAGGGAAAGAAGCTTAAAGGTCATGTCATCGATCATGTGAACAATTTGCCAACTTGCTACCACTGGCAAGCTACAGCATCGTGAACTTGAACACCCTATGTAGATCTCGGTGGATCCCGATTACCGTTGCCCTTCGACAACTTTGCTAGCTGCTCTCCTGATGCCGTTGTTGTTTGCTTGTTCCTCTCCCTCTGGCAAAGCAGAGAAAAATCGTGGAGAGGAGGGCGCTAACCAACTACGTGGGCGGTATTTTGCCCGAAGCAAAGAGAGAGGGGAAGCGTGGTTCCTCTTTGACCCCTCCTCCTTACCCCGACCCGTAGGTGAGGGGGCTGTGGTGGTGGATGAGGGCGGCGTAGTAGCGAGAGACATGGTGGGTTCTGAAGAAGACTTGGAGGTAGACGACTTCTTCTTGGACAGGGGAGGGATCGGAGTGGGGAATGCGGATGAGTCGTGGAGGCCGTATTTGCTCTGCAACATGGATAGCCCAGCCGCGTAGTCTTTCTGTCCCTGTGATTGCTTGGTCTTGTAACTTTTCGAAGGGTCAAAGGAGGACGACGTTGTGTTGGTGGTGAGCAGCGACGCAGATGAGGCCATCGGGTCTGAATCGGACATCCTTTCCGTCGCAAAAGAGACGAGGGTGGATTGGGATTGACTAGGTAAGGTGGGTGAGAATTTGTTGTCTTGAAAAATATGTGAGCTCGGGGGTATATAAGCATCAGTGAGGCGGCGCAAATTTATCGGTGCCGGGCGGGGATGGAAACAATGATTGAACACCCACGTCGCAAACGAAGCTCACGGCTTACCACATGGACAAGGACACGCAAGCGCGCATAGGCAATCAACTGGCAATAAATCCATCACGTTAGCCACTGAAGCTGTAACAAAAAAGTCCTCACATCCTCCTTCGTTAGCCTGGGAGGGACGGTCCACTCGCTCCGTGATTAACGCCGCCACAGTCAAAAACCATTCATAATATGCATGAGAAAATCAAGAGTGTCCGGAATTGCTTTGGTTTGTTGTCGGCGAGTTTGCGCAGATGCTGTTCTGATACCTTCGCTGGCTGTGTGGAAGACTTCTCGATGTCCACATAGTACCTTCGGACCTTGTTCCGCAGTCCCATCATCGGATGGAAGTTGGAGCAATGAGTCATCCAGCTATCTTGCCATGAGAACCTTCATCGAGTCATCCACCCATCATTACTGAGAACGCACGAAGACCGCAAGATCGGGTGGGCGCGGAGGATGTGCTGTGGAATTTTGCTACTGCAGAAAATAATGTCTCACAGGTCGATGTGGTGATGAGTACCTACTAGTAAGATGACAAACCCACGCATGGCCTAGCCACGGGAAAACAGCGGCATTGCGGAGAACACAAGTTGCAATGCCGCCGCAACTATTAATATTGCCAGTACTTTATAGATACTGGAAGATCTAGAACAAGACAATTGCATGCAATCTCAGGGCCATATGAGAGCCAGTTCTGATAATAATAAAAAAGTTGACAACAGTGGGATTCGAACCCACGCCCTTTCGGACTGGATGAGGAAGAACCTGATTCCAGCGCCTTAGACCGCTCGGCCATATTGCCATACGTCCTGTTAGGATTTATTTTTCACTATGACAAGACATTATGTAACCAGGACCCACGGCGGTCTTCCTGTTCCTTGGCGTTCGAACTGTGGCACACCATCTCGTCCTCTTTCGCCATCCTCAACCTCGCGAGTACAGCACTTTCGGCTCAGAGCTGAAGTCAACTACATAGGCACGATTGTTCTTCCCACATCTTATCCAAACTTATGAGCGCGACCCACAGGTGAAAGGCATCTCAGTCAAGAACAATAGCCATGCAGCCCAACCGGCTAGGACTTGGTCTGCGTCCTCCTCTGCCGTCGTACGGGCAAGGCCCCTCAATATCGGCTCTTGCACAGCAGCAGCAAATGAATGTTCAGGGCTTTGTGCCTCCTCAAGCTCAGAAGCAAATATCTCTCTTCGTCGGCTCAATATCAGGTGGGATCACCGATGGTTTTCTCAATGACCTCCTTTCTGTGAGAATTTCCCCCTTTACTGCCCTCATCATTGCCTTATCCTTGAGCATGGCAGGCTTGTGGAAATGTCAAGTCTTTCAAACGATTGATCACACCCGCAAATAAACCTCAAGGATTTGGATTTGCCGAATTCGAGGATCCGGATGGTGCGCTGCGAGCAATGGAGCTTCTAAATAATGTTGAGCTGCCTGCGTTGGAAGACGGCTGTGTAAACAAAAAGTTGTTGGTGCGTCTTCGCCGTTTCTTGTGCTGTCGACCCATATATATATATCACGTCTTAGATCAAAGCGGATGAAAAGACCAAGATGTTTCTTGATGCTTATCAAGCCCAGCGGATGCAAACAAACGTACGTCGTCACTACACTTTTGACCTGATAATTCCATGCTGCAGCCCATGTGGCGCACATATGTGTCCGAGTCTGTCGGCGGGGTATATATGTCGCCACGGGGGCTGCGGCGTCTCCCTATCATTGTTGCGATTTATCGTCCTAACCTTTTAAAATGCTAGGCGGACGAGGAGGCAACGCAAAAAGCCAAGGCCCGGGTATTTGAGTTCATCAATGACATCAACCGCGTCTCCCAAGAAGCCGCCAGTAATGGCTTGCTGGACAAAGAGCGCTACGTAATTCCACCCCATCTACACGATCTTCAAGAAGCAGACCTCCCAGAAACACAACGGGGGCTTGTAATCTCTGAGATTGCGCAATTCCGTGAGCGAGCCGCCAAGCGCGAACGCGAAAAGTTGCGTGATGTCCGTGCTGCCGTACCGGACCTCAGCACGCAAGCTTCTCCAAGTGGCCCCAAGGTTCGCGAATGGGGAAAATCACAAGGGGCTGCCGGGACACGTGGACCTGCGCCACTTGGTCAGGACCCTCAACAGGGCTTCTCAAAACCCGTTGGGTTTGTCAAGGCGGAAAGCCGAGAGGGGGATGACGAGCGCCAGCTTCCTGGTAAGGCAGCGAAAACGGACGAAGAGCTTGAGCAGGAACGAAAGGAGGCAAGGAGACGCGACGAAGACAATTCTTTCAGAGACGTACGCTGCACTGAGCTAACTCATATCGAAATCCGTCTCACCGGTTTTTGTCTTCTCCAGCGCGAACGCCGTTATGAACCCCGCGAGCGCAACCGCATCCAAGCCCTAGAGCGTGCCATCGCCCGCGACCGCGCCACACGTGAAGCCGAAGAACGTGATCGTGCGGAGATGCGTGCGCGACTAGATATATGGGACGATGACGAGTCGGATGAGCTCTTCTACACCGACCGTGTGCGCTGGCGTACTCAACGCGCTCGTCGTCTCGCTGCGGAGGAAGCTGCGGATAATGAGATGCGTGCATACGAAGCACGTGAAGCCGAGAATTTGCGTCGCGAGAGCGAGGCATTCCTTGCGCGACAGATGGACGAATTGCAGGCGCTGGCAGAAGAACAACGCAAGGCCGGCATGCTGCTCGATGACGGCGCTCCAGTTAGGCTTAATGTCTCTCTCGCACCATCCGCGCCTAAGGCGGATGGAGCTCCAACAAAAGAAAGGGCAGCCGCACAGGCGGTGTTCGGTGCAGATGATGAAGAAGAAGAGGCAACGCGCAAGCGCAAGGCACCGCTCCAAATGCTTGACTTTAGTGCGGCAAACGACAGCGTGAAGGCCAAGGAGCGTTTGGAGCATATTAAAGCATCTGTTCCCAGCGAGCGAGAAGCATTATTCAAGGCGAAAGTCAGGTGGGATGCTGTGACAGAGGTGCGCTATGTCTACAGGACGCAACTTTCCACCCCATTGACTTTAATCACGCCAGCAACTCATTGATCGCAAGTTGGAGCCACTTGTCAAAAAGTTGATGGTCAAGTACCTTGGCGAGCTCGAGGACGACGACGTTGTAATGTTTGTTATCGAACACCTCAAAGACCACAAGAGCCCCGCCAAACTCGTGGAGGGTCTCGAACCTGTACGTAACGTACGGATTTCCCAAACATATACTAAACTAACGTGTGCCCACAGGTTCTCGATGAAGAAGCTGTCGAGTTTACAATTGGCGTGTGGCGACAGGTCATTTTCGAGAGCATGGCGTACGGCGAGGGCTTACATACAGAACGCGTGATGGTCGATGGGTAGGAGCAGGGGTCGTGGCCAGGGCAGGTGCGTTTCTGGCGAAACCTCCCTACTTCTACTCGGATAGGTGGTACTCGGACGGGGGTTTTGGGGGTTTGTTTTGGGAACATCGCATGGCATACGACTGACGATGCAGGACGCGGACGACTGCGTAAGTGACATTTTCGTTCCGCTGCCGCCGTGTAAAAATGATTCCGCTACCTCGTTTTATTTCTTGATGATATCTGAAAATCGCTCTTCTTCCCCCTACCTTACCGGGGCGCGAGTGCGCCCGCAGTTGAGACTGGACACCGCTGAGTGACACCGTTTTTCTCTATCTAACTGAGAGCGCATTGATCGCCCGTGCTACCACCGCCATGGGGCATGGGGCGTGGTCTATAGGCTTATCACCCTGCGTGTTCATCGCACATACGGAATCAAAACCTAAGGGTTCTGAGCTTACCGTTGGTCAACCCAGGTGAGTGCCTCAGCTGTCCGAGTCCTTGCGGCGTGCATCGTTGTTGGGCACTTCCAAAAAGTAATATATGACGTATTATGACAATACCTCTTCTGAATGACGATCTGAAGTCCCAAACGTAAACACCCACCGATCTTCCTCGACAATAATAACCCGTGTGATGGATTTCTCGACCATTACTGAACTGGATTTTTGACTTGACGACTTGACTTGGGTTGATGTCTTGGCTGCTGACTAAGCAGACGCACTTGCGTGGCTGGTGACCATTCTGGTAGCCGAAAAGGTTGCGAACCGAAACGGATGGTGTTTGAACATCCTACCCTTCCATTGAAGCAAAACATGTCCCTACAGAAAGCGGACACGTCACTGGCCAGGTCGCTGCGAATTTACATAAAGTTGCTATCTCCGTAATCTTCACTAGAACACTCACAACGAATTTTGTCTACAATTGACAACAGAGGTGTCGAATTAGGTCTGAAGCCTCATGCTCAACTCATGATTGTTGACCTGCTCTGACGTCCTTTTAGTCTCATGGCATTCTCCATCCTCACCGCCATATACTTACATTGGTTTCACCACGGCCTCGTCACCTTGGCGCATGCGTTTTCAGCGCCTGCCGACGGGTCCCATTCCTCTGTGGATGCGGGGACTTCAAACTTTATCCTATCACGGTTACTGAGAGCTCTCACAGTCAAGGCGTTCTGGGAGGATAGAAAATTTACTGCAGGCACCGTGCTCGGACTCGTCGCTATCCTCATTGTTTACTACACCAGGAGTCCATGGAGAAAGCTGCCTCCGAGCCCTCGTGGTTTTCCCATCATTGGGAACGCACTTCAGGTAATGGACACGAGTTGGTTGATCTCGAAAGATTGCAAGGAACGTTTTGGTGAGTGTCCGATCATTTAAAATTGGGGCATTACAGAGCTGATTCACACCGAGTACAGGAGATGTGATGTATCTTAACGCGGCTGGACAGCCTACAATCGTGCTTAACAGTCTGAAATCAAGTTTCGAGCTCCTTGAGCGCCGTGCGATAACCTACTCCGATCGTCCCCGATTTATTATGGCGCTGGAGGTCCTCAGCCAGGGTTTATTACTCTCGTTGATGGGTTATGGAGACCGGTGAGCCCTCGATCATTCTGTTAATGAGGTCACGCAATTGGTACCGACGCTCTCGTATTTGTGTAGCTGGCGTCGCATGCGTCGTGCCGCACACGAGGCACTCGCCAAGAGGGCAGTGCAAAACTATCACCCTATTCAGATGAAGGAGGCCACGATATTGGCTTCTTCACTTCTGTCTTCCTCCACCGGTGAAAAACTAGCGAAGCAATTTCACCGTGTGGCAGCCTCGACGATCTTGTCAATTGTTTACGATTACCCGACCCTCGAGTCAATAGATGACCCTACTCTCAAGAAAATCGAGGATTACGTCCTCCGCCTCAGTCACGCCGCGATGCCGGGGAGTTATTTTGTGAATATATTCCCTTGGATGCTTCACATCCCTGAGAGGTTTGTGGTACTTTCCATCATCTCACTGCGTACGCTGACGGACGATCCAAACAAAGATTCGCGAAATGGAAGCGGGAGGGCCTTCGACAATTCACCGAGGATTCCGCCATGTTCAAAGGACTTCTCGGCCGTGTCCAAGTCGACCTCGTGCGTAATTGTCCTATGTGGGACACCTGGGCACAAATAACACTCAGAATAGGTCAATGGAGGGAACCGACCAAGTTTCTGCGCATCTCTACTAGAGGATCCCGAACGACATCGCCTTAGTGAGGTTGAAATAGCATTCCTCGCAGGATTCTTGTAGTGCGTACACAGTCTAGTCTCATGCTAATCATGGAGACAAGACGGATTGTAGCGCCGCGGGCGAAGAGACAACCGCTACTACCCTTTCTTGGTGGACACTTGCTATGATAGCCTTTCCAGAGGTGCAACGTCGAGCACAAGCCGAACTGGACACCGTGGTCGGTCGCGATCGACTTCCAACGTTTGCGGATGCTCCTCGTCTCCCATACGTGTCCGCAGTCATCAAAGAAGTTCTTCGCTGGCGTCCTTCCGTGCCACTTGGGTTACCTCACGCGACGACCGAAGACGACTGGTACGAGGGCATGTTTATTCCGAAAGGCACTGTATGTATACCGAACGCCTGGCACTGCAACCACGACCGCGCGGTATTCGGCGACGACGCAGATGACTTTCGGCCAGAGCGACACCTGGACGAGCGAGGAGAACTGTTGACCGGCCCCGCAGAAACGAACCAGGCAGGACATGTCACGTTTGGATTTGGGCGGCGCATCTGCGTGGGCAAGGAGTTGGCCGCTGATGCCCTCTTCATCAACACGGCGTTCATGTTGTGGGCAGCAAATTTCGGGCGAGCGCGGGATGAGAATGGGAATGAAGCGCCACTGGATGTGGACACGCTCGTGGATGCGGGACTCGTTGTGTGAGTATTCGGCTTCGTCTTGGCGGTGGTTTGGCCCTGGCTGATATCCTGGTATGCAGTCGCTCTACACCGTACGATTGTATAATCACTCCCCGCTTCCCGGAGGCGGCGTCTATTCTCACAGAGGAACGCGTGCGCTTCGGGAATTAAAAGTGGACACGTTTACTAGACGATGAAGGATTGGGTTGTTATGTTATAGATGCAGAGATCGTGTCAAAGAAGAATTTCGGTACAGTAAATGGGACGCCTCAGCTGGGCTCTCCTCAAAGGTACAGACGTAGCTCTATACTGCCATGGTGTCAACGGAAGGACAGTTGGTGTCTTCATGTGCTGGCAGACCCAATGGGTATTTTCTCGTCAACTATTATTCAGTTCGTTGATCTCCCCCTCTTTGGTTACTTTGCTCGTACATCGCTACGCGGGATCTGTCCCTGGAATCTCTTTCTGACCGCCGTGTCCTCACCGTCGTGTGGGTCTTCAGTCGGTACTCTTCCCCCTCAGCTTGATTGGAAGGCAGAAGCTCGTAGTAAATATCGGGACGACTTTCCTGTATATAGGGGCTCCTCTGCTCGTCTGCTCGTCCTAGAGAGTATCTTCATTATAAAAAATGTCTTGTATTCTCCCAAACAGTCTGACCAAGAACTATCCGTACCTCCTCTTTACTCCAAGTCCAAGTCTTCCTCTTCAAGGCCCTCATTTAATACCAACTCCGTCTCGATGAAGCGGAACCATTCTCCGCATCAACTTTGTCGGTGCTCTAACCTCACTCCCTTTCCCTTTCACTCCCTCCGACTTGCCTGACCTCGAGTCTGAGGAACAGCTGTCCTTGCGATGTCCGCTGTCGTGCACGGTCTCCCTATCCTCGTCACGTGCTTCTCCTTCGTGGGCTGTCTCTCTTGAACTCACGGTCTTTATTCACCTTGGCTTACCTCGAGTTCTCCCTTGGCCGATACTTCCAAGTATCCCATATGTTTGACATCATTAGGCACCTTCCAGGCTTCGAAGATAATAAATACCTTATTTGAACCATATTCCTTCTGAGCGACGCTCGGGGTTCAAGAAAGCACTTCCGCATTCCGAGCCTCCTACACAAAGGATACGACACCCATGTAACACATCGTTGACGAATTTCTCGAGCTTTTTTTTTTTCGAGCGATTCCTTGGTAGCTGACTAACGTAACGTGACCAATTATGTCGTCACCACCCCGGTTGCCAAAATGCTTGCGAACCGAAACTCGAACCGAAATCAATGCCGTATGACCGAGCATTCTACACCGCCAGTTTATTATGGGATGGCCAGACGTCTCATCATATAAAAGCGGGTGTTGCCGTGACCTTCGCTTTTCGGACGACTTTTTGTCACCAGCAATAGCACCGTTGGACTAGGTCGAATCCTCATTCCCAAGTCGCTTTGTTGGCATACTACATCCTGACCACCGTGGTGAGTACACGTTCTTGTTTTTCCAGATCCCCGGTATGGCGCATGCGTGTTCAGTGCCTTCCGACGGATCCCATTCCGTTGTGAATGCGGGGACTATCCTGTCGCGATCTCTAAGAGCCCTCACCGTCAATGTAGTCCAGGAGCCTATGAGTTTTACCGCAGGCACCTTGCTCGGGCTGCTAGTAATTTTCGTTATTTACTATGCTAGAAGTCCATGGAGAAAGCTGCCACCTCGACCTCGTGGTTTACCGATCATTGGGAATGCTCTTCAGCTCATGGATAAGAATTGGCTGGTCTCGAAAGATTGCAAGGAACGTTTCGGTACGTGCCGGATTATCTATTTAGGGGACTGCTGAGTTGGATTCGAGGCAATTACAGGAGAGGTGATGTACCTTGACGCGGCTGGACAGCCTACGATTGTGCTCAACAGCCTGAAGTCAAACTTCGAACTGCTCGAGCGCCGTGCGATCAAATCTTCCCACCGTCCCCGGTTTATTATGCTTCAGGAGATCATTAGCCAGGGTCTATTGTTCGCGTTAATGGGTTATGGGGATCGGTGAGTGCTACTTATGGTTTCCGATAATGAGATCATGCGACCGATAGTCGTGCCCTCATATTCGTGTAGCTGGCGTCGCATGCGTCGTGCCGCGCACGAAGCACTCACCAAGAGGGTAGTGCAAAACTATCAGCCGATTCAGACGAAGGAAGCCACCATCTTGGCTTCTTCGCTGCTATCACCCTCTGCCGGTCTCAATCTAGAAAAGCATTTTCACCGTTTAGCGGCCTCAACAATCTTGTCCATTCTTTACGATTACCCAACGCTCAAGTCAATACACGACCCCACACTTGAGAAAATTGAGGAATACATGCTCCGTACTAGTCATGCTGCCATACCAGGGACTTATTTTGTGGATATATTTCCTTGGATGATGTACATCCCTGAGAGGTCTGGGATACTTTCCATCATCTCACACTGTTTATGCTGACGCAAGACACAACCAAGATTCGCGAAATGGAAGCAAGACGGCTTTCGACAATTCACCCAGGACTCTGCTATGTTTAAAGGCCTTCTCGATCGTGTCAGAGTTGACCTCGTACGTATTTTTTGCTTGGCGCGACTGTGGGGCCCAAATAACACACTGGATAGGCCGATGGGGGAAACAGACCAAGTTTCTGCGCGTCTCTACTGCAGGACACGGAGCGTTATCGTCTGAGTGAGGCCGAAATGTCGTTCCTCGCTGGACAGTTGTAGTAAGTGCATATGATCGGTCTTGTTCGACGCATAGAGGTATATGAAAACGTATCGCAGTGTCGCGGGTGCGGAGACAACTGCTACTACGCTTTCCTGGTGGGCGCTTGCCATGATAGCCTTCCCAGAAGTGCAACGTCGAGCACAAGCCGAGCTGGATACCGTAATTGGCCGCGATCGTCTTCCTACGTTTGCTGACGCCCCACGCCTTCCCTACGTGTGCGCCGTTATCAAAGAGGTTCTTCGCTGGCGTCCTGCTCTCCCGCTTGGGGTACCTCACGCAACGATCGAAGACGACTGGTATGAAGGCATGTTTATTCCGAAAGGTACTATATGCATACCCAATACCTGGCACTGCAATCACGACCGGGCAATATTCGGCGAAGACGCAGATGAATTCCGGCCAGAGCGACACCTTGACGAGCAAGGAGAAATGCTGACTGGCCCTGCAGAAACAAGCCAAACAGGACATGTCACGTTTGGATTTGGGAGGCGGATCTGCGTGGGGAAGGAGTTGGCTGCTGATTCCTTGTTCATCGACACCGCGTGCATGCTGTGGGCAGCGAATTTTGAGCGGGCGCGGGACGAGAATGGGAAGGAAGTCCTACTGGACTTGGACACGCTCGTGGATGCCGGGCTAGTCGTGTGGGTTATAATTCTCTGAGCGGGGGTTTGATCCTAACTCCCTCCTCACAGCCGCTGTGCTCCGTACGATTGCGTGATCACGCCGCGCTTCCCCGAGGCGGTGTCTATCCTTGCGGAGGAGAGTGCGCGCCTCGACTGAGAATGGACACATTTTCTCGCAGTTAAAGTCCATCGATCTTATATGTTATGGATGCAGAGATGTCCGTGTCAAAGGAGGATTCATGTAGATGGCGCGTCTCAGCTCGGGAGTCGTCTATGTCATTATGATTTCAAACAGCAGAGCAGCATGCGACCTGAGCATATCTTTATGGATATCTCCACTTACAATGCATCGCATCGCATCACATTGACTCACGGTTGTATTGGTGAGCTCCTCCGATTCGTCCCTGAGGCACACATTGTTGGACATCTTCAAAATCACCGAATTTTTAAATAACGTCTTCCAAGCGACGCTCGGACTCGGATGCCGAAACAAGTACACACGCATTCCGGTCATCCTCGACACGGGGAGCCCAGCATATGACCACATATAACGCTGTTGTTGGACAGCTCTCAAAGGAAATAGCGGGCCACTCTCTTACAATATGTTCATTCCGAAAGGCACTGTGCATTCTGGACACCTGGCACTGCAATCACAACCACGTCATGACCGGCCTCGGACTCGCTGGTGCAACTAAGGGTCACCATTGCAAAATCCAAGGAGTTGGGCCGAGGGCGCATCTCAATGCCAGACGCAGGTTCGAAGCGCGCTTCAAGACCATGACTTTTCCCATCTCACCTCAGTTGGACTTTCATCAAAAATAATAATATTTGGACTGAGCCACTAGACGTCGTGTACCAGTTCTTATGAAATTTGAGTAAGAAGTGAGTATCAGACTGTCCGGAAGGGGGACGCCGTTCGATGACACTTGCTGACCCAGAGCTGGCAGGGCAAGGCTGGGCATGCGGAATGCGGAATGCAGAGGTTCAAGTACCACGTGACATTGACAGCGGCCAGCCCTCGACCCTCCGATCACTGTCCATGCCCATGATGCTTCCAGGGTCCTCGCTCACGCGTGCCCAGAACACGCACGAATTGACCTACAATTGTATCAATGGGTACTGGTTTCCCAAAAGGGCGATCCCTAACTTACACTAGTTCCGATCTCCTGGTTCTCTGATCAGGAGTCAGGACTATGGCCTTTACGCCGCCTGGCTACACTGTGGACTTTTGTTGCACCTTTTTACCTTTTTGTGCTCGTTTTATGCTTCGTCTGTTTACAAACAGGGATTCGGGTTCGCATATGGGTGGGGCAGGTGTCAAAATATTTGAAACTCCCCATATATTTCCTGCGCGTTTCGCCGTTTCCCGAGCTTTTTCTAGCATAAGGTCGTTGTATATTAGTACCTACGTTGATGCACCCTCGTGCGTTTGACTTTGAATTCGGCATTGTTCCTGGCAGCACTCGAAATTCAAAGATTATCTGTCGTAGCTCACGATACACAATATTAATGCTCGTTCTGGACCGTGACCATCCACCTGCCCTCCTCTGGTCTGTTTTCATTTTCTTCGATCTCATCCTTTATTCAGTTTCCTTTTCTCCTCGTAGGCTCTGTCTTGTCACTTACTCACCCTCACCCCAAAGCTCATTCTAGTACCGTAGATCTTGCCGCTGACTAGACAAGATAGGTAGGGACTGATGCGAGATCTCACCTGACTACTCAGGTGGGTATATCAGGCTTTCTACCTGTGGTAGAATAGCAGCCCAAGATCGGATTCCCCTTGCATAGTCTTGACAATCCACGTGTGTGTCCATTTTCGCCTCCTCTCTCTCAGATAAGTTGCCCTGGTCGTCGCAGAACCGCCGTCCGCAACGACCTCGCCCTACTCCTACATCCTCTTTTCTTCTCCCTTAACTCTTTCTCCATCCCTTCATCTTCGCGAAACTATCACACGACCGCATTCGTCTCGTACGCTCATCACATCCCCTTCTCATTCTCGCGCTCTCGTCCTTCCTCTAGCTCCGAGTCCGGCTAGCATCACTACCATTCGTCTCGTACATTGGCAGCCTCGTGCCCTTGCTGACAAGCCCCTCTCATTGGTCGTTGCCCACGGCATTTGCTCGCCCCCCATCACCGTCTCCTTGCTCTCCCACTTCCACCCCACCCTTCCTACACTCTCCTCGGGCCTAATCTTCCCTCAATTTGGCCCTTCTCTTTAGAATCACTGCAACGTACCTCGTTACAATGGCATACTCAATCCTGACCACCATTAAGTTCCTATTTTGGTTTTTCCAGATCCTCAGCGTCTCTGCACAAGAGTTTGCTGTTTTTCCCGACAGATCCCTTTCTGTCATGGATGTCGTGACTTCAAAATTGATGTTTGTATGGTCCCTCAAGGTCAACGCAATAAGGGAGGCTAGGACATCCGTCGTAGGTATCTTGCTCGGGCTTGTCGCCGTCTTCGTCGTTCGCTATGTCCGAAGTCCATGGAGAAAGCTGCCTCCGAGCCCTCGTGGTTTGCCTATTATCGGGAACGTCCTTCAATTGATGGATATGAATTGGTTGGTCTCGATGGATTGTAAGGACCGGTTCGGTGTGTACGCGATCATCTACTTCGGTCTGTGCTGAACTGGGTTCATGGAAATCACAGGAGAAGTGATGTATCTTAACGCCGCTGGACAGCCTACAGTTGTGCTTAACAGCCTCAAATCAAGTTTTGAACTACTCGAACACCGTGCGATCAACTACTCTGATCGTCCCCGATACATTATGGCACACGAGATCATGGGTCAGGACCTCTTATTCGCGACGATGCGTTTTGGGGACCGGTGAGTGTTCCAAATGGTCCTGGTAATTGGATCACGCGATACTCATACTCTCAAAATTCAATGATATCTGTGCAGCTTTCGTCGCATGCGTCGTGCCGCTCACGAGGCACTCACTAAGAGGGCAGTGCAGAACTATTACCCTATTCAGACAAAGGAGGCCGCTATCCTGGCATCGTCACTAGTTTCATCCTCTGCCGATGTCGACCTCCCAAAGCATTTTCATCGTGCAGGAGTCTCAACAATCATGTCCATTGTTTATGACTACCCGACACTCCAGTCAGAAAATGATCCCGCTGTTAAGAACATTGAGGACTTCGTGCTGCGCGTCAGCAATGCTATGACACCTGGGAGGTATCTTGTGGATATATTCCCTTGGATGATGTACATTCCTGAGAGGTTTTGGATTCTTCTCATGATCACCACCTGTATGCTGACATACGAACTACAAAAGGTTCGCGAAATGGAAGCAGGAAGGCTTGAAACAATTTTCCGAGGACTATGCGATGTTCAAAGGCCTTCTTGATCGTGTCCGGGTTGACCTCGTGCGTAGTCGTTCTAAGTGCGACATCTGGAACCCAAATGACACAGCATAGGCCAATGGAGGGAACCGACCAAGTTTCAGCGCGTCTCTGCTGCAGGACCCCAAGCATCATCATCTCAGTGAGGCAGAAATGTCGTACCTCGCAGCAGTATTGTAGTGAGTACAATGACTGGTCTTATTAGACCGTACGAAGACTAGACGTATTTCAGTGCTGGAGGTGGCGAGACAGTCGCAACCACACTAGATTGGTGGGCGCTTGCCATGATTGCCTTCCCGGAGGTTCAGCGTCGAGCACAAGCCGAACTCGATTCTGTCGTCGGCCGTGACCGCCTTCCTACCTTTGCTGACGCACCCCGTCTTCCGTATATATGCGCCATCGTCAGAGAGGTTCTTCGCTGGCGTCCTGTCATACCATTTGGGGTACGTCACGCCGTATTCAAAGACGACTGGTACGAGGGCATGTTCATTCCGAAAGGAGCTGTGTGCATAGCGAGCATCTGGCACTGCAATCATGACCGGGCGGTATTCGGCGAAGACGCAGATAAATTCCGGCCAGAGAGACACCTCAACAAGCAAGGAGAATTGGTTCCAGGCCCCGTAGAAACCAACCAGGCAGGAAATGTCACATATGGATTTGGGCGACGGCTCTGCGTAGGAAAGGATTTGGCCAACAACTCGCTCTTCATCAACATATCGCGCATGTTGTGGGCAGCGAAT
>Ga0307512_10002149_pt1 | contig 25817 bp, 21 predicted proteins | sample 14_EM_MG_FD_200267 | JGI IMG/M metagenome (GOLD analysis project Ga0307512, IMG submission 200267) | Populus trichocarpa ectomycorrhiza microbial communities from riparian zone in the Pacific Northwest, United States - 14_EM | ecosystem: Host-associated > Plants > Roots > Unclassified | place... | reverse complement strand
ACTTTGGCTTGGGTTCGTGCTGCGGTTTCGGCTGCACCTTGAGCGGCAGTATGGTCTCCGGCTGCTGCTGCAGCTGTTGGCGCTTCTCTGATCCTCCCTCCTGCGTTGTATCTGCATGTTGCGAGGCCTCTAGCCCCCCACTGTCCATCCCCGCGGTCTTGTCTCTATCTTTCTCTCTCACTTCCTGGCCTGGTGCTACTCCTTTCATGACCTTCGCGATCATATTCGTGATGCCCGCCCCCCACAGCTTGTCGTCCTCGTGGCGGGCATCCCACTTCTGCGCTGTCTCCTGCATCCACGTCCTCATTCCCAACCACTGTGCTTCTTCGCGGGCAGCCTGCGCTTGCACCAAGTTTGTTAGGTGTCCAATAGTTCGGTGCAGCTGCGTTAGCTCCTGCGCTTGCTGTCGCATTGTTCTCTCCATGCGGCTCCTCCAATCACTGGGGGTCGCCGGGGCCTCGCTCCTCCTTCTCCGCTTCCCGTTCTCGTTTCTCTCCATCGGTTCAAATATGGTTACGCCCGCAGTCTCCGCGGCGATGGATGTCGCCGCTGTCGCCATCTCCATCGCCATATCCATGGGCGCGTCGCTCCTCCCGTCTCCCGCTTCTCCCGCGTCCAGGTCACTCCTCTCGCTCCCTCTGAATTTGGTCATCACTTCTGTGAAGCAATCCTCTTAGTCCTCGTCGTCGCTTGCTCGCTGGCCGACACGTCGCGTCAATCGTGTTTTCTGCCAAGCCTCTACGCGAACCCACTCCGCTGCGTGGATTCTTGTGCGCGCTCTCCTCCGGCGGTCCAGAAGGTGCTGGGACGCTCATTCTGGGGTCAATTCGACGTTAGGAGTCGATTCCCGCTGTCCGTTTTCTGATTGCTCTCGTTATTGTTGACTTATTGTGCCGTTTTCTTTATGCCAAGACTTTTTGCGGAAGGTCTTTTTGGTAGTCCAGTCTTGGGCTAGTGCTCACCCGGATGGAACGGACTGTTGAAATCTGTGGGATAGGTATATGGGAATCTATCCTCTTATACTTTGCATTTGGGTCTGGATGAAGGGCATGGCTACTTCTATTAGACAATATGTTGATCACATTGCCGCTATCAACACAAGTCATTTTCCTTAACTAGAGCTGCTACCCATAGAATCCCGGTCGCCACCATAAACTGAGTTGCCGCCAGCAATGGAATCACCATAAACAGTTGACCCCACATCCGAGGTTAAGTTGCCGCCAGCAGTTGAACTACAATTAGCAGCTGATTCAGTACGAACAGTTGAATCAGCTCCTCCGATTCCATAAAGGCAGACAACGTGTAGGTTGATTAGATTAGATCACCTTTCATAAAGCGGAATGAGTCCGTGCGAAATTTCCATATCTGAGCTCGTAACCCAATGCAGTTGGTTCTTCAAGGCCATGCTCGGATTGTTACCTGCAATGGAATGTCCGCGACTTGATATCGACAAGCAATATGCATACTCGGGCTTGAGATATCTATGATTGTTTTACCTGTTCTCAAAAATCTCCACACAGCCACTAAACCCATTCTAATGTTCGTTTGTGAGTGTTTTAAAAGTTTAACCTTGCCAGGTTCAAACAAGAGCAGTATCATCACAACGTCTCACTCGAATCATTCAGCCCTGTACACTATCTCCTCTGGGCCATGCCGTACTATCGGGTTCGCATGCTTTCGCAGCCAAGTCGCAAGTAATTGGATCGCTTTTTTTGCGCCCATTCTTAACGATCCGTCCGCCTTGTAGTAGTAGTAGCTCCTTGTCCCTGGACCCTGGTACACCCGTCACAGCGGAATAGCTTATTACACTAAACTCGAGCCCTTGGACTTTTCTCGTGCAACATCCCCTGGGATGCGCTCTAGTCGTAGCTTCCTCTTTACTGTTAGTTTGCGTTCAGTGTTCTAAGTTTAGCTGGCTCGATTGCGTTTAGACTACTTTGCAAGGCTGAAATAAGCGAAAGCTTGTCTCAACTGCAATTAACCTGTCTCATTTTCCATTGAATAATTGTGATTTATCCTTCACTTTCACCAGCACATGCCTAGAGACCAGAAGTCTACACGCCACTCATGTGCATTCTCATAGAAACAAACACCCAAACGTTCATCCCGTAATGCTAACAATTTTCCCTACACTTCATAGCGAAGTTGATCATGCGATTGACGGTTTTATTTGAGAAGCGTGTTGGATGGTGACGCGTCGACGGTAGATGGAGTGTGGAACGTGTAAGTTGTGTCATCCTGCAATATATGCTGCCTATACGGGAAGTTCCTTATCGAGAGTAATCGGTTTAGATTGTAATAATATGGATGCAGTGACCTAGCTGTGGCACCACCTTGATGGAATGTTGTGTGACACCACCAAATTCAGCTTCTGCTTTAGCTCCTTACGAAAAATGTCGACGGCCTCACAGAATTTTGCCAGCCCTGCATTCCTTCTGCATGCGCAGCCGGACATATATTTGATTACCTACAGGGATCACAGCGCCAATATCATGTCGACTAACCAACGTAATCATCTACGTAATCCTCAACGTAATCCCCTAGTCACCCTGATCGAGTTGAATCAAGTATCTTTTGTTCTTCGCTCTTCTTCACTCCGCATCATCTAAACTTACTCCGTTTATTACATGTCCCAGCACGACCCCGACGAGATACCGCCCATCGGTTTAGGGCATGCGTCGTCCTCCCACTCCTTCCACTTGTCTATCCTAGCAACTGGAGCCCCGACATCACCTGGTCCCGCTCTTGACCGCAATCCAGAAATCACATCTCCGGACCAAACCGATCACGTGAACGATAACTGGCCTGATCCACCAAAACATTTGACTTTCACCACACGATCGTACGGTTTTGACTTCTACGGGATAGAACTCAGACATGGAGTTACATTAGTTGGTCACTGTGCGCGGAGTCGAGTGACAGCAACGAGCATTTCAGTCGCAGGCCATGGTATTCAGCGGACTCTCCGATACCCGCCGAAAAAGTCACCACTTGGCGACGACCAGCTCGATCTTCTAAGGCTATCGTTGCCAAATCGTTATACAAGCGTGAGAATTAATCGATATATCGTGGTTGGTGTATTCAACAAGGTCTCTAAAGAACCGAGAGAGGTTGTTGTTGAACTAGAAGACAGTACTCCGCTATCATCGGCCTTGTGGCGTGGCATCATTGGAGCAAGAAGCTGGCGTTATTTTCTGTCATTGAAGGTTGTCCGTGGGTTTGGTATCTACAAGGTCGGCGGTTTCTCGTTCTACAGGATATCTAATATATATACACATGCTTTGTCGGCTCGAAGCATTCTCATTGGTTGACTTGTGGTACGTACCTCTAAGAAGGATTTTTATTGGCTGACAACCCACAGCTTCAAGGTTTTTGATGGCTTGGCATACCCCACCAAATATCCTCAAATATCCACACCCAATTAAGTATTTGAGTTCAACTCCAATCAGAAAGTAATGTATACATAAAAGGTTGAGAATTCTATGTTCTTCTGCCTCTCAGTCTCGAATTTAGAATACCTTCAAAATTGATAGAACAGTTGTCGAAAGATTTCAATCTCAGTAATTTTTAGGCAGTTTTCGAGTGTTTTTCTAAAGCCATGCTATCAGCTTTGAACCTATGGTAAATCAGGGAGATGGAGGTGCAACAGCATCGAATTATATACAATTCAAATATACGTTTCTGTGTAATCATAGTTATACTCAGAGTTGCATATTTTTCAACTTCGTTTGCAAGATGTAAAGTGTACCTTGAGTGTTTATCTGGAAAAGTGCAGTTCAAGATGTATCAAGGGTTGAGGAGAGGAACAAGCAGACCCAGTAGGTTAGTGGGTGCAGATTGACAATGCTGGCGAGTCTTAGAATGGATTATCAATCTGTCACCCAGTTACAGTTCCAAGTTATACTTCGACAAATGACATTATTTGACGTGCAACTCATTCGGAAGCTGTTTTTGTGATGGTCATTCATAGCATATTTGATGGTGGCACTATGAGGTTCTATGCACCTTGGTGTTGACTAGATTACAATGATATGCATGCCACAATGTTCACTGGATACTAAACTTCACACTGTATGTAATATGGAAGTAAGCTACCAGATGTACTTCATTTCATGCACCCATCTAGGCTCTGGAGTAATCTGCTGATTGCACTCCCTGGCACACTCCCTGCTTGCTTGACTATACACTCCGAATTTCACTGGATTGTACGCTTCCAACTTGCTCCACTATACGCTCGCGATTCCTCTTGATGGCACACTTGCAGCTGGCCAAAGTCATGCTCCAAACTACTATCTTAAGATGCTTCGAAGTTCACTCTGAGTACAATCCCATGTCCGCCTCCAAGTAAATTCTCATGTACAGACTCAGACATCTTCTGAAGGACACTTCTAATTCAACTGGATGACACAATCCCATTGTGCTTTACTATATGCTCTCAAGTGAGTTTTCACGATGCTGTCTAGCACACTGTCCAGCACACTGTGAAGTAAACTTCTGATCACACTCGATCCTACTCTTAGCCCACTTGACTGTACCCTCCCAAGTCTACTGTACAGGCACTCAAATGAATACCACCAAGTATGTACCCACACACACTACTGAGTCACTCTCAAGTACAATCCCCAGTACACCTTGATGTGCACTCCCAGTTGCACTCGATGGTATACTGCCAGCCCCCTTGGCTCTCAAGATACCACCAGTCCAGCAATGAATCAGTCCAGACCGAAACCATTCTGTCAAGTCCAGGACAAGTCCAACATATCTTTTGACTAGGATTGAACCGATCCCAGATGCAGATAGACTTGACTATCCTTGGGCTGGATCAATCCTTCCTGGTGCCCAGGGTTATGGTAAATTTTCCTGGTCATTACTCTTTTCATGGGGAAAATATATCTTCTTGGAGTCAAAAATATAGGCAGAAGTGGTATATTATCCATCAGAGTTGGAATTTGAGAATAACATGTGATTAAAAGTCAGGATGAGTGATGTTTTCAGTGGTGCTTGGCTAAAAAGAAATGTCACCATTATATGTATAAATGAATCAGTCCAGACCAACCCAATCCAGTCCAAGACTCCCAGCCAGTGGATATGTCCAGTTTGACTCGCCCATCAGACTGGACTGGAGTGTGCTTTACGGCAAACTGGGATCATCTGCAGTGGTGGAATCATTGGTTGGCTCTACACGCCCAGATATACTCTCCAGTGGTAACACTCTCGCAATCTCACTTGACTATATACTCCCATGCATCCTCCTGTATGCTTGACCTAGAGACTTGTTGAGCTGCAGGTCTCAGTTACCAGAAGGTAGGAGGCATGAGATCTGTGGTGGGTGGTGTGTGGTCGGCATTGGGTAGCTGGTGGTGTATAGTAGCCAAATTTCTAATGTCAGTCGATATTATAGTCTGAACTTATTCTTAAGCATGGCCACTACAACCAGAAGTCATGATGCCTTATGGTCATGGTAATTACTATTGCAGGCTTATATTCTGCAGGAAAGGTAGACAATTGGATATTGGGGAGAGCAGATCTCAATCACAGATTGGCCAGCAGAATCTGCTGTTTACATCGAACCAATTGTAGGCATATGTGTTCACATTAGGTCCGCAGCAGATAATTACGATGGTGATGGTGATGTTGGAGATTGTGATTATAGTAATGGTGAGCAAGGAGATAGTGTTGATGGCAATAGTGATGATAGCGATTGTGATGGTGTTGGTGATAGTGATCATGCTGTCTGAAGCACTTAGACATGTAAGTTGGCTATGTTCAAGTTAGCATTAAAGCTTCAACAAATTTAGTGCCTTCTATTAAACAAATCTTTTGCAAACTCACAGTGTTCCATCAGGAAAGAGCTGCGTATGGAACACCCTACAGCTTTCGATTCGGGGTTTTCCCAACCTGGCTCTTAAGCAGAATGTGAAAGAGACTTTCAAGCAAACTCTCAATCGGACTTTCAGTGATAGTCTACTGTACCAGTATAGCAGCAAAGACTGCAGGCAGTAATGACAGGTATTGGTTCATCTCCAGACCCCAGCCATAAATAGTTGAATAGGCCTATGTGGACATCCCTGTGAATGGAATATTGATTACCATATGCTGCATGGCGTGCAGTGGTCCATGTGAAGCTTGCTATGAGCTGCAAGTGTTCACATGTGCACTTAGCGCAGTCTAGAGTCGATTTGTGCTTTCACAGATGCTTGATGGTAACATTTATTTCATCAACCACACCATCCTCCAATAACCCTGGGGGCGGCAAAGCCGCCACCAGTGCTAGTATAGTATAGAGGTGTCCATACTAATCCCGGTCTTAGTGCAATCCCGACGATGGTTCCCATTACCGGATGGACCTGAGCGACCGGAAAAAACAGATAATTGACAGAATGTTCTACGAATATGAGACGGGGGTTAGAAGTGATACCTGCAATGAGTGGGTATATAATACCATTATTGCCAAGAATCATTCGATCGAACTTTTGCTGGGATAGTCGGCAGTTAGGATCATGATAGCGGTATCATTCCCAGTGATATTGAGCTTTGCAGTCGGTTTGTGGTATATGAAAAAAACGGGAGATGTACAGACAGCATGGACACTAGCTTCCTATATAGTTACTGGCGTAGGTGGTGAGCGATCCAAACATTGGAAAGCTTTTTGGTTTGGGCTAACGATTAAGGTAGTTCTTGTTGCGCTTTTTGGAGTTGCTGCGGCTATCAGAGAGAATTAGCTGACGGTAGAAGCATTATACTTCCTAGTTTCATTTATCTTAGATTCAGAATCTACCGATCATCTCCATCTTTATTGTTCGAACGATATATTTTTAAGTACCTATATCACGTGGCTTTGGGTTACGGTTTAGTTACCGTGGTGACGGCTAGGGGGCAAAATTGTGTGTCACCTTAGATTTAGATAGTCAGTTGAGTTTAGACAACAAGTGCAGCACAATATCTATTACTATCTAAGATAATTGTTGGTTTGAATGGTGCCGCAAGAAGGGTGTTGCTGGTGTCTGATGTAAGTTAGCAACCACATTACCTTCTGCGGAAACCCCTTCAGAGGTATACATCCATTTATGGTGCCACCTAGAATGTTATCTACCTAAAAACATCATTACAATTTCTCAAAATATATTCAATAAGAGCCATATATCTAAACATATACTGGAAACTTCCACATACCAACTAGGACGGAATTTATCAGGCTGTAGGAATGATGACGAGTTTCCGAGTACCAAGTAGTGACAGAGCACTCTCACACGCCCAGGCATGGCAACAGTCTGTCCGGACTGTAGTCATTTGGGAGACTAGCATGCAGTCCAGCCCAGGCTACTACTTCCGCCACCCTAGGGCGTCCAGTTCTTAAATCTCCAGGACCAGGGTAGTTCTGGCTGGACTGAAGGTACCTTCTGAGTGACATCTCGTGCCAGTAGGTTTCAATAGGAGCGTTTGTTAGCTCTAATCGCGCGGTAGGGTGTACCGTTTACAGTGTTGTGCCTCGAGGAGATAGAACGCAATCTTTTGGTTGTTGCAGTCATATTATGGTCGTCATTCGATCATCACATGATCACTCGCGATCACCATTCCATCACTCGTAATCACTGACGAGTCCCTGTTACAATAATGAGAGAAGCTTAGTTTCTTGATAGAGTCTATCTACGTGGCGGTTCGTATTCTCTTATATACGGCATCCGGAGTATGCCTTGTACGCATGCATGCGCACTCAGCTGGCGTCTCTAGTTGAGTCGTCAGCCCGATGATATCATGATCTCCATCAGCCCATCAACCTTACAAAGGCCTGTGATCCATATTTGCAACAGTCACTTGTTACGATATGGGGAGAGAGTGTGCATAGACTATGGTACGGAGAAGAGAGAAGGAGAAAGACTTGAGATATATACAGGAGTCATCAGCCCCTGCAACAGTGACCGTGTATCAGATCTGTAAGATTGTTGTGACAATGAAGGGTAAAACCGTGTGTATTGGCGATGGTGTGATAACTGTCTAGGTACAGGTCTAAAGGTCCAAGATGCGTAGGGAAGGGAAGAGTAGTGTGAAGTCTAAAAGAGCAGTCACGAACCTTAGGGCTCATTCAACAAGATCATGTACATCTGTAACATCACTTGATGGTCTGCAAGGACCTATAGGTTGGTTGTCTTACTTTCCTGAAAATGAAGCCCCTAGTCTAAAGTGAAGGCACCCGGAAATTCGTAATCCGGGCCAGGTTGAGCTTTCGGACGGACAAGGCAAGTTCGGGCCAACACTTTGTTAGACAATTTTAAGCTTTGGATTCCTGGCTTTGTGAATCTATTTAGACTTATGGCTTGATTACTCAATTTGTGCAAGTTGGTGCATACTGTATTCGCTTATAATTGTTATATAAATGTTAACTGCACTATGGGAGTACATCTTGAGTGAATTTTTACGGAAATCCTAATTAAATGTGAACACACTCTTGCTGACAGTCAGGACCTACCCAATTTCTGAAGATTTTGGGTGAGATCAAGCATATTCTATCTAGGCGATAAGATCCCGATGTAGGTATCATAAGTCAATCCCACATTTCCCGGAAGAGAAAATGTGGCTGTAAAACTTATGGTCCCAAGAGAGCAGGGAGTCTAGGTAGGTATGTATTTTTTACTAATACCTTGTAGGGAAACTTTACAGGTGAGCAACAGTTCGGCTCGAGACTCACCGGAGAGGATGCATAAGAAGCAATGATGGATTACTCATCTAAGAGTATAACGTTACCAACGCAGTAGAAACTAGTTGAAACTTACCACAGATTAGAGAAGTAGTACTTGCTGGACTACGACGTTTACTCAACATGATGGTGAGAATATCTAACACATGATTTAGACGAAATTTACACTAATAATACTATAGACATACTTTTACCTACCGGACACTGACCACTTGAGAATGACAAGGGTGACACCCTACACTGACTACTGACGTCCGGAATACAACCAGTACATACGAAGAAGGCATGAATTTCCAGTGAACCTAACCGGTCAGTCCGGTCAGTCCGGTCAGATATGACATCGGCCGGGCCGGTCTATGCCAAGGACGGCTCGTAGAAATCACATCTAGCCGGTCTATTAATCTGCCGCTATGTATCTGACCGGACTGTAAATATCTACAGATTGCAGCCAAAGCAGGGGTTTCCCCACAGCCTCAGATCACAAGATTTTATTATTGTACTGGCAGCATAAAGAAAGATAGATGAAAAGTAATAAGAGAACTACCCCCAGATATTCTGCAATACAGGCAAAAATTCTCGACCTGCCGCCTTTGATAACATCAGCTACTGTGGAGGGTCGCAATTATCTATATCTAGCACAGATATTCACGGATATCCATAGATAACTTTGCCAAGCCAGATTCCACCATCATCTGCAGATATCTGCGCTTCTTGATTCTTCATCTGACAGGTTTATGCGTAGGGCGGCTTTTTAAAAGTCTGACTTGATTTGACTATACTATAGATTTGTAGATTGTTTGGCGGTTGATTTGACTGGTTAGGAACACTGTGAATCCCCAACAAACTTCTTGATTTTTTCCGTAGTATATTTAGACTCCGGTTAATTTCATGAATCAAGAACGCAACATTGCACCTAAAAATGTGATGCCGCATTTGATATGAAATGTGTGAATCCAAACTAATTCTTTAGTCCATACTCGAGGTATTCCTTACCCGTGCCCAATTACCGCATGCGCGCAGCGGTACGGAATGAAACATGGCGCTCGGTCTCAGTCAGCCTCTCGGCAGGCATCCCAATAATCCGTTAGAGTAAGACGCTGCCCAAAGCGGAACTATGAATTTCGGGGCAGAGAATTTTAGACCGTTTGAGACCAGGGCAAAACTTGTCTGGATTATAGGACAATAGCGTCCTGCAGTCTTAATGACGATGGTATAAACAATTATTAAACTGAAGTTTGAGGAGTGGAAATCACATCTATGTTATACTGTCTGAGTGAATGAATTCGCCTCGTTTCCTCTAATTGGTTACAAATATTAGGCAAAGTGTGACTAGCTTAAGGCCCACCACCTGAAACAATGATTCCACCAGTCCGGGGGTGGACCGGTCCAGACTGGACTAGTCCGGGTTTAGTCCAGTCCAGTCCAAGATGTTTTTGGACTGGGATCGGACCAGTCCGCAGTTCTGTTGGACCAGGACTGGACTGGTCTGGACTGGCGTGGACCAGTCCAGCGCTGTGTCCAGGGTTAGGTATATTTCTTACTGTATCGGTCTTTTAATGGGAGAAATATATCTTGATGGTACCGAATATACAGACAGAACTGTCATAATTTCGCCCAGAGTGGGTATTCAGAGGTGAGTAGTTATCAAATGTGAGGATGACTCATGTTTTCAGTGATACTTGACTATGAAACAAAGTCGAATTTGTAAGTGTGTGTGGACTGGTCCAGACCGAGCCAGTCCAGTCCAAGACTGGCAGTCTGCAGTCCAGTCCAGTCCAACCTTCCGTTTGGACTGGACTGGACTGAGCCCTACCCCAGACTGGGACCGTCCGGACTGGTGGAATCATTGACCTGAAATATGGCTGAAAATAAGTGGCACCATCACCGGGATGCCTACTCTCAGTAGCCGCCAGTCCCCTGTAGTACCCTGTCTAGTAGATCTCAGCACCGGATGGACCATGCCCGGAACGAGATGGTGATGTCGGACCTGCCTCTCAGGAATACGTTCCGCAGCTTGTAAACCATTATATAGTATATCACCTTTGGATAAAATATGTTATGTTACATTAGTGCAGAAAGATGAACAACTGATAGTTAATCACCTGATGTTGTGTAATCTGATAGGCGCAATTTGCAGATTAGGTTTCGGGTAGGATAAGATAAAGCCAAGCCCAGAAATTCCCAAAGGGAAGACGGTATCCGAATTCTACAGCTTCAAAGTTCGCATTGGAGGCCGAGTGGAGATCTAGTGGAGACTTAGTTTATGCTCTTTCTGCCTAGGAGATTTCTTTGACCTCCGAAACATTCTTAATTACTAGGGAGATTTTCACCAGTCAACCGCAAACAGGCTTTAACTTTCCAATTTATTGCGCTTAGATATGTATTTAAATTTTGGGTTTACATTTGCTTCGGACTTTATCAGAGCTGATGTTGGTGTGGTTATTTTTCTCTGGAGAATAGTCTACGCAGCACAGTTAGGCGGATATGTAGCCCCTAATTACACTTTAATTAACTGGGAGCATTCACTCACTACGTATTGCTGATCCAGCCAGTAGAAACTCAAATATCTGGCGGGAATCCAAATTGAGAGTTTAGCCTAATTAATTAATCATCTATCCTATCATTACCATCTCCATATACGATGGAGAAACTCCATTCACAGATCAGAGAATTAATAACTTTTAAAATCTGGCGATTCTCTTACAAAACAGTTATTCTACATAAAAACTTTGAAAGAATCTTTACTAACTATGCACCGAATGCTGCCAGTTGTAGATATCGATACTTAGCTTTAAAGGCGGAAACGAGACCAAACCGTAGAATACAGCTAAGTTTTGGCACTGCAGAAGAAGCGTCACTAAGCTGACGACAACAGGTACTACTGATACCATAGCATAAAGCTCGGCCATCCGTATATTTATACAGACGGGAGCTTATGTGCATAAGGAAGGCTGTGTATGACTTCCAATTTTGTCGTGACGTGGCCCTGTCCCGCAGAACTTCGGATATTTTGTGTCACTGCCTTATTGCGCATTTCTTATCGTACTTACACTTAGAATGAAAGAAGATTCAGAGACTAGTTTTCTGTAATCATACTCTCTTGGAAGTTAGAACGGCAAACCAGATGCGAGTTGCCACTGCCCATGCACGGTAAATTGACGGCATAAAAACATTGTGTTAACACACCGGGCTGATAAGCCATCCACCGTATCTAGAGTAAATTGAGTTTATACTCACTGCTTCAGCTTAGTTGGTCTCGTGATGCAATACCCACCTTGAAAGATACCATTTTGAAATTGAATGTGGAGGCTGCGGAGCACATATTTGAAGTGGGATGGAGAATGAACTGAAACTGCAATATTGTCCCCTAGCAGCCGAAAATTTCCACACCTCGTAAAAGTATACTGGTATGTACTAGTATGCGAACAAATAATAGTATCGGCAAACAGTTGATTGATGCAGTTTGAGAATTTTCTGATACAGTTGGGACGTTAAAAACTGCCCTACAGATGGAGAATTGTACTGGTATACTGAACAATACTGTTGGTAGGTGTGCAAGCGCACTTTCACGTACTGACCTCTGAATGCTGAGGCAGCTGGGCTCGGAAAGGTTCAAGGCGGAGCGTGGCATGTGAGTTCGACACAAAATCTCACCGTCTAACACTAAGATCTCAGCCTTTTGAAAGTCATCAATATATCTTGGCACGTGTACTCGACCGGACACCAAGTTTGCTATTAGTCCTATTATATAAAACAGTGATATCAAGTTACCGGAACTTCGAAAACAAATCCAAACTTATTAACTAAGTCCGTGGCCATGGGCTTAGGATTTCCCGGGATATTTGATGTCACTGCCGCCCAGATTGATGCGCATGGATTATTCTCTACTCGTAAGGAGTCGATAGGCTTCCGACTCCATATAAAGAATATCCCTTAACCTAGTGCTTAGCCCAGTGAGAAAATATTCCAAACATACAATAGTATCATGAGATGATTATGTCCCCGCTATTCAAACCGTTAGTTTGAGTTGTCAGCAACTGATGACCCACTTCTAAACTAAAGACATACTTCTGTGACCATATTTGTTAAATAGCGTGCAAAATACATCGATACCTGTCGAAATCAAACTTCTCACTGTCCCCAATCGCCGCAATGTTACCTCTCCTCCTCTTTCTTTTCTCTTTTATTTCCTCCTGCCTGTCTCACGTTTCAAGACTCGTAGTCGCCTTGCTAGGGCTTAGACCGGCTCTCACCCGCAGCCTTTCTCCCGAGGAAAACAATGCTTTCGACGCCTCTATCATCCACAACTTCAACCTCGGCTTAAATTACGACATTTCCCAACCCGTGAAAACCTGCTTGCCGGACATATCTACGGTAGTTAACCAGCGCATAACCGCCTGGAATATACTAAGTACCTACTAGGAACCGCTGCAGCAGGCTGTAGCTTGCTCCACCACCGTAGTCTACATGTGCTACGGCCGGTTCTCTCTGGGCCTCCGGGTGTATCTGACTCTGTATATTGGACTCGCAATTTATATTGATGACATGATGTTGAAGCAACTGGGTATTATGAGCTCACAACTTGCGAAAATGTTTGTATAATTTGGGAAGGGTGTGGAGGAGGGGGATTATAAAGACCTGTGTTTTTATCGGTTCGTCGAACTAATCGCGGTGGAAACGAGAACGCACTATGGGCCGTATGCAACCGGAACAATTATGAAGGGAAGCATCGACGGCTTCCTAGGCATGATCCTTAAAGAGCGGATCCGTACCGAGTTCCCGGACACTGCCGGGCGCTGGCCGGCATTTTCAGGGAAAAGACAAGCATTGGGGAGGTATTTGCGCACTTCATGTTCCCCGAAGCGACGTTCAGAGAGGAAGTGTACCTGAAGGTTTTTATTCCGACAATTCCAGATATAGCGATGCTGGGAAACCAGGTCAATGATATCTTTTCGTTCTATAAAGAGTCTGTGGTCGGGAAAGAGGGATATAATTATATCTTGGGGCTTTCAGGAATGGTGAAGCTCTCGCCTGTGGGGTGTTGAGAGACGAGTGTCGGGTGATGATTGATTCGGTTCGGGATGTTAGGAATACGCTGGATGGGACGCTGGCGAGAGAAGTGTTTGATGAGTCATGGATGGTTTTGTCATGTTCCATTGTTCTAATAGCCGATATAGGCTGCGTAAGAATAGGGTCGTTTTAGGTAGGAAGGAATGAAGCTTAACCATTATACCTCTACGTCGGAGGCAAGACGGCTGGATGAGTTGGTAAGGATTAGAGAGGGTTTTTTTAGGTGTTTTGGAGAATGATTGGCCATAGCTTTCTTATCATTAACTAGCAATCGCTTAACATTTTCAATGCTGTTGCTTGAATTTAGGCGACAGAGGCTTCAGCGAGAAGGGGCCGTGATTGTTGAGCGATCAAACGAGGCTGGAAAGAGAAGATACGGATTCCAGGGTATGATTTTGATTCGAGAACCCGAGAGGTTAGCCTCGAATATTGGCGTTTCTATTTGAGGGGGATTTTAGTTTAGTATAGCGTATAAATTTTAGTCTTGTTAGGGCAAAGGGTTGCTTATGTGCTATTTTTTAAGTAGTTGCTCAAAGTTGCGTCTTGGAGTTTGCTTATCAGCTTAGCCGAATACGTCGTTCTATTAACGGGGATTATGCGAAAGCTTATCTCTGGAGCACTGCATCGCCTCGTCCTGTCTCGTACCTAGACTGCGAAAATAAATTCTAGCCGAGCGAGCTTGAGAGCGAGGCTAGAAACCTGGGCACGAGAGAACACCTCGTCCTCAATTCCACCATTGTCGAATAGCTAGGATTTTATTGTTCAAGGTCATGCTCATATAAGCAGGTTCCTAAAAGCAATCACCAGCTCTGTGCACTGCGCAATGATTGGTCGCACCACTCCGTTTTCTTCCAACGTGGCCAACGTTCTCATGTGACACTACCGAATCCAGCTTCCGTTCTAGTTTGTTATGGAGAGTGCATAATATGCTAAGCTCGCATGCCAGCCCCTTCCTGGTGCGGGAATGAATACCCGCCCCAGGAAGGGGCTGGACGACTTAGTCGTCGGTGTTACTCCGAGGTTCGGAGAGGCAACGAGCTCCCGAACTCAACACCGAAAATCAAAAAAAAAGTTTTCGGTCATAGCCTATGTAGACAATAACTGCTCTAGTAGTCTGCCTGCACTTGACCGAAATTGTTTGTGTGTGGTGGAGGTACTCCACCATATCCCCTAATGTCATGCAGGATAGACCCGAGTTCGGCCTACCTCTGAGTGACACATCGGCTAGCACTGAGGGCACATCCACCACACACAAAAAATTTCGGTCAAGTGCAGGCAGACTACTAGAGTAGTTATTATCTACATAGGCTGTGACTGAAAACTTCTTTTTAGATTTTCGGTGTTCAGTTCGGGTGTTCAACCCTCGGAGTTGCACCGTAAAACTGATCACCTATTCGGGGACGTAAATCGTCCAGCCCCCCCCTGGATCGGGGCGGGGGCTGGTACACGAGCTTAATAATATGCCACCAATATTTTGAGGCCTCAGCTGGTGCATTCGCTTAGCCCTAGGCATACAAGGCGCTTATGGCGACCCCACCAATCAACGTAACCCCAGTGCGTGCTAGAGTTGTAAGCACCATGACAAGTTAAAAGCCAAGCGATCGACCGCTTTCTTCAACATCACATCGCATGAACCGAGTAACACCATGGACCCCGATGCGATACAACCAATCACTTCACGATCCCCATCAGCCTCTGGACCCTCGAGCTCGTCTCCCCCGGCTGCTGAGCTACGCGAGCCTGGTCAGCTTCATCCAGAGACCGACTGGCCTGTGCCTCCAACAAAACTAAACGTTACCAGGCGGTCGCAGGGTTTCAAATTCCGTGGGATAGCACTCAAACGTGTGATTACAACAGTTGGTAATTGCGTTCGCACTCGATCAACAGCAACGACCGTTTCAATCGCAGGTTTTGACACTCGGGAGACCCTCCGGAACGCGCTAGGGGGTAGGCTTGAGGGTTGGCTAGATATTCGTCAACGTACCGGGAGCGACATCAAGGAACAATGTTTAGTACGCAACGGAAAGCAACAATATATCGTGATTGGCGTATTTAACAAGGGCTCCAACGAACCGAGAGAAGCTATTTTCGAACTAGGACCCAATACTCCGCTGTCGTCGATCCTGCAGCGTGGCATCATTAAAGCGAGAGGCTGGCGCTATTTTCTGTCGTTGAAGGTTGTCCATAGGTTTGGTATCTACGTGGTCAGCGATAATTCCCGTTCTGCGAGACACCGTGCAGGTGTCCATACTAATCTTTAATCTTAGTGCGACATCGACAACGGCACCCATCGCCGGATAATCCTCAACGCCCGACAACAGCAGATAGTCAACCAAATCTACTACGAATATGTGACATCGGCTAAACATTGCTATTGGAATGAGTGGATATTTGACACGATATCCAACAATGGCCTTTCAATTGAGCTGTTACTGGGGTGGTCGGTTGTTAGGATCTCAGTAGTAGTATCATTTCCTGTAATGTTGAGCTTTGCAATTGGTATGTGGTATATGCAGAAAACGGGAGATGTGCAGACGGCATGGACAATTGCATCTTATGTGGTTACTGGAGTGGGAGGTAAGTAATGAACTTATTAGGAAATGCATTGGTTGCGGCTAACGATGAGAGCAGTTCTGATTGCGCTTTTCGGAGTTGTTACGGCAATCGGAGGGGTTTAGTTGGTAGTATATAAAATCAGGAGCATTATATTACCTCATTTCACTTTCTTAACACAGTTGTTTTGGAATATAACAACATTCTCTATCACTATCTGAAATCTTGATTGTTGGTTGAATGGTACTGCCATAAGTGTGCTGGTGGTGTTCAATTGTAAGTTCTTCCGTTTACGGTAATGCGACTATCAAGGATGTACCAACCTGCCTAAAAGCGTAACTATAATTTACCCAGATGTATTATTCGTTTCCAAGAAACATCATGTATATTTGTACGAAATTTCGAACGTGAATGTTCGTACAAGACTCGGAGCTCAATGATCTTTTCAATACTAATAGCCGATTGGGCTAAAACTGCAATAAAAGCTAAAGCTCTATTACGGGCCTTCCGTGATGCGTAGCGTTTGAACCATGATGCTCTATACTTGTCGGATTTTCAAGTCTCCAGACGAAGAAGGCTCGAATTTCTGATAATGTTCTAGATTTATTTTGCATAATTTTTATACTTCACTTCGATTCGCGAGTTTTAGGATAGCAACACCCCACACTAAAATGTAGCGACGCATCAGATATAAAGCGCATAGATCGAAAGCAAGCCTTTGAGGTCGAGCACAGTTGCCTTAGTGGTGTGGAATTAATTCTCGGTTAGCCACAGAGGAAGGTCGTTCCGCAGTGTGCTGACCAGTATGTGCTTCTCCCGTGCCCAGTGGTGGCGAAATAGATTCCGTGTGATCTCGGGAGTGCGCCCTCCCCGATAGAAGTCCCGGTACCCCAAATCCCGAATCCTAACCTGACACCTGATGGTTGCTTGTTTAATTCCTGTGAAAATTACGAAAGCCTATCTTGCCATTCCGTTCAAAAAAATGGCATGTATTCGCTGTAGGGGTAATTTACAGTAATCAAATACCTCTTTTGAATGTTTTCCAAAGGAAATCAACGCCTAGGGCTCCTCGTGACGCTTTTCGAGATTCGGGATTCGATTAGGACTCGGGATTTACTATAAATCCAACGCCCTCTTTTCCGGTAGGGTTTATTCCGGAGGTAGGGCGAAATTCATTTCGCCACTATAGGGCACGAGAGAAGGTATGTGCGATACAAGCGGCAACCGGGCTCGAATTCGGCAACATCTGGATCCACGTCAGACTAAATATCTTTATCCTACATTAGTGCGAAAGACGAAGTGAAAGTCCATCTCCAGCTGTTGTATAATCTCACCAATCCAGCATCCAATCCCCATCCTCTATATGACACTGAGACTAGTCATAGATACGAGAATTTCGTAAATTTGAAAGTCTGAGCGGCTCTCCTGCAAAATAGTTATCTTGCATAAACGCTTTGAAAGAATCTTTACGAAATTGGCACTAAAGCAACCAGTTATAGATATCGTTATCTAGATTTAAAAGCAGGAATGTGTCCAAACAGATGCGACTGCAGGCTAAACTTTGGCAGTGTAGCAAGCAGCGTCATCACGCTAGAGACAATAAGTATCGCTTATACTGTACCGAGCACGATGTTTCGGACGTCACGCGTCACAAATGCCCAGTCCGAAGAGTTTTTATTCGAGTTTCCGTGTATTTGGTATTGAAAAAATCTGTCACAACCAAAATATCGTCCGAACTATCGCGCTCACTATAGTACCTTAGCGGCTAATGTACTGATTCGAGTATTCGTGCAGGCGGGAGCTTATGTGTATATGGTTGCCTAGGACTTGCAATATAACTGTCATGGGGTCTCCCACAGATATCTAGTAAATACTGCGTTATTGGCAGGGATCTCCGCCATCTAGCCGGCTCGCCCGGAGGCGGAGGGGGTTATTAAGGTCCTGTCATACTCTAGTTACAGTGAATACAGTATTATTAAACAACAAACAACAACAACTGCGTTATTGGCTAATTGCATATTTCTTATACGGTCGGATTGTCAAATTTCCGGACACGTCATTATAAGCGCCCTTGGCGACACATCAATTTACAATGACTACCCATCTAATTACAATGATGACACATTACAGTCGAATGGCTACTAAACCCAAACCAAAGTACTTGTTGCAGAAGTAATGAAGTCTAGGAACAAATACTATGCTGCGTTATTGTGAAAAGTGCTGGCAATTTCAGGCCGCAGGGCACCAAGGCGGGTATGCTGGCAGCGAGATCTCGATGTAATCTAATGATATTGAAGTTATCTAATCAATGACAAGGGTGTCCGGAGACTTGAAAATACGGCGAGTAGGATAGTAGAAGCTTCACAGACAGCCTTCTGTAATGTTTCCCTCTTAGCATGGGGGAGCAGATGTAAATTGTCACGCAAGTTAACGACATCAAAAATCGCGCTAAAAAGCGATGACCATCTGGCACCTACATTTTCCATCACCCAACGGTTTGATAAGCCATCGACCATATCTAGAGTAAATTCAGTTTATACTCAACGTTTCTAGTGAGTTGATACCCTAGAACATATCGTGATGCAACGACATGAACGCTTTAAATTGAAAATGGAGGCTGTGGGGCATGTACTTGGAGTGGTTATAGAGTGAACTGAAACTGCGTCATTGTCCCCGCGCCCCCCGAAATTTCCAACCTTTATATACTTGATCTCGTCATCTAACAACTAAACTTTGAGCTATTTGGAGGTCATCGATTTATCTTAGCCAGGACATCTAGTCTTGATATTGTTTCCATCACACCCAACACAAACGATTTCAGGCTACCAGAACTTAGACAAAGAAATTAAGCCTGCGACTATGGTTTAGGATCTCCAGGGATATTTGGACCACCATTATCGTTCATATTGATGCGCATGGATTCGGTACTATACTCATGAGAAGTCGATGGATCCGGACTGCAAATCACCTAATGTCTGGGTAGAGTGTGGACTATCCTGGACAATGACTTTCCGAAATGGGATTTTTTAAACTAAGGGACAATTCTCCCCGCCTATCAGCCGAGTGATGAGTTCATGATGGGAGTGATGGCTTAGTTAATTTGGCGACAGCCCGTTCGTCGCGAGAGAGAGCTCATCAAGTTGTCTCAGTGGTCTCAGATGGTATAAAGTGGCCGCTAACTGCCTTGATGCATTGTATCCTCGATTAATGAAGTCATTTAGAGGGAAAACTCCCAGTAACACAGCGGCAACTTCCGCTAGGGCCCGGGAGATTCCCGATCCGAGCCGTAGGTGTCTGTGCATGGTGTCTCTTCATGTCCCTTTCTAGACTAGGTTTCTGAGCACTAGAAAACTGATCGGTGCCCAGACTATTGGGAACCCTGTACATATGGAGAGTATCCCTGAGCCTAGTGCATCACCCAGTGAGAAAATATTTGAGGTATGCAATGGTGGCGTGATGGTAATGCCTCAGCGATTCAAACCATTGGTCTCTGTTGAGAGCAACAGAAGTCAACGGACGGCCAACTTCTAAGCTGAAGCCAAACCGCTGTAAACAGATCTCTTAAATAGAGCACCGATATGTCAATTACTCGCCCATACCAAACTTACCACAGCTGAAATTGCCCGAGCACCGGCGCCGCTAGCTTGCCACTATGCTACATCACTCGCCCCTCTTCCTGATTAAATCTCCTCCCTATTATCATGCATCTCGAGATTCATACTCGCCTCGTTAGGGATTGGATAGATTTTCACCAACCTTTACCCAGAGGAAAAGCCCGAAAACAACGAATTTGATGGAACTATAATAGGAGAGTTCCTCAAAGGCATAGATTACGACGTTGAACAAGCAGTGAAGCCTTGTCCGGATGACCTAGCCGCTGAGGTGCAACGGCGGATAAACGAATGTAACCTCGGGTCACAACACCTGGAGCCATTGCTAGTGGGTGTTAGTGTCGCCATTACCATGCACTACATGGCACAGAGGCGGCTATCTCTGGAACTCCGGGTGTTCCTGACACTGTATACCGCACTCGTGACCTACCTTGACGATATGATTCAGAAATAAACCGATATTATGGGCCCGTAAATCCGCAACGTTCCTACACAGTTCGGGAGAAGTTTGAAATATGACGACCACGACAGCCCGTGTCTTTACCGCTTCGTTCAACTTATCGCTCTCGAGACATCTAAACACTACGGTCCGTATGCAATAGCGGTTATTGTGAAGGGAAGCATTGATTATCTGATTGGAATGGTCCTCGAAGAACAGATTGGGTTGATGAGGGATGTTAGAGGAACCCTAGTTGGGACCCCGCTAGCATTGGATATCTTTAACGAGTTTATGGATGGATATATCATGTTTCATTGTTCTCATAGCCGATATAGGTTGCGTGAGATTGGGGTGGTTTTGGGTCGGAAGGAATGAAGATTGAGGATTATAGACGTCGTACACGGGGCGGTTGAGTAGGATTAGGAAGGGCTTGTTTGGGCGTTTTTGGAGGATGGTTGAACGGGTATATAGTTACAGGACTAGTCGCTTAACATTTTCAATGGCTGCTATTTGAATTTCAAAAGCTTTAATAGGAAAGAGACTGTAATTGGCGAGCGATCAAGTGAGACTGGAGAGAGGATAGGGATTCGAGGGTTGTGATGTTGATTGGAGAGCCGAGTGATGTCGAGATAAGCTCGACGCTAGATATAGTATAAGGCCAAGTGTGTCGCTAACTTTTAATCGATTCTGTTATGCCTTCAAGATTCAGTCTTGCCAAGAGGCTGGATATGCACTGTTGGTTGCTATTAACGGATAATTTGTCAATGTGCCACGTCATGGTGGCGTCGTTCCCAGCCGCACGCTAACTTCGCGAGGCTGTGGCGCAACTGGCGCGCACACATCCACCTAAGTCTGGGCACGAGAAAAGACATACTTAACGAGGGCGAGAAAACGAGTCTCGCATTCAGCGGGCTATGTTTCACGGGCGCGTTGCCTGACTAGGACAATCACAACAGATGGTATGCCTTGTTTGATGGCAATGGAGGGTGGAGGAATATTTCAATTGGACGGAGCAATTGGTCGCTTCGGACCTAGCCGACCTCGCCCCACTCAGAGGCTTAGTTCTAATATGAAAACCTATATTACAATTTCTTCCCCTCATCCAAAACCACCGAGAAAACCGCATACTTTGGCACCGTTTCCATTAGTAGTGCCATACGCCAACACTCTCTAAGATCGTCATCCCAAACCTACACTCGGATATCGTATCGCGGTTACGACAACGGTAGTCCAGAGCACTACCCAGTTTCTGGATTACCGCTTCTCCATTCATTTCTTCGCTCCAATCAAGCCTAGGTTACACATACCGCCTTCCAAGTTTTGCGTATGGTTTTTGCTAATAGAACTCAGCTCTACTCCGCTATGAATACAGCAACATCAACCACTCCCACGATATGCGAGCCCTCACTGTGGGAAACGGCATTCCACAAACTTGCTCAGAAAGACAAAGAAATGTTTCCTCTCACCGATACTGATAAACGGGATTACTTGGAACAGCTTGTGGAAGCCACAAGGAAGAGTAGGAATGTGTGCCAACAGAATAGATTGAAGGTCAAGTTTCGGGGAAAGGAGATCATCGTCCGCGATGTGGCGGACAAGATACTTGTGTGGATTGAAAAGTTTAAAAAAATCGGAGATATTGCCGTGCAGCATGATTCGGGTCATGCCGCTCTTCCTTGGGCGGCAGTAAGATTTGTACTGCAGGTTTGCTCACTACAATTAGATGCTAGAATACCGGGCAGTTCTAAAATGGGCACAGATCGCTATTAACGACAAAGAAAACATGGAAGCAGTCCTTATCGGCATCGAAAGAATTGCGAAGTTACTGGTGCGGTGTACTGTATACGAAGAGCTCTATATTAGATCCAAATCGAAACCATTCAATCATTCAAGCCTGCAAGACAATCTCCTAGAACTCTACTCGGGTGTCTTCCAGTTTTTATCTTATACCCGACGGCACTTGAATCAAAATTCCGGCAGTAAGCTCCCATGTCACAACCGGTGGCTTTCATTACTGACACTCTTACAGCGCGGATGATCTTTGGGCTATTGGCAGTAGAGGGAATAGGGTCTCGCTTAGACTCCATCGACAAATATGAGTCATTGCTCATGAAGGAAGCTAATACGGCTGAAGCAGAAAGTAAGTGGTCAAATAACCAAATCATTTTTGAACATTTGGTAAACATTGTGCTAACAAACGTTTAATCTGAAGGTCGAAGACACGATCATCAGGTGCTTGAAGGTTCAACTTGAACAAACCAGAATTACGTGCTGCTCGCTGATCGAGATATTTAGATCGTGCGGTGAAATTCAAGGCGCTTATGGAAGAATTAGAGAAATCGATTAGGAGGATAGCGTTAGACGTTTCATCTATGCATGAGGAGTTACAAGGTTGGTACCTCATTACCATATGCTGTGTTCGTATACTAGGCCTTGCCTGATACCGGAACTTCAGATCAAAGACGGAGCGAAATTCTCAAGTGGATTACCACCATTGAGTATAAAAAGCATCACCAAAATGCAAAGGAAGGTCTTTTGGAAGATACCGGACAATGGCTCTTTTGCAAAGACGAATTTGTCAAATGGCGAGCTTCCAGCGCTTCAACCATCCTCTGGCTGCACGGAATTCGTGAGCTTACCGTTGATAATTTTGATGACCGTACGATTCGCTGATGGTATATAGCGGGTGCGGGGAAAACGAAGCTTACGTAAACTCTCACGCATTTCTCTCTTGCCTTAGATTTTATATGCTGATAGTTATTAGGTGTCAAGTTGTCGAAACTTTGAAGTTTTTAGATGAGCCTTTAGTGTACTTTTACTGCAATCGGAACGAGCCCGAACGTCGAGATCCCACAATTATTCTACAAGCAATGGTAAAACAGCTATCTCTTCGGCTACCCGGGTCTTTACCAAAACGAGTCGTGACAGAGTACAACAAAAGGAAGGATGATGGATTTTCCTCGGGATCGTTAGAGTTCCGGGAGTGCCATGGCTTGATTTGTTCTCTTCTAGATATGTATCCCCAAACGACGATAGTAATAGACGCCCTTGATGAAAGCGACCCTACAAAGCGCGGGGACTTATTGGAAGGACTTAAGATGATTATTAGTACTTCTACAAGCTTAGTCAAAGTCTTTCTTTCAAGCAGAGATGATTCAGATATAACTCTGGAACTCACTGATGTACCAAACCTATATATTCATGCCACCGAGAACATGGGCGATATTAACAGATTTATTCATCGGGAGATCATTTATTATATTAAACGACGGAAATTATTGCGTGGGGAGGTCAACGACGAGCTGAAGACACAAATCGTATCAACGCTTCTGTCGAATGCCAATGGGATGTAAGTTGCTACAATCAGCAAGTAATAGGTCCACTTTTGACGCCACTGTCTAGGTTTCAATGGGTCGATCTTCAACTCAAACATATTTGCGATATGAAGTTCGAATGCGATATCCAGGAAAACCTCGGCAAACTGCCCAAGACCTTGGAAGAAAGGTATTCTCAAATCTATGCCACTATATGTGCGGAAAGTGGTAGCTCTTCCCGAGTTGCAAATATTGCCTTAATGTGGATAATGTGTTCTCCGCGGCCACTCACACCAGAAGAATGGACAGATGTTACTTGCTATGCCTCGCAACCTTTGGACTCCAGGATCGATCTTGGAACTCTCTTAGACATTTGTCACAACCTGGTGGTGCTAGACTGGCAATCTAACGCCGTAAGGTTTGCTCATCTATCTGTTCGAGAATATTTGGAGAAATACCATTTTAATATCGAGGAATCCAACGTCATGGCTGCAAAGTGCTGCCTATCAATGTTGATCGACTGTGAGGGATTATTCCCTGCAGCTTCTTATCACGGATGCTTCCGATACTCAACTATTAACTGGGCGTATCATGTAGACGAGTGCTGTTCTGGAGATAAATGCGGAGATATTTTGAATCTACTTCGAAGCTTCTTAGGACACCCCAGTAAAGCCAGTAAAACATACAGCAACTGGCTGTCTGGCGCTAAGGCAATAGCTGATAAAGACCATAGCAGGGGCAACCTAAAGCAAAGTACGCTCATTATGCTCTATCGCATCGAATCGGTACCACTAAACCCACTGTTCGCCGCCGCTTATTTTCGATTTGGAGAGAAGTTCCAAGAATTATGGGAATCAGACAGATTCGAAATCGGTTGCAAAAACAAAGTGGGTGAAACGTTATTAAGCATCGCAAGCGACAGAGGACATATTCGGACTGTTAGAGCGCTATTGGAAAGGATGGCGGATGTTAACAATGATTCCACCAGTCCAGCAATTGACCAGTCCGGACCGGGTCCGTCCAAGTCCAGTCCAATCCAGTCCGAGAAATTTTTGGACCGGGCTCGGACCAATCCCCAATTTTTCGGGACCTGGACTGCTTTGGACCAGTCCATTCGGGCCGAATCGGGCCGAATACGCTGGGTGTTACTGATATACTTGGTCAACATATAGACTCATCTTGCCATTTGCATGTCACCATGCACGTCTCACCCCTCACCACCTGCTACTTGCCACTCAGCAGTCACCACTGTAATCTTCTGAGTCACTGAATAGACTCATAAACAATAGCTCACTTGCCATCGCCAGTCACCACTCTCCACCACTTACCACTTGCCATTCCGAATTTCACTGCCTTATCTCGTTGACTAAAGATTTGGCCTGCAAGGCCTACCACTTTCTAGAAGGCCAGCGAGGCTGCCGGAATGCACTGGAGAGTGGTTACTGATGATCTGAGTCGCCAAGTAGACTCATACAAGATGAGTCACTTGCCACCGACATAGCCATTGACCATTTGTAATGCATCTTCGCAATGGTTTCTCCATAGAACCTTAGTTTTCCTTGTGTACACAAAGCATAGATCTCTCCTGCAGTGAGAGAGAATAGACAGACAGATTAGATCTTCTCCTCCTACCCTCCATATCGTCTCAACTCTGTTGGCATGAGATTTGGTCTGGTGGCTTCGGTGGCGTTCGGGGGCTTACAGCCCCCATCGGCCTAAGGCTGCGGGCATCAGGCCAGCGGCTTGTGGCCCCCATGGGCCTCGCCGGCCCCCATGCCGAGGAGCAGGCCAAGCTCCGGCACTGGTATTCGGCTTCGGGCTCCGGTTGTGATACTCAGCTCCGCCGAGTATGGTCTTTTCTCTGTATATAAGTTTAGTATTTTCCTTCTCTTGTATCGATAGACAATTGAGCTTCTTCGTTCTTTCTCTTTTGCTCTCAACAAACTCATCGCTGTGGGACCCTCAGATTCAAACTGCATATATAGCGTAGTCTCTACCCAGAAACTGTGACGGGTGGGTTCATTGTGATTGCTCGCAGCGGGTGGTTGTTGTGAAGTGACGTTGTGTCTGGGTTCGGGTTGCAGGGATTACTGTCTCACTTCTTTAGTTTTCGATCTACTTTGAAATTGATAAAG
>Ga0307512_10002148_pt1 | contig 25822 bp, 22 predicted proteins | sample 14_EM_MG_FD_200267 | JGI IMG/M metagenome (GOLD analysis project Ga0307512, IMG submission 200267) | Populus trichocarpa ectomycorrhiza microbial communities from riparian zone in the Pacific Northwest, United States - 14_EM | ecosystem: Host-associated > Plants > Roots > Unclassified | place... | reverse complement strand
GCAGTTGACCCTAGAACCCAGGTCCATATCATCCGGTCGGAAAGCCCTTCGGGCTTTCGCCCAGCGTCTTACTGCTCAACATTCCCCGCAGCAAGCCAGATCACACTAGCTACTGATCGATAGCGCACAAGTATATAATGTTTATTGACATCACAGAGTGACTCGCAAAGACTGGAGGTTCTTCGGTGTCAGGCGCCTAATCGGACCAAGCGCCCCCGCGACCAAGGATCGCCTCGCGTGCAGATGCAGAAAGATGTCACCAAGTTGTGCGAGTGGGTGCGGTGGCACATGGAGCTCAAATGGGTTTCAACTTTCACCGAGGCACTGGCTGGTAAGCACGCACTGCATCTCGCGAAATAACGCACCTGACCCGATCGATTGTAATGTAGTTGCGGTCCAGTTCATTCAGATGCTCCGGCCGTTGGTGAACCAAGAACCCCGAGTGTTCACAGGACACGGGGAGCGGGCCGCAGTAGGTTCGAGGAGGGCCCGGAGGGAGTTTGAGAGGAGGAACGAGTACAGGTTGTTCCAGGAACTCAGTAGGTTTTAGAATACGCCTGACGGGACGTTTCGATCACTTGTGGAACGTTTAAGTTCAGAAACAGCGACCCTAACCGTTCGAGCGTGGATGGAAGTAATTCAACCAGGAATGGCTATCAGGTCTCCTTCCTCGACGAACCCCGGATCGTGCTGACAACCCCTCGGTCGGTCCTGGGTCTGGGCCTGAGCCGCTGGTGTTCAATACGCTCATCCCACGAGGCCACCCCGGAAACGTACGACGGTTCAGGTTCCCCCGAAGTACCGCGACTGACGTGCCTACGTACGTCTGGACCATGATAGGTCATTGGGAGCTGTGAACAGAGACAGGCCTCTCATTGATCCATAACTGGCCCAATACAAGCCGTCTTTATCGTGGACCTATCACTCAATCCTCCGAAACCGGGGTTTTCACTCGTTCTGTGGATGCAATCCCTGATCGAACTCATCTGTTTGATGCGCACAGATGTTCTGTGGCTTGGAGATCCAAATCGGTGGGGCCTGTTGATTAATTATCGGTAAGGCACAGCACTGGTTACACAGACCAACGCTGCAGTGGGAGTACAGTAGATCGCTGCAGACCCGTATAAGATCCAAGAACTAGATCTTGGCGATGGAATCAAAAGATTCAACCCCAACCGGCCACCTCCGAAGTTCAGCGAGGGCTGCAGAGATCTTGCTCCCGAACGCCTTGCATCTAGACTACCTTACTGGTACGACTCTTCTCTCTTGTATGACCTCAGGGATGCTTCTTGGCCCACTGGGTATTTCTTATTTCTGGCGAGACCAGGTTCCCCGGATATGGGGCGATGCTTCCGTTCCTCAAACCACAAGCTCCGAAGCGGGGAAGATCCACAGCTGTTCTCGGAGTGTTCTTTGCCCCTCAAAAACCCCAAAATACTCTGACGGTTTAGTGATTTGAATGTTCGAAGATGTCTTTCGATGATGAGCAGTACGGTGTTCAATCATCTGGTCCAACACCCCTACGTTCTCGACCTTCTAACGGCTATATGCTAAGATGCCGATAGCGTCGACTCCTCGCGCTCGCTAGCTTGTTCTAGGTACTTCATCGGTTGATTGATCAGGACTATAGAATGAGCCGATAGTAGGCCCATACGACATCAGATCGGAGATTTCATCTCAACGAGTTGGGTATATATCAAGACTGGGACGAGAGGGTGGGAGCCCCCCTTCCCACGGTACTCTACTCCCACAGAACCTACCCAGCCGATTGTATTGTCGATAACGAGCAAAAAATGGTCAAGATTCTGATGGTTTTCTCCTCTGCCCCGAGGACTCTTACAGGAAACCATGAGGCGGGATGGTACTTGCCGGAAGCAGCGCATGTTCGTGTCTTTCAATGGTCCTATTCCGTTCATCCTGATGCTTAGTTCATGGCGGTCTAGCCATACTATTCGTTTACTCAAGCTGGCTTCAGCGTTGATTTTGTTTCGCCTGGTGGCCCCAACCCTCCCGTCAGCGAGAATAGTGTCAAGGTCCGTTCGCCGAAACCTTCTAGCATGCGATCAGCTCTCTGACTTGGTGATATGGTGATAATCCACGATTCATGTCATCCGATAGTCGTTTACAGACGACGAAAGTGTCAGTTTTTTGCAAGACCCGGATGTCATCAACAAGTTATCAAACTGCAAAATGTTGTCGGATGTGAATCCGAGCGACTATGTTGCAGTCTTCTACGTCGGAGGTGAGATTACGAGCTCCCAATCTTGTGTGAACGTTTGCTGATGGAGACATCGATGTCATGGGTAGGATATGGACCGGTCATCGATCTCGTAAATGATCCTGAAAATGCGAAGCTCGTTACAGAGGTAAGGTTATCTTCACTGCGCAAATATTTCCCGGTCGTTTCCTGGAACGCTGACAGTTGACCGTGTGATCCTCACAGTTCTGGAAAGCCGGCGCAATCGTTAGCGCTGTCTGTCATGGACCCGCGTCAGTACTTTTTATTAGCGGCGATCTTCTCCAAGACACTGACGCGGAGCTATTCCAGTGCTCTCATCCAAGCCAGGGATGAGGATGGGAAATCTATCTTCGATGGAAAGAGGGTCACCGCACTTTCCAATCCGGAAGAGGAAGCGCATGGCCCTCCACTCGAGGTGGGTGGCCAACATATCAGCAGAACCTTCCAACATCACTGCGTGCTAAGGGCTAACGAGTAACGCACCCTTAGGACATTGGTTTCTTGTTAGAGGACAAGATCGTGGAACTCGGAGGAAGATTCGAGAACGCAGGTCTCTTCCAGCCTTATGTCGTGGTCGACGGTAAGCTGTATACCGGACAAAACCCCGCCTCTGCCAAACCGTTGGCGGATAAGATCGTGCAAGATTTGAAGGGGCAGTATTGAAAGCTGCGGGTCAGATGTCTGACCGTAACTCCCAATTTAGTACGGTGTACGATAGCAACAAATTCGGTCGAAGAATGGATTGTACTTGAAATGGTTTTCTGAAGTTCCCCCAGGTTTGTATCTCGACATTCTAGACCTCAGCCGTAGCCGCTGGAACGTCGAGCACTCTGAAACGGAAGCGGTCCCATTAGCGATGTGGGCTGCAGGGCTGCCGGTCACAGGAAAGCCAAGGGGTTGCACCCCAGTCGCCAAACAATTCCCTTCGGCGAGTGACTAGAAACGTACCGCTTCGAAAGGGTTCCGGTAACCGAGATTAATCTCACCTACTTTGAGTCTGTAAGGTGCCGACGTCATCTCTATGTCTAACCTTTGAGGCTCATCGGCATACGCTACGCGGTCAGACATTAGGGAATGACAATCCCTCCCGACCCCGGTAGTCTAGAACGCTGGCTGGTATTTAAGTAGTCCATGAATAAGTATGCCTCTAGACTCGTGTGTCCAAAAACAGTCGCTCTGTTATCAAGAGAAGACAAAATGATTCGGCCCGGGCTCGAACCGGGGACCTTCTGTGTGTTAGACAGATGCGATAACCAACTACGCCACCGAACCGCTTTCCGTCTCCCTCCATTCAACCAACGTAAGGTACCAAGGCTTGAGATGAAACCCAATATCTAACAGACGTAAGCACTAGAAATACAGGGACCAGGAAAAATTCCATAACCAAGGCAGGAATCGAGAAAGAAATATGACCGGATGACAGAACTATAACGAGTCGGTTCATATGTGTATACTACAGAACTTAAACATCCCAACCAAGCCAATGATGAACTCGAGCCTCGACAATGTGGATGCGTCCATAACCATAGAAGATATGTGCAGAGGCGGTAGCGGTGACCTCAGAGAAGACAAAAACCCCGCCCGATGAGAGATATGTACTGTTTCGTGAAATGGCAGGTGGTTATTTAACACACCGCAATTTCAGGCCCATTGGGTACTTGACCACCAAGTCTTCTCAGCGCCCCTGATGCAATACTCAACAATACCCTTCGAGCTTCCGACGTACACGTGGGAACCTGTGGGATCGAAACAGACACCTGCGAGATCGAGAGTATCCTCCGCCTTCAGCGACTCCTCGGTCAATATCTCTTGTCGCCTCGCCCGATTAGCGTTTGCGACGATACGCAGGGTTGCGATGGAATTGGCCGAGACCGGATTGATTGTTCGCATTCCTCGGGGATGCCTCACAACGTATGGTGGTCCGGGGGACAGCGTCGGAGTGGTGAGCGAGGGAGATGATGAGAAGGTATGTGATGAAGGAGTGTAGGTCGCCATGGGAGTTGGTGATCCGGCTCTCGATCCAGCAGCAGAACTCAAACACTCCGTCTCTAACTCGTCAACTTCCATATCATCTCCCCGGTCCTCATGTTCGTCCACATCGGTCATCTCCATGTCCTCATCCCTGTCTTGTTGGGTTTCAGACCTCCGGCGCGTTGGTCTGAGTCTCGTTCGGGCGGTACGTAACCCGTGCCTGCGTAAAAGCCTGCCAACATCCTCTTCTTCCCTACTGGACCCTAGCCTGGGAACCACGACTACGCCGTCATCATCCAACTCTTCATCAGAACTGAAGGGTCTATCCGCAGTCAGGACAGGCAAGCCCATAGAATTGGTCGTTGGAATATTTGAGATCGCGGACTCGGATCTAGTGGACCTGTGTCCAAGTCCACCAGAAGTCCGGAGACAGCTGATGGTCGGATCGGGTATCCGAACGATCTGTTCAGTCTCAAAAGTCCGAGCGTCAATCAAATGGAGCAAAGATGTGTGCTGCAAGGCCAATGGTCAACGAATGAGGTAGGAAAGTAACAGAGTTGGAGCAACTGACCTCGGTAAATACAAGAACCTCCTTTCCGTCTGCACCTTCAGGCGAAAACTTGATGCTTCGAATACCCCATCCTGGCGCCCGTGATCCGCCTCGACTCCAATCCCAGAGATCTTCTTCGTACATGAAACCACTGGCCTCTCCGGTAGCCCTCCTTTCTCTGCCTCGCGTGCGATCGGTTTCGAAAACCTTGAGCGGCTTCGAGCTGCGGACATCCCAAACGACAGCTACCCCTTCTTGACTTGCTACGGCGAACTTCATTCCATTTGCTGAATAAGATGTTGAAAATGAGGCGGGAAGTGGAGGTGATGCATATTGGGGAGAATAGAATTGATGGGTGAAAATTGGTGGTGTATATGGCACAAGGGAGTATTTTGCAATTGATTCGAAGGAGAGGCGGGAAGAGCCAGATATATGGTGTAGGTATACTTGGGGTGAATCGCCAACGGATAGGAGGGTCCTGCCATCGGGAGATACAGACGCTAATGGATCGTCAGAACAAAAAGTGAGTCAAAATTCCGGGGAGTAACCCACAGTGGTTGACGGGAACGTCCATGCGCAGGACACCAAGGTCCTTCAGTCTCGAGACCGCGGGGGAGGCGTCCGAGGATCGGATGTTTACCTCGAAGAATTTAACCGAGCAATCATTGTTACTAACCGCAACTCTCGGCTCGACACTGCTGACGTTGGCCTTGGTCAAGCTCAGCGAAGTCAACATGACTGAATTATTGATGGAGCCTTGGAGTTGGGTCTGGTACTGCCAGTGAGGACGAGAGGATCGGTGATGATGGGATGACGAGGAACCAGAGGAGGATGAGAATGAAGAGTGTAGGGATAAGTGGAGTTCGGCATCTTGTCCACCCGCTGCAACAAGTGTGGTTGTGGAATTTGGGAGGCACAACGCCGAAAGGGTGTTTGGGGTAAATGGAAGATTCGCGATCGCTCGCTTTGAGCCCGAACGGAAAAGATTCTGTTCGAAGATTGAAGTTCCCTGAACATAATTCACTACGCCACGTTCGTGAGGGCAAATAACCAAATCCCGGAGTTGGCTTGAACGTTGGAGTGAGCAGAAGACAACGATAAAGGATGGTATAGGTGGCTTACACATGGCCAATCGTAATTTCTGTGGAAACTGATGATGTAGGGGCGGAAGGTGAGAGTAGAGATGGTTCTTGGACGGTCATGACTGGTCGGAGGGCATATAGGTGAAGGGTTGATACGTTTGGTTTGAAGATTTTGCAGATCTGCAACTCAACGTTAGTTCACTGGTTGTTGGAAATGAAGGGGACGGCAAAAGGACAGGGCGGTGATATTTGTACCCTCGGATATCTGCCCAGGCCGAAGAGCGCTACCTACCCTGGAGTCAGCGTGAGGTGATGTGACTTGTTGAGGGCAAGATGTGGGGTTTTAGTGATGGATTGAGCTGCCAAAACCGTAGGAATGGTCAGAGAGGGAGGACGAGGTGGATGGATCGCGACTAGCTGGGAGGGTGACAAGTCCAAACCCGCTGCCGTCACCCGCTTGATCTCGATTCGGCCAGTGGCAACTCAGGTCGACGCTAGACAACGGCTTTTCCTCCTTTCTTCCGCTCGTCCGGAAAATTTTCTTTATGTTGGGCGCAGTAAACTGATTGATCAAATTGCTACCAGTGCTACGACATAACTGATGCGTACTTTACGGATCCGTCGGAAGCAAATGAACTGGACAGGAGACGCGCCTCGGGGCGGAACACGCTATGTAAATACCGCTGAGGACTATACTGAACGTTCAAAGCGCTTGATACCACCAGAGACAAAAACGCTATCAGTTCTCAAAAGTACCCCTGTGCCGAACACTGGCAGCGTCCAATTTCGTCACGCTTATACAGCTGCCTGGCTAAGTTTGGAGGAGACTCTTCCGAACTGCTGAAGTGGCGTCGGAGTGGCGAGCCGCTCGGAGGACAGTTGCGGATGGTCCAGCTAGTGAGGAAGGTCCCTCCGCACCGCTTCGTGGGGCGGCAACAGCCATTCTCATCCCGATGCATATGTCGAGTGGTGATTCGCAATCTCGTTCTTCCCTTGCAACCCCGGGTCGCCCCTCGAGCCCGAGCGGGCAGACAACGGCCGACCGCTTACCAGCTTCGAAACCCCTGTCCGTCGGCCCACAAGAGCAGGGCAAAATGAAGATCAGCTCGTTATCAGAACCATGCGGCTACTACCCTCTTCCGATCACAAACTGGCCGACTGTGGGCATCTACAAACTGATTTGCAAAGTCCTTGGGTTCGCTGCGTATGTGATTGACAGACAACTAGGCCGTATGACCAGCACCAACGAGTCCATATATCGAGTTGCACTAATCCCTGGCGAAGTTCGGAGGAGAGCAGGAGCGACATGTCACCAGACGTCCTCTACAGACCGATCAATGTATTCCACCATCTCCGGTTGGCTGAACGAGGCGCAAATTGTTGCCAGGAAGTACGCCACCAGGATTGCGGTTACCTGGGGAGAAGGAAAAGTCACGAAGAGACTTCCGAGACAAGGATACCTCTGATAGTCTCGCAATCCGCCACATGCGTGGTTTTGCGGATTTGGTATCGCCCCGCAGCGAGGAATAGTAGCACTAGGCGATCATCTATTCGGGGGCGAAGGACCACACGCCGTGATCGTGCAAAATGGCTCATTCCCTTGGTCCAGAACGGATGTCTAAAGCATCTAAAGTAATACTCATGTGCAGAGCTCACAACAAGGGGTTGTCCCGGACGACCTCGGAAGGGGTTCAGATCGACGGGAGAAAAACAATAACTATCTCCCACGATCCAAACGCCCTAGGATGATCAACGGGGGATATTGATCACGCTGGGTCGCGTGCAAAAAACAGCGCCATCTGTTTCCGTGTGCCAGCGCTGGCGCTTGGGTGAACAATGCCGCCGTCTATAAATGATACATCAAAGATGTCGTTTGAAGGTGAGTTGAATATCTGCGCTCGATATTTCACGACGTCGCAGCGGCTGATATTGGGTCTTGGTGACTTTGGCGAAATACTGGGCGGATGATTGAGCTTACACCTCAAAGTCGGTGCCGGTGACCGGTGAAAACAGATCTACTGCCGCGGAAAGGATCGCAACGACGCATGCTGTATATGCTGTGCCAGTGTTTGCGATCACCAGTGCTGTCAATCTGTTACTCGATGGCTGGTGCTAAAAATATCCAGGGTAGTATTTAACAGCGAGTGAAGCGAGAAGCCAACTCTTTGCGGATTACCGGTTAACCGTCACCACCCTCTCTCTACGCTCCCTCATTCCTCTCGTTGTGGTCATGAATTCCCAAAGTTTCCCAGCTATCGTTCAGCCAGAGAATTACGCCAAAGCGATCCTGATCGACTCCTTCCCTCTGGCGCTCATCTTCACACTCATTTACATTCCCCTCTTGGGTCTCTTCGTGTTCAAGGCCCTGAAGAACTCGACCTATGTGCTTTGGATCACCGCCTTTTTCTGTCAAGGTTGGTTTACCCTTCGAATTCGTCTGGGTTCTGGAGACTGATCGAACTCGATTTTTCAGTCCGTGTTGTGTCATTCGCAATGCGGGCAGTGTTAGCAAAGAGCGAATCTGCTGGCGAAAACTTCAACCTCGTTTTGGCACAGCAAATCATTTACGGTGTTGGTTTCTTCGGTATACTCTACTCGGCATACACAATGGTCCTAGATCGGTACGATCATCTCACTGTTGCCTGGAGGATTTCACATCGCTGACCGCCTAACAGGGAGCTCATCAAAGGAACCACGGGTAGCTCACCGCTGTCACGGATCACCGGAAACAGACTCCTCATTCGACTCGCTTTGATGGCCGCCGTTTCGCTTGCCGTCACCGGTGCGGTCCAGGCCGGTACCGGCACACAGCAGAAGACCATCGACCTGGGGAAACATTTGAAGACCATCGCGGTTGTGATTTTCTTGGTAGTCGCTGCCCTCCTTGTTGTTCATACTATATTCTCGATATCTGCTGAGGCCGGCAAGACTTCAGGTATGTAATTTCCAGTCAGATGGTTAGCCCAAACCCGACGTTAATCGGACATTAGATGGGAAGGGACAACCAAGCTCTCTGGCACCACATGGGCTTCATGTCCTGCTCTTAATCGGACTCTTACTCCTCACTCGAGAGATCTTCTACGTCGCCACCAATAACAAGATTGTGCAGTATAAAGAACGGCTATTCTATCCGTTTGCAGCTGGCACAGAGTTGGCTGCCGTCGTGTTGTTCCTTGTCCCAGGTCTTGTCCCTCTCAAGCGTGAGCTCGCTGAAGCAATTAGAGCAACCTCTTACGTGAGCTTTTCTTCCCCCGACCCTGCGCCTACCCACTGACCGACCATTATATAGTGAACGTTGGCAACTACAAACATGACATTATTCGGGGCTTCTGGTCAAGCTACCATAACGACGCGTAGATAGTTTCACGATTAAATACTTATATCAGCTCAATGATAAGGGTGTTATTTCGATTCCGGAATGAAAGTGCCGTTCCCCGGTCAGGACACGAGGTCACCCAACCTAAGCTGCGGATGGAAGCGAACGTGGGAATCCTCACCTAAACCTTGCCCACCCCATTCACCAACATCCGCCATTTCAACCCACGCAGTCCTCTTACTACCCTCATTCCCGGCTGAAACGCCCATAGCCAACTAGGATGGGTGCTCTCATATCTTTGCCCTTGGCGGGTGTGTTTGGAACGATCGGCTCGTCAGTCATAGCTGGTCTCGCATTCTGCTGCACGTCCACTGCAGGTATTCTGTGAAACGCCACCGACATCATCGCGTATGCTGACCTTCCTCAATAGCTTCGATGTTCTGCAAGTCATGTAACTGTAACTCATCCATCGCCACTCGCATTGGATTCGCGGTATGCACAGCCGATATCCCGAAGGTCGAACTGCGGACTCACTGTTCCGTTGTCGGATATGTGTAGATGATATTCCTGATTAACTCGATGCTTGCGTGGCTTATGAAGACGCCTATGGCTATCAAACTCATTGAAAAGTGGAGCTACGACTATATCAAGATGGATTGTTCGAACGACAAGTGTTATGGGGTATTGGCGGTCCATCGCGTTTGCTTTGCTCTCGCCTTGTTCCACGCTATCCTCAGTACTTCCCTCATCGGCGTTCGGGATACCCAGGATAAGAGGGCCGTCATCCAGAATGGGTACGCTTCCACTTCCCTTTCGTTCGAACGGCGCTTACGGCTTGTTCAGATGGTGGGGCCCCAAGGTTCTATTGTGGATTATCCTCGTCGCCGTCAGCTTCTTCGTCCCCAATGGCTTTTTCATGTTCTGGGGCAATTATGTTTCCCTCATCGGAGCTACGATTTTCATCCTCCTCGGCCTCGTTCTTCTCGTCGACTTCGCGCATAGTTGGTCGGAGATGTGTCTCGAGAATTGGGAAGCAACAGGTTCGAACCTGTGGCAGTGGATCATCATCGGCTCAACTGCCGGGATGTACGCTGCCACCATCACCCTCACCGGTGTCCTCTACGGCTTCTTCGCTGGATCAGGATGCACCCTCAACCGCTTCTTTATCACTTTCAACATGATCTTATGCATTATCATCACTATCATGTGTATCCACCCCGCCGTTCAAGAGTACAACCCTCGGTCTGGTCTCGTCCAGGCTAGCATGGTCGCCGTCTACTGCACATATCTGATTGTTTCTGCCGTCGGAAACCATGAGACAGAGACGTGCAAGAACCCCGTTCGGAAAGCCCAGGGCACGAGGACCACCACCGTTGTCCTGGGTGCGATCTTCACGTTCTTGGCTATCGCGTATTCTACGAGTCGTGCCGCTACCCAAAGCAAGGCGCTTGTCGGTAACAAGAAGAAAGGAGAAATCCACCTCGATGGAGAGCACAGGTCAGAGCTCGGAGTCGTCAGTACTCAACCTGGAAGGACGGAGACCCCGAGGTATCAGGCTTTGCTTGCCGCAGTCGAAGCTGGGTAGGAGCACGGAAATCCTCTACAAATCCGATCTTTACTCACTTTCACCACAGTGCACTTCCCGCATCTGTTTTAGACGAAGAGGATGATGAGGAGGAGGAAGAGGGAGTTATCGGGGAGAGTCGAGATGACGAGAGGTCTGGAACCCGATACAACTATTCTTGGTTCCATGTGATCTTTGTCCTCGGTGCGATGTATGTTGCGATGTTGCTAACTGACTGGTGGGTATATATCAATTGTGTCGCGCGATTTATTTTCTGACATTTGTGCTGTAGGAACGTGGTCAAGGCAGTCACCGGCAATCCCGACGAGGACGTGTACATCGGAAGGTCGGAGGTTGCTATGTGGATGCGTGTTGTGTCTAGTTGGGTATGCATGTTACTGTACATGTGGAGTTTGATGGCTCCAGTGTTTATGCCTGACCGGTAAGTCCATACGAACGTCAATCGCCCATCGACGTACTGAGTTCCTCGCTCTTAGATTTTGATTATTCCTTCCTTTTGTATAACACACCTCATTGCTAATTACGTTTCACTCGACACCCTAATTCATTAATCGACGGAATCGCTACTCGTCAGCGGCATTTAGCTAAGCCCACCCCCGCATCTTTGCGACGGTTAAGAATAGTTGGTCCCCGGATATCACCTCCTTGTCCTTCGCCTGTCTTTTCCCATCCTCATCGCTGAGATCCGACAAATCCTTCCACTTCTCCAACTCCACCGACTGCACGTTTAGCGCTTGAACGACATTCGAAAGGTATCCCAGATCCGAAGATAGTTGGGCAGCTCCGGTGGAAGTCAGAGTCTTGATCTTGGGTAACACGGAGCTAGTCAAGTGCGTCAGAAGAGAGAGCGCCAGTGAAGACAACCAGGCCGCTGAGACCGCTTCCGGTGACAAAACGGCAGGTGCAGTGTGAGGTGGGAGGTTCAGTGCCGCCGGAGGCGCTTTCAGAGCGATCGAGGATGAGCGACGTGAATGATGGATACCAGGGGTCGATGGTGCGGAAGGAGAATGGAGGTGACCCTCGTAATGCGATTGCTCAGTGACGGACCTGAGCAGGTCCTCGTCCACAAACGGTAGCGTCTCGATCGAGAACGCAAGGGCATCGTCGTCCGCGTAAACCTCGAATAACCGGGGGAGGTTGAGGAGCCCTTCTGCGACCCGCTGCACGGTATCGCTCGGAGAGATGGAAAACACAGGAACTTGGATCTCCGTCAGCGCGCCCGTCCCACCCGGGAGTCGACTTGGGGCCGGTTTGGAAGATGACCATATAGGGAGTGAAGCGTAGGGCGCGAGATGTTTGTGTAAGGGGGAGAGAATGGTCTTCTGAAGTGAGACCTGACAAGACCTCGCGAAGTCAGAGACCGCTCCGCGCGCACCTGTTAAGACGTTCAGAGGTTGCGAAGGGATGGTGTGTGGGATGCGAGGGCTCGGTGCGACCCCGAGGAGCTGCTGCTGAGGATCCGGTTCAACTAGCTTCAGCAAATTCTGAAGTTCCATCGAATTGAGGGTCGACTGGGCGAGGACCTGCATTGCTCCCTTCGGTGTGCCCGACAGCGACCTTGCGGGCGAGAAGGCGTCACTTTGAGCCGTTCGGATGTTCTCCGAAATTTGAACCAACACCGCGCGCATCTTGCTCTCGAATGTACCGAGTCGATCGCCGAATCCGTGCACGGCACCCAAGAGCCGAAGGTACATCTGGATCCTCGACCAATCCTGGGTCGTGTAGTCCATGTCCGATAAATCGTCCTCTCCGCTCAACGCCGACGAGTCCATGGATGACAGTCGGCTGTCGGTGGATATATGCTCGTTGGTCGATTGCAGTATCGAAGCGAAGATAGAATCCAGCGCTTGAACGAGGCCCACGAACCCGTACCCATGCGTGAACGCAATGCACCTCGAGAGACTTTGGTCTGCAAGGCTGAACGCGTCGACCGATCTTTCCCTCAACCATCTTGACCCATCCTTTGGTCTTCCAGGTGCCGTGCTCTCCGCAACACTGATCTGTTCTAACCTCTCCACCAGAAGCTTTTGCTCGAGCGACCCATAGTCAACCTGGTAGTCTAGGAAAGGCTCGAATAATTCTTGTTGCCATTCCTGGTCGCCCAAGTAGAGGGTGTTTTGCAATATCGACGTCCGTGACATCCTTCTGGACACCGATAAACGAGAGCGTCTACGGGGGACTTTTGACGGGGTGTCGGAGATCGTGCTATCCTCAGAGTTTACATGCAGGAGGTGAGGAGCAACGGTATAACTGACTTTCTCCATGATGATTTCAGTTGAACTTGCGAATTCGATGGCAGCGGTATAACCGGAGATGATTTCGGTTAAAGTGTATGGGCCATGGGTACTCGCAACGGCGGAGAGGCGCTGTGAGAAGGTGGGCTGGAGGGAAGATAGTGTCGATGAAATCAGGGAGGAGAAGGTCGTTGGGGGGTCAGGGAAAATTGAGGGGATTGAAAATCGCTCAGTCTCGAGAAGGCTCAAGAAAGACGCGAAGAAGGATGGCAGAAAGGCCGCGAATGTCTGGAGAGATACACTATCCTGGGCCACCTCGGTATCTGCCTCCCGAAGTCGAGCTTTCTGCCACGTCGTGATGAGGGATCCCCTTCGCGAACCATAGTAGTAGTTCCGGAACTCGGCCTCACGCTGGATATTTTTGAAAATCGAAAAGTAGTTCTTGCACACCGCTACATCTTGGCTGTTGATCGCCGCGACCAAAGCTGAGCTGAGCGAAGCCTCCAGTTGATTTTGCAGGCTGACCATCAGGGACCGACGGGACTCGTATTCGGGAGTGTTCTGGAAGACAACCATGCTTTTTGCGGCTTCTGAGAGTGTCTCTGCAGCTTTTTCGTAGTTTTGTTCCGATAGCAACGACAAAACCTCAGATTCGAGGGAACTCCAACTTTCGGCTTCCCGCAGGACGTCTCTAGCCGCTTCCATCCCTCGCCTGACATTATCAAGATAATGAAGCCGCTCCAGTGCGGCCTTGGTCTCTGGTGATTCGGCGGAGGTGGATGCATGCTGTAATTTCCGAAGAGATGATTGGAGAGATATGGCGCTCTCCTTCGTGAAATGAAGGTCATAAGTAAGCCGAGGTGCACCTCTTGAGATGTCATCGATGATTCGTTCGAGTTGTGAAGAAGTCTCTTCGGCCACGATCTCTACGGAGGAAAGGATGCTGGAGACCCGGCGGTCGAGAGCGGTGAGGTCAATCGGTGCTGTTGAGGTTCCTTCCGCCCCTGACCCTGGTGCGTCTTCATCGAGGATGGAGTTGAGCCATGAAACAATCTCTGGTGCATCTTCCACGGATTTTGCCAATGTATGCAGGTCAACGGGTTCGGTAGAGGGGCTTTCGAAATTCATCTAGGATAGGATTGAGCACAGGGCTCGACAACAAGGATCGATAACGCACTTTCTGCACTACGGCTCGACCCGCAGGAATCCTCGATGATTTTTCCTGTACTGACGATCTGACATTGTGCGTAAGACATCATGCAGAAGAAGAGGTAGAGGTTGAAGAGGTTACCTTTGCGGTCGCGTCAAAGGTCACGTTTCCCATCGTTGATGAAACGCGTCCCAAGAGTTTATCGTACTCCCTTCGTTCCCTCCTATTTCAACATGCCGCCAACCGCTCGCGACAAACTTGCAAAAAGACGCGTATCGACCGCCAGGGAAAAAACACCATCGCCAGATAACAGCGATGATGGGTAATTCACGATAACTTTCGAATTTCGGACTGAACAAGGGTTGATATTCCTCAAGAATATTTGCAGTGGCGATGCAACAGCTTCTGAGTACGTTATGTTTTGAGCGGGCGTACTGGTTTCATTCTGATTGGCATTATAGTCAAGCACGAACAAAAGAAGAAAGAAAAGTCTGCCAAACTTTTGAAAGAACTGGAGTCTGAAACGCGAGATGCGGTTAATCTGGCCCGACATGCCCGTATACCCTCCGCTGATAATCAGGTCGTAGATCCAGGAAAAAGCCCTCGAGGTCCAGGGTCTTTGGGACGAAGTGTTGTTACCTCCCTCTGTTCTTACCGAACTACAGAACCGATATCTTACAGGAACGAACTTTTTCAACGATTCGCGCTCGACTATGCCGCAAATGAAGATAAGATTCGGAAGCTATACGAAGAACTGGAGCAGGAGACACGGCGACTTCATGTTATTCCTTCCATTGTCTCCAGTTCTCCAACTGATCCTGGGCCTTATTTGCTGGCGCGCAGGCACACATGGAAGAAAAGTTGGCGACCACGGTCAAGCGCGACAAGTGGCGCGAAAAGAATTACATCAAAGGACTAACCCTCACAAGAAAATCTTGTGAAGGTCCCCTCGTTTCTCCGGACTCTCCCAGTGCATCGCCGATCTAACTCCTTTTCTTTTTTTAAAAAGACTTCCGACATCTGGTTCAGGAATACGAGGACCTCGCTGACTGATCTCGTTCACTTTTCATTATGTTTTTTCGTTCCGGACTGGACCTGATCTTGCACGCCGGCTTATGAGTGGCTGGGATATCTTCTATCGTGATTCGTTCTATGTGGCGTTGTACGGAACCAGGACCCTTTTTTGTTGAATGAATGTTCCCTGCGCCTTATGTCTTGCTCGATCAATATTCAATCCCCGGATGATGATCGCCTTGTTCCAACCGGACGACTGTACACATCAATGTGGGTCTAACTCTGTTGCGAACCTCTGATTGGTGATCCACCTCAGTGGTATCGCGACCAGGGACGAGTGTGAGGGGACTTGTCGGATTCTCTGCATTCCAATCACCACTGATGAGAGTGTGGCTTGATCGATTACAGAAGGTCAAGGTCACACTCGATGCTGGTAGTCGTGTGCAAACGTCAATCAATCTCCCTGCTTGGATTCACTCTTCGCCCACCAACGGATGAACGCAACCCTCAGATCGGATTGGCCCCCTTAATCCCCTGCGCGACATCCACCTTAAATCCGCCTCTCGCTCACACACAACGAAGCGTCTGTATCCTCCCTAGGCAATATTTAGGGAGGTCAGGAGGTCAGTCTTCCGTACGACCTCATCACTATGGAGCGCCCCTTTGAATCATGGTGGCCCTCATATATTCTCTTTCGGACAACATCATCGCACGTTCGACGCTAAAGTACTCTCGATGCTTGAAGATGATTCCGGTGTGAGCAAAACGCCGGCTTGGAATGAAAACACATTCTGACCAAACTCATCAGCCGACCTCGTACTGCATTTCAGCGCGATATAAGGGTCAGTGGAAGTCCCTGAGATAAGCAGCAGCTCTCCTTTCGTGCCATGGCTTCATCCAACGGCGGTGGCCCTAACGTCTACGCGTACCGCGGTCGCCACTTGCTCTCACAATACCATGAGCGACACAAGAATGTCCCTCAACACAAACTCTCTCAGATGAAGGAAATCCTCCGTAACCCCAGCCCCTCGGCCGACTTACCTGTTTGTATCATCGGTGCTGGTACCGCTGGTTTATACACCGCCATGATCTTCGAGTCTTTGGGGATCAGCTACCAGATTGTCGATGCGGACACTCGAGACCGCGTTGGTGGACGACTTTTTACCTTTCACTTCCCAAACAGTGGCCCCTACGATTACTATGTATGCTGGACTCCCGCATTTTCACACCGTGCCCTGACTTTTGTGTACAGGATGTCGGAGCTATGCGGTACCCAGACACGCCATTCATGAAGCGGGTCTTCGACCTGGCCACGAACAGAAACTTGGAAGTCAAGCTTATTCCTTACGTCATGCAGATGGTCGAACCATCACCGAACACGTTCCTGTTCTACAACAACGCTCGCGTCCACAACCAGGATGACTCCATCACTGGCGATCCATTCAACGTCTCCAGCTACATCAACAATCCCAACTTGACGACACCCAAAGACGTGTCTCAAAAGGTTGCGGGGGTGATTCAACCTTTCCGTGACTTGTTCAGGACCCAGTCTGGAGGACAGACCCCGGATATAGCGAGTGCGATGACCAATCTTTTTGAGGAGACCAACAAGTTTTCGATGAGAAGTTATATGTTCACCCTCGGGAATAACGCCAGAGACATCAGCTGGTGCGAAACCCTCGACAAGTCCACTGGCTGGTATGACCGAGCTCTTACAGAAAGTACGTAATTGGATCCTTTCGTGGATTTCTAGTTGTAACGGGGGTCATCCCAGCCGTTATCGAGAGCTTGGCCTTCGATTGGCCCACCGCGCCGCTTCCAGGCCCAGAGCCGCCAAATACCAACCCAAATGGGCCCTGGCATTGCTTCGAGTACGTTTTGGCTTTTTCGGGAGGACGTAAGGGTTACTCTGACACACTTCGTTCATTTCGCAGCGGAGGATCCTCGACCCTCCCTCAGGCGATGTTCAATTCCCTCTCACAGGATGCGAAAGAAGCTGCTCAGTTCCAAAGCCCGGTCACTGCTATTTCCGAGGACATCCAGCACTGCATGAATATTTCGATCAATGGGACTCCAAGTCCTCAACAATATTCCGCCGTCATCTCTACCATTCCTCTGCCACGTCTCAGCCTCGTGGATCTCACTGGAGTCAACATTAATAGTAATTATGCCCAGTGGAGTGCCATTCGTGAACTCCAGTATGGACCTGCGATCAAGGTCGGAATAAAGTTCAGTTCTCCGTGGTGGGAAACGGAACTTCCGCGGCCGATCCACGGCGGACAGAGCTTCACCGATATGCCATTGCGCACGATGTGAGTTGTGGGTTATCCTATAGCTATCGAAAAGGTTTGAACGAGTCTCCGCGTGGTGCTATAGTGTGTATCCTTCGTATCCTAAGGGGGCAACTCCAGAAAACATGTCCAAAGCACTCATCGTGAGTTACTGTTGGACCCAAGACGCCGAGCGACTTGGCGCACTCATCAACCGCGACGGCACCGGAAAGCCGGAGCTCATTGACCTGGTCTTCCGTGATTTGGCGGCCGTTCATGGTGTTACTGTCGAGTGGCTTCAGCAATTTTACACGCCTGGAGATTACTTTGCCTGGGATTGGTCGCGCGATCCTCTCACTATGGGTTCGTCTTTTTTTGCCAGTGATTGTTCTGACTCTTAATGGTCGTTCCAGGTGCATTCGCGTTCTTTGGACCGGGTGTGTATGGAAGCGGTGATGTCTACAGCGAAATGCTCCGGCCTGCTGCGAACGGCAAACTCTTCTTTGCCGGAGAGGCGACCAGTGCCTGCCATGCGTATGTGATTCACCTTCAATCGTTTAGGTATGCTTCTGATCCAAGCTCTATCAATAGTTGGGTTGCTGGCGCCCTGGACAGCGCGTGGCGTGCCGTTGACCAATACCTTGCTCTCAATCAACCTGCGAGTGTTCGGCAGAAATTCTGGGATTCGTGGGGTGCGACGGAGTACTGGGATGAAGCTTCGAACAAGAAATTGGTTGATTTGAACCGCGAGCTCGAGGAGCGACACCTTGTGATCGCTCTTTATGAAGGTGGAGTCAGGCCCTCTTCTTGAAAGGAAAGTACGTTTCACTTTTGTACAATTTAAGCTTCTGGCCTGGAACGTGTGAATGATGTATGTACCATTACGATCCCGGTATATGAACCCTTTTTTACACTAGAACCTTCGCGGGTAGGAAAAACAGCGCCAATGCTGCTCTTTGTCCCCCCAGAACAGGTCTTGTCTGATGAAGTCGTCGCAAACTGGCACGGATTATCGGCGATATTCCGCCGGTCGTGGTGGATGGTTAGGGGTTGAAATGGAATTTTCGCTACTACGTACGGACTGCTGCCTTCGACATCCAGGGCCATCTCCACGTCATTCATGTCACTGGCTGCCGAGGATCCCCGGGTGGTTTGGCCGTTAGTGCGAGTAATTTGCTTCCCCATGGATTGAATCAAGTGCACACCAGAAGTAGTCTCGCCTCACCAGAGGCTCCTCTAGAGTCTGGGCGCGACCAGAGGGCTCACGTGTTGCTGAAGATGATGAGGTAACCGCACGTGATTAGTTGTAAGGACAGGCTTAAAAAGGGCGAGGGTCAGAGGCGTCACTCAGTACTATCATCGGTGTGCGCGCCTTATCCAAGTGAACCGAGTTCATTATACGACCAATTTGTTGTCCACAACTTACGTCTATCAGCAAACCTGCGTTCGGTTCGCCACCACCTCTTCCCTTGAACTGCCTTCTGATTTCTTCCATCAGCGTACGACTGGTCATGACCGAGACCCAAGTGAAGGTGCCCGTCGATTCATGCTATCAAGTCAAGTGCGACAAGTGTGGTAAAACGACCTGGAAGGTGAATTCTTTCTTTCGATGCACTCTGATCACTGCGATTGATCACCGGCCGGCATATTTCATTAGGGCTGTGGACTGCATGTCGAGTCGGTAAGCGTAATGATTTGTCGAATGACCGACCGGCAAATGGTCCAGAACGAGGGTGGACGCATCTTAACGCGAGCAGGACATGTCGAATTGACCCCTCGTCTTCCTTCTCGCGAATCTGATGTTTACATCAAGAAAAGTTCGTCCCCCATGTGGCCCAGCCAAGATGGGAGCATGATATCCCCGCCGTGCAAGCCATTGATATTGACATCACGTCGGGGAGATGTATCCTGTTCTGGGATGCTCTGTCGACTTTGCCGAGGCCTTTCAGTTTCTCCACCGACTGACGTTATGTTGTATTTGGCGGCTGATTGGATTGATTGTAAACAGGTGATGGCGGACGTCAAGGATGAAGACAAATGTACGTGCCCTCGTGCGTAAAAGCGTATGGGTTGGCGTTGGACTGTCTCAAGCGAATGGAAACGTATGGATTGTATGTTTGTAGGAATTCTGTAGAATGAATGTTTGTAGGAAACGGGTGCAGCGAACCTGATGCCAATTTGAGTTAGCAGTTATTGGTCGTCTATTCCACTTTGCTACTTTACTCCCTCCATCCCCCTCTCATCCTCTTTCTTTCCATCCCTCACACCCCACTCTGATTCTCGGCTGGGCCCGGACCTACTCGCGCGTCGTCCATTTGACCGCTGCTCTCCGAACTGGTTTCATCCCATCAATCCGCCTTGTAAATAACCAAGCCGTTACGTTCCCCAATCCCACCCCTCCCATACAACAACAATGACTCGCCCAGAAGTTTTGACTGGCGACCCCAGTCCCGTTCGAATGACCGACCAGATGGACACCGTTCGTGAGGGTGACGTACGGATGATAAACCAATACCGGATTGGTGGGCAAGTAGGCAAGGGTCAGCACGGTGAGGTTTGGCTCTGTGAAGACACCAGGGACAATAATAAACATGTCGTACGTCGTGTATCCTCCATTCTGCAACTTTTTGTTTTCAGGTTAACTCTCCTCCAATCTAGGCGATGAAGATCGTGAAGAGAACAAATCCCCGTCTAGACAAGCTGAACAGGCTTAGACGCAAGCCCCTGATACCTCCCTCCGGCCATACTCCCCTCACCGAGGTCATCGGTGAAACGGAGAGGCAGATTCGCAAGGAGATTGCTATCATGAAGAAGTGCCGGCACCCTCACGTCGTCAAGCTCCTCGAGGTTATCGACGACAAACTCAAGTCCAAGATATATATGAGTGAGCACACCCCCTTTGCCGTCGTCCCATTGGATGTTGTGTAGGAGGTTTCTCACAAGCCCGCCATTGTTTCCTTTGTTGATCTGGCTGCGCCTGTGGAGCATCTCAAGCTAACCAATCTTTTCCCGCATAGTCATGGAGTATCTCGGCGGCGGAGATATTCGTTGGAAAGACGAGTACGGTAATCCAACGCTGCGGATGGACCAAACGAGGCGCATATTTAGGGATGTCACCCTTGGGTTAGAATACCGTAAGTGAAGTGTCCGTCCCCCCTCGTTTCATATACACACTCATCCGCATTCCAGTCCACTACCAGGGGATCATTCACAGAGACATCAAACCCGCCAACCTTCTATGGTCTTCCGACCGGCAGACCGTCAAGATCACAGACTTTGGCGTTTCTCACTTTTCGTATGCACAGCACCTTGCCGCTGTTGGCAAGGACATTTCCAAAGCCAAGAAGTACGAGGAAGATATGATCTTCATGGATGACTCCGCCCTATCCAAGACTGCTGGCACACCCTCCTTTTACGCCCCGGAAATCATTTCAGACGACCGGTACAAGACTTTCTCCTCCGATTCCTTGACCAACGCGACTCCACCGATGCCTCGGCGGCAAATCACCAAAGCAATCGACATCTGGGCTCTGGGGGTGACACTTTATTGTCTTCTTTTTGGTAGGGTCCCATTCGACCCTCCGGACCAGAGCGAATTTACGTTGTACCGGATTATTTGCGAAGACGAATGGGACGTTCCCGAAACCATGGGTTCCGATATGATTCCCGTTTACGGTAGGAGACCACAGAAGGATCACAGGGACACAGATGGGTATACCGCCGTCAAACTTCTTGAGCGACTCATGAAGAAGGACCCTTCGACACGTATAGGGTTGGATCAAGTCAAGGTGTGATTCCTGAATCAACCATTTCTGGGGTGCAGATCTGACTAGTGAAACGATTTCCGTAGCGCTCGGCATGGATTCTCCGTGACCTCCCTAATGCTGACGCCTGGCTAAAGCGGTGTGCCATTGATCGCGTCAATGTCACCGAACAAGACAATAAGAGCGCCATGACGGTCGCCTTTCGGTGGCTAGAGCGAAGTATTGGCACCTTGCGGAGACTCCGCCACAGGTTGCCCCCTCCGTCACCTCGCTCTGCGGCTCCCGAGAAAACCCATAAACAAGTTCGATCGGAACCTAACATGCGAATGGCGAGGCATAAAAGCACCAGTGCCGTTGAAGGCCAACGCCGACACGACGCCAGTCCAACTTCGACACTTCGCCGTGCAACCTCCATCAAGGTCTCAGTCCAGCCTGGTACCCATGGTGTTTCTTCGACTTCTTCGCTTTCGGGCTCCCAACGACAGAAATCCAAGCGCCGCTCCACAATCCTATCCCCCATCACACATTCGAAGCCACAACTATCTACTGTTGTAACTCCTACACAAAGCCGATCGTCGACGCCGAATCCGGATTATCAACTTCTCCATTCGCCCCCCTCCATATCTCCCAACCATACCTATTCTCCTGGGAACCAGACACCCCAAAGCCGGCCGCGCAGCCGATTCTCGTTCCAATCTCTGAGGAATTTGCGACCAAGTCGCTGGGGGTCGTCCTCAGTATCCTCGACAGCTTCACCTTCCCCCGTCGAAACATCCCACCAGGCTTCCTTCCCTGTTACCCTTTCACCCTATCCTGCGTCTTCAAGTCGAGTGGTTCCTGTACGCTCTGTACCAGATGTATTGCAACACCAGAGACAGCGACCTGCAGAAGGCTCCTGGAGGGACCGAGATTCTTTCCACGAAAACAGGATCTTGAACTCCGGTTTACGCGCATCCAGTTGGGGTGACATCATTGATTATCCTCGTGGATCTGGCGACGTCTACAGTCTCCACTCGGGGAATGCCACAGATAACGAGGAACTCATGGATTCCATGCAACGAGTCAGGCAGGGGGTCGCTTACGTGACTGGCGGGAACAACTGGTTGATGAACAGTGGCTCTTCCGTTGGGACGAGCCGAACATCAAGCGGGGGCGAGTTACAAAACATGTTTTCTTCTCTTACAATGTCCCCGCGCCGGGTGGTCGAACCTTCGTCGAGCCGACACAATCGAGAGCCTTCCATTGGCAGACCCCACACCACCAGCCCACTGAACCAGTCACATAAATATGCAGACACGTACGACTCTGATGATTCAAGTGTCTTCGACCGAGGATACCGTGGACCGGAATCTCGACCTGGCCCGTCGCAAACTCATTCGGGCGAAGACGACGGTGACGACGATGACGGAGGGGATAGCGATACAAGCCACCAAATAGAGATCATGAGGCATAGAACGGCCCTCACACCCCGAATGCAAAATCGTCGACAATCCGAACCCTCCGACGAATGAAAATTTGAAAGTAAACCGGTTTGGTGGACGAGTAGTATGTACACATGGACTTCCCTCCTGATCCCTTTCTCCTCCTCTCACACTTCTACTACAACCCTTTTGTCATTTCCTTATTCACGCCTTCCCCCTTTCATCTCTTATTTACACCCCAGTCCACCGCTATCGTTCGCTTCTCACTGTTTCGTTCCAACTCATATTTGGTAGTTAGAGTTCCCTCCTTAGATCACAATTTCCTCCTTCCCCTTTACATCTGTGTTTGTTCTTCATTTATTTCTGGTTTTTCGCTTTCTCGTCATCTTATTTTGTATCTCTTCCATCGCTCCCCCTCGCGTTCGCTTTTTTCGTCGCGTTTCTCCCTTGCATGTCGTTTTCTCCTCAGTTCCTCCCCACGCACTAAATCAATCAACAGCTTCACGTCCTTGACGCCTTTGACATCCCTCCTTTTTTCGCTTCCATGCACACTTGTCAAAGAGACCACGCTCACCCCAAATCTTATCGCTTGTCACGTCTTACCTCATTCTTCCCCTCAACGTCCCATTGTTCTCACTCTCGCATACTTTCTTATTTCATACCGTGCTGGCTACCGTTGTCATTCATTCACCTATCCCCCTTTCCCGAAGCAATTCCCTTCCCGTTCCCCATACATACGCGCACACCTACAACCGCCCACAAATATCCAATCGGGGCACAATGCTGCTTCCTGATCTGCATCCGCTTATATACGCCTCCTTCCCTTTTTCCATTTGTAAATCCATACCACTTCGAAGGCGTCAATCAGTGCTACTCCCGGTGGCCTGGAACTTCTTCAGAAGGAGGGGCGCGTTCCTGTACCCCAGGTCGACCGAATTATCTAGTATGAGCGGGATTCGCGATAGATCCTATGCCGTTGTCGACTCGGAATGGGTAGGATCGTCGCTTGGTCTATTCGACTAGAAGAAGAGAGGGTTCCGACCAGTCACCCAACGTCAAGAGCAGAATGGGGGATACATCAACGTCTGAGCTGTAGCGAGTAGAAACTATTTTTCCCTACGGATAAACGGGACGAAAGGTAATCATCTCGCTAGTCCCTTCATCGATTCATCAGCTGTGTCCGCGATCAGGGTGACGTTTCGAAACTATCTCATACCTGCTCCTCTTTCGAGTAGAGCTGTGCAGAATATACGAGAATGTGTTGGTTTTTCGGTCTACCAATGGTCACCGTGCTCGTGGCCTCCACATCCCACATGTTACTTACAGCAAAAACGAGAGCGTCCAGCACTGGGGATCACTGCGTCTATCGATATATTACCCCCGAGCTTTTTTACCCCCTTTAATCTTAATTTGATCCCTACACCGCGCAAACTTTCTTGCACACCGGGGTCAGCCCACCCCTCTTTTGACTGCGGTCCGAACCGTACGATTTAAGCGGGAGATTGATTATCTAGCCTCAAGGAGATGGGAGGTGTCACCACCACTCGAACGATTAATTAGCCTCACGGAATGCCTTGCGGATAATCACAGTGCACGATACTACCGGTTCACACCTCGGGAATGTTCCCGGCTCCTAGGTAGCTGACCGTGAGATCCCCAGGCACACGGGAAGTCGGTTCCATTGCAAGAGCTCATCCCGGCGGTTGTCCGGTAGGTTTTCCATCTCAAAACTCAGAGGGAGGTGCAGTCACTTCGTGGCCAGTGGCTCTGCGATTGGGCTGTTATTACACATCTTCCTCGAGGAAGGATTGAGGGACATGGCCAAGAACGTCTGTCGTGAGAGCCAAAGATAATTTGAAACCGGAAAGGACAGATACGGAGCGCAGTGCAACAGCAGCTGCTATATCGAAAAGGGACCCGAACAGGGACGGGGCGTAGAATGCAGGAGCAACGTGGCCTATGCATCAAGGAGTGGACGTATGGAGTCCCCCTGATCGGAAGGAACCAACGGTTTCCGATCCAACACTTAGATTTTTTGTTTTGAAACAAACGGAAGGATCTACACCAGCTCTGGGGCAACAGCGAGCTCAGGGCTTCCGTTGGCGGTGACGCCGAGCACCCATGCGAGAACGAAAGGGGACTGCTAACTCTCGCATGCCCTGGGAAAGCCTTTCGATTCCAGGCAGATCCTCGCTTTAGGATAATTGGGTCGCAAAATTCAAACTGAGAGTCCCTCAGAATTATGAGAGGTCTGTGCAATAACAGCAGGATAAGATTGCGAACAAGATGAGCAATTTGGGACAGCAAGAATGATGGGAACGAGTGAAGAAACGATGAGCCTGAGAGAGATGGTAGAGTCCATCACCGTCAGGAAGCAGTCGGAGATTTAGATCCCCCAACAGGCTCCTCTTTCGCAAGCAGGGACTTGTCCTTGTTCAAGAAACCTGTTGATGGTGTAACCTTAGCTCGATGCCGTAAGATAGGCTTTTCGACGGACTAACCTCTCATTTTCGTATCAGCCTTCTTCGTTACCTCCCTCTCCATCACCTTAAATCGCTGCAGTTCAGCCTTGATCGCAGGGACATCTAGAACGAGTCTTGATCCCTGGTATCACATCGATAAGAAAAATCATCACCAACCTGGACCATTCTCGTTAGCTTTCAACAGCTCTTCCAATATTATAGTCGCCTTCTCGAAGAAACCGAGCTCTCCCAGAGCTTTGCCTTTTCGGAACTTGGCCTTGACATTATCCTCGTTCTTCGCGAGGGTCTGTCAAAGCGGAAAATGTCAACGCGCGACCGGTCAGAACCAAGACGGCTAGCAAGAGGGGGTCGGGCACGTACCTTGTCCGCAGTATCGATTGCTCTTTGCCATTTCCCTTGCTTGATGTGACATGCGCACATGTTTGAATAAACCTTCTCGATGATCTCGTTTATCTATCGCGAACGGCCTCAGATCTTGTGTTCACCCATCAGGGGCGAGACGAAAAACAAAACAAAGTACCTCTTTTTTTTCGGGAGACAGCGGCGAAGCCGATTGATCTCCAGAATTTCCAGCCACGATATCCGTGGTATTGCTATATGCGCGATCGGAAGGCCAAGGGTTAGGAGGGGACGGCGCTTCGACGCGGCACAGAGGCGAGAGAGATCTCACTGATCTAAACCCTTGAGATATAACAGAGCCTACGAGATAGCCACAGATGAAACGGATCATGAGGATTCGAGTT
>Ga0307512_10002147_pt1 | contig 25827 bp, 29 predicted proteins | sample 14_EM_MG_FD_200267 | JGI IMG/M metagenome (GOLD analysis project Ga0307512, IMG submission 200267) | Populus trichocarpa ectomycorrhiza microbial communities from riparian zone in the Pacific Northwest, United States - 14_EM | ecosystem: Host-associated > Plants > Roots > Unclassified | place... | reverse complement strand
ACCGGTACTTTACTCCCCTCCTTCGGCGGCTCCAACACCACATCTGGAATCTCTTTAATCCCCGGGATCGGTTTTCCGGCCGTAATAAGCTCTACCACCTCCGCAAAGCTCTTCCGATACGGTGTATCATCATCCCCGCCTCTTTCTCCGCCTTTTCCTCCTGCCCCATCAAGCCACTCCTGATACGCCATATCATTAACCGGCACGCGTGTTTTCCTTCCCTAATTAGCCTTCACCAACCCCCAAGGGTGAAGGAGAGACACTTTTGGAAGTAGAAGCATTTTGCGCGGTTGGTGAGAACGTCGATATGGTCTGCGGGCGCGGAGGTGAGGATCGTGCGGAGGCCGCTCTGGGATGCGTAAGTATGAGGATGAGCAGGGGGAAGGGGGTAGGACTTGGAATTCGGCGTTGGTGTCCCAGGCGTAGTCGCGGATTTGGAGGAAAGTTTTTGTGGTTTCGTCGGTCATTGTGGTGCGTGATGCGGGGACAGTGGAGGTGGTGAGGTGGGGCGGAACGGGATGGGTTAGGGATTGAGGTTGCCGAGGGTGCCGCGTGAAGTTAGACGTCGTCACTCGGACTCGATACAGGTACGCATATATACCTGCAGATATCTTTCTACTCCTTCAGTCTTGCTGGTACAGCCTTATCGAAATCCCCACGTTTCCGTTACTTTTAATCGGTCCTATTTTATCTTCTACTCGAAGCAATAAAGCACTTCTCGTAAGGTCCTGAGGCCCTCCATATCTCAGATCTGATAAATTCGCAAACTTTTGAGCAAGTCTCAATTCTCAAACCTGGGAGAGGGGTTGCTACGCTACACCTATATCACCGATCCTGAATTTCAGATCCTGAAAACTATCTTTGCGGTCATTCTTATGGGAAGTATTCCGTTGTTTGGCATGCACAACTTAAGACAGCTTATCGTCCCCATCGACCCTATCGCTCCGTCATCTGTGGCGATAGAGGGAGTGCTACAAGGAGAGTGTTTACAGCTGAGACGAGATACTAGAAGATCTCGCATGCTTTCTCACTAAAGACGCCGCTACCACAGCCGTCGACAGCAAACTTTCGATCTTCAATGCCTCAGGCAGACCTAACTGTTCGATCCATCAATTTAATGTTGAACAGAAGAGAGGTTGTATAAGTCCTTATGCAGCCGTTCAAGGCGGATTGGACAAGACTACGATACAACCACCGATGAGGTTTACAAAGAGTCTAAGAATCCTGCAGCCGAATGTAGATGCACTTCATATCACCCCGTCAGGCCTCAGTCACGATCCAGCAATAATGTATCTCCAATTTATGTTTTTAACAAAGACCGGCGGCCAGTCGATGGAGTGAAAGGTATATTATGGAGGTGTCTACTCGCTGGAGCAATTCAGAAGGAACATGGATCAAATCTAGATCAATTAACTATCTTAGCCACATAGGTTTAATTTTCCGGGAGAAACACCATTACCGAGCATATCGAGTTTTTTCAATACCGAATGCCTAAGACTGCAGTGAAACCTCTCGCCAGGCTCATAGTGCAGTACTCGCGGATTTGGTGCAAAGAGCATGGGAAGATGGAGGTATCTAAGAACCAAAAACCCGAATCTTCATAATAGAATCATAGACTAGGCCACGATCTAGTTTGTAGTGAGTTGTCTGGATTGGTCGGATAGGAGGACAATAGGCAACTACTATCGGCAAAGAGTTGCCTCCCCGCTAGAAGATCATGCAACTTGCTTTCGTCCCAAGAGTTTTTCGTCGCTCGCAAGTCGACTGATTTACGAGTGCATATGCAACGATCAAACGATTGGCGAGTTAAGGTTATGTTGTAAGATCAAGGAACGTCCTTTCAAGTCGGCTATCAGGTTCTCAGTTTGGACTTTTGGTATTCACCACCTAGGCCCTGAATTGTCAAATGGGAAAGTCCATATAGTTCGGTGCCTTATTATCGAGCCAATACGGAGATGTTGTAAGCTCTGCCCCCTTTCTTCCTTATTCAATGTTCTTCCACTAACTCTGAGTCTCTAACAACATCGTTGGTTGTTAGTTCTCCTCGTGGTCTCCGGGCAGGTCCGTAGGGCGCAACGTATGTTAGTTATTCTACCATTCCCGCAGACAGAAAACAACGGATTTATATACGATAGCCTGAAGGGTGCTAGCAGGCTTGAATATTAGAAAGACTAGCTTCTTGAGCAATGGTTCGACTTTGTTTCCGACAGTTTAATTTTATCATTGGAAAGACTAAAGCAAGTTGGGCCTTGGAGTGTATCATTTGACCTGGTTTTTTGCATAAAGACTCGCGTCTTGAAGAGTAGTTACACCGCCCTATGTTTCTTCCATTTACTGTTGGTTTCGCTGGGCATAGAGAATGAAGCATGCTGTTAATTATAATGTAAGTAATTAGATGTTTGTGCGAGCCTGTTTATCTCGGAGCCTATGATATTGAATTCGATAGATATACCTCGATTCAAAGGTCACCTCTTCTTACTCTTCTGGTTGCGAGTGCTTCGGTGATTAACCTTACAGTCTCTAGGGTCATCTCGATACTGAAGGCTTTTGATACAGAAACGCAATCACAATGCGGAGGTAAACGGATATCGGTGGGCCTAGGCTTTTCTGGGTCAAAGGTGTAGTTGGTCCGACGATATCGCAATGGATAGGGCTCAATGTAGGAAGGCTCATACATGAGGTTCTGTATCTACAGATGACGCTTCAGTGGTCCCTACAATCGTTAAACACACGAAGTGAGAGTTTTAGGAACGAGAATATTCACTAGAGGCACAATATATAGGAAACACAAAAGACCTCGCCCTACTATCGGTCACGATGTCGAAAACGAAAACACCAGCCTTGTATAAGACGTAGACCTTTTGTCTCCTGTCAGCTTTCGTCCGCCGCTTACACTGCCCCAACGAGACCTTACATGCACATTAAGCCAGGTCGTCCATGAGCATCACATTTACGAAATAGTGTAAGCTCGTATACAAGCCTCCCTAGGGCATGCTCTCGGTAGCGAGACTCGGATGTGCTACAGGTTTCACATCCACCAGTTGGTGTTGCACAGTGACTGGAGCGTTCGATACGATCATCCCCTCGAGCGAGTGCGTGTTTTTGCAATATCTGCTTCCTGCTAAAACTCTGTATCTTGCACCGTTTCCAATGTAAACTTTAGTACACGCGAAAAGTCTTTAATTGTCCTCAAAATTTTGGACTGCCTTGGAGAAATTTGTCGGAGTTCAAGGGGAATTTGAACCTATGACGGGAGGGCTATGGTGTCAGCCACGTTGAGTTTGTTGGTTCAGAAATTGTGAAGTTTAAAGGCATTTTTAGAGCCAACTGATTGGCTTACCCTGTAGGAGACTGGCCAGCCGTACCAAGCGTATCGTTACGGCAGGTGCTTCTTTTTCATTGCAACTTCTAAGTTGGTTTACAAGCGGTCCTTATTATACTTACCATACTGACGCACGTCGACAATAGATCTGAATTTCTCCTTTCCATCTCGCACTCAGTGAACTAACTGCATTGTCGACTTGGAGACGGAGCCCAATGACTACTATCCATTTAAAGGGAAGTCAACGGATCTTGGCAACATCCGAACCACCAGACCGAAATACTCAACGTCCAGTCCGGAAGCGCGGCCGCGAGCAGTCAATTGCTCAAAAAGCAGAAGAAAATGCAGCCAAAAGCTCGAACACTGCAAGGAATGGCTCTATTCCGGCTTCCGGGTCAAAGTGTTTTCGGATATCTAGTGTCCCTCGGAGTTGGAGTAAAAACAATCTGGAGGCTATTCTTCAAATTATTGATCCGTTCCTCAAAAACCAAAATCATCGACTGTCACTCCATCCAGCGTGCTGTGGCGGCTGGTACGAATGTAAAGCGGATTAAGTCTATTCTACTATCTAAGGAAGAAGCTCGGTCTTTATATATACGAAGGCCTGGAACTCTATGGAAGTCTATGGATGCTCACGATTGCAAATGCCAGTGGCGGTGGCGAGTGAAAACTCGTGGATGAGTCTACGACTATGAGTCCGTAGCCTGTGAGTCAATTCGGCGATCTCAGTATCGGCGACTTCCCTTTAGATCATATAGTAACAGCGGCACCCAAACAGCACTACTTAACTTAGATGGCTATACCGAATACTTTCAGCGACCGAGACCGGATGTCCTCAATTATGTGAAGATTCCCAGCGAGACAAGTCAGCTTGTAATCGACAGCCATTTTTACGACTTAACCCCGTTAAACACTCCTGGTGGCAATATAGTTGCAGAGTTAGTTGCTCCTTACATTGTCGAACCCATACTGACTTCGTTCTGGCTATAGTGTAGTTGCGGTGACCGGCCTTGCGGGCCATGCATATAGATCCTGGAGGGACCGTGAAACTGGCCAAATGTGGTTGAAGGATTTCCTTCCGTATGACATCCAAAACCTCCGTATTATGTCTTACGGCTACAATAGCAATCTCGTCAAGGAAGCCGTGGACGATAGATTTTTGGACTATAGAATACATTTGATACAGATGTTGATGAACGCAAGGCGTTCAATTGAAGTACGTCCTAAGAAATTCTCTTGCGGATGTTTACGTGACTTATATTCAAAGGAGGAACTCCGACCTATCATCTTTGTTGGACACAGCATCTTGATACTTCAGGCGAGTCTTTCCACCGTGTGAAAAATTGTCCAATAGTACACGAATTAATCCACGCGCAATAGTCACTATTGAAATCCAAAAATGGAGGTCAATATAAGCACCTGTTTGATTCAACACGTGCGATATTCTTTTTCGGGACTCCGCATCAAGGGCTTGAGGTAAATGAGCTCCTATCAATGGTTGAAGATGTATTGCCGGGGGAAACATCGAGATTCGAACTTTTCAAGCAGCTGAGAGAAGGATCAAACTTTCTTGATACACAAAGAGACGATATTGTAAATCTTTGGGGACCTACATCCAATATCCAAATTTTTAGCTTCTATGAAACAAGACGTACTCAAACTGTTACAAAGGTAAGCATTTAAGGAATGTCGACTTACCTTGTGCTGATCCTGTTTAGTCTAAATCGGGAAGCTGGACGAGAAGTGGCGACGAGGTTCAGATGGTTAAAAGGAATTCCGCTCAGTTGTTCTGGCAATTCGAGCATCGCATTCCTGTTGGAAAAAATCACACAAATATCGTAAAATTCGCCGCTTCGGTGGATAATACCTATCAAACGGTAGTTACACACATGACTAAATGTGTGAATGATATTGTTACAGCTGCTGGTGTGTGATGGTCCCTAAAGAGTAAGTGGAATGAGAGCGCTTTATATTGCACTTCTGTATAGGAAATAAAAGGGAAGATATTCAAGCTATTCGTATGTCACATCGCACTAGCAGATACCCTCATAGGGCTTTGCGGAGTAATGGTGGCTAATGAATGGCTAATCAATCTATGTACTTGGCCGTAGGCGAGCGTATCAAGATACTCAACTGGCATTACGCAGGAAGCACAAACAATATGCATAACAGCATCCGTAAACAAAGGAAGGAAGGTATTGGCGATTAGTTTTTAAAGACGAAAAGATTCCAACAGTGGATGCAAGGAGAGACTCACTCCCCTCTGCTTTAGGCTTACGGTATTGGTTCGTTCATCAAACTCCCACTTATATATAAGCTTAAGGTCCACACTAACTAATGAAATATCAATAGCGGGGGCTGGAAAAACGTTTTCAAGGTATACTGCATCCGGTTACACAATCCACACAACTGAAAGACCTCCAATGTGATTGATTACCTTCGAGGCCGTGCATCATCCGCAAGATATGGAGTTGCCTACATTTATTTCAACTACAAGGAGGAACCAATAAAAGCCTTATGACGTTCTTGCCAGTCTAGTCAAACAACTTGCTAGTCAGTCCTTACAACTCCCTGCCTATCTCAAAGAGTTGTACGACAGATTAAAGCAAGGAGAAGAGGAAGAAGAAAGAAGACCGACCTATGAAGATATATATACTGTTCTTGTTGAAACATCGAAGTCGTTTGCTCAGACATTCGTAATTTGCGATGCATTGGACGAATGGGATCGGCACGAACTAAGGGAAATACTGCTTCCTCTTTTCCACCACATGGGGAAAAGTGGCCTCCGGTTGTTTCTGACGAGCCGGCGATACGCAGATGATATCGAGGACTTCTACCGTCAAGTACCCTGGATTGAAATCTCTGCGCATAAAGAAGATGTTCGGAGCTACATCTCCCAGCGAATTAATGCAAGCTTACGAGCAAAGCGTATGATCCGAGGTAGTGCTAGTAGGCTGCAGCTGGAAGAAGATATTATTTCCGCACTAGTGGATGCTGCGAATGGAATGTAAGTAACTAACTTGAACAATGAATGATTACATGTACAATGCTAAGTGCTAAGCTCGTGCAGGTTCGTGTACATTAGCCTTAATATTGACTACCTTTGTCAACAGCCCACTATAGGGCACATCCGGACGGAACTTGAAAAACTCAAGAAAGCCCAAACCAAAGACAAGCCACTGGATCCTACGTATGATAGAATCATCGAAACCCTCCGGAAACATGAGACTTGCGCAACATTAGCGTTCGCTGTTCTTACTTGGATAGTCAGGGCCCATCGCCCACTGACCATCCACGAATTCCAAATTGCGGTTTCTCTGAAACCCAACAAATACAAACTCGAAAAAGAAGACATACCCGACCCAGCGACTCTGATTGATATCTGCGCCTGTTTAGTCGTCATTGATGAAAATAGCAATGCTGTTCGGGTAGCTCACTTCATGGTTCATGAATACATTCTTCGGAAGAAAATAGTTGCTAAAGAGGTGCACCCTTACATTGCAATCGCTTGTACTACATACCTCTCATTCGATGTCTTCAAAGAAGGTGCCTCTGGGTCTAAAAAGGCATTCAAGATCCGACTTGCGTCCCACCATTTCCTAAGTTATGCCGCTCACAGTCTGTCATTTCATCTGAAGTCTTGCGACAAGTACTTGACGACAAAGTTTATTTGGAAGTTTCTTAGATGTGCCAGCAGCATTGCTACTTACAGCGAAGTGGTATGGTCAGGTTTTGGTGCCCACCGAGGGGGAGACCAGCCACTACATATAGCATCCCATCTCGGACATGAAGCGGTGGTCCGGCTGCTCATCGAGAAGGGTGCCAACGTCTCCGCCACTGGCGAGAAGGGGTAGACACCGCTGCATGTGGCCGCGTGGAAAGGGCACATGCGGGTGGCCCAGCTGCTCATCAAAAATGGCGCCAGCGTCTCCGCCATTGACAAGTATGAGTGGACACCGCTGCACGTGGTCGCGAAGCATGGGTATGAGCCGGTGGCTCGGCTGCTCATTGAGAAGGGCGCCAATGTCTCTGCCACGACCACCGACTGTAATAAGTGGACACCACTACACATGGCCACGAGGTATGGGCAAGAGGCAGTAGCCCTGCTACTTATACAGAAGGGCACCGACGTCTCTGCCATACCGCCGACTGCGACAAGTGGATACCACTGCATATGGCCACGAAGTATGGGCAAGTGGCAGCGGCCCTGCGGCTCATTGAGAAGGGCGCCGACGTTTCTGCCACCACTGACTGCGACAAGTGGACACCCCTACATGTGGCCGCGAGATATGGGCAAAAGACAGTAGCCCTGCGGCTCATAGAGGAGGGCGCCGACATCTCTGCTACCACCGACTACGACAAGTGGACACCACTACACGTAGCCGCGAGGTATAGGCAAGAGGAAGTGGCCCTGCGGCTCATAGAGGAGGCGCCGACGTCTCTACCGCCACCACCAACTGCAACAAGTGGACACCGCTGCACGTGGCCGCGAGGTATGGGCAAGAGGCAGTGGCCCGGCTGCTCATCAAAAAGGGCACGGACGTCTCTTCTGCCGGCCTAGTACCAGGACACCGCTACACTTGGCTGCGTGGAAAGGACAAGAAGTGGTGGTCTGGCTGCTTATCGAGAAGGGCGCGGACGTCTCCGTCACCGACCATAACAAGTCAACACCGCTATACTTTGCCACACAGGGAGGACATATGCTGGTGACCCAACTACTCATCGAGAAGGGTGCCGGTGGTTCAACTGCTCATCGAGAACGAACGGAAACCATCTATCGGGTGTCAAGGCTCGCAGAAGATTTCGAGTGTGGGTTAAAACTAGTCTCGATTAGCCGCTCACCCAACAAGTTGCTGTGAAGCTTCTGCGCAGCGGGAAAAAGCGTCTAACTGAGACTAGGTTAAACCACAATAAAATCCCTCCAGAAAGGACCTCTGTGATATGCGATGTCTGAACCTTGACGCTCCGTACGCTAGTTGAAGATAAGGCTGTTTCAATGATACTACCATCAAAATACTTATCACCTGTAGTGTTTACATACGTTGAGCAGAGTACTCGATGCTCCTAATCGATGACCCGCTGCCTAGTTGTTGAACTAGACCGGTTGAATTTCGGTATTTTCCTAATAGCTTCTCAAACGTTTTATGATACTTATATGCGATCTGGCGGTTTTTTTGTACTAGCTGCTTCCTTTATGGCTTGGGTGCGAATTATTGTCCTATGTATACTTAAGTAACTGTAATCTATAGCTAATCGGATTTTGGACCTCGCCAGACTGATCAACCTGTATTTCGGAATCACTTGTTTCACTTTGATATGAGGTCTCTTTCTTATGCTCTTTTGTGAGTACCGTAGTCGTTCTCATTATGTATGTCTGAAGGATGTTCTCTAGCTGGATGAGTTAAGGAATCAGATGATGAAGCTGGGGGCTCGGGACGGGATGTTGATTCCTTGGTGTTCGATTACTCTTTGTGAGAGGGTGGAGTCGGGGTAGAGGTTGTTGGTTGCCAGCAGGACTGAAACTTTGGGCGTACGCGTGGATAGGCTGGTGGGAAAGTGGTCGATTGCAATTTACGAAGGAAAGAGAGGGGGATATGTTGGGTGTGAAACGAGGGCAAAAAATGTAAACATTAGAAGTTTAGATTTGCGAATGAGATCGATCTTATAGCCTTCGGTTAGAACATCAATATCTCAGGCTCACATATATGAAAGGAAAGAGCAAGGAACAGCAGCAACACCTCGCAGGTTCCAGGTCCATGATATTGCAATCCGGTGGTCTTAACACACAAAACCTAACTTTTGGCAACACGACGCTTTGGCAAACAATTTTAGAAGTCGGGATCTGTGTGTTTCGATGCCAGGTTTGGTGGGGGATTGCATGATTAGTGTCCGCTATGGTATGTACCTCATACTTAAGCACTTAGTCGTACCTACCATATTTCTCCATCTAGATTCACCACTAGGCATTACTCACACAACCAGGTCGGAACATTCTTTACAGCACCTATCAAAGGTCAACTACAGTTCACCAGGACCACCACATCTTACAACAATGAACAACAAATATCGGACCCAGAGCGTGTACAGAAAGATATTTCAGAGCTTAAAGCCCGATCAAGCAACACCACTCCCCTTCGTGTCCGGGTAGTAACTAAACTACTCACTTCAACGCAATGCTCAGCCCCAGCCAATAATACTCGAGCTCGTTGCAGACAATAAGTTGCACCTTTCCAAACTACGGCCAGTCTCAAAGTACAGGCACAGGATAAGACCCCGAGTCGACTCGAGATATCTCGCTAATACGGATGTTCGTCTCTAGGACCCTAGGACGTTCAAAAATTGCTCCCAGAAGTCTCAAGATTAATGCCAAACCCCCCGCCACCCCAGTTTCAACCATCGCTCGGCGTACCATATTTGTTCCCATAGTACCTTAGCTCAGTAGTAGTAGTAGACCAAGTAGGCGATGGAACGAGCCAAAACAAGGCTCAGCTCACAGATTATCACCTGTAGTACGAGTCCCGAGGCTTTGGATTTCATAATATGGACTGGAGACATTTTGTCCTGTTGGTACTGAGTTATGAGTTCTAGCTACGTCTAGTCTATGACTGTCAATCGGTCTGTTAGCTACGCTTTATGCAAAGTAGTGTTCATACTAATCTTCGTACAGAGACCTGATTTTGTGGACTACTAGCAATATCTCCTACTCGCCAATGGCTATAGTTCCGGTCTTCTGTTAGGCGTTTCCAGGAATGGAACCTTCTTGATGGCATTTTGATCCGGCATAAACAGACTACTTATATGACTCATTATGATATTCATCAAAATATTCGAGACATTTCTAAGGGAATTTGGAAATCAACTTGGGTGATTGTCATCACCGTATCAGGCGCAGTGATTAAGTCTGCGGGCATGATTCTTCTATGATACATGGCCCAACATCCAACAATCTACTATCAGTGGGCCTCTACAATTTTCCTGGTACTCGAGATTTCCGCAGCTGTACTGTGCTGGGTCTCATTGCAGTTCTAGTACCAAAGCCGGCCATTATTTCCAGACAGGATCATGGGCCTGTGTTCGTCGAAGTCACCACGGTTATATCGATGGGCCTAGGACGCCAGCGTCTTTCAGCTATATTATTAGGGGGCAAAGAGAAATATTTGAAGAGTTCCATGCTAGAGGCTTCGCTACCTTAGTTACTGATCACGACGGCTACAGCTACAAACGCAACGATGATCCGCTCATAGAACACTCTGAAGAAAGCTTACCAACATGCTGGAGTGAAAACCCAGCAACACATCAAGATCCATGAGATATTTGCTACTGAAGTTCGTCGCGGCAATTTTGCTTTTGGGCAATGTAAAGGCGATATGAGCCCACAGACCGATAAGATGAGGCTGAAAAGTCAATCTTGCTAAAGACTTTGCACTTTTGTTGGTGGAGTACCATTGTCGTTTGCTACTCTCGAGATAACTAATACCAAAGGTAGATTTTACCAAGAAGGCGGTTGACATTGACCGGTGGGCCGAGATGGATAATGTAGGAACGATGGATAGGTTGGTGCAGCTGCTTGTGATGATTGATAAATACAGAATTAATCCGAGGAATAGGATTAATGTTGGCTAACTGGGCGTGCGAGAATAGGGAGCGTGTGAATCTAGCAATAACTCAACATTCGAAAGTGTTAGGAATAAAAGCATGTTTTAGGTCTATCAATACTCCAATACCTACAGGCTCTGGATATGCCAGTCCTTCCCACCCTCACGCCTTCTATACCCCCGCAAGTATTGAGTATTTGAATTTGATTTAGGTTTTAGATCTAGCTCAACACTTTGCTTTCATGCACTTCATAGGCACCGCCGCACCCTGAGCCTCCTATACTGTAAGGGCTAAGGCTTGCAGAAATCTAGCGGTTGTGCGATAACAGCTGTGTGAATTGATGATTTGGTTGTGCATGCGCTAATTCAGACTCGAGTGATTCACAATGCGACACCGCTTGGATCACTAATGGACAAGAGGTTCTATTATATATGCTAATGGTACTCTAGATAGCACCGGAGATTCTTTGTAATTCTAGAATGCGAGGCATGGGGGAGGAACCCCCGAAAACAAAGTGGAGGGCCCCTGCCATGTCAATGATATACCACCGAACCCTGGGGGTTACATTCATGATCACCGACACCATCCTAAACTGCTCTCATGCTCCCTCCATTCAGCAGCAAATCTTTCAGCTACCCCAGTTGGAATTTCGGGGAGGACGGGAGGACTGGTACTAGACACTATTTGGGATTGGCGCTGTACAGTTCTGCTCCGAGGATCAGTGAATAGGCGGAAAAACGATGGGGGCGAGGGCGGTGGTAACGGGGGAAGCGGCTTTTCTGTTTCTCGGTGGAACATTTAGTGGAAGAAAGGGAACTGGGGATTGCGGGAATGGGCGATGACTGGCATGATATGTATCAGATGGAACAGAGCTGAAATAGGCAAATATTTCGTCAGGCCTCATCTTGAACTCACAGCCTGCTTTCAACTCGACTGATCCTCGTCGGCTTTGTAGCTTATATCGACCTGGGGCTGTGTTCACTCCCTCAAACCACATACAATCTACACAATCATGCCCGGAACCCGTGAGTCCATCCGCAAAGCTGCCAAAATCACGGTCAGCAAAGTTCTCAACGGCTGCCAATCACGCGAAAAAGAATACAAGGACCCTGTACCGATTGCCCGCGTAGTATCCGCACCAGAGCCACCCTTTCAAGAGGTAAAGAAGGAACCAGTGATGCTGGATGCGGATTTGGACCCAAAGTATTGGAAGCTTGATCAGGAAGGAAACATGGTGTATATTCCCGATATCGAGGAGAAAGGAGGAAGTGTCGTTAGATTGTAGTTGATATCTATCATTACGATCCACTCACATATTTAGTTTCCGAGTATCGGACATCGCGGTACGGAGAGTTGAGCAGTTACCAACACTGAAGGTGTCAGCTAGAAAAAGAACCGTTGCTTCAAAGCCGAATTCGGGGGGCACGGTCTTGGAATTCACTATGGTTTGTCTGTAGTGATTTACGTTATGTACTATGAATTCAGTTGGATATTGTTGAGGTTGCTAAATGCTGGAATAAAGAGTGGTCATGACTGTCGTCCGCGACAATTCAAAATAACCTTGCTGGGCCAAGAGCGAGGTGGCTGTGTATGAAAGTATGGTTGGCGGCCCTCAAATCTAGTGTTGAAGCACACTGAATTCTAGCATCCACTATCCCTAACAGTGATGGTAAAATGGCTCCATAAACCAATACAACTCACGATCCTATAGAGAGTGCCTCTCATAACTGGGCGTGGAAAATTCCCTGCTATAAATGGAATTCACGATCCGACATCGGAGGTTAGGTTTTCTTGAGTCCAGATCCAGACCCACATTGTAGCACCTCTGTATCACTTGCCGGCCCGGGTTTTGCAGGAGTTGTTTGCCGACATCCAGGTTTAAAAAGCCGTGCGTCTGCACCATAGCCGACAGCTTCCGGCCGTGCAACCATCGGTGATGTGTTCGAGCATATATGCAGGGACACATAATACCGTACACTGTGAGTGGACTGTTTGCAAAAGAAGGTTGCAGAAAAAAATTAATTTGTTTCAGCCCTAACTCGCTTGAGCAGCTTCAGGGAAGAGCGCTCATGCGGGGAATCCGGATGTGTTTTAGCCGTCGGCTCGTATTGTGGACTTGTAGTGTACATGTAGGTTTTCATACCGTAGCTGCCAAGTGCAGAATTACAGGTTTCCCGGTACACAGAGCGCGCGGGTTCGGGTTTGACTGGACGGAATCAAGCGTGTAGTATTTTTAGGTAGCAGTAGGCCTGATTCTATTCTTAAACGTCAAAATGGTACCTGAACTATCCGGTACGTGACGACGAGCAAGAACTTAACAACCACATGTCTTCCGTCTGACAATCAGAAGTATCAAGAGTGCATCTTCTGTGCACAGCCTCTGAATCACCTCGTTCCCTTACTAGTTGTCTCTCGCCCCCATTTCTGTCGTCCAAAATTTAGCATCGGCGGTGGAAGCACAAACTCATCGCCATAAATTGGTAGCAATAACGCTTCCTGCTCTTTCCACTCCTGTGTCGGCTTCCCAGTTACGCTCCGGATCTGGTTATGAAGGGGTATCTGTGATGCTGGTGGGGTGGGAGTTGTAAACTTTTTCTCCGGTATTAATGGTGAAGCAGACGACGATTGTGTGTGGATAGGGGGTGACGGATCTTGAGGGTCGTTAGCAGTCATGACGTCAGGATCAGGAGTTCGTTAGTAGATTATGAGACTCCTTGGTTGAGCTATTGGCTAGCGATGGGAACCTAAAGGTAGAAGGGAAAGTGTCCATTGCTTAAGTGCTATCATACGGTTTCTTGATGTTCAGTGAACAGCTGTCGTATGTACTCATCTTGAATCCTACAGACCACACTTGAGGAGCTCCTAGCTCTCCCAAATACTGCAGGACTTGAGAAGCTTCTGCAACAGTTTGATGGAAGAATTGGGGTAGAAAGAGATATCTCCTTTTCACAATATGGAACACCAAGCAGCTTGCATTATCCCATAACACTGCATAGGATTCCACTCAATCGAGAGAACAATAGCTTCAACCTTTGTACAATCTCCAAATCCCATTATGGCTCTTCTAGCCATTCCATGCTCCCGTTGCCAGTGTTTTCTGTTGCCCAGACATCTGCGCGAGAGCAGCCACTATCTTATTAATAGACACAAATAATTGCATGTTCCTCAATGGTACCTATCGACTTCTATTTCCGACCCAAACACATCCAATACCAGCCCATCTTCCACGGCTTAAGCCGAGGGCTGAAGAATCATCATCCGTGCTACAACAAACGTGGCGGGCCAATTCAATGGTTACACACAACCTTCGACATTACCATTGGTTCTACCCACTACAGTGACACGAGTTCCATAGCCACGAAGCCCCCTCTTACCATGCCGCAGAGGCACCAAGCCTGTACTCTGTACTGGGGTTCTGAGAAGCAACAGCATGTGCATTCTCGAAGCACTATTCTATTGTCCAAATAAGAGAGAGGAGACACATGATGGTAGCTTAGTTATGTTGATACTTCTTCAAACCCCATTATCGAGTATATTTCCCCAAATGTTAATTTAAACAGAAGAGTTCTACTTGACTGAAAATGAGTCTACAGGCTGGATGTCAACGGATGAATTGAGCAGCCTGTGCACATGGAAAGAGCTCCTTCCGTCGGGCGTGTATATCTGCTAGGTTGTGTCATCCCTAGCTTCCATGCTTGAGTTCACGGCAGTGCTGGATGATCACAAGCAGGCCATTAGTTTGTTGCGTTTATTGCAGTAAACAGCCCCATCTTCCAGAGCTGGTATGACTACTGCAAACACATGGCGTAGAAATCTATCTGAGGCATTGCGCTATCGATACCAAGATTTCCACTGCACAGTTGGTGCCATTTCGAAGATATTTTTGACAATCCAACAGTGAACTCTAGCTCCATGCTCGTATCTTAGATGCCTGGTGATGGAAAACGCACCTACTGGCTCTGGTCGCGGCTCATTCAGTCCACAGACATTATATCGCCTGGATCAGTTGGATGGGGTCGATATTCAGGGTCTGGAATTTCATCACCTCTAAAACACTGATTCAGTAAACGGCTGCTGGATCTTGCCGTCGAGTGACTACACGTGCAACTACCCAGAGAACACGAGTCATGGTGGATCAAGTTGTACGGAAGGAGGAAGTACAAAGTCGATAGAAATTCCTGCGGTCAGCGGATGTGAGATCATCCAACCTGAGCTAGCTCGCAAAATACGAGCCAAGCAGAGCTCGAACTCTCTCGTATTTCTTTTCTCCCATCAAGGGAGGTGTTCATCCACCTCGTATTGCCTCTTTCCTGGGCATACTTAGTATCTCACGATCTGGAAGACTCCGGATCCATCCAACCATGCTGAAATCAAGCGATCCTAGCTCCAGGTGGAGATATTAATATACCAATAGCATCGAGTAAGGAATGGGAGTGTATAAAAACCCCATCGTCTCCCTCCTTCCAACTTTTCTCTCCAACTCACTCGAGTCATCTCCACCTACCATATCTCCAACCCACTGCACACTCATCTACCATTCCCAACCCCAACAAAATGCAGTTCCGCCTCCAGCACCTCCTTCTCCTCGTCTTCGCCCTCCTCCTGACGAGCACCCTCGCCTCCCCTAGCCCCCACGCCGAAGCCGACGCCCTAGCATTCCCAGACGCCGAGGCCGAGGCCGAACCGCAGGACCGCACTCCCCCCACCAGCGACCCCGAGCACCGTCCCGACGCTCCAACCACCCCAGCCACCTTCCGCCACGGCGCGCCTCGTAGCCGCTGCAAGATCATCCCACACAATTCCAAGGCGGCCTGTCGGTGGTGCCCATTCAACAAGTGTCCGATCCGCAAGCGTGTGAGGCGCTCGATCGCGTTCGATTGCTGGTATTATTCGGGGAGTCTTGTTAGTGGTGTTGGGTAAGTAGCTTTCAAGAATGAGGGGATGGTGGGCTAAGGGGGTTAGGTATTGGGATAAGACCTCCGATGGGTGCTGGGTTAATGAGAGTAGGATTGAGGCTGGGTGTTGGCGTATGTATTCCTGGGGTTGTTTGAGAGGATGGTGCTAATGGTGGGGGCAGATAATCTTCCGAGGTGTAAGGATAAGTTTTAAGTGGCTTTGAAGGGGTAGGAACAGGAGGAGGTTGTGGTGGAAGGGTGCTTTGTGGACGGGAGAGGATATGCGAATTGGATTCAATGGGTACCTTGTGCGAGGCCGAGTGGAAGTAATTGGAGGATTTCCTTATAAAACCCCAGAAAACCATACGCAGCTAATGAATTTATGCCCGGAAACGATGAGAGTTAATGTACTGCAGCTGATGGCGAATGGCACTGAATAACCCGACCCCATGGTACAAGATCTGTAGTACTGCAGCCTCTCACGAAACATCCATCCATGTGTTATAACTCTACATTTTATCCAGCCTATCCAGTGACGCGGTGGTTGTACAAGTGTAACTTCTGGTGTATACAGCAGAGGTATAAAGCAGCGCAAGTGTACCAAACACCGCCAGAAGTACCTCCCCTCTTTCCTGCCACTCGACGCCTCTCTGCCCCCCTCCCGCTCACATCCATGCGGCGCCGGAGCGCCGGGTCGGAACATTCGGAAGGAACCGGAGCAGGGACAACCCGGAATGGTCGGGAGTTGGCCAATATCGATTCCAGGTTTTTATCGAACCACGTGTATGCACGTCGCTGTTAATCAGACACACTTGCAGTCGTTTGCTAAATGTTTTTGCATGAGGTATCACCAGTCGCCGAATAGCGTTCCCTGTTGGATGCAGGTGCATCCTGCTCGTCATCCCGTCGTCCCTGAACAAACCCTAATCCCGCATGTCCACCACCCCCCTCATATTCTGGCGCTCCCGGGTTGCGGGGAGGCATTTTCCTACCCCTCCCGTCTTCGCAGCTATGCTCCCGACAACAGACCGTTAGCTATTGTCGTTAACTAGCAGTATCCAGTATCCCAACACCTTCACTGCTAGTTGCTTGATACAAGTCATCGTCCTGGTCTCAAATCGCCGGGCACGCATCCCCAAGAACCCCGAAGAACCCCAATAGTTCTTTCTGACTTGCTATGGCTCACCATTCCTATACCGTGTTGATGGTTCAGCCTTACCCGAGCGAAGCCGTTGGAGCACGCACCAAACCCGGGGCCTCAAGCACTAAGTACTGCTAGCGGACGCCCAAAACACCAGACCAACAGTAACCTATGTATATCCAATCCAAGCTAAATTATTCTTTGGTAATAGAGACCATACCACGTTGAGAAGCTTGACATGATAGTAGTATAGGACATATCTCGCAATGAGCTTCGTGGGAAGTTTGTATGAATATAATTGTTACAGGGAAAAAACGTCTCTGCACCCCATTGCCATTATCCGCATCACACTGCCTGCAGAAGAAGAAATCTTGTGTGTAACCCCCATGATCACAGCACAACACATGAAAAAAACCACAATACGTATGCTTGCAGCAATATATATAGCCTCGGGCCCTCATCCACCCAGCCCTCGTACCCCAGTCCCCAACCCAAACCCCCAAGGAACTGAACCTTATATCATCCATCGCAAGCATCAAGGGAGCAAAAAAGGCAAAAACATCACACCAACGCCACACAAAGTAATCAAGCAAGCAAAAAAAAGCCCCAAATCAACCTCACCCAGTCAACGCCACATCACATCACACCCACTACTTCGAAATCTTAACGTCCTTCTGCTCATCGTTCTTGAGCTGGAAATTCTCCAGATAATCGAACCATTCAGTGGCCGGATTATACTGATACGCTCTAAACTCGACGCCATATGGTTTCTAGCTTTGATATTAGCCTCTTCTTTGGTAGATAGTCATTATCACTTACCGGCTCCAGCATATACAAAGTCCCCAGCGGCACATCCAGACACGCAACGTCTTCTCTTTGCAAGCCCAAAAAGTACGCAAGGAGTACTAACCCCATTAGTTATGAAAGAATTGAAGGGGAAGAGGGGATCACCTCTTGCAACGACTCTATGTGCAACTAGCAGGACATGGTCCTGCATTCTCTCTACCTCGACGATGACGGCTCTAAGCCTGTTGATGACATCTAGATACGATTCTCCACCCGCGCCAGGGTACCGATACCGCAGCTTATCCGCCTTGCGCTGCGCATACTCCTGAGGCCATTTCGCATGGATCTCATCGTATGTCATTCCCTCGGCGATGCCCGCGTTGAGTTCGTTCAACATGCGCATTTGCTTGATATCGTATTCCTCTTCGTCGAAGGAGTCTGCGGTCTCGATGCTGCGCTTCAGCATTGACGTCCAGACGCAGAAGTTCTTTTCCAGCGGCCGACCATCTTCATCCTGCTGACAGCAGTTCGTGTACTCCGGGTTCGGCGGAGTGGTGTCGCCCGGGTGCGGTGGCATGTGGCTGGTAGAGTGTTTGTGTAGTTGGCGTTCGTGGAAGTGTTTTTTCTGGAAGGCGGTGAAGGCAGCGAGGGCCTTTGCGTACCGTTTTCCATTATCTGAGAGGGATGCATCACCACCGATCTTCCCCGCGACGTTATCAAGAGACTCGCCGTGTCTTGTGATCCAGATCTGCCGCGGGGAGAGATGGAAGTTGAGGAGAAAGTAGACTGTTTGTGCTGCGAGGAAGCCACGGATTTGGTGTGTTACTACCTTGCGGCCGACATCTATCATCTATCATACAGAGATTTTAGCAAGTGGTTATTGCAGAACACATGCAAATAGGCATATCCGGGTGAGCGGATATGCTACCCGCGTGAAGCCTCGGCGGAAGCGCCAGTCAACTCACCTTAATGTACTGCATCCCAAGCTTCTCCTCATAATCTCCGAGCGAAACATAGCTCTTCTCGTACATTTTCACTAGTCTCGCGTGTCAGTCCAACCCTTATCTCGTTTAAAGCCCCTTTCGATGATCTCCCTGGCACGACAATATATCTAACATACCTCGCTTTTTAAAATCCTCCAGCGCCTGCAGAGGATCGCAGTCCTTATAGTCGGGTCCCTGAAGCTTCAACTTCATGTTTGCTTCCAGCAGCTTCTCATCGGTGCACTCGCTCTCCAGGAATACAACACCAATCTGCTTCCCGGCCACCTGTCGAATCCGATCAAGCACTGCCTTTCTCCGCCGCAGAGTCGAGTTGGTTGCGTCCAGGATACCAACGGAACCACCTTCGTATAGCACGTAGTCCAGCAACTCATCCAGTGTCTCGAGAGCAACCTTTTCTCGGAGCTCAGCAGCAGCTTCATTATTCGGGTCAAAAAACGCCGCAGACTGGTCAACGCCGCCTTCTATATCAGTACTCGACGACATTGTGCGTTTGTGCGTACTACGGGGATGAGTAAGGCCGCTGTCGCCATTGGCACCTGCGGTCAATGAGGAAAATGAATTCGACGACAGCAGGTGTTTGATAGGAGCGGATTGGGGGACGTGAACGCCGTTCTGGTTTTTGGATTCGATGGGGAGACTATCCAGGGCGCCTGCTGCAACTCTTCGCCGGTTTCCAACGTTGAATATTTTGGTGTCGTGTTGCAACCTATCAAGCCAATCAGCAAACACGGGGTGCAGATGTGTGGAAGGAACGCTATACCAATTCATGTATCGTGCCAACTTCTTTGTAACATAGGATTTACCTGCAATACACGCTTCAGAATCCACACACTACCGCAACAGCGACAGAAATAGTACCTCTTGCTGGCAAGCCTACCATCACAATAACCTACCAGCAACCAATTATCAGCAAACTTCCGCAAACAGCAGGGGAGAAGTGAGCATACCAACTTCGATCCCAGATCTCTACTCGCAATACTCCCATCGGGCGAAACCTTACTCTTAGTCAAGCCAGGCACGTCAATAGTGGTAGCGCGACTATACTTGCACATCAGCCCTGTCACCACCCACCCCCTCTCTCTCTCTTTCTCTCTCTCTCTCTCTCTCTCTCGAGAAAACTCACATTCTAGGAGAATTTGGCGCGGTAGGCACGGGCGTATCCGTCAGAGCATGTCCTCCCGGGATCGTCGGCTCCGGAGGTGCCACGAGCTGTGTTTCTACCCTTTCTCGCCCGTAAGATCTTGTACGCGCCATGCTCGGTGCCATCACGGATTTTGCGATCGAACTGTGCTGCGCCTGCTTTCTGCCGATAGGAGTCGGTGGCGACTCCATGATCGCGGGCTCTGGGACCATGGCGAGGTGCTGGGGGAGAGTGAGAGTTCGGCATTCTTGTTTTGAGACTGGAGAGCTAGTAAAGTTTCTTCGCAGCGCAGTCGTGGGTAATATCGCTGGAGTGGCGGACGGGGCCATTCAGGGAGGTTGGTGATAACCTGTAGTTGTGTACTGGGTAGTAGATGTTGAGGGTGAGTGAGGTTGCGAAGCGAGAAAGTGGGTCGAAGGTGAGATGCTGTCAAGCAGCGCCGGTTGAAGTTATTCCTGTAAGATTGGTTGCTGGTGATATTCAGCCGCGTGCACTCTGTTCTTTCTAGATATAAATTTTTGTTGGGAGGTGTGTTCGCGTAGCGTATGACGGGAGTTGACTGTCGTTGTTGGTTGATGTGGGTGACTTTGCTGCTTGCTTTTGTTCGTCTGGATTCGCTTGACTTGGATGTCTCAGAGGCGGTATTGGGGGTCTTTGACCCCGTGCAATGCAGTACCAAGAACTTGCGTTACATATGTGCGGCGCGCTACGTATTGCAACTTGGCAGGGGGCGGATGCAGAGGTATCAGGGTAGCGGAGATCATGATTATTCAATGAATCATTTACTAACCCAGCACCAAAAACCAAAGAGAAAACGCCACAGCAAACGCAATTACAAATCGAATCGAATCCCAATTATCCCCTCTTCAGCGCAATAGAGTATCCCATCCATCTCGTCGTCCCATCTCAGCCTCAAGTGCAGCCAATCACTGCCAGCAAGCGCTGAGCGTGGGTGACAGCGCCTATGCATCATAGGCCGTATTTGTATCGTCTTATCTGCCACTTGTCTGTCACTCATCAGTGCCACTCACCCAATTGTATTTCGTTTGCGTTCTTTTATCCGGGTAGAATCGATCGTCGATCGAAATCTGACATCTTTCCATACATGACTCGTGCATATACATATCCAATTGTATTGCGGCTCAAATTGAACCCCACGGAAACATCAATCAACTGCGGGGAAGCTTTGAAGACAGCGTATAAAATGCGAAGTGCGCAAAGAAGAAAAAAGGGCCCTCAATATCTAGAGCAGACATATGACTGTTGCAAACGGACCGGCGAATGAATCATCCCAATCTTTGCATGTGACCAGCAGTATAATGTCCAGCGTAGCTAGCTAATGGATCTTGAGGTAATCGACGGCAGTTCTTCCAGAATCCATTCTTCATTTATATCATCTAGCTTCTTCAAATGATACCCCCGCTGTCCTCTTCTGCCCAAGCACCGCGCCGGCTTGGCCGATCGAGATTTGGTCTTTTTGCGACTCACGACCCGATCCAGACGTACGATGGAATTCTCCTCCCGTAACCTTGAAAGTGAACGATCAATAGGTATATGGTTTTGGTTTACGAAAGTACAGCAATTGGCATGAAACCAGTGTAAAGGATCCATAGACGGGAAGAGCGTCTGGGCCCGTGGCAATCTTATGCCGTGACTGCTATGCTAAAGTACTTATACTTTGCACATGAGTTAGCACCCAGCCGAATAGATCCGCCCTTGTCGGAAAGGAAATATTTGATTTCTTCTGCAGATCATTATTGACGGGGCGAGCAATATCGTTTACCATGAATAACGGCTTAATCTCGTAAGCAATAGGTTTCTTTTTTCTCAAGGTCGCGGTAATGAGGCCGGCGAAAGCCTGTGGGTGGGATGCTGATAAGATGCAGGTGCCACAGTGCAAAGTATGTCCTCGACGAAGTTTCATTTCCGACACAATTCCAACCAAGATGAAATTGCTACATACAACGGGACGCTGCGAATATGGTCATATCAACGTTCTGTATACGGCCTACAATGCGCGGACGGCAGTCAATGTGGTGGATAATGGAGCTGCTGATTGTCCAGTTGCGACTAGACCGGCTGTGGGTCGCAGTATCGTTGCATAGCCACAGCAGCTGTAATGCAGTATGCCGGTTTCCAGGTTCCTCCGCCCCAATATGTGTAGCCAATGTGGTTGCATAGAGATGTGCTCATTCACGACGGAAATTCGGGAGGTGATGCTCGATATTTTTCTCTACAGAGTAGAAAGACAATGCCCCGGAAGAGAGTAGGCACGCACGAAAGAGACCTACCTGAAGATATAATAGATCTAAAATATTGTGTAGTCCTAGTGGAAAATGCGAGAGCTGCATTCGCGACTGGGGATTAAGGCAGGCAGCGTATGTGCTTTTCTGGGTTCAACATTTCAGACTCAGCGGTTCAAAACCGTTTGCTAATCAGACCGCAGAATATACCTTTGTACACCAGCAAAATGGATCCTACCGCCAGTTAGATAACCACAAGGCGCCAGCGTTTCGAAAGTTGCGCTTCGGGTAGCGTGCTCTGGGTCTCAAGAAACATCGTTCTAATAACCGCGTCGGCAATGCCAATCCGTTCCTAGGAAGCGCGCGGATCTATGAAACAACTCCGGAACCGATATCTCGAGCGGCCATGCGGATCCGTCATCCAAAGCGTAACTCAAACACGCAGTTTGCAGGGCAACAGACCCAGATGTCAGCAAGAAATAACAGGAATGAATTGCGAAGGAAACCGATTCCGAAACCATGATAGGAAAAATCTTGCAAATATAAACTCGGATCGCCCGGTGTGTTTTGTGATGGGTGTCGCAAATACAGGCGGCAAGCGGTCAGAAAGAGAAAAGAGAAAAGGAAGTTTGACATGCAGATACTAACCCTCAACCCTAAGCGCGATTGCTCATGATCACGCGACCCGTTCGTATCTACGTCTTCTCAACTTTCCCCGCCGTCCTTATCACTATCTACACTGCCGTTCTATCGTACTATCTACCGCCTCTCGGCACATTTTATTTACACGATACACCCACATCTCTCGCTCATCCAACCCTCAAGCGGAGTGACAGCGCTTGTGTATCTTATAGGCCGCCGCAGAGTGTTTGCATTTTCTTTTATCCGGGTTGAAACAAATCGTCGATCTGTCCTGTCCCTACATTCCTCGTACATATATTGCGGCTCAAGCTGAAACTGCATCTCTGGAATCACACATATTATCAATCACGGCGGCGGATGCGGGATTGATTCCCTTACGGCCGTGTGTGAGATTATGATTCAAACCACGCTCCACTGAATTTAGGTGGTTCTGTAAGTGAGATAGAGAAACCGTCAGGTAGTCGAATGTGTTGGTAACTCGAATCTTCCAATCGGATCTTGCCGTATACTAGGTAATCTGATGACCGGGTTCGACCTTGTCACTGAGGTTCGACTAACCAACACATTCGAGAACCCGAGGCTTTCTCTATCTAATTCCTATTTCTCAAATATATGCACCTCACGCTACCGAGGTATGAGGAGCAGAAACCCTCCCATTCGCGAGCTCGAGATAGTCACTAAAGCTCAGGTCTGGAGTTACACATCAAGTTGCGGGTTGGAAACTATCGACCGAAACGGCAAAACATGACGTACAACGCTCATCAATCCGAGTCACCGCCACCACCGACAGTCTTGGAGAAACAGATGCACATAAGCATATGTCACTTATTGGTCAGTGGGTAGATACTCTAGTTAGTTAGCGGCGGCGTCTGATGCGGCCAAGCAGCTCTCTGTTTTTGTGGATGTGTCGCAGGAACCTTCCGCTCACGCCGCCTTTTCCCTGGAACCCGCAGGATAAATTATCTGCCCCAATCCCTGCGTACTCTATAGGATTTCCGAGATGTTCTAGAAGTTGTCAGCACAACGGTCATCGTCCCGAGGCCAAGTTTTATAGCTGTATGTCCAAGACCGCAGCAGCTCGGCGACCTCTCTACATATACCTAATATTCCCCCGCCAGCTCCTGTTTTTAATATGGAGATACCCTATCGACACACTTTCAGCGATATTTTTGGCAAACCAGGTCCAGTCTAAGATTAGTGGTGGTTGCCACTCAATACATACGCATTGTTGATGTCATCAACAAGCGCACTCTATTGCCACACTGCCCGGGTCTCAGTCAGCTCATGTGATGTCAAGCCGTGCTGGAAATACTGCTCGCGGTCTTGCCATCCTCTGGTCATGAGCTCACTCCAGAAAACGAATGGCTTTTGGATCAATGCTAGACCAAATTCTGCATTCTGCAAAATCCATGCAAGGGACTTCCTCTTTGGCTGGTACTCAGAGTGGCCGGCGGAAAACGTCTTCTTACGACCAGGCCACTAAACGCAGTGGTACTCGTGAGCCACATGTATGCTGGCCGATGCCGGTTGGGGACGAGGGTCAGTGCCCATTTATACATGCGGGAAAAGGCTGTGGGTTCTCTTGTTCCCGCGGTGGTGACTCGTACAAAGCCTTCAATACGATCAAGGAGTATCTTATACTGCAAACAAAGGTCTCCATGGACTAATAGGCAAAGACGGATGGAATTGTTACGGTGGAAGCATTATTACGACCTAGGGAGACACAGGACCGATGGCGAATTGCAGAATCTCAACCCAACTGATGACCATGGCAAGATCTCTGGCATCAGATCTCACCATCACCATTGACTCGGATCGCCATCACTGAGTCACCAAGACAGATACCATGAGAATGCATTACAGAAGCAAAAATACCTCTCTTTCATCAGCAATGTCTATAAAGTTTTGAGGACTACGAAATATGAGAATTCGCCACAGGGCTCTAATACGGTCTTTGTACAGGCTTGCAAGGATAGCCTTCTCAACAACTTCAACTTACGGCAATGAACAATATGTAGATGTTCGCCTACTTATGTGTAGATCAAGACACTAAGGCGTATGCACTAAAGTAGTGAGGCAGCATTTCTAGCGGGGCCACGGGAGCCTACAATGGACAATAGAAACGGGTCGGTGTAATGTATACCTCTATACCGTGGAATCGCTCGGGTTACACCGCTACAAGCCCTACCTGTACTACATCGAGCAGTGAGCAACGAACCGACGTCTGAAAATGGCGGATTTCGTTTGCGAACGGGGGCTAAATGACGAATTTGGATCGAACCAACACAGGCTGCGAACGACTTGTGGAATGTCACAGCATCCCTTGAGGAACTATATGAACGAGACTTTGATATACCGCTAAGCCAACACATGTAAACAGACTTTAGAGGAGGGTAAGGTGCCAGACTGAAAATCGGAGAATACAAGTTATCAGTGCCTTATTCCATCGCTACGCCAATCTATGATAAATGACCGAACCCCGTGGCTAAACAAACTAACCTCAAATGACACATTTGTGATGCGTACCAGAAAAGCCGATGGCCGGTGACGTTCGCTGCTCATTGATCGGTTTGTTTGTTTTAACTATACTGTATTCACTCTATCTAGAGTATGACTGTTGACTGTGCCCGCTTCCCCTTCCTCTCCGGGGTGGCCGGCCAGGCGTGGAAGATCCCCTCCATCTACCCTTCGTCCTTATTTCAAATAGTGTTCACTGCTCGGTACGGTATACCGCACTCACCCACGATCACCAGCCACCCCGTGTAACACGTCCCAGCCATATCTATGCAGGCCAAGAGATACCTCAGAAATGGCAGGAAAATTATGTATGCTAACAAACGAATGAATCCAATCTTCATTAAATTACGTTTCCAACCCCAGTCCATCACTCGCATGGGTTAGGGTTAGTCCCCTTCCCAGAAATCATTAGTTCATAACGCATTTCTTCCATTGCTATCTCTCATATCCGCAGAAGAAGCATAACCCGTCCGTCCGTCCGTTCCGAGTGCTATATCGCTATATACATCCCCACCCCCCCCAATCCTTCCATCACATCTA
>Ga0307512_10002146_pt1 | contig 25829 bp, 24 predicted proteins | sample 14_EM_MG_FD_200267 | JGI IMG/M metagenome (GOLD analysis project Ga0307512, IMG submission 200267) | Populus trichocarpa ectomycorrhiza microbial communities from riparian zone in the Pacific Northwest, United States - 14_EM | ecosystem: Host-associated > Plants > Roots > Unclassified | place... | reverse complement strand
ATTCTAGCATTGCCATCTTTTCGAAGTCTTTGACTCTTCCCACCGTCTATGCTTTCATTCTCTCCAAATTGCTGATCGCGCTCATGGGCTTCCCAAGACTTGGTGCGGCCTTTCACACCGAGACTGCTCATAAATGCACCTAAAGCAAGCTGTGTGACGTGTACCATGCACGGTATGTGGTTCCTCAATGCCGGCCATTCGATTCCAGAGGCCTCAAGTGTTGATTGCAGCTCGCATGTCATCGAGTAATTTGAGGAAGCATTATCAGTTGTAATACCAAGCAAACGGCCGTCGGGAAGCTCAAAACGCTCAAGCACATCCTTTAATTGTACGGCTAGTCTTGCTCCAGCATGTTGGCCCTTGACCAATCATCCTTAATTAGCTTTCGAAACGGGAATAGAACAGGCGATCAACCTCATTGAGAGCGAGTTGAACTTCACGCAATGCCCTGTTTCGATCCATATAGTAAGCAATGGCCGATGGTATGGCCAATTTGGTTGTTGATGTCGATCTGTCCAAAGCTAAACTCACTTTATTTCGTACCGGCAACTGCTTCTGAATTGCATCCAGTGTCACTGCATATTCACTCCGGCAAATGTTACTAAGAGTCGTAGCAGATGGCAGCACTAGGTTGTCGTGTAATGCCTTATATGACCACTGTAGCTCAAGATTTGATATAGCGTTCCATGGATTATGTGCCGAAACAAATCCTAACATGAGGTAGCGATTCCATGTGTCTTGGTGAAATTCGGAAGTTTCAAAGTCCTTAGCTGCCAGTTTGGAACGTTTTGTCTGTCATTTCGGTCAATATGGATTAAACTGGATATCAAATATGATTTTCCTCTGCAAACTTACTATTGTGATTCCTCGACTTCCTTGCCTGTTCAAAATGGCCAAAGCTGTTTCATCGACCGTCAAACTAGTCAATTCAGTGACCTCTGACTATGTTAATTCGTTTAACTTTGCGATGTGAGCTTCTGCCAGCAAGTGTTTCCCCATTGAGCTTGTCCCATGTTCTGCTGGATGGCGAAGAACTTGATGACAAACGATACATATGATGCCAGGGCTGCCGGTCTCCTCAATTCCACAGTGGGAATAGAATCGCCATGAAGGTGCATGTCTAGAAGCATTCCAAGCAATAGGCCGCTTCGAGCCTACATTCATTGAAGCCCACCATGCGTCGAAGATGATTTGCAAAGTAAGGTCGCTCAAATTGCGAATAATGACACGTTCATCTTTGGAAGAGATCATAACCTCGAGCAATGAGGTGTTCAAAGATTTTGTATCCGACATGGCGGTAGAAATTAGAAAGCTGGGTAATACGACTCGAAAGACTGCCGAAAATAACGATACAGTATAGCAGACTATGGGTTCTTAAATATTGACTCTACAGCTACAAGGAAAATAATCAGATCAGTAAGACATTGCATGCATATTTGTGAAGTTGAATACAAGAACGAATTACAACGACTGACCGCGTAAAACACCATTTAGGAACAGCGTAATGCAGTTTATTGCTGTGTACCATTCAGAGCCATGACGCACCGTGGGCGCTCAATTGTAGGAGGCGGACGCGATATTGTCACTTGCATTTTTGCTAATAAAGGCTGCTGATAGGTTCACTGTGGTTTATCTGTGTTCCATTCCGGTAAGATTATCAAAGATGCCATCGCAAAAATCGTTGACGCTCCATTGACACTCATTTTGGGACATGGTTACGATCTTGTCCTAAGTATATTTGCCTAGAAAGGCGGCCAATAGTGCAATTATGGATCATTATAGTCGCACAGCCCCTTGATGTTGCAAGATAGAAGGCCTCAAATCGTTGACGCTCCGTTGACGCTCATTTTTAGGGCATAATGACGATGTCGTCAAAAGCATTGTTCCATAGAAAGATGGCCGATAGTCCAATTATGTGTTAATGTCGCCGCACTGCCCTCGGATTGTCCAAGATGCATGGCCAAAAGTTGTTGACGCTCCGTTGACACTCATTTTTAGGACATAGTAGCACTGTCTTCGCAAACGTTTTCGCCTAGAAAGGCAGCCGATAATCTGATTATGACACAATGTCGCCGGAAAGTCCTAGAATTCTCCATGATAGAAGGCTAAAAGTCGTTGACGCTCCGTTGACACTCATTATTAGGATATAGTAGCGATGTTGTTGCAAGAGTTTTTGCCTAGAAAGGCGGCCGATAGCGCAATTATGGAATAACGTTGCCGCACAGCCCATGCATATCCCAAGATGCAAGGCCAGCAGTCCTTGACGCTCTGTTGACGCTCATTTTTAGGACATAGTAGCGGTTTCGTTGCAACCGTTTTCGCCCAGAGAGGCAGCCAATAATCTGATTATGGCACAATGTCGCCGGATAGCCCTAGGATTCTCCATGACACAAGGCTAAAAGTCATTGACGCTCCGTTGACACTCATTTTTAGGACATAGTAGCGATGTTGTTGCCAGAGTTTTTGCCTAGAAAGGCGGCCGATAGCGCGATTATGGAGTAACGTCGCCGCACAGCCCATGCATATTCCAAGATGCAAGGCCAAAAGTCGTTGACGCTCTGTTGACACTCATTTTTAGGACATAGTAGAAATGTTGCTACCACCATTGTTGTATTGAAAGGCAGCCGATAGTTCGATTATGACTTACTGTACACGCACAGCCTACTGGATGTTTCATGATGCAATGCCAAACATCGTTGACGCTCCGTTGACGCTCATTTTTAGGATGTGGCAACGAGCAAGTCATTTGCTTTTTTCGCAATAACGCAGACTTATACATTCACTTTGAACCGATATGACAATGCAGCCCATTGATTGCCGAATGTGTATGACTTAAAATCGTTGACACTCTGTTGACTCTCACATTAATCACATCGAAACAGCCTTTGTACACTCAAGAATCGTATGCAACGAATTATATACGCATTGTTGACATCCGGTATTATGTTTGTATGTATTATGATATCCATCCAGGTGTTTTGTTACGTCTCAATTTCTGATCAACTGCTATCTACGCTATCTGAGTGAGAAATGACTTGGCCTATTACATTCTTGCGCTTTCGGCCGGCAATTGACGGCATGTAGATCATTTCACTAGTTTTTAGTAAATATAGCTCGACTTCCTCACCATTCCTTATCCAGCTCCTTCTCCTCAATTTCCATGACGTACCACAAGCAATTTCAAATATTTCAACCATGTGCACCAGGTCTGTGCGGCAAGTTATGCAGTTGGATACATGGATGAATTCAACATGACGGTTGTCATTCAGATCGATTCGTCGTGCTCACTGACCGCTCTGTCTATGACACGTATGACATCACTCACATACATTTTGTTAGCATATTTCGTCACTAATATTGCTTTTGCTTTGTCGCTTAACAGTCACATGCAAATGGAAACTGAACGTTTGGGCCGTCTTACAGTGCGATTTGGATTTTAGAACATTCACATGGTGCGTTCGACCCTTGCACATTCACAGACGAATTATCATGTCTCACAATTTGGTCACTGAAATCAAGAAATTGCTGACACATAGCAAAATTGGTAAACACCATGCTTTTCACCGCGATCAGACGTCAAGAATTGCACTTTGCATATCAATTCTTCCGCAGTCGCAGGAGCCATCACCATCTCTTTGTCGGAATCTGATACCTATATGGTAATTAGCAGGAGGCTATATGGAGGGGTGAAAGCTTACTGGTTCAACTGGCTTCGCATTCAGTAACGTGGACGAATCAGGCTCCGCAGCTGGCTCACCACTTGGTATGCTTGATTTTGACTGCGGCTTCACCGAACCTAGCCTGATATGACTACTTCCTGGTCGAGAAGTCCCTTGCGGCCTTTGCGATATTCCGGGGACAATGTCAAGACTCTCCATAAGCTCTCCAAATGTTGTCAGCGGAGGTGCCGGAGCGTCAGCATTCGTTTGCTGCTGAACGACTGCCGAAATCTTCAATTCGGATGTGCCGTACTTCTTATCTGGTTCACTGAAGTAGTCAGCTGCATCCTCCCATCTAGGTTGAGTTAGTTCGTCGAGCTTCATCTGCTTCTGCCGAAAGCTCTCCATGTGCTGCTGGACCGTTTTCATGATTGTGCCCATCACCCAGCCGGGTTCGTCATCATCGCTCAGCTTGCCCTGCTCAGTCTCTTCATCATCCTCGTCTTCCCCATTCTCCCCATCGTCGGAACTTGCAAGGTCACTCAGAATGTCTCTGATAGCAACCAGCATCTCCTCAAACGTCATTTCGGGCTCTCTGGACGTCAATCGCGCGATTTCAGCCTGCGTCCTATCGTCCTGCTCTTGTTGAACCGCTGCCTCTGCGTCTTCAACTCGCTTTCTTGCTCCAGCGGTTTCTCTCTCAACATAATCCTCAATGCATTTCTCTTTCTCTTCATTGCTTAAGAAGTGCGTTTCTCGTCGCTTTTCCGCCGCAAGCTTCTTTTTGGATCTCAAGCTGCGCAATGCCCCAAGGGCTCGGACTCTCTCTGCCTCCAACCCGCTCTTACCTTCATTCGCATGATGATGTCGTTGGGTTGACCGCTTTGTCGATTTACCATATCTGCCTGCCGGGAGTGGCAAAAAGGTCTTTTTTGGAGCATTGACCATTGTAGTTTGCGTGGACTTCGTTGTTGGGCGAGATGTTGGATGTTGCAAGGTATGGACAATATGAAGGCAAGCTGCGTCTTTTATGTCAAGGTTGGTACGTTTACCCATCTTGAACAAAGCAAAATCTCCCTCTTGACAGTCAAGAAATCTGGAATAGAGACGCTAACCGTACGATATGACATGATTGTTAGTGCCATTTTCTTTTAATATCCCAGGGATTATTTGAGACAAAGATCAGCAGACGTCCTTTCCCTCGAACTGCATCCTATTTATATCTAGCAATTGAGCGATTCTGGGGGTCTTACACAGTAATTTATCCCCGTTAACAAACAAACAACATCAGACCGACTCTTTGCAAATTGCGGGGCGGTGGGAAACCCCTGCAACTTGCAGCCATACTCAGTACGATTCATCTTGAGCATAACGATCATGTTGGCTGCTACTTGTTCCATTCTGACATGAAGCTGACTATATAGTCCTCAGGGCTTCCCACTTCCTCTCGTTATCATCTTCCTCGCCTATTCCACACCAGCACATCATGGATACACAACTACCTCTGCCAGGTGAGAGTGGATCGAATACCGGCAGATTGGCGGGCGCTACATCAAATTCGGATATTCTTGGCACACAATAAGAGCGCAGACACAAGTTAGTTCACCGCGACGCTGCCAATGCAGCCACCAAACATATGACCCAGGATGCACATTTAAAAATCGTCCGCATGACTGGAAGCAGGAAAAATAAGAAGCAGCATGCGGTGGGATGTGAGTGTATCCATATCGAGGCAATCGGCTGTCAATTAACTGTGTAACGTACAGCGGGTGTCCATAGAGAGCTACGTAACGAATTTATTGCTGCCCGTAACGGGAAACCTCCATGGTCGACAAAGGCATTTGTCCGCACATTCCGTGAAATCGAACATCATGATGTTGTCAGCTCTGGGATTTTCGCAGATGAATTTCCTGATTAGCATCCCCGGGAGTGGACGAAACAGGCGTTAATCACCTTAGAGGAGGCTACGGAAGCGTATATGGTAGAGGTAACACCTGAATTTCTTGTTAGAAGCAGCAACTAATGACTTGTAGGTTTTCAACATGTCTGCAACTATGGCAAGGCAAGGAGGTCGGGTACAGCTGGAACAGTCTGACATGTGCCTGGCGTTGAATATGGCCAAAATGGCCAAAGAAGGCTTTTCGCACACCGCAATAGAGGAAATGAAATATCGTATTAAGAAACCATGCACCGAGGTCCGAGAAGAGAAGAAGTGGGGTGTTGAGTTTCCTGGGCATAACAAGGTGAAGGCTGCGATACAAAGACACCCAGCAATGCTTCGTCAAAACCAAACGTCCGGCTGCCTTCCATGCCAAATGGCACCGCAAAGAATCTGCAGACACGCTGGGGACGCACAGGAACAGGTGCACCTCCACCCGCCCGACGCAGAGTGCGGACTCCAGAGCTGAGTCCACATCCCCCTGCCACGCCACCCGCCCCACCCGCCCCAACCGGTAACACTTCCGGAGCTCAACCTTCTGAAATTGTCAATTTGCCGGCCGGATATATGTATTCGCATACAGCTCCGCCCTGTGCAGAATTTTCCGAAGATGATGAGGATACCGAGCACGATACCAATTTTGATCCAGATATGCTGACTGATGAAGGTTAGTACACTATCTGTTGCGGGGTAATGCGGCTAACATTCATTTTGAAGACAAAAGCAGCGAATTGAGCGATCCTGCAACTGATGACAAGCAGTGACTGAAAGACACGGGATTTTGGAGATTATTATTATATATATCTATGTATCATTAAAGCACAACGTAGTGATCAAGAAGAAAGCAAATGAAAACACCAGAAAGGCAGCCAAAACAATGTGAATGATGGACTGTGCCAAATTAGTTGATTGCATATTGTGGATACAGCCATGGCAAAATGAGCGTCAACGGAGCATCAACAATTTTTGGTCATGCGTCCTGGGAAATGACACCTCTGATAGGTCGTACTCAGTCATAAAGGTATTTTAGCCGGCCTTTATAGGCAAAACAGATTGCAATACCCTCCCTGCCCCATCATGAAAATGAGCGTCAACGAAGCGTCAACGATTTTTCGTCATGCATCTTGGGAAATCACACCTCCCGTAGGTTGTACTAAGTCATAAACTAATTTTTGGCTGCCTTGATAGGCAAAACAGAGTGCAATACCCTCCCTGCCCAATCATGAAAATGAGCGTCAACGGAGTGTCAACGATTGTTGGTCAGGTATGATGGGTAATCTGTGGGGCAACAGGTTGCACATTGTCATAAACTGATTATTGGCTGCCTTTATAGGCAAAAATGGAAGTGAAACGCTTCCTGCCCCATCTTCAAAATGCGCGTCAACAGTTTGTCAACGATTGTTGGCCTTCCATCATGGTTAATCACAGCGCAATGTGGCGGTTAGTATCTATATACATCGTTTTGACTGTTACTGTACGCCAAAAGGCTCAAGAATACTTAGCGGTAGCTCTGTAAATGAAATAAGTTGTTACTGTCCCGGAGGATGTGGCTAGAATATACTGTACATATCTGCCTACAAAGGCTGCCATATCCTTCTTTATGGATGCTAGTGATCAAGCTCCACTCATATTACCGAAGATGCAAGACTAAATATCGTTGACGCTCTGTTGACGCTCATTTTCAGGATGTGGTTGGGCGCGTGAGTATGCTTCTTTTCCACATCAAGGCGGCTAATACGTTGAAAATGAAGCGTGCAGTACCAATGTCAATATTTTACGATTCACAGTAGCATATCTGAATGCGACCATAAATGTGAAACCCGAAACGCAGAACCGGAGATTGGAACCGATGGGTCTAGCCAAACACGGCGAAACCTGCAGGTTGACGGGTACGGGTCCAGGTTTGGCCCGCCAAGAGTCAGCGGGGCGGGTTTTTGGCCAGCTCTGGAACCGAACCGACCCGTTTTTGCGGTCCAAACCGGGACCGCTGGCAGGTTACCCGGACCCGTTGCTAACCCCAAGTACAATGCAATCAGGTTTTCCGTGCCTGCTTACCACGACCTCACACCAAAAAAAAATCATATGAGGAAGTTTCTCAATGGAATGGGAAGGAGGTGAAGGAAATGAGCCAGTACCTGCTTGGAGTTGTAACCCAGTCTCTACAAGGTGGAAGCCCAGCTCAGAGTCCCATATTCCATTGTGCAATTGAGTGCAGATGGGCATTGTTAGAATTCTATATGTATGCTCAATATAAATCTCACGATGATGCAACATTGAGCTAGATGGAGGAAGCCTTGCATCGTTTTCACACCTTCAAAGTGGTTTTCTTACTTGGCCAAGCAGCCAATAAGGCGAAGGCCAAAGCCAATGCCCTGAAGACAGAACTCGTGAAGAACCGAAAGGTAGACGAGGAAACAAATGCTGAAACTTGGACACCGTCCAAGAAGCAGCGCACAATGAACGCCGCCTGGCAGGATTATATCAGCCACAAGATAGATGTTTCCAAGGAGTTAGATGCTGACTTCAACTTTCCGAAAATCCACTTGATGTCTCATTGGGTCAAACAGATTCGTCGATACAGAGCCTTGCAACAGTATTCTGCCGAGAGACATGAACAAGCGCATAGAACGAACCTCAAGGACAGTTGGAATGCCTCCAATCACAATCTCAACTCCCTGCCGCAAGTAATCACCTTTCAGCGTCGCATTCTCTGCTTGGAAATCACAGAGCTCAATCTCCAAGCCCTCACTCAGCGTCGGGTGAACAGTGCTGCCGCCTGCAAAGTTCTCTCTTCCGGTGCTGATCCGGCTGCCCCCCTGAGCTCCCAGTCATATGCGAAGCCCAAATTCATGGGACCCCAAAACTGCCGTGATGGAAAGCATCCTGACGCAATGATCAAAGACTCCAGAGCATTACTCGACAATACACAAGATTCAATGCAGCGCGTGGCAATATACAGCCGCACCCGGGAGTTTATCAAGCATCAGAGTTGTAACAAGACCTATATGTCGGATGAACAAATGCATGCAATGGACCTCTGTATTTGCCATTGTATCAAGGTTCAAGTTGAGGGTTTAGAAGGTGAATGCATATCTCAGATGTGTCGGTGCACAGGAAGCCAGAGCGGACAGGGAGGTGACTGACAGAATGACTGGGTGTGGGTGAAGTAACGCTCGGGGAGGTGTTATGGCGCGCTGAATCGGCATCTCCTTTGGCAACTGCAAGGACTATTCACAATCAAGCTCCTAAACGAGGATGGAGCAGTCGTTGTATACTGGTTAGCCCTGATGCTCACCACAATACCTGAAAACTCAGGTAACTTGGATCCCATCTCGCATTTTAGAGAAGTGCGAAAAGCACTGGCGGCCGTTTCTTCGAAAGTTTTTAGCGTGGGAAACATTGTCGGCTGCGTGCATGTAATTCCAAAGATAGCTGCTAGTAGTAAGACAGGAGATGGAATGAACGAGCAATGTATTGTCAATAGCCACATAGATCTGGCGACATGGAATGATTTGTATAATTAGTAAAGGGAGAATTGCGTGTTGCGCGCAGGTAGAAGGAACACGAGGAGAGATTTTTGCAGCATCACCCATTGCATTGCAATCCCGATGCAAGCGCGTACCCAATGAACCGATTCCAACATATGCTCACAGTTGGCCACAACACCAGAGTGTTTGTTTAAAATAGGAGACCGACAGAGCGAGGAGGAACGGTGAAACCGCGATCGCTGGGTGATCTGCAACACGACGCATGGTATTGATGCCGGGCATGGAGTAATCCGCCACTGGAGTGTCTCTGACGGTTCTGACGGAGCGCGTCCACTCTGACGCTGCCATTCCGCCCGGGCGGAAATCATTTTTGCTGATGACGTATGGTATTCATATGATACAGTTGCAAATGTGGATGCGAGTGATAGTAGATGCAGTTGTATAAGTATGATTATCGCCAGAGATCTAAGCTTTGTGACAAGCCAATGTTATAGAAGGCCTATACCCAGCCCCGGGTCATGCACTGCCATTTTATATTCCTCTTCTTCAGGTGCAGATATCCTGGGCTGCATAAACCTTACAAGAAAAGAGGAAAGAAAAGCAAAGGAAGAATTATTCATCCCTGCCAAATGTGTACTTGTATGAAATTATCAGTCCCACTATCGATATATACATCAGCAAAAACTAAATCTCTTTCATTAAATTTATTTAGTTTATTTTACCCACAAACTCAAAAAAAATGAAATCGAGGTTTCCCCTAAATATGGCATTGCATTACTGTACCCGAGTGTTCTTTGAGTTGTCGCGATGCTGTTTTCAAGTGTCACCACCAGTGTACCCACACTTGCGAATGTGACAACGAGCACTTCACAAATGGTTCACACTTCCTTTATTCACATCACAAATCATCTCTCAGCATACTCCGACATCGCCCATTTCAATTAGTCCTCGCGATAATGATAGTACTCGCACCATACGTTCAATTAAGCCTGTAGTTCTTGTTTTTATAGACCCTCACGGCTTAATTTGACCAATGATAGTTACCATGCAGAAGTGGTTCACGATAATTAATTTGTTGATACAAGATCGTCAGTAGCTTGCAGTGTGTCACAGGAGGGTTATACATCATCACGATTATGATGACACGCGTTTGAGATCAGACTTCAGTAAACCATCGGTTCTATTACATTTACTATTATTATGATATATCGATGAAACCTAGAATGAAATAGCACACAATGGAAATCCTAAATCCGATCACTGACACCATTCCTAACCTCCAAGTGACATCGCACCCTCTACAATTGTACCTCCCTCAATTAATCCCGTATTCTCAACACTGGTCATGTTGGTGATGTCGTCGCTGTTGCTGTTGCTGTTGCTGCAGGGGATGGGCTGGCTGCTGCTGGTAATGGCAGACCCACCCATAGGCAGAACAGCTGAGAATTGCATACTAGCTTCAGTAGCAGCAACAAAGCTGCTGAGACAATGAAACAAATTGTCGGGCTGCTCTATCAGCTCTTCCGGCATGTTAAGAAGGAAGTCCTCATCAACACTGCCCCGATCGTTGTGAGGTTGTGCCATCGCTCGGTCTGTGCCAGTTGAGTGGATCCTTCGGCGGATCATGCTGCAGATATTGTCTACCTTTGTGGCTTGTACCTCTGGCGAGGAAAAATGAAAATCCGTGTCGGGCCAACGAAATGCATCTGTGCATGCATTATAAACGGCGTGATGAATATTTCTTGTATCACACTTACGTTGTGCTCCACCTCCTGGACCAAACTCTGGCGGGACCCTAAACTCACCTGCTTGCCAGACCAACAGACAATGGTGGATAGCCGTTACAGTGAGGGCAATGAATGTTGGGCTGATTTTATCAATCAATGATCTATCTTTCATTCCCATTTGTCATATGCCATAGAAGTATGTCCAGTGAATAAGATCCACAATTTCAGTCGCTGCAAATCGAGACTTGCACTCCTACATTGATCGTCAAGACAGCGATTAAACAAGAAGGGAACTTTGAACTTACCCCACGAATGTTTGTGGGGCATGTAAACCTGTCGTTGGCCAATAGCCAGGCTCCGATTTTCCGGATCTCTGTAGGCGACTGTGTTCGAAATCCGTAAATAGAGTCGATTGAGGTCTTGCAGCGGTATACGATTGCTGCATGGGAGCAAGTAATCTTTGCGAGAGCCTGATGCATAGTGTTAGCAACGGTTCCGTTTTCGGACCGTTTCTATTATAGCGGTTCCATGAAAACCCGCACCTGGCCGGTTCGGTCCGGGTTTGTGGCAAACGGTTCCCTTAATTAAGTCCACGAATATTCATCTGATAATTTTGCGTTTGGTACAAGAAATATGCAGCTGCAGACGGCGCATCTTTTGGCGGTCTCCGATTTTCGATATCTTTAAAACTCAGCAAGCTGCTTTGACATTATTGTCATTTTTGGCGTAGAAACGAGGTTTTTGGGCTGCCGCTTGCTGAGAATTAAAGATATCGAAAATCGGAGACGGCCAAAAGATGCGCCGTGCAAAGCTGCATATTTCACATAGCAAACACTAAACTCTCTAATCAATATTTGTGGCCATAAAGTGATGGTTCGCTTAAAAAATCGTCGATTTTTGATGGGGTAAGGCCGTTGCCACGCAGACCTATAATACCCACCGGGTCCAAAACTGGAACCGTTGCTAACACTACTGATGCACGATGTCAGCGATGAAAACAATCTTGAAGATAATTCATCTACCACTGAAATGTAGGCATCTGGAGGGTCTGAATTTCTCTGGGCTGGATCAATCCAGGCGATTTCCTCATACCACCAACTATGAATCTGGGCGGTCTTCACCGCATTCGTGGCTAAGGGATTCACAAACATCGCATAATTGTTAGCTATAGGCTTCACATGTGCCATGACCATCACCAGAACACCTGAAAGGGTTGTCTGGGTGTTGTATTCTGCGCCGACGATGAGGCTTGTCACATCGTCAACAAAGAGCTCATATCGCCACAGATTTCCAGCTTTCCATGCAACGAATTGCTCACCAGCTTCGTTTGAATCCTTCCTCTAGTAAATATATACATTAGCAGGCGGATTCAATCATTCAAATACTTGATTGGTTACCTTCTTGGATGCCAGCAGAGCAGGCACCCATTCATCCTCCTCCTCCAGGACAATATAGACCTCCCGACGCTCAGGATGTAGGGGTTGCGCCAACATAGGAGTTGATTGAGTTGCCGCGACTCATTTTCCAAGTGTTGACGTGAAGGAGTTTCTTCATGGCAGCTTGCCTATTGCATTTCTGGATGGTCGCCGAAGAGGCTCGTCATCGGATTCTGAATTGTGATCTCGACGATCATTGTAATTGTCGGGTATCAGGTTGAGATTGTCATCGAGATCCTCATCGTGGATAGATTGTCTGCTCCTGCTGGTGCTGGAAGGAAGAGAAGAAGGAGAAGTGCGGCGCCTTCTTGTCATGATGTAGAAAGGTGGCGAGTGATGAGTACAAAAAATTCGAGGAGTGACCAAAGGAACTGTGAATGAATGTAGAGTAAATGAATTAAAGCATTGTGTGAAGGAAAGAAAGCGTTGATATGATTAAAAGCATCGTCGTGATGCGTCTTTTTATGCTGTCGACGATTCAAGGATCTTACCTTTTCAAGCCACCCACAATTCCAACTCCTTGAATGGACGGGAACTCGGAACTAAGAATGGCAGGTGACAAGCATGCCGCAGGGTTGTTGATTGGCTTCCTTTGACAAACATCGTTATCGCAACGAGCTAAAAAGCATTTCCGTTTGACTAATCATTGGGGCAATCTTCTGCTGGGCAGAGATCCCGAACTACAACTTACATGATAGCCATACACGGAATCCTATCGCTGCCACTATCCGATGCCCAAAATCAAACGTCTCAACCATCAATCCCAACATCGTGAACTCTCAACACAGCCCTTCATGCATGAATATGAATGATGTAATAATAAAATAAACAAAACACCAAAAAGAGACCCAAAATCTCACCAAAAAACTCCAAATTGTCACCCATCCGTCCACCCTCCAAAGAGCCAGAAAATCACCCACCGACAACGCAAATCCTTGAACAACCATCCAGCCAGTGCATTCCATCCTCACAACGACTAATTTGCAGCTGGGCAGCTGCTTGTACGCTTCCTATTGGCCAAAGAGCCTGCAGTGGGAGGATTCACAATGTGATTGTGCTCGTGTAGCCAAGCCACATCCTCATCAGCAACAACGGTTTGCTCATGATCGGCAAAGAGACCAAGAGCACCATTCCGGATGACTTCAAGGTATTGCTGCTGTCTGATAATCCTCGTTTGAAGCTTCCGTTGAAACTTTTGGAATCCTGTTTTCATCATCGGGAAGCTTCTTGGATTTGGGCACCGCGTCACACCATCATCATCTGATTCCTCCCCAATATCGTCGATCATATCCTCTGCTGGAGGTGGGAAGATTTCATCCAGAGGAAGGTAGCTGTGGCCACCACGCATAGGTGTCTGGGCACCATCTGTGCCGTTGGCTCGTTGGCCACAATAAATGACGCAAAAACGCGTTGGGTTGCTTAGTTCCAGCGCCGCCTGTACCCATCCAGCAGCAGTATTGTTATCAAGGATTGGGGTAACATTACTGGCGTACGGACCACCATTGCCATTACCCTCCTCCAGACAGCCCCAAGGCTCTCGGATTATCCAGCTGGGGTCTGGCAGACCGGCGATTGCAGCATTCACGATTGGCAGAGTGGTTGTATCGACGATGGATGTAACTATTGGAAGTATCGATTCATCATCCCCAGGCCAGTGCCATGAGAATAGCTGAGTATTGTTTTCACCCACCCTCTTCCCAGCAATGTCGGGATCCACATAGGCAATGGTAAAGCTAAATGGCTTGACAAGGAAATCATCCTAGGCATCGCAACGCACCTTTATTGGTGAAGATTTGTGGCCCGAGGTTTCTTCCTCGTCGTTCTTCTGGATCTACACATCATCTGGAAGAGCAAAAGAAGCACCAGGGCGATGAAATACATACCAACGTGCACGAGTTTCCTCATCTCAGTTGCGGTGTCTTCGAGCCTATACTTCCTTCGGGGAACGCCAACCTCCGCGAACTCATCCAGTGCTGCCTTGAGATTGTGACCATCGAGGTTAGTCTTGTCTGCCATGTACCTTTTCCAAAGTGGCCTTTTAGACTCCAGATCACTGATTCAAGTAACCCAACGATCGATTAGGAGATCCCATTGCTCAGGGCCGGCGCCTTGCTTGTTGATGATGCTCATGGACTGGACACTCTCCCAGACGCGCTGCCTCACTTTATTATCTATCCGTTGTGTTGTCAAGCCACCCTTATCCTGCCAAATTCCCATGGTTTCAGCTGCCAATTGGCTGACTCCAACACCAGCATTCTCGGCGCAGACGCGAACTTGTCGAGTCGGCATCTGGATTGTATTGGCATCTGCGACGACTGATTTCGGCAACCAGAAGGCATCACATTCCATTTTGGGTTCTCAATGGAGGTCAATGATTGAGTGGTGGATATCGAATGCTTGTTACTCGAAACAAGTGTCAGGAGTGTTGAATATATCATCAAGGGTGATACGATGCGGTAGCCGAGGTGAGGAGGGTGTGTCAAACGTTCTGGAGATTGTAAGTAAGGTGGGCAGGCAAGGCGAATATATATATGGGCTTGGAGGGTTTTCTTGATCCGGCGACATCATCTTGGCTGCAATTCAGCTAGGAGGCAATTTGCTTAACATCATCTAACCACCCTGATTCGTCGACTGAACACTTAAGTTCATCACAAAGACAACTAAAAGCATGCTCTGCATTCATATCTCGCTCGTTGGTCCTTGCTCTAGTTCTTGTACCGCACGATGACGTCACTGGGTCGGTACCTACGGAGAATGCACGGTTCATGTAAGGTACAAACTTAACATAAAGTGACAACTATAAATCAGGCACTCGGCGTAGGAGGGTCTTGTGAGGGTGCAAATCAATCGCCATGACGAGCTGAATGCCGAATCGGTATGCTTTTCGAGATCCAAGGGATGTTGAAATTGAGATAGTGAGTAAATACTTTGCAAACATGTGAAGGAGGACGAGAGAAATCTTATGAGCCTGGTAGGACCCCTTTTTGGACAAAGTGAATCACAGTGCAGCTTTTTCCGAGCACAGCCGGCATGAAATGCTGCGAGTAGCTAAAAGACCGTCGAGATGATTCTTAACGTTGTTGCGACATTTCATTTTGCATACGAAACATGGATCTTTGTCAACAGTGTCTTTACTGCTTGAAGACATACTCCTACATCGGCGCTTACATCACTCACCTCTGTCGCAACCACAAAGAAAGGATAGTATACGTATCAGCCAAACAACTGCCCGATGATGGTTTCGCGATCGAGATCCATAGTATTCTACTTCCATTTGTTCATGAAGTGCATCGCGACCCATTTCTCCACGCTTCGAACCATAATTCCAGCAATGCAGAAGCCAACAGCGAGAAAGCGTGTATCGATCCAGAGCAACCTCCAGTTCGGACACATCTTTGTGGTACTCCACAGTTGGGCAACTGTCTAGCCTGAGAGCCTATTAGTAACAAGTATTTCGATATCTTCAACAATGAAATTGATCCATGGTCACCATTTTCTTGCGAGGAGGAGTATCGATTAGCGCACTGGTGCGTCAAGCACAACTTGAGCAGAGCTGCTATGAACGAGCTTTTCAGGAACCCTACAATGGCAACAGTCAGCAACTTCACTTCGTCCCACACTGTATTCAAAAGGTTGTACGAAATGTTCTACGCAATGGGCATCGACTCTTGCAAATCAGGCACGGTGTGTTACTTTTGTTTGGCCGATCCAAACAACCTTCGCGTCGATGATTACACACTTTTCTCTTACCGCAATCCTGTTGAATGGATTGAGTTCCTCATGCAACAGCCTGCATTCAGGGAACATAAGTCGTATGCTCCAGCAAAGGAATTCAATGATGCTGAGGAACGTATCTACTCAGAGATGAAATCAAGCGACTGGTGGTGGAATGAACAGGTACGTTAGTTGAATTGCATCATAGCTATGATGATTTTAACTGCTTCATTAGCTAGGGCGGCCGCTTGGAGCTACAATTGTCCCTGTTCTTGGCAGTTCAGACCAGACATATCTTACAAACTATTCGGGCGGCAAGAAGGAGTGGCCAGTATATTTGAGTCTCGGAAACATCGACTTGACGATTAGATCAAACCCTTCAAATCTTGCAACCATCCTTGTTGCCCTTCTTCCCATTCCTCCGAAATATCACTTTCAAGGACATGGAAAAACAACTGCCGTGAAGGAACAACAAATCCACGATTGAGAGGGTTTAAGAATGGTATTCAAGCTTATTTTTCGTCCTCTCGACGTGCTTTTCAACACTGGAAAGCTTATGCTTTGTGCAGATGGTCAGATGCGGCAATGTTATCCTGTCATTTGTGCATGGACGGCTGACTACTTTGAAAACATTCACTTGCATTCAATCAAGCAGCCCCATTGCCCTGTGTGCGAAGCACCGAAATCGTCGTTTGGAGAAGGGAATTCATCGTCATGGCTATTGAGAGACTACCGGCTATACTTCCAAAGAATGATACTCGCAACTCAGGGAGATGAGATGGACATGTTACGGGGTTGCTTTACCCAAAGTAACCATACTTCCATGAAAGTATTAATACTTAATATAAGTACTATTAAATACTTCCAAGTATGTACTGGTGCAAGGCCATAGTTCTTATTCAATTGCCTTATGCGTATCACCAAACAATATGTATTGGTAACCGATAGAGATCGTATACGCACAAGGGACAATTATGTATCGTTGTATTGGAAGCCACTAAATGAATAGCAACCAAATTGTATCGTGGTGTGATACAATATTGGCAATACATATAACTCATATTATTAATCTCATTGATCAATTATTATCATAAGTATGATTGTATAATTAATCTTGGTGATTATTTAATATTGTAAAGTATATTCGTATAATTAATCTCGGTGATTGATTAATACTCGGTGGTAACTTTTACCCGTTGATAGTGTAATCTAAATTGACACGTATCTTCACAACCTTCTTGCTAACTCCTTGATAAATCTGGCGTTCAGATACTATCAGCACTATTACGTCTCAGCGTAATCTCCCTAGATCTTCTTCTTATACAGGCTCAATAGTCGATGTCAATTCTACTCAACTTGTTCTTTTTGGCTTATAATAATAGGCCGTCCTTTCATAATGAATTGCATATCAATTGCAACTGTTTATTGCTTCGTCCTGGGTATTGGCGCTTAAGCTCCTTCTGTTTGAGCTTCAGAGGTTTGAACACTCTCCTGCTTCTGGTAGTCCCTAACACAGTTTGGGTCATGTTCAAATTACCTTGTAAGTTTGGACGTTCCAATTCTTCGATAATAGCCTGTGCTAACTCTAGCCTGGGTATTTCTTGTTTGGATAGCAAATCCTTATTGATTTCAGATACTGGAGTTACTAAGCAATTCTCAATGTATTAGGATGGGAATATTTGATATCTTTGATCAAATAGTAAGATATCCGTATACTGAATTATACTTGCCAACCACCAGACACACTGTGCGGCAAATAACTGATTCTTTCTTTCAAGCTGATTGAGTATCGTAGATAAAGCGAATATTATCACGTCGTATTTGTTATCGAATTTATGCTCTGGCATGAGGCGAGCAAACCGCATACAATCCTAATAGATAATACTAATATACTTGATAATAAATATAATAGTAAAAATAGGAACTTGAAACTTAACAGTATTTCAGCTTCGTCTTTCGCTGGTAGGTATCGTTCGTAACTGTGGGGCTACCTTTCCAACAGCCAGAGCTCTTATTGTTCTTTTATAACCTTTCTTGGACTACCAAAGTTTATGTCCAAACCTTAGCTATGATCTTATCTGTGATTGCTTAGAGTAATCCTTTATTACGAACATCAGCAACAAACCTAGATTCCATCAGGAACACCCGGGTGTTTCTGACGGCCCTGACGGCTCTGACGGAACCTTGTACCCTCTGATGGAGAATCAGACGCGACTTCCCTTGTGGCGGCTAGTATACCCTGCCCCTTATTCTTACGACACATCGCGTTGAATATTACGCTCGCCGCCCCGGCATCAGGCTTCCTTTACTTTGAGTCCAGACTGTGGTGACGTATACGCACCATCAGAACAACACATGTGTTACACTCTTCGCAAGGCTCCTCTTACATTGAAGCGGTTTACCTAACGCCTAGCGCTGTTTATGCCTTTCACCGGCCAAGTGCCACATTTTACCTCTCCACTATTGCTATTTATCGGATGCCTCACTCTCTCATATATGTTCAACTTTGAGATCTTGTCACTTAATACGATACAGTCTTCGCTTCGCATACATTGCGTGCTGTTGCATTTGCTTCGCCATTATCGTATTTTAGAAGTCTGAAATATACTGTCCAATCTTCACACTCTCTAGTACTATACCCTCAGCCCTCCGAAGTCTGCATTAATCCATCATCAGCTTACGATGCTTCTTCCTCCTCATCCGCATCCGCATCGTCACCATCGTTGCCCTCATACCTGTCCACATCTCTGGTTCCCAGGTCAAACCTCTCGACATAAGTTGCGGCCCGTCATTGCCGGCTGGTGGTGGGGATGGCATCACTCTCGTCGATTTCGTCACCTTCATCGTCGTAATCCTCGCAGCCCCCTGGCATCCCAAAATGCAGTTCGTCATCCGTACAATTGGTGTCTATCGGGATGTTTGGGTCAGTGCTTCCGATCTCAGGTTCCTCAAGCGCCACCTCGGAGGTCAAATAGTCAAGAAGAATAGCATCGTCAACATGCGCTGGGTCCGTGCTGGTGACCTCAGCAGCCGTTGGGTTCTCTGCCTGTTGGATCTGACGCTTGACTGTCGCAAGAGTGTTGTTATACACCCTCTGTTGGTAGCTCTCCGGTAGTGTGTTCCAGGTATTCACCAAGGATGTGTAGGTGACTGCAACCCCAGGCAAGGTTAACAACTTACGACCGGTTGCAGCGCAGCAGGATGTGTTCTTGCCATCATCATTCATATAGTTGAAGTAGTTTGAGCGATCAGGTCTGTCCGCTTTCAGCTTTAATTTGGAAGCTTTCGGATGAACACCTTTGTTCTTCTGCCACTGCAGGAGAGCATGGCGCAATGCAGTGCAGTTAAACATGATCAGTGGCGACGGTATATAACTGTCCTTGTTGTCAATCATGGAATTATAAAATCCATCAGCATACTTACCGCAGTTATTCGCCCGATTATCAATTTTGATGTAGATGAACCCCGGGATTGCTTCCGCCAGGAAGTACAGCGGATGCTGGCCATTCGTTAGCAGCTTTCCACACTCTCTGCGTTGGATTTGGACCATGTACACCACCTTCCACACCCTCTGCCACAGGAAAAAGATACTTATTATCTGCCAGAAGGGAATCACTGAAATTCAAACGCTCTGCGTCGGATTCAAAGCGGTGGCGATCATAAAGCTCTCCTATATTGTCCCTTGCTGATTTAATAAAATGGGATTTAACTTTGTCGACTTGTGCTCAAACCTGGTACCAGATTGAGTGTGTAATATCCAATGTGGGCCATCGCTTCAGCAAACCTCTTTCAAGATCTCCTTTGTGCATGCCTCAAATGCTATGGACCAAATGTTGTTTTGCTGCATATCGGTGTTCCAGTACTTCTCTATTATCTGCCAGTGTGGGGCTTCAGCTAATGCTTTCGCAGCGTGTCGCGTTGCAGAACTTACCATCTCCAAGTCGCTTGCACTCACAAACGGCCGTGTGTTCCACATATAGAGCTCCATGAGTCTGCCCGTTGCAATTACAAGATTCATCATGTCTGAGTGACCAAATCGATGGATGCTGCGATTGCCGGAGACCACTGATTGAGGTGTAGACACCGCCTGCAGTTGCAATTGCCACTGCCTCTGTCTCTGATTCCTTTCTGTCGCTGGCGTTCTCAGTGGATTTGTAATGGTCACGCGGGCTTTTGGATTAGGGTTAGGGGTAAGCAGGTTTTCAAGACCGAGGAGAGGAGTGGGAGTGCTAGCAATGCCGGATGCGAGGCTGGATACAACGCAACACGTTGAGTCTGTCTGTGAGGTTCCTCTGGGTGCTGGTGTGCTATGACCGCTTGTACCCGGAGTGGCGGTTGGTGTAATCATTGACCGTCGCTGTGTCGCGGACAGAGTGGAAGTCCGGCGTTGAGTGATATCTGCCACGCCAGAATTGTTCAGCGAAGATGAGTGGGTGGAGTTCTGACCACGGATTGTAGAGGCTATGGAACTCCCTCTTTGAAAGGAATCCCTCTCGCCAGCCGGTGCGGAAATGCGTCTCTTAGCAGGGGGAAGCTGAGAATTCCCCAATGGCCTACGCTTTTGTTGTTTCTGAACAATTCGTACGACCGGAGTCATGCCAGGGTGAGTGCTTTGGGAAGGCATAGTCTGATATGGATGTTCAACGTTGAGAATGTAGGAACAATTTCCTCTGCATGCATAAGCAACGGCAGGCGAGGTAGACTCCCATTTGAGCGACCAGGGAGGGATTCGAAAAAATAGGGAGGCGCAGTGTATACCGCACAGGACTCTTAAGCACTATCGCCCATGACAATACTCGGGGACGAGATCCCTTGAAAAGCATTCAATAATCCTGTTAACTGCCATCAGATCAAACTCAGATTAAACTCAGCATTGATATTCACTGTTACAGCAACATCTGAAGGTCTATTTGCACCACTTGAAGGGTCTTTATGCCTTCTTGGCGCAATTCTCATAGCATTGCACTCGTTCTTGGCACAATACTTCGAACCATCGATTGTGTATATCTGTAGCTTCCTGATGGAAATCCCACTTTGGCAGAGCTAAAAGCGTCGCAAAGCGAACAATGACATATTCTCTATCCTATGACATCAGTTGCGTGTGGTTTTTCCACTGCTAGGCGTTGGTAGCCATGTTGGGTGATTGCACAGTTGGGACAACCTGGGAACTACTCAGTTTGCTCCGAGATGCACGAGGTCTGAGCCGTAAGAATGATATGTGATGCAAAAGCAACGCCCGGCATCGTAAACTGTCCTCTCCACAAGTACTAAATCTCATCTCGAGGCTTGTCGTTCATGAGGTGCCTGGGGATTGTGCAAGATGAAGGCTGGGCCGTTTTGTGTTGGTTAACCAACAAAACTCGCAAGTTGAACCAAGAAATCGCCGGAACTCCTGTATATAGATCCCTTCTTCCCGTCTACACCTCCTTTCTCTTTTCCTCCTGTATTATACACACCGACAGCATCCTGATCTCGACATCACGTGACTTGCACAAAACAATGCCTCTCATTCCAAAACACACCCGATAACCTTCACAACTTTGTACTTTCCCTCACTTCCCCTCTGGGCTTCCTTCCGCTACATGCAACTGTATCATGATGCTAACGTTTCGGATGTAGATTCATTTTCAACTCACAGCGATGGCACCAAAGGGCTGCAGCAAAGGAACGGGGAAGGCTACATCAGCAAAATGTATTTTAGTCACTGGGAGCCTCCAGGTGTGTCTGAGAGGAGGCGGAGTGTAAACTTAGAAGTGTCAATTTCAGGAGAGAACCAGACCCAAGGAGGGGATTGCGGCCAGCCATCGGAGTAACTAGGATCTCTGATGACCGGTACGGGAGCACCATGGGAGCGGTTGTGAGAAGTTTGGGAGCACCTGGGACTGTCGCCCAACCAATGCGGGAATCCCAAATTAACTCTGAGAGATGCCGGGTTCTTAGGGATATTCACTCGAAGGACTGCAGGCGATATCTGAATGTACACGAGCAATAAGAATACCCTCCACATATGATGCATAGATTATTGTTCATTATCAACTTCTAAATCATACTGTAGTACCCAGCATCTCATTCAACATTCTATTGTTTGCATCGCTACATTAAGGAGAACCAAAGAAAATGACGAGTGATTCAAAAATAAAAGTAGGTAAAACCGAAACATTAACCCGATTAAGCAATCGGAATGCAATCGAGCATAGTCTCAATGTCATCCACTCAATCTCTCATCTCATCAGGGCCGACAGACACAGGAACACACAATTCATCAACGGCGCAAAGAAGTTGGAGGCGCTCGTTGTATTTCCGAATGATTCCGGCCTGGCGAGTGGGTGAAATTGAATTCCAATGTCGTTTGGCTCAATTTGTGATATCTAAAAGGTTGGAATTGAGGTTAGCGAGCGGTGAATCAAAATGGGGTTTGAAAGGCAAATATGACGACTTCGGGGGAAAACGAGGTGCGCCACCAGGAAAGGAGGAGTGCCTGATGTGGAGTTCGAGGTGGGCAATGGGAGTGCTGATGGTGATGGAGGAGCGCAGAATGAAATTGAGTGGCGAAAATCCAGGCCAAGGAGCGCCGACGGGGATTGAGGAGTGCATATCTAGCGGAGCAGCCCATCAATGTTGAGCAGTGCTGAAAGGGGAGAGAGGTAACGAGTCTTGAATGAAATAGAGGCGCTCCTATTCGAGGTTGAGGAGGGGATTGAGGAGCGCCCTCCTAGATGACGAGCGCCGAGAGAACAGGCAGTATGGAGTACTGAATGATATATCGAAGCGCCATTCGAGACTGAGGAGCGCCGACGGGGATTGAGGAGCGCCTAATATAGTGGAGGAGCACCATTGGGGGGGGGGGTCTCAAGCAGCCCCACCATGTGTAATTGTGATATGTGCAATGGCATCTGCAGTAATTCAATCTATCACCATGGAAGGGCAAAATTTACCTCAATATTCATCTTGAGAAAACATAACTGTAACCTTCTTTCCAGTGGCATACTCAGACAGCGCACAATGAATAGCTGCGGCCACAAGCGCTTGTGCCTGCGGTGTTAGAGGTTGAAAGAATTGCGTTGTGGTAGGTTGTCGCCCCAAGCTATTGGCGGTGAAGAAAAACTGATGATAGATTAAGTCAAGTACTTCCATCTGCGTGAACCAGGCTTTCTTATCATCGATGACCTTCAAGAGATAAGCATCGTCAAACAGGAGCTCCTTAACCAGTATTCAAAGCTCAGTCTCTGATCCTGAATCCAACCGGTAACTTCGGACAATGGTTCGATGAGCTCCATCTGCCAAACGCCCTCCAATGGTGCTAATCTATAGTTTTAGCTATGAATAGTTTTGGGGTTTAGCATCATCATAAGTCCAATCGATGAGCAGCAAACAGAATTTACACTTACAGCTTCTCGGGTTTGCGGGTCGATTTTAAGAGATCGACCACCAGGCAATTGACATACAGATGGAGTGCCTACAGGAGCACCGGCTAATGCCCACTGACGATCCTGAGCTTCAATGGCTAGTTGCCAAGCTTTGTCAACCATCGAGTACTTTTCATCAAAAATGATTGGCCAAGGAGTCTTTGTGAATATGATTGCCTCCATGAACTGTTTCGCTACCTCAAAAGTAGCCTTGTGGTGTTGCGGAACATTGTGATCACCACCACTGGGCCTTTGTTGAGTCATATTGTGATTTCCACCAGCCTTGGGAAGCAGGAGCGCCTGTACAATGTCAGACTCGCGTGATATGTTGATGGTTGACTTTTGGCATTTGAGCAATGAAGGTGCCATGGCCCCGGCTGGATGTCGCAGATTGGGAAGTGAAGTGCGGGCAATGACAGTATCTGCACGGCTCCATTTCTTTGCCAGTGGCACCCTTGTAGTTCGTATTGTCTTATCACGGCGTGCCTGGTCTAGATGTAGGACCTCCTGCTGGTTGTCCAAATTGTCTTCTTCGATATCAGATGACAAGGTGGACTCTCCAAGGCCTTCACTTTCGTTCTCGCTGATCTCCCGATTGGTATCATTATCATCCTGCTTCATCAGAATTATAGCCCGGACATTAGCTATCTCCAACACTATGCTTGAAGGTTGGGTGGGAAGTTCAAACATTTGATCGGCAATGAAGATTGGCTCTCTTCTGCAATGCATGTGCAAGTGCTCTCTCAAGGTGGGCTTCTTGATTCCTCTGTGAATAGTGACTCCTCACCTGGCTGGCCGTAGGTTCCATGTTGGATGAAGTGAAGTTGGGGAATGTAGACAGAAGTATATAAGGGTAAATATAGCACGAAGTTTAACAGAATAACGGGAGAATAGGGCAAGAAAGTAACATGTGGTCGAGGAGGATGCAATTCGAGGCATTCCTGGAAAAAGTAACGCTCGGCGAGGAGAATGCAATTCGAGGCGTGCCTGGAAAGAGCCCTGAAGACATGTCGGCGGTTCATATTTATATTCTTGATGCTCGTTCGTTGTTGTGATTTATGAAGCGGCAGGTGCACCGGATTGGAGGGATTCTTCTTGGCCCCAATTCCCGAATGTTAGCACTTGTATCCAAGTCCGCTATTGATGCAAGAATTGGAGGTTAGTTTAAGCCAACATTTCTAGAATTGAACCAGACGCACCTGAAGGACTCGAGACATTGAGATGGTTGTATCACTAACTCACTCTCAGGGCCGGGCATATAGAATACTGAGAAATGGGTTGATAATGATCGCCCCTGAATATGACTCCGCCAGAGGTAGGTCTTTATGCCTCTAGTTCGAGCATCCGAGTGGTGACCGCGTGGCACAGAATTGTCCATGTGTTGAAGAATCTTGCAGAATTTGGATGGAGGATAGAGTTGGGGCCATGGTGAGTGGCAACAGTTGAAGTTACATGGGTTCAAACTGAGTTTGTTGCTGATAGTGGATAAATATGAATCTCCGAATGCGGTATACCAGTCATAAGGACACCCCATTTTCACGATACTTCTGTTGTTTTGGGATTCTGCAGCAAAGTTAGCGGTCGACTAGGCAATGTCGTGTGCAGAACTTGACTTTCAGCGGTCCGAGTCGGCTGAATCACAATATGTAAGCAGTCAGTATAAGAGAAGAGGGAGAATTTGGGGTTAGAAAGGAGAGATTCAACATAGAGAAAGAACGGTAAAGGTACGATGAATGTTCCGGGGTAATCTAATCGATTCCAGTTCTCGTCAATGCCAAGATTGCTAGCAAGTGGGTCATAAATAGTCACTCACATTATGATGTTGCGCATACTATCTTGTAAACGCCGCATCATTTAATCACACACTCATTCTGAGTCTCAATGCTACAATGTTGACTTAACATAAATATTGGGGTTCAAACCACTGCATAAGAATGATATAAATGCGTCATGAGGCTTGATCTGACAGCGGAAAGACGAATAACAGCATGCAGTTCCGGCCAATTGAGGTTCAGCAAGCATTGAGTCAGCATGCAGGATACAATCTAATGTAATGGCTGGGATTGCAGGCTCACCTTACTTTGACAATTACTTGTACTCAGAAACTGCCTTTTCTTAACTCGTGCTTTCATCATGATTTGTTCTTCATGCACTCTTGGGATTGGACATTGGCGGAAATCAGATATCGACTCTTTATGATTTGTCACGGACTTCAGGCGTTCAAAATATGTGGTGGGCGGAAGCTTGCCGGTCACCGATTGAGCCGCTGAACAGAGACTGCCGTTCAGATTCTATCTCTTCGAGCTAGGCTCTTGATGGAAATCGGATCACACAATCTATTTTAAGATACGGGTTTTTGGTGGCCCAAACATACAAGTTAGTCAAAATGTAGTTAAGTCTGCATTAGAAGCGCTGTGAATTTAAGCCTATTCGAGGAAGTATGGTATACAAGGGAGCGGG
>Ga0307512_10002145_pt1 | contig 25835 bp, 18 predicted proteins | sample 14_EM_MG_FD_200267 | JGI IMG/M metagenome (GOLD analysis project Ga0307512, IMG submission 200267) | Populus trichocarpa ectomycorrhiza microbial communities from riparian zone in the Pacific Northwest, United States - 14_EM | ecosystem: Host-associated > Plants > Roots > Unclassified | place... | reverse complement strand
GCTTACTTGGAGGGCACATTGCACATCGTATTGTCATAAGTTCACTGGAAAGAAAATACTGGCGGGTACAGAGCTAAACAGTCAGGTATTCCAGAATACCTGTATATAAGTCCAACTGAAATCAAGCTAAAACTCTCTGAGGCCGCCGGCGCAAGAAAACCTGGTATCAATAAGTACAGAGCCATACATTGAAGTACTGAGCGATACGAGTGCTCCTGTCAAACTCAAATCGAGCCAAAGATTTCTTTAAAGGCGGAGGTTCCGAAATCAAGGAGTATCTATAGGTACATATCTATACAAAGCAGTATTTTCCAATACTATAGCGCAATTCAAACTCCAACCAAGCCAAAGACATCTTTAAAGGCACTGGATAGAGAAAAGCCGGTATTTATAAGTACAATGCTATACAGAGCAGTATTTGAAGATACCATAAAACTAATTAAGCCCAACTGACCAAAGGATTTCTTTGAAGGCAGAGAGTCCAAGAATGGAGGTATCAGCGCATATAGCGCCATACAGAGCAGTATTGGGAAATACAATGCCATCAGTCTAACTTCAACCGAGCCATGGATTTCTTTAAAAGAAGTTGATTGAGAAAGGGACCGTTACTCATAAGTATGGCGCAATACAGCGCAGTATTGACAATACCCTGAGTTTCATCATTTTTCAACTGAGCTAAAGATCTCTTTCAAGGCTTTTGCAGTAGGGACGATTCCGGTATCATTGGGTACGGGTTTGCATTGAGTGGTATAGTCATGTATTTCGTAGCACAACGGCGGGAGAATGATGATGGTTTAAAATCGTGATACATACTGACGCATATCGCGCTGTATGGATGAGTATTCAATAATACTCGGATTACAAGGTCTGTGAGAGCAGTATGTACAACGATTGAATTCTGAAGGCACCACAGGTAGTGCTGAAAACGAGAAACAAATATGGCCCAATATGGGTCAGTACTGACGAATATTTGAAAATACTGACAGAACAAGAGCTAAATCGCGAGAGTTGTAAAATGCGCGGAGAGGTAATCTTGCTGTCGTGCAAGAAAATCATAGCCGAACAATACCGACACATACTGGGTAGTAAGGCTTAGTATTGAACGGTCGCAGTCTCTGCGCGGAGTCAGTAATTACAAATTTTTTACAACCTAGCGAGCGGGCAGCTGCCCGCAACTTTTAGACCATGTTCTATCGAGGCATTTACCAATGCCAAGGACCATATGAGGTCGTAAAATTGCCTACCATAGGTGACTTGGAGTAACGCGGCCAATCGATGCCCAAATTGTTTCTGCACTCCCGCACTCATTAGCAGTGAATGATGGAAGTCTATTCACTCGTTTTGGAGGCATTGGAGTAGTAGGGTTTCTTGGAGTGGAGTTGTGCATGTGTTGCGATGCATCGGGTTCGGATTAAAATCTCCAGATCCCATCAGCGAAACTCATTCAGTGACTGAAGATCGAGATCAGTGTAAGGACGTGTACACTCGCATCCGGCTCAGTGAGGGCCTGGATAGTCTTTGAAGAATCACGGTGGCACACGTGGATCTGAGTGGGAGTATATGTTGAATTAAGTTGTAAGATTCTCGATGCTGATCTAAGACTTGTGGCAAGCCGACTATATAAAATGGGTGATACCTGGCACTGGACATGCCATGTACAACCATGCCATTACAGCATCCCACCACATTGTACGCGTGGTCGCTTGTCCGGTGATGGCCTGAGTAGTAGCCACATTTGGGCATGCTGCTGCACTTGTTCTCGATGTGGCCCCACCCACAGGAGAGCTCACACCTACTGTCAGGTTCCTTGTTTGGATACACTTCAACTCGGGACCACACCCCTGCCGCCTTGAGGTCTTTCTTGGCTAAGCTCGACGCCACTGTGCTCCCCATTGCGACAAAAACTACGGATGATGTGGCAATTTCTCCGTTCTGCCTCCTCTCCCTGATGGTGCTGGAGTTTACCTGTCCCATTACTTGGGTGAGCATCACTATACGCTCATTCTCTGTTTCGAATTCTTCTTGTATCTTCTCCAGGCCTTCTGTGTCTTTCCCCATGTATGGTATGAGAGGGACTGTGTGGATCTTTAGCCTTCCCAGCGCTCATTCTCTTCAACATTCACAATTCATTTGTCGACTGTCCTCGCTACTGTGATGATGATGTCATGTTACTGCAGAGCAATCCCTGCTGTCACATTGGCGTGTGTGATTGCAGTAATCGCGCCTTTGGCATACCTTGTGGGGTTCTTGATCCTACAGTTAGCTGGTGCCTTCTGGTGAAAGAACGCACTGATGATTGCTGACACAATTTTCTGGTCGATAATATTGCAGTGCGGTACTGTCCCATCTCCTTGTGATATCAGACATCTCTCTGCCTTGCTCGATCCAGCAGTCGGGGCGGGGGCTGGACCGATGGTTACCATCTGCCTCTTGGCTTTGGGTGGGACCATCTCCAACAGTCTAGCGGGTGTGGGTGCTGCCTGTCGTTTGGGCATGGGTTGTTGTTTTGGCTGCAGTTTGAGCTGCAGTTTCGGCTTGGGTTGCTGCTGCAGCTGCTGGCGCTTCTCTGGTCCCACTTCTCGCATTGTGTGTCTGTGTTGGGAGGCCTCTAGCCCTGTACCGTCCATCCTCGCAGTCATTTCTCTTTCAGTCTTTCTCCCCTCCTGGCATTGTGCTACGCCTTTCATGGTATTTGTGATCATGTTTGTGATACCTGCCCCCCACAGCTTGTCATCCTCATAGCGAGAGTCCCAGATCTACTTTCTCTCATGCATCCACGTCATCATTCCCGGCCGCTGTGCCTCCTCGCGAGCTGCCCACGCTTCTACCAGGTTTGCAAGATATCCAACTGTTCAGTGTACCTGAGTTAGCTCCTGAACCTGCTGTCGGATAATCCTCTCATTGCGGCTCCTCCAGTCGCTGGAGTCGGCCGGGGCCTCGCTCCTCCTTCTCCATTTTCTGTTCTTGTGTGTCTCCATAATGTCAAATATGGCTGTGCCCACAGTCTCTGCAGCAATGGATGTCGCTGATGTTGCCATCTCCGTTGTCACGTCCATAGGCTCGTCGCTCCACTCATCTCCAGCATTTTCCGTGTCCAGATCACTCCTCCTACTCACTGTGAATTCGGTCATCACTTCTGTGAGGCAAACCTCTAACTTCTCATTGTGGTTTGGTTGTTGGCTGACACATCACGTCCGTCGCGACTCCTCCCAAGGCTTTACGTGAATGCAATCAGTTGGGTGAATTCTTGTCCCCACACTCCTCCTGCGGTGTAGCTGGAGCTGGTAGGCTCGCTCCAGGGACCTTTCGATGTCCAGAATCGATTGCCACTGTCCGTCTGTCAATTGCTATTGTCCATGTCGACATATTGCACTGTGTCTGTTTCACCTGGACTTTTGTCGATGATGGTGGTGAGCCTCGTATGGCCGGTGACTATTGTCGGCCTGAAGAGTCTATGTATAGATGTGTACACACGCATTCATGCTAGTACTTATATATATATATGACCTTGTGGCACTCTTAGATGATATACAATCAAGCTTCTCTAAGTATCACTATTTGAACATTGATTGTTGAAATGTACTGATTGCTAGAAGCTTGGATTCTGAAGTACAGGTATATTTGTGAACTTATATATACAGTATTCAGAGTATGTGCTGTATGTCTTCTATGGATACATGTGTACTCAGCAGGCATCTCCAGCTGAGTCTGAAATGATCTTCATCTTAATGAGATTTTGCATCGGTACAACTGTTGCCATATGCCAGGGAGATAGACCATATATGCAATACTCCCCCCCTCTTGCTATGCTTCATGGAGCAAAGAAACAAACAAACAAACAAACAAGCAAATGGCGATTCCTATAGTTGCTTCCGTGAAACCATCTGTGGCAAGTGACCAGGGAAAGATTAGTACTGTCGCCTGAGGATGGCCATCCATATAAACAAAGAAATCTGTATTCCAAAAAATACAGAATAAACCAAAATCCAACTTTAAATCAACCTTCAATTGTCTTCCAATTACCATGAACCGATTGCATTCATGAACTTCATAAGCATACCTGTATAAGTACTTTCTTGAGTATATCTGCCACATTCTCATCTCTGTCAATGTAGGAGTTGTTCAGTAGTCACTGTCTTAGCAGGTCTCAACAATTGTGATAACATATATCGATGTGTGTATCAATCTTTGATTAATCTCGTGGTAGTTTGAGTGGGAACACACTGATTGTAGCAGTTGATTGGCAGTGGTGGTAAGTCTTTGTCATGAATGTCTTTCAGTGATTGAACTAACAATATCGCATCGCTAGAGGCTTCCCAGCAGACAATGAACTGGGCTTCCAGAGATGACATCGCAATTTGGTTCAATCACAATCCGAGTACCCTTGAAGACCATTGCCAATGTAATTGCTAATCCCAAAGCCAATGCCATTGAAGTGTAGTCAAATCACAGCTGCACATTTGAGATTCCAATGGACTTTCATAGCAGCAGTCTGATGGCTGGTGAAGGGCCATGAATTGTAATGAGAAAGAGCGGAAGCTGGGAAGAAATTATTTGGTCGAGTTGATCTTGTTAAAATTGGGATCATAGAGAAGCTTGATGATATTCCATCTAAGAGGGCCACATAGCCAGTATATATATGACAGTACAAGTACGGCTGAATGCCATCATCTCTTACCAAGGTCTACAGTCACCTCCAGCCATACAAGACATCTCCAGCTGATACCTGAATATGTAATACTCCCCCTCTTGCTATACACTGTAGAGTAAGAAACAAATAAAACGATGAAACTAAGAAAGTCATATAGTAACCTCCATAAAACCCAGTGAAAGTAAGTAGGGAAAGAGAACTACTGTAGCCTGAGGATGGCCATCCATAAACAGACAAAGAAATCCAGGTGCCCAAAAGATTAAGGAAACAACCTTAAATTAACTTCAATCACCATAGCCCGATTGCCTGTGTGAATTCCTCATGCCTATCCTCTCTGCAGGTATTGGGATGTACAGCTGCCACTTTGCTGTTTGTATATATGTAGGAGTAGTCAACAATCGTGCAGGAATCAAAATCTTGACAATTGGGACAGCACGTATTGATATACTTTTTGGCAGAGTTTACGATTCCAGTTGAGATGTGACTAACTGCGCTCTGATTGTCACAATTAATTGCCAGCAGTGAAGTGTTCTTGGTGTGTAAATCTCGGTGGAGCTGGAGCAGCCATTTTGCTTCACAGAGCTTATGGAGCAGACGATGTATTTTGCTTCAAGAGTTGACAATGTGATGAGATCATGCTTTTGCGACTGCCACAAGACAGCTTCATTGCTGCGAATGAAGGCATGAACACATTGAGATTTGTGGTAGACACTATCATTGGCCCAATCTGAGTCTGTTTAGTGAGTAAGTTAGTCATTGCTGCCATTGCTGCAGCTGCTGAGATGAAGTGGAAATTTGGCAGTGGATTTGAGATACTGGAGAACTCTTTGGGCGCCATTGAGAACTTTGATGATGCACTGTACTTTGAGACAACAGGGAAGTCTAATTAGAGATACAGCCTCAGCTTGCTTAGCCTTACATGCATCACAGTTGTCATCACAGTTGAAAACCAGAGGCTGCCATTAGAGATCAACTCTAGAGACATATTTGTACGCTCTGACCACTGACAGAAGGAGTGTCATATTTCCTTTACACTTGCCGAAGTTGGCATAAGTGAGCTCAGAGATGTAGCAATATCAGATCTCGTTGAAGCTGGGTTTCCAGGCATGAATCATGGATGATGTTGTGACATTGAGCAGTTTGGGTTCAGTTTAAGTGCTCTCTATGTGGCTGTTGCTATGGTGATGAGGATTTGGGATCTTGAGGCTCTTTTTGATGGTTATGAAAGATATTATAGGAAAGATCATAAGATTTTTAGATAGTAGTGATAACCAGGTTCATAACTTGCTGAAATCTAGTTTGTGCCCACAGCTTGTACTCTACAGTACAGGTACATTCATGATCTTAGGTATACCATATTCAGAGTATGTCTTGTATGCCTTGTATACATGCATGCACACTCAGCTGGCATCTCCAGCTGAGTCTGGATTGACCATCATCTTACGGAAATGATGCATCAGTACAACTGAAGCAATACGCATGGGAGATCAACCCTACATGCAACATCAATTGTTGCATGAACCTGACTGAGCTAAGCTTCAGCTGAGCTGATGTCAAGGCACACAGCCAGTAGAGCATAAGGCACCCAACTACGTTGTATATATCTAGAGTCTGTCTCCTGCTCTCCAACCTATGTACCTAAGTCTTTTCACACGGTTCCCCCTTCCATATTTCATCATCGATGGCGGTTTGACTCAAGGCAATCACTTTTGATAGCCAATTTCCAGTGACAGTCAACCTTTTGGCTACACGAAACTTAGATAATTACTTGATTAAATTGCAGTGGCTGTCAACTTTCTAGTTAATCTTCAAAATTGAATACTTAATGTGCTGGTTACAATCATTACATCCGTCTCGACTCTCATCCATGGATGCTTGTTTCAGTGCTCATAGCTTGGCTTATCACTTGTTCAGCGTGAACCTTATAGAGTTAGAGATATGGTAATGACTGTGTTGTGGAAGTACAAAGATGGGGAGAGCCAGTAAGAGTCCCGGAATGAGGGAGAAGTGAGAGCACAATTTTGGACCTGGATCAGGTTGTAGACCAGCCAGGTAACAATCTTGGTGACATGTTAAGTGATGAGTATAGCTATGAGCATGAGCCTAGTGACTAGCACTGACATGAGCTCAATGATTGTCCAGCAAACTGAGTAATTAGTTTAGTAAGATAGCCTGTGCAATTTAATTGAGTAATTAAGAAATTTTTGCAAGGCCATAAAGTTGACTGTCACTGCTATTTGACGGTCAAAATTGACCGCCCCGTGACAAACAGTTTCGATGGTTTGATATGTTCCGACTTATTGTAAAATGGCCGCGGCGGTTACCAAAGCAAGTCAACTTACATATAAAGTTCCTTTGAAAAATTAACTGACTTGGTGACCTAAACATCTGCCGGCAGAGCCCACATACTCTAGTTTCTGAGCCCCTCAAGGCATTCTGCACTCTGCAGCAGTGCCACTGCAATATATGGTTGCTTATTCCTATAAATTTATTAATACTCAATTAATGGTTTCTCTGCAATGGCATAGATTTGCTGCTGGGCAATGCTCATACTCAGTTTTGTAGAGGAATCCACAGCAGCCTACATCCTATGAAATTCAGCTTCACCTTGGCCTACGAATTTGGGAGACTCTAGCTAATGCTAGTAATAAATCAATACTAGGACGGTGATAGTGATGGTGAGAACTCAGGCAACCAGTTCATGATTGTTGTTGTACTGACAGTCTAGATCTAACTTAGCGACATATTAATTACAATATTTATGTGATACTGCCAACTACATCCGTAACAACACACACCTTCAATAACCACACTCAACGCCTAGTTCTACCAAGCTTTCCCACATTTTTGGGGGGAGTGTGGTTTTACTTTGGCTTCACTCCATATCTTGTGTCTGTGTCCGCTTGCTTTTGCAAGTATATCTTGTCATTCAAGGCTCTCTTTACAACTCAGCATCGACATCGACCGGTAGTCTACCCAGCAACTCGCCATCCATTCGACATTTTACACCAGTTATCGAAGCCTATGACATGGCTGTGGATATACCAGTGTGTGAGGTCCAGAAAGGCCTATCAGCGCAGTATCAGTGATGTTCTGTCAAGTGGCTGCCTAAAAAACCCCACGAAACGTGAGTGCTGAGATACACGCTCCGTTCAATCTGTTCGAACCGACTATGATCGAATCAAGACCTTCGTCTCGTGCACTACTAGCACGAAGTACAAGCAGCAGCGTTACGATAATATCACCGCTCTGCCCCCCGGTTCCAGGCAAGCCCGAAGATGGTCATCGCGCCATGTATGACCTAGGGAGTTTCACTTCTGGACCTCCAAATGTCCTGCCTTCCTCTGTTTTGGCTGTTGGGGTATTCCACTGCAATGACATCAAAGAGACCCAGGACTGAGTGTGAGCAAGGATTTTTTAAGTGGTTGTTGTCAGATGACGGGATGTGCAGGTTATACTCTAGGAAGGGGGCCAATTAAGTAAAAAATGGGGGGAAGGAGAAAGGGATGGTACATTTGACTGAGAGGAGGGCTTTGGCGGGCACATCAGGTTCACACCGCAGAGTATCGGGGACGAAATGGTTTTTTTGTCATACTCTAATTAGAGTAAATATAATATGATTTAACAACAACCACTACATCCGCAACTTGAAGCATCACATAAGTTGACTTATTGTGAAGTTACACGATTTGCAGTCCGGCCAACCGGTTCCAAAACAAGCCACTTAACTACCTTAACTTCAGAGTTCCGTCATTGTTCATTGATAAATAAGCCAGCTTATTTGATAAACAGTTGACTTATTTGAATTTCTGTCGACTTCTTTACAAAGTAGATTTATTGATGTATAAGTCGGAACACATATAGACCTAGCTGATCGAGCTGACCATATGCTGAAGGCAGATGGTATGGCACCTAGTCAAGCGTAAGGCACATACCTCTCATATATATCTTCAAACTTTCTCTCCTTCGCTCTTCACTCTGTATCACAATCTACAATTCTGTCATATCGCAACACGAATATTTCTTAAGATCAGTTCGCGAGCGGTCAATGTGCCGCTTATCAAAATTTTCGCGCAAATAATATGCTCCAGGCGAACTAAACACTACCAATCATCAGCCGTTCGTCAAATACAGAATGACCCAGGCCAATTCTGCAAGCCACCACCATCACCAGCCCAAAATCTGGCGCATAAGTGGCATCAAAAGCCCATGCATGAACTGCAACAAGAAAAATCTTCGTAAGCAGCGCTGCACTCCACTCCTCTATGACCTATCTCCCTCATTTTCAGTAGCCCACCAATACAACGGCACCGCCGATGTCCTCGACTGATACGAGTTACCAGCATTAGACAAACCATCGTCGTTCAGAACATGACCCGCGATCCCATCTTCGACATATCTCTGAGCATAGGACGTAGCCTGGCCTGTGAAGTACAAATGGTCCATCGTTTCTTCGTTGTAATAGCGATTTAGCGCAACAGTGTTGGGGGGGTTTTGATCGGCATCGAACATGAACCATCCGATAAACTCGGGTGTGTATCCATAGTTTTGGATAGCATTATCGAACTCTGATCGAGATGTCGTGTAGAAATGGTTGTTGGTGGATGGATTGAAACAACGGTAGACTGGGACGGTATCCTTCACCTGCATGGTGTAGACGTAACAGGCGATTCCTAAGTACCGGTAGCCGCCTTGTAGGGCGAGCTCCCCCTTCGGGTCTGTGGTGTAGAAGTGGTGAACCATTTCGTAATGCGAAGCTCGTATTCGGAGAGTGAGATTAGATTTCGTGTTAAGTTGTTGCCTTTAGTCTTTGGTTGGGACCCTTCTTTTATACCTTGTTGATGCGAAATGTAATTCATCAGTGGGTTGTATCATGAGCGCTCTAAAGTACTTTTGGCAGGTGGAGCTATTTTGATACATTTTGCGAGCGCGCGGGTATACAGCTCGCTGAATCTAATAATGGTCTTTGTGGATGCAATCGATCGATACAGATCATTCATTATTACCCTACACCACGTCTGGCGGGTATCGAGATGAGATTGACTTCGCTTATTTTGTCATAAATGCGGATAAGAACATATGAGGTGTTACACAATGTATGATAGAGATCGAGCTTTGTGGGAAGATCGGCCATCCGCTTCCCCTGTTTTTGCCCAGGTGAAAGGCGTCCCCCACTATACTTGATATTAAGAACTTGTAACAAATACGACGTGTGGGCGTGGTGTTTAGGCTATTGTTAGAAAATAAAGGGGTTCTTGTTTTGAATGATGATACATCGCGTTTTCAGGCCAATAGTGGGCAAAAGCATTGATGTTTGATGGTTGCTTACCATAATCCCCTTTTGTTCGCTATGTGGCACTTTGTTAGATCCACTAGAATAAGTATTTGAATTAATGTTGAGGTTCAGTTGACTTGATTCTAGCTGACTAGAAGTTTCTCAGTGGATTTCATGCTTTGTCTATTACTGAAGCTTCCCGGAGGCGTATATCTATTCGCACCCAGTACTGCCCAAGTCACTGTAGTTTCAACTACAGCAGAAAAATCTCATTTCGTACAAATCTAGATTTAACTACCACCACCACCACCACCTACAGTGTGGTGTCTGCAGCATCCGTTGCTCAGTTGATGCGAATTGCATTGTGGCGTCCTTGTAACTGGTACACATGTTAATGCTTCCGAGTACAGCTGTCAGTCAAAGTTTTAGTGAAGCCGGACTATTGCAACTCTGCAAGTTCTACAGCTATCAATAGCCGGTACAAAACTGTATGCTTCCTTTTCACATACAAGTACATAATGAGTGTTATTCTTGTAACATAAGCTCTAGGAGTGAGTTGTGGCTTAGCTAGCAGCTGCGGTACTTCTGTGCTTTTTGCAGCATTTATCTGCGTATTGTCGGGTCCAAAAGCGGGGTTTCAACACCTTCAGCCAGCTTCCAGATACCCTTTGCATAGTTTTAGGATTTTCGCCCAACAAGGTGGAGATCCGATGAATTTTGGATTAGTGATGCTAAACCTAATGTCAAAAAGGGTTAGCGATTAACTAAATTGAGCGACCAGTGATGTCATAAAGTTTGGCTTCCTGTTCAATATTCTTTGGAATTTGAAACTTGGTATCTACTGAGTCCAGTATAATGAAAAGTCACGACAAATTTTCTAGTAACAGCAGAGTGCTGGTTGTAGTGGGGCAGCTGCTGTAAAATGTGTGTTTTTGCATGATTTTGGTGCATGGGGAAAGTCAAGATCAGTGAGATATTTGACCTCCTTGACTGTAAGTTATTTCTCGGAGCCATCACTGCCCAGTCGACGAAGTAGGCAGTAGTTCGTAACCTAACAGCCGGCTTAGTTATCATACTCACTATGTTCCACTGTACCCAAACTGCAAATTGTTCCTTCTCTAGGGCTTTCGGAAGGCCGGGGTTCATGCCTACGGTGACAGTGTCCTTGTAATGTTTGCAACCGGGAGAGACTCCGATTTACAACCGTGTGAATGGAACCGGTTCCGGTTTACACCCTTGTATTAGCTTGTTCCACTTTTTTTGCAGTAGAAACTCGAAGCTTGCTGACCGCTGCTGCTCTCGACGCGGTCTAGAGTTTTAGCGATAGCGTTGTATATTTGCCATTCTTCACAATATTCTTGAAGATATGTGCAGGTGTTAAGGAGCCAATTCTCCGCTTTTCCTGGACAAGAGGAATTTGATGTTGTGCCTTTTCACCTCATCGTCAGCCAAGGCGTAACCACTACTTGGGCCTCAGAAGTATTCGATAATGAGTTCGCTCGTTGTGATTTTGCGAATTACCAAGCGGAAATCCTGTAAAATAGATTTATATTGTTCAGATAGTGATAGAAAGTACTAGAAGAGTGATGTTACCCAGCAGGTAAAATATCGATCTAGGTATGTTCTAGGTTACATTGATAGAAAGGAGGGGGATATTGATTATCGAGATTCAGTAGGAATATAAATGAAGGGCGAACAGGAAAACTATAAAGAGCGGAATTGATAGTTGATCACATTTTATAATGTATAATCCATACTTCTGGTTCAAGTAATTTCTAAAAGCGATGTGTTGATCTTGCTCATTGCTCAATTTTGTTTACGTATATCGCGAGCTCGTCTATTGCAGCTCTGACTGGCCAACAAGTTTTTTCCACGGGACAGGACTGAAAGCGCTCGTGTATTTCAAATTACATCAGAATGCATGATAAATAAATAAAACCTCACACAAAGTATCCAAGATGAACTTGAGCAGCAACAGCAGTCTTGCGATTGGCCAGGCGCACTATTTTGCATCTAGTCAGGTTGTTGTGCTCCCATTGTAGGCGAGGAGCTGAAACTCCTAGAGTGACGAGTCGACTGGAGGCTTACCGAAGAGCAACGGCCTGCCGGAAAATTAAGGTATTACAGAGTGTTATACAGATTCTTTAAACATTACAGGTTAGTGTTTGTGATTGAATTCGAGTTGTGCTACTACACCGTTGGCATCTGAGTGACCATTCCTTCATCTTCGCTAGTATCCCCGACTCTCTCATGACTGCCAATCTCATCCCCATCTCCTTATGACTGCCAATCTCATCCCCATCTCTGGTATATCAGCCTCATATTCTTCCACGTCTGTTCCACGAATAATCTCCCCTTTCCGATGCATTCCAAGAACGCTCAGCATAAAGCCACCTTTTTACACAATAGTAGACCTCTCAAAATACTGTGTCATTTCATCTATGCAAACCACTTTGGACTTAACCATACAGGTTCTAACGCCAGCCGTCAACTTAAACACGCCCGGAAATATCAATAACCCGACAGGTCTCTCATGGCCATCGCTTCTGCGCCTGTCTTCCATTGTTGTAGAGTTGAATAGGAGACCTCCGGCCGGAACTGAAGGAAATGCGACTGTGAAAGCAGAATTATGCCGCATTTGGAAGGCGCAGGAAATATTTAATACCAACTGAAAGATGGTTTGTAAGTCTGCCTTGAGTTGTTTCGTCGATGTCTTTGATGTTGAAATTCTCAGCACCGTCGTGCAAAGCTGATCTATATTTATGCTCGTTGGATCGGATAGCGAGGGATCTGTTCACAATTTATGAGGGTGTGCTCCCACTGTTGACTTGTGCCAATTTATGTACCTTGTTGATTCAGCATTTGCGAAATTGAAACTCCCACTAAGCCTTCGATGACATGGCGGCGCAGTGTTTTTTCTTTTAGTGTTTGAGAGAAACTACCAGATAGACTGATTCGCTCGATCTGTGGCTCTAGGTCTGCAGGAAGAGCGTGGTTATCGCCTCCTAAGAATTCGGTACTCCATGCTCGTACTCTCATGTAAAGCTGGTTAAACTGTTGTATGATCGAAAAGTCATCGGCTGGGCGTGTCACATCAACTGCAAGAGGTGCCGGCGCAGGTCGTTTCCCGAAGAGTCCACCCGAACTTCGAAGTCCTGTGCTATGATTCAGCTGTTAGACTGGCATTTTAACTTCAAACTTCATCAATAGGTATGAAAATACTTACATCCTGTTTAGTCAAGCCGTCAGGCACAGTTAGTAATATATCTTTAAATTTGAGAGGGAAACGCACAAGCTGTCGGATCGCATCACGAAGCGGACATTAGTGATTTACCATCATAAGCCTGGAGTGAGGGACTCACCGACTATCGGGTCACGCCGTTGGGATCATATTAGCAATTCATATCCGTTGTGATGCTCAAGCGATGGTAGAAAACTCACTCGCTGCCACATCAAGGAATTGCGTTTATATTAAAATTCATCACCATTAAACAGCAGGTCGAACTAAAACTTACCTTCTATCATACTCCGTCAAGTTTACATCAGCAATCACAACCACACTCTGTTACTGAAATGGTCAGGAAGCGGCTCACCCACTATCTAGTCGTTTAGGTTAGCACTCAATGCTCGTAGCATTTGATACCAAAGGAAACTTGCGTTCTATAATAGTAAAATATTAGGTCAGATTGCATAGCGAAGAGTTTATAAACAACCAACACTCACAAAATTGGCTTTCGAAGGATGGCTGCAATCCCGCCTAAGGTAAATAGAACTGAAATTGAGCTAATGGCCGGGGTTGTTGTGACCCCAGACGTAGCAGAATAACTCAAAACTGCCTTGGGCCCCCAAGCAATTCCATTGTCGGCTATGGCATTGCCGCTGGAAGATATTTTTCGTATTGGGTGATCCTGGGATACCTTCGTTGCCGATAGTCTCCTTTCGGAGATTTTTGGTATTGTAGGACTACCAAGATCATTCTTTGCTGAGCTCAGCCTTTGAGTAGTTCCAGTTCCTGCAGTTGCCTTATAATCGGTGATGACGTTGACCCCAGGAGGTGCTGACCGTGCGCGACACTCTAGGGCCACATGCCCCACGATCGATCCCTCGCTTTCTGGTGCGGTTTGGGGACAGTGCAGTGCAGGATGGTCCGTAGTTGGGTTCAGGATTTGAGTGATTTCGAAACCTGATTGCAGCAGGTGCTCCTGGTGTGCGTTGCTCGTCAACATTTTACTCCTGTCTGAGATCTCTTGGATTTGTCGCCAGTTCTTTAAGTAGCGCCCCAGTTCTTTGGTGATTTCAAATCCGGATGGTTCCGATTTAATCCAGTCATGTTCTAAAGCAGAATCTGCCGTCATCCGGTGTATTGGATCCCAGTGCACAAGGCGTTCCATGAATTCGATTCCAACCTCGCTCATACCCACGAGGCTCAGTTCTAACCGAGGAAATCTCTTCCGTCCGTACTGGTACTGGAAAACATCATCGATAGTCGGAAATGGCCTCTGCCCTACTACCATTCTATATAAAATGCATCCCAATGCCCAAAGATCGACAGCAGCAGTATAGGATGTGGCATTAGAGTAAACCTCCGGGGCCATGTAGCCTTGAGAACCGACATGGGTACGAGCTACTGTGCCATTGTTATCGGCGGCGACCCGCTTTGAAACTCCGAAATCACCAATTTTCACTCGGAGAATGTCAAGATCAAGCAGGACGGGAAATACGTTCTAGAGGCAACATATAATCAGTCTGGTATATCCGGGGGGGGTGGGTAAGAATCGCTGACCGCTGGCTTGAGATCGCGGTGGATGATCCCGTCCGCATGCATGATCTTCAATCCCTCCAGTAGTTGTCTTGCAACAACCTTTGTGTCGTGTTCGGTCCATTTGAATGTGATGTGACGTTGCAAGTCGCCGAAATCAATATGTTCCATCGTGATGTATATGTAGTCATTGTCTTCATGCCACCCGAAAAAGCTGAGAAACCATGCATGATCATGCTACGACCGATGTGTCAGACATGATTACCTGAGACTCTGCGACGTAAATAAACCAATTCATACCTTCGCTAGTCTGGCAAAATTCTGAATTTCCCTCAAGTACAGTTCGCGGGGAACGTTATGATTATCCTTTGATACTCGTTTCACGGCACACAGGGCATTCGTGAACACGCACTGATGTCGGTCCTGCGCAGAAAAAACAATTCCAAACGCCCCGCGGCCGATCTCTGTCATATTTTCCCACTCTGGCTGATGGTTGAACCTGTAGTTTTCATATTCGCTCTGAGTATGGTCCATTATCGGCGAGCTAGGGTTTCGATTATCGGGGAGCTCGATGGTCGACCAGGGTGAGTGACTGCAATATTTGAGTATGAGAGATCAGATAAAACCTTGTTGCATACGGTGGAGGTAAACGAGGATTAAATGTGAACTGATGGTGCCAAGCTTCTGCAAAGCGACGCAATGGTAAAGAACTGGTCCAATCGCTCCAATGAAAAGGCTAAAATCTAGATGGGACGAGTAGGGGTCCATTGATGCCACGTATCACCTAAAGGCATCCAGTTTATTTGTAGTGCCGCAGGAGGCATATGCAACCCAAAGTCTTGTTCGCCCCAAAGCCTTAAACTTGCATATAAGTCAGCACCACTGGGAGAGAGGGCGAATAAATGCAATGGATCTACTATCCTGCAACACTGCAAAGAAATCGGATACGGTCAGATAATACGGTATATCACAGCACTTGCAAGACACACTTAAGCAACTTCTATGCACCCAGTAAATTAATCTAACTCAATTAACCACCATAAATGATAGAAGAGACTAAAAACAACTGCCAACAGATACTCTGTTCCGAGGCTCCAGCGGCTATGAGATCGCAGGTAGCTCTTTCACGATGGAGAACTAACAAAATCGGTGCTGCACAATGAGCCCTGCTTGACTTACACTCGGGAAAATATTTCAGTGTTTCTAGCACACAAGATAAGGTGGCAGCTTCGCCGCCTTTTAAGGAGGCCCAGATAGACCGTCTCTAGCCCGGCTAGCCCAGAGTTGCCACCTCCAGCCGGCTTCCAGTATATCTATCTCTATTATCTCCAGCCATGCTCCTAAGTGTATTTGACTCCAACCCGCTCCAAAAATTCGAACTTAGCTAGCCACTTACGAACGGCATGGCAAATTCATGATCTGACAATGCGAGTATATAGTGCTCATCGTGTTAAGCATTTAATGTCTAACAATCAAATCATAACTAATAGAGAAATATTGATGGAGTTGATATGGTTGGAGGTGGTAAAGGCTACTATGGAGGAGGATTCCAGTTTACTCAATGACTGCTGCGCGGAAAGTGAGCAATCCAAGAACACCGGCATATAGAGCTCATCTAGTAAAACATTATATACTCTCCCGTCCCCAGTCTGTGCCCCATATCCTTGCACTCCAGTCGAGCCCGGTTGACGCTCCCAAGAGAATTTTCCGAGTGCACTTACCGTAATTCCCAAGTTCGCGGAAGCGCTTCCCGTAACTACCAAGTACGCTCTCTGCTAGTGGTGATGAGAAATGGATTTCTCACATGGCCTGGGTTGGCCAGCTCCCGGTAGGTTTATGTCTATCTCCAGCCAGCCCAGTACCATCTCCATCTAACTGCCAGTGAGTGTATCTCTCCAGCAGATCGTGAATTTCTGCCGTCTCCGTGGCTACGGCGGTATTGGCGACTTAGCAGAGGCTTTCTACCTAGCTACCTAATCCAATTGAAGTCTAATTAATTTTGTTAGTTTTTGCTCTAATCGCAATGTCTTTTATACAAGACTTATGCAAAAATGCCCCTCTTTCGCTTCCCAGTCTCTGATTTTCGATCGCACCAATATTCATGGTATCACTGTACAAAAACGCTCCAAAACGTTTCAATGAGACTATTTATCCACAACCGCTCACTTAATATGAGATATATTGTAAATCTGAGAGCGGGAGGCGAAAGAGGGCATAGTTATGCACAATTTATGTATAGGACACTTTGTGATCAGAGCCAAACTGGTGGACTTAATTGGGCTGGTGATTTTGGATTTGAGTTCAAGTGTAGTTATGATAATCGATGCTGGCCACAATCAGCCACTCAGCCACAGCATTCCGACCAATCAGATAAAGACGCCTTCAATTGTACCGTTCAGAAAGAAATGCGTGAACGGCCGTAATCTCGTTGTTAGGCCTTCACAGGGCTGAGAACGAGACTAGAAAGAGCGGGTTTTTCCCTCGGTTGTATAACGGGTCTTTACTATTGAAGCGCTTCCGAACCATTTTTCCTCGCGTGCACAACCGTGCTTAAAGCAACAACCATTACAAAACAGGACTTGGACGTATTCCGAGGATAGCCCTTTTCTTAAAGGTATATATGAATGATGAATAATGAATAATATATCCCCACGGCAGATTATAATCAACAGAGTTTCAGTAGAACTCACATGGGCAAAAAACCCCAGTGATATACCCTTCTAAGCTGTCAGAGAGATCCGGACGCCCTCCAGTCTCTCATATACGTGCCTAGTCATTTTGATGGCCGCCTGAGACGGCCTAGGTGAGGAAGAGATATTGCCGGGATTGGACGGCGTCGTGGTCGCCCGTTGGACTTGCGGGTGTATTCTGACCCACCAGTCATGGACCGATGAATGCGACAAGTGAAAAAAAAATATGCAAAATAAATTTGTGCCACTAGGAGGACTATTGAAAGCCAGTAATTTAATTGCTGGTAAAGTTCGCTGAGTAAAATAATTATAGACAGAAGTTAGGTTTACGGAAGCGAAGCAAAGCTAACCTTTTCACATTCCATTCAGCGTTACCACTCCTCCTACTGCACCAAAGTACAGTAAATCCCATTCTCAACAGTCTAAAGAAGTGAAAAGGCAGATGCATTTAGAGGATAGAGTGGAGGAGTTGGAGGATGAAGTGGCTTGTTGAAAGAAGCCAGATCCCATACATCTATATTGAAGCAAAGTGAAGTCAGGTTTTATACATATAGAAGCGAAGCCAGCTGACTTGTAAAAGAGACCTCCAGCAATGAGTCGCAACAGGTAGACGGACTGTTTCCATCCCTTCCTGTGCCAAGTTATTTCAGATACAGGGGGCGCTATGGCATTCCTACTGGCGTGAGGTGGAGTTCATCGGACAGTCTGAGCAGGAGGTGATGTAGGACTATCGCAGAAAGTCTAATCTGGTGCATCATAATCCCATCACTCGGCTTATCTGCGAGCCCAGTCGTCCCCGAGTCTTTACCCCGAATGCCATAGTCCACGATACTTCACACCCCCGCCTGCCAGGGACGGCACCCCAGGCGCCTTATTAGGGGTGTGGGCGCCCACACCAAACAAGCTGGTAGCGGGGCACCTTTTAAATCCCGGTTTTTTTTTTTTCAAAATTGCAAATTACTCAACAACCACACAATGGAGAGAATATCAGAGAGAGCAGTATAATAGACAACTCCAAGGCCTATATGTCAATCCAAAAATCAAGTCAAATGGTCCAATTTTGAGTAAGATGAAAATGTGAGTGAGAGCCTATGAAGCTGGCGGATTTTTGCCCACCTCCTAATCCCTCCTGTTTTATCACCAATTGTAAATGTAATTCACTGGTAATACTATTAGAGCATATACAGTATGCTAGCTGTCCATTAATGTCAGTCTTGGCAGATTTGGGCTGGTGGTTGTTGAGATAGGTACTAGTTCTGCATTGCAGAAGTGGGAGACCCTCTATAGTAGTACCATAACTCAGGTAATTTTTGCCCAAGTGACATTTCATTGTCCCTAGAAACTGCCAAGCTGCACCCAAGTAGCCTTATAGCATGCTGAAGAGACTCAGGTAGCAAGGGAAATGAATTCCAACCACAAGTGGTGGAGAAATCATGTGGGGTAGATAGCTCTCCTTGTCCTTATTCTTCCTTAGCAGTCAACCCATAAGTCCACCAATCCTGGGTTAAATTGAAAGCTCTTTGGCATAGAGTAGCTATACTGTATTCAGATGGGTTTGGAATTATTGTTGGCCTGATACTGGTTGTAAACTGGTCAGTCTCTATATTTGAGTCATAAGCTGTCACACATCACAGATGTCCTTAACAGTGTTGAAATGTACTGATTGCTAGAAGCTTTTATTCTCTGAAGTACAGGTACATTCATGAACTTATATACATGGTATTCGGAGTATGTCTTGTATGTCTTGTAGACATGCATGAGCACTGAGCTGGCATCTCCAGCTGAGTCTGGCATCCCCAGCTGAGTATGGAATGACCATCATCTTAGAGAGATTATGCATCATACAACTGAAGCCATATGCCAGGGAGATAAACCATATATGCAACACTCCCCCCTCTTGCTACACTCCATGGAGCAAGAAAACAAACAAACAAACAAACAACTGTCAGTTCCATAGTAGGCTCCTTAAAACCCTGCATGGCAATTGGGCAGGGAAAGAGTACTACTGTAGCCTGAGAATGGCCATCCATATAAACAGAGACAATTCATATTTCTAAAAGAAAAGTAAGACAACCTTAAATCAAACCTTTAATTGACCTTGTTGTAACGATAAACCCATTGCTTTCGTGAACTTCGTATGCTGATCATTTGTAAGTTCTTTTGTTAATATGTCTGCCACATTTTCGTTTCTGTGTATGTACGAGTAGTTGACTATTCATTCTCTATGCCGATCTTGACTGGTGTGATAGCAAATGTCGATGTGTTTAGTTCAAACTTTGATGATTCCCATGGTGATAACAGTGAGGGCACCCTGATTGTCGCAGTTGATTGGTGGTGGTGGTAAGTCTTTGCCATGAATGTCTTTCTGTAGTTCAAGTAACCATTTTGCTGCTCCAGAGGCCCCCAAACAGGTGATGAACTCGGCCTCGAGAGTTGCCATGGGGATGACACTTTGCTTTCGAGACTGCCACGCTATATATCCATCATTGGTGACAAACACATGGCCTCCTGGGGACTTGCGGTCCATCCTGCCATTTGCCCAATTGGAATCCGAGTATCCGATGAAACTATTGCCGATGTCAATGCAGTTGAAGTGTTGTCAAGAATCAGCTGTAGATGTCAGATACTGAACAACTATCTTAGCAGCAGTCATAAAGCTGGTGAATGGGTGCGAATTGTAACGCAATGGAGCAGCAACCGCATAGGAGATACTTGGCCAAGTTGCAAGTGCTGCGTACATTAGTGATCCCATGACTGCTTCATTGTCTGTGATATCTTCCAATTCCTTCTCCCCCAAATCTTCAGCCAAGTCCGATTTGATACTAGGATCCATGGGTGTCGAGATACCGTGAGTATGCTCCATGCCGAATCATCTCAGAATTGTGGTGATATAGGCTGCCTGACCAAGACTGATTCTGGTAGTAACTTCATCGCAGAATATCTTGATGGCGAGGAATTGATGTACCGGGCCAAGGTTTGTGATCATGTATTTCTCCAAGAGGTTTTCCTTGACCTCGATCACTACCTTGTCGGCCACCTGCGGATATGACATGGAGATATTATCGACATACAGAAGTATCAGAATACCATCGCTGCAGAAATAGAGATTGGGATCCGCTCAGGACTGTGTGAACCCAAGAGAGAGTAGAAAAGCATTGATATCACCGTGGAGCTTGTTGAAGGCCATAGAGAGATTTTCTGAGTCTGATGCAGATTTTGGGGGTGTTGAGACCTTCTGGCCATCCTTCTGGTAGAGTCATATAGATATCGTCATCGTCGATTTCGAGATTTGGAAAGGGGGTAACTATATGCAAGTGGTCCATATTCCTTCCATCTCTCCATATGAGAGAGATGAGATACCAAAACCTAGTTAGCTTCCAGACAGGGGCATGAGTCACCGATATCCGTCTGCTTGGAGCCCATTATGACTAGCTGTGCTTTGTACCATGTGGACCCATCAGGATTGTGTTTAGTCTTATAAACCCACTTAGAGCCAATTGACTTAACTCGCAGTTGCTGTGCTTCCGAGGAGTTGAGAGCTGAGAAGGTGTTATTGAGCAGGATCGATGTGCATTCTTCCTCCATGACTCTTTTCCAGTGATCTCATTGAGGGCTGTCCATAGCTTCCACGTAGGTGTATGGATCTTCTGCAGCTGCCGTTAATGCTTCTCCGGAGGCTTCACCTTGACTTCTTGTGACACGACTCCATATCGTCAGAGCTGGAGCTGCTGGTGGTACTTGGCTTGATTTCCTGATTGCTGCTGCCGAGCGCCAGGGAGTCTGATCCTCTCTGCTGAAGCTCCTGCAGTGAGCGATGTTCTCTGCATTTGCTGCCGAACGACGGGCAGGCTGATTCTCTCGGCGGAGGCGCAGGCTGTGCGCGTTTTCTGCTTCCTCGTCAGGACCTTCATGCATGTGATATTTGGATATCATTCCTATCTCCATCGGTTGAGTACCAATCTGCGTAGGTTGACTACCAATCAGTGTAGGTTGACTACCAATCTGCGTAGGTTGACAACCAATCTGCGTAGGTTTAGTATCTCGGAGAGGCTCATCTCCGGTATCTGTCTCTTCGACATTTTCCTAATCTTCTGGTAATCCAAACATGTTGATCTCATTGCTTCGATGCTGACATGACATGTGTGCATTACTCTCTTCATCGAAGACGACATCTGATTGTGTATTCACCCTCTGGAATTCGGGATCCCATATCATCCACAACGTCTTTTAATAGTGTGTATAGCCCACCATCATGCAGGGCTTTTACATTGGGCCGAGCTTACCCTGGCAGTGTTGAACTTCGGAAATGAGTCTACTGGCATAGCATCTGAGTTGATGTAGATTGTGGAGAGAGGCTTGATACAATATTTCGTTGACGTCAGCATTGTGCATCGGCAAAAGTGCAAATCGACTATAGGCTGCGCTACGCACACACGCGCATACGCGCAGCTCATGGCAAGCTTTCTGTGGACCCTTGCGCGACGCGCAGTCTATCGTCGTCTATAGTTGATTCATAGAGATGTGCGCGTGGGCCTATGGAACTATATACGGCTGCCGGCCAGAGATGGACCTATATCTGTCTTTACTGCCCGCAGTCTTCGTTGTTATACCGGCACTATACACACTATCACTGCGAGTCCGCATGAGAGCCCGCTGGCGATTGACAGCCTGCTCTAGAGCCTGCTTGAGAGCCTACTTGAGAGAGCCGCGCTTCGAGTGGAGTAGCGTTTTCCACGGGAAGCTTTTGGCCGATGGCTAACTCTAAGTCTGTGGAAGCTTTGGCTAATAGAACGCACTAAGTCTGTGGAAGCATTGATGCTAACGTTGACGTAGCCAACCTACTTGTCTAAGTGCTTCTGGTACTATGATCACCATCACCGACACCATCATCATCGCCGTCATCACCATCGCCATCATCACCATCGCCATCATCACCATCAGCCCTGAATGCGCACACATATGCCCACAATCGATGGGAAGCGAGCAGTAGATTCCTCTGGAAAATCTGAGTCGGAGACCTGCTCTCCCCAAGATCTAATTGTCTACAGTTCCTGCAGAATCCAAGGCTGCAATTGTCAACACCATGACCGTGAGGCATCGTGATATCTCGTCGGGGTGGCCACGCTAAAAATAAGGTTCAGACTATAATATCGACCGACGTCATGATTTCGCCCGCTGACACCCGCCTCCCGCCACCCGCCTTCCAGTGCCTGGCGCCTGCAACTCAGCAAGTCTCTGGATAGCGCACCCAGGAGCATACATGGGAGCATATAGTCAAGTGAGATTGGGAGTGTCTTGACTCTGGAGAGTGTACTTGGGAGCGTGCTCGGGAGTGTGCTTGAGAGTGTCTTAAGTGCTTACTTGGGAGCGTACAGTCAAGCAGGCCGGGAGTGTGCCATCGAGTGCAATTGGGAGCGTCTTGAGAGCTTACTTAGGAGCGTATAGTCAAGCAGGCTAGGAGTGTGTCATCGAGTGCAATTGGTAGTGTACTTGAGAGCGTGCTCGGGAGTGTGGTTGAGAGCATCTTGAGAGCTTACTTGGGAGCGTACAGTCAAGAAGGCTGGGAGTGTGCCTTTGAGTGCAATTGGGAGTGTCTTGAGAGCTTTCTTGGACACGTACAGTCAAGCAGGCTGGGAGTGTGCCATCGAGTGCAATTGAGAGCGTCTTGAGAGCTTACTTGGGAGCGTATAGTCAAGCAGGCTGAGAGTGTGCCATTGAGTGCAGTTGAGAGTATCTTGGGAGCTTACTTGGGAGCGTATAGTCAAGCAGGCTGGGAGTGTGTCATCGAGTGCAATTGGGAGTGTACTTGAGAATGTGCTCGGGAGTGTGTTTGAGAGCGTCTTGAGAGCTTGCGAGCGTGCAATGAAGTGCATTTGGCAGTTTTGTTGAATGCAGCATGATGTATAGTATCGAGCGCAGACAATCGCATGCGTATCATTGTAATCTAGACAACGCACAGGTCCATAGGACCTCATAGTGCCACGCGTCAAATATGCTATGGATTACCGTCCCAGAAACAGCTTCTCTATGAGTTACGCGTCGCGTAAGGTCATTTTTCCCGCTGGTGCTTTGGTTTGCCAAATCCATACAGCATCTTGTATGGCATTTCGTACAGTGCTTAATAGCTATTGTTATCATTGCTTTTCAGACCTTTATTCGGTGATCTTTGATGGAGATAGACTGTGGTATTAACTGCTTCTCCCCAGAACAGAATGGGAATCAGAGAGTTGATCATCAATACCCGGGCATTTTCAGAGATTGTACAGATCATTCATTCGACACCACCATTCTTATACTGGGCGTATGGAGGGTATGGCTCATATGTAGTACTGTGGGCCACTAGGACATTCCGGAAGGTCTTATTGTCATATTCTTCCCGTCCATTATTGCACCGGAATTGCTTGATCTGGTTGTAACGGCGTTGTCAAGTATGCGTGGTTAGGGTTGCCGGATGGTCACGTGAGGTGTCCAGCGCCAGGTAACCGCCAACCTTATATTGATATCGCGACGGAGACTTAGCTCCGTACCGAATATCTTACCACTTACTTCTACACCTGATCTCACTCGCGCCCGTGTGCAACCGTATACCATATTACATCCATATACTGCCGAGCGCCGGCGTACGCGCCCTTACACTATATTCGGTCTTTCAGAAAATCGGATACGTTTCGCTCACGAGATCACGCGAATTTACCCCTTTAATTGACGCGTCGCGACAGACACGAAATCAACAATTACAGCCAATTACCCTCCATGCCTCCAAAGAGAATACAGAGAAGCCAATTGCGTGTGCCTAACACGCGTGCGAGCATTGAATCCCTTCGAGCATCGCTCTGCCGAATCACGCCCATTCCTACGGGCCGCGTCTCGGTACTACCAGAAGACGAAATCAACGATGACGATCCCGCCGAGACTCAAGTTCACGAAGAAGCCCGCGATCCTGACAATGAAGCCGAAGACGAAGATGATTCAACCTTACCTGAGGGCGAGGATAATCGAGGCAGAGACGACATATTGTCAAAGATCACCGAAGACGACCAAAAGGAGATGCTTGAACAGAACCGGATGCTACTGAAACTCCTATTCGAACAACAAGCCGAATGGAAGGAGGAGAGAACCCGAATGCTCACCGAACTCGACCGCGGCCGAACAATCGACAGACCGGAGAATCCCGGAAATCAGTCCAAGATCTTTAAGATGGTTGATCCCTTACGGTACTGCGGTGAAGCGAAAGAGCTGGATAAGTTTCTCGAAACATTACGATCAAACTTTGCATCCCACAAGCATCTATTCCCAAGAGGCGATCCCGATCAAGTCAAGTACGCAGTCTCTTTTCTCGACACCTGGAATAACCACCCAGATACGACTCAGCGACAGACGGAAAATACGGACCCATCAGAGTGGGCTAGCGACCTATGAGAGGCCAAGGACCCGTGTCTAGAGAACTTCGAGCTCTTCGCGAACGAGCTGCAAAAGATGTACGGAGATAAAGATAGGCGTCTCAATTCAGCCGCAAAAGCCATGCAGGAGTACCAGCAATTACCAAACGAATCAGTCCGAGTTTATGTCAACCGCCTGAAAGCAAATTGGAGAAGAGCCGGCTGGAGCCTTATAACGCACGAAGTGGTCCTATATGATATGGCATGGGTGGGCCTGCGGCACGCACTTAAGACGAAAGTCAGACCTTGGATCTCCAGCGGCAAAGACAGGTTCGACACACTCGACCAACTCTTCGACTGTGCGGCGGGCTCGGAATTCAAACCGGACGACAAGAAGCCCGGGGGACAACAGCAGCAACAATGGCAAGCAGGGGAGTCTCAGAAAGGCGGCGATAAGAAACGTAATTTCCGACCATCCATCTCCGAGCCTGCGGAAAACACTTCCGGCAATTCTAGTAACACCGGTAACTCAAAATCGGACAAGTCCAATAAGCCCAGCAGAGGCAGCCGTGCCAACTTAGCACCAGCGCCGTGGCTTTCAAAAGAAGTCTACGAAAGCTGAAAGGCAAACCGGCAATGCACTCGCTGCGGCAGCGGAGACCATAAAACCTACCTTTGTACCAAATACGGAAAGACCAACCCACCTGAACAGAACTCCAGCAATAGCAGCGGCTATGACGGCAAACAAATTAAACGCCAAAAGTCATTCGACACGCAGCAGCAAAAAAACTAGTCTACATCAGCAAAATGTATTTTAGTCACTGGGAGCCTCCAGGAGTGTCTGAGAGGAGGCGGAGTGTAAACTTAGAAGCGTCAATTTCAGGAGAGAACCAGACCCTAGGAGGGCATTCTGGCCGGACATCGGAGTAACTGGGATCTCTGATGACTGGTACGGGAGCACCATGGGAGCGGTTGTGAGAAGTTTGAGAGCACCTGGGACTGTCGCCCAACCAATGCGGGAATCCCAGACTAACTCTGAGAGATGCCGGGTTCTTAGGGATATTCACTCGAAGGACTGCAG
>Ga0307512_10002144_pt1 | contig 25840 bp, 22 predicted proteins | sample 14_EM_MG_FD_200267 | JGI IMG/M metagenome (GOLD analysis project Ga0307512, IMG submission 200267) | Populus trichocarpa ectomycorrhiza microbial communities from riparian zone in the Pacific Northwest, United States - 14_EM | ecosystem: Host-associated > Plants > Roots > Unclassified | place... | reverse complement strand
AAGCAAGAAACAAATGAAAAAGATGAAACAAAGTGATTCCCATAGTAGCCTCCTTAAAACCCTGCGAAAGTGAGCAGGGAAAGAGTACTACCGTAGCCTGAGGATGGCCATCCATAAAACAAAGAAATTCGTCTATCCAAAAGCAAAGTGAAACAACCTTAAATCCAACCTTAAATCAACCTTCCATGATGGTAGAGCTTCTGCTCGTGACTCGGTATCGATGGGAGCTTCCGCTCTTAACTTATCATCGGTGGGAGCTTCGGCTACCAGCATATTTCGTAGCCGTTGGTGATCGTCAATCGTACACGGCATATCTATCATGTCAGAACCTCAGAAGGTGGTTATACTCACCATGTATTTAAGTGCGCTTGTGCTCTTCCGAGCCTTCGTACAGTGCTTCCGCATGCTTCATACAATATTGGTAATCTTCGTGTGGTATTAGACATCTCGGTAGGCTGCTTCTCGGTGGGCAACTCTGTGGGCATCTCGGTGAATATCTTGGTTGACTTCTCCCTTCTCCCATGATCTTTTCCTGTGATCTTTTTCTGTGATCTTTTCCCGTGATCTTCTGTGATCTTTTCCTGTGATCTTTTCCTGATGCTTATCTCTCTAATTATTCTCCCTCCGATGAAAGACTTCTGTCGGAGGCTGATTCCAGTAGCCCCGGTGTTTCAGTGAATCTTGGTCGACTTGGTAGACTTTGCCGGTCAACTTTGCGTTAGACTTCTTCTTCGATTTCTCGGTGCGTGTCTCGGTAGACTGCCTGCCGGTGGGCTTTCAACTTGTCAGTAGGACTTTATTGTATAGACACGGCTATCTCCCCCTTTTTGAAAGGTCGTTGATCCGCTGACGGCTTATGTATATTTCGATTGTCAATTGCCATCGTGGCGCTGTAGTAGTGTAATTGTGATTCTGGATCGTAATCGTAATCTCTCGGTGATTTGACACGTAATTCGGTTCAGCTTTTGCTTCATCTTGCGGACTATCTTCCTTCGGCTTCGGTGGGTTCTTAGTCGACATCGCTGCGGCCATCTCGGTAGGCAGCTTCGGTAGAATATCCGTTGGCTTCTCGGTAGTCATTTGGTAGGCCTCCGGTAAGGTGATTCAGCATTCCGTTCGGTATGCCGTTCAGTAAACATCTCCAGCAGTGGCTTTGTCCGGTTGGGCTCCCGGTAATCCTCTCGTTCGATCTCCATGTGAAGTCTTTCGGCAGGATATCCGTCGCTGTGAGATCTCAGTGATTATGCTTGGTGGTCATTTTCGATCTCCTTCGGGACCAATTCGGTAGCCATATCGCAGTCGTTCGGTACCTCGTTCGGAACTGCTTCGGTAGTCATATTTTTTTGTAAAACCACATAGGACTCATATGGCCTCCATTCGGTTGCCTTCATTGTAGATCTTCGTAGCTTGGTTGATTTAGGCTGTTGATTGCTTTATTGAGTCTGGCGAAGATTGCAGATGCATCAGTGCCTTCCGGCAGTGTCATGTAGAGATCAACTTCATGATTGGGAGATGCGTTGTCTATATAGTTAGCTTGTCAATAGGAGTATAAGTCATACAGAAGTTTATGTGCTTGTAGCTTGCCAGCTTTGATCAATTTAGATGCAAGTAATAATCATATCATCGCTTCCACAGAGGCCTGGAGTGGTACAAGTTGTGGCTTGTAGTGGTAGTAGGCATGATCTGTGTTCAATAGTAGTATTGACTTCTTGGTCATGGTCATGGCCGCTGCTTGGCAGGCTGTATCATTTCACGGTGGAGATTTTGATTGTAAATGACGGTTTCTCTAGACACCGGTGGTGCAACCTCCTCGTCAGAAGGATGTGATCTCACACCTGTACATGCAGGGAGACTTCGACGGCTTGTCAGCGTCGGGCAAAGGATTGTGGCCATCTGTAACATCATCATCAGTACGGCCATGAGTACTACGTCCGTAGCCTTCACCCGTTCGACTGGTTCCTGCGTGGTCATGGAGAAGTCCATCTCCACCCGTTTCTTTGTCTTGTACTCAGAGAAGTCCATCTCCGGTATCTGTGCGGTTATTGAGAAATCCATCTCTACCCGTTTCTTTGTCTTGTACTCGGCGAAGTCCATCTCCGGTATCTGTGCAGTTACTGAGAAATCTATCTCTACCCATTCTCTTGTCTGTTGATTCTTATCGTTGATAACTGGCTTTGTCTGAATCACTGTAGGTGGTGAAGGGGTCGGCACTTGATAGCAATCTCTCTTGGCCGGCCTTCACTTGGATATCTTTGGTGGAGGTAATCAGCGTTGTTGAATGCTTTTTCCCAGATCTCGATGGGTGTTTGTGAATATATCATTATTGCACAGCCTGTGTCCGTATCATTCGCGTGGTGAATCAGTGATCGTATGGCCATTGGGTGCATGAGTGTGCCAGGCGTCGGTGCCTTGATCGTGATCTCACTTGGTCGGCCTTCACTTTGATATTTCTTGATAATCGTTTGGAACATCTATATCCGGAAGAGCTTTGAATGCACGAGTTCAAAGGGCCCTGTTGTCAGCTTGACTGCCATGTTGCTTGTATTTGGTGATCAGGGGCCGTATGTCGGTAGGATGCATATGCATAGGTGCTAGTGCCATAATCTTAACTCAGGAATACTGTCTGGATCCCGTGTGGCTTTGACATCGTTTGTGGTTGTAGGTTTGCAGATACTGTAACTGCAGGTTCGCTTGGAGGTAGACTCGCAGGAATAGTGGCAGGTAGCAGGTACAACTGTAGGCTTGGCGATGGGTGCGTTTTGAAGTGGAGTGTGGTAGTGAATATGCTTGGAGGTGTAGTAGTATGAAGTGACGATAGTCTATTCTTTGTCTAAGCGAGCGATGTCTATCTTTGTCTAAGCGAGCGATGTCTATCTTCCCGCCGATCCACTCAATTGTGTGGATACGCACGTTTCCCTTTCTGGCCCGTGCACTCCGCAGAGCCCCACCTTATATCAGCCCTTCCTTTCTCTCCACAGGAGGTACGGTGGTGAGAGTGCGATGGCGATTGTCCTAGTATTTATCTCCAGTCTTTCTCCTTGTCTAAAGGTGTAGCATGTGTAATCGTCGATGAATAGGATATAGTAGCGATGGCCGGCAGAGGTGGGCGTGGAGAATTGTCCACACATATCCGAATGTACGAGTTCAAATGGCTTTGATGATCTTCTGCTTGTGCTTGGCCTGGATGCATGCGGTGCACATTAAGTCGTCTTTTGAATACCCATCAATGAGAGATCGTAGGGCAGTAGGATGAATGTGGGCTAGATGGCGATGCCACAGTCGTGATTCTAAGAATGTGAGAGACTTCCGAGTGGGCTTTGGAAATTTGGTGGCAGGTGGACATTGAGGTACGGTGCTGGCTGCACTTGGAGAGGTGGTGTGGAGTGGAGTGAGCTTGTGGTAGTCTCGGTGGAGTGCGCAATTGATGGTACAGTGGTATGTGCACTCGATGATGCTCGTTCGCTCTTCCTCTTTCTCCTTCTTGACGTGGACTTCGTAGACACTCTTGGTACTGATTGCCTGTGATGCTGATTGATGGAGATGATATGGAGCACTTCTCGCGTCCAAATGTGGATGTGTATCCGGCTGTGTCCAATTGATTAATGGAGGGAAGAGAGAGCCGGAATGTAGGGGTGTAGAGAGCATTGACTCTGTACTCCTGTGAAACGTTAATGAGTCCATGGTGGCTTACTGTAACTTTGTTGTCATCTCCAAGCTCAATGACTATTGGCTTGACGAAGTTTCTTAATCATAGGTGTAGTTGGTGATTGTAGGTGAGGATGTAGCCGTGAGTGTACATGACGGTGTACTTGGAAGTGTGCTTTGGAATGGTAGTGACTGCAGTTGTCGGTGCGTGATAAGCAGGGTTTCGTATGCTTTCTCTGTGTCTCCTGTTCGAAGGGAACTTGGTAATTGTAGGTGAAGGAATCGTGGTAGGTGTGTTTGTAGTCATCGCTGTGAATACCATGATGATGGCAAATTTTGGAGTAATGGTGAGTGCACTTGTGGATACGGAGGTGAGTGCGTTGATGTGTGTGGTATTGACTCATGTATGCTGTCTGCGATGGTGAGGTGGTATCTGACTGGTAGATGCTCGTCGCTGGGAATGGTATGGACGAAAATGAGGTAGGTTTTGCGAGGACTTGGTAATCGTTCTTGAAGGTTTCAGTGAGCATCTTGAATGTGGACGTGGTAGCTGTGTGAAGGAGGTGATGATGGTGTTGAGTTTTAGTGTGTTTATGTGCGGCTGTTGCTACAGTAACAAGCAGGGATGGTCGTGGGTGGTTTAGGGTTTTTGAGGCTCTTGATCTTGAGATATAAATAGAGTATTCATAGTAAAGATTGTAGCGGGCGCCGGGCTCATAACCTGTTGAAATAGTGATGCTTAGAGAAGCTTGATTGTGTATTATCTAAGAGAGCCACAAGGCCATATATATATGAGAGTACAAGTGTGAATGCGTGCGTACGCATCTATGTATAGACCCTTCAGGCCGACAGCAATCTCCGGTCATACGAGACTCACCTCCGGCCATACGAGTCATCTCCGGCCACAAGATGGCAGAGACCTATCATGCAATACTATCGCTGCCTCCAACAGCATCTACAAACTCGCTGTATCCCAGCCTCCAAGTTCATCTCTAAACTCACTAGATCACAGCCTCTGAGTGTAATCTCAAACAACCCACAATTATGTCATCGAAGTTGGAACAATGACGGCCTTCAAGTGCAGCTCCAATCTCGCTCAATTACATCCTTCAAATGTATCTCCATACTTGCCTGGTTAAGGCCTGCAAAGTCACTCAATCACCACCTCTGAGTGCACCTCTAACTTCAATTAATCACTGTGTTGTGAAATGGTAAAGTACACATGGTATCCGAAGGGTATTCTTGAGAAAGATAGATTTGAGCCCAATCAGATGATATGAACGGATCGGCGGCCATGATGTACCACACTAATTGCGTGGATCTATGCATGCTTCACAAGAGTGTGTGGATCTTCAAAAGCTCAGACACAGAGCATAAGACCAAGAGTGGGCAAAGAAAGAGTGTGTATTTCATATAATGAGATGGTGTCTATCTGCCCCGGGGTCTCCCAAATATATAAAGCCTGATGCTGAATCCAGCTCCTTCATCCCAGTATCCCCGTATGTACATATATAGAAAGACTCAGATAATATATGGGACATTATGCTGTAGCGAATCGTGTGACTATAACAAAGACCAATGGGATCAATCAAATGCCTGGTGGTTATGGAACCCTAGGAACCACTGGTGTGAGAATATGGCACTAGGTCTCCCCCAGAGCTTGGGCAGAGGTCACAGCAGCTCTCGATGTCTCCCGCAGATCTTGTGCAGAGGTCACTGAACCTTGTGATGTCTCCTGCAGACCTGCCCTGAGGTCCCATGAGCTCCAAAGTTTGAATATTCTAATAGTCCATCTTGTAGCATCCTGAATGCACCTCCTGTTAGGGGTTCTCCCTCAACAGTGTCTACGTAACCTGGAATAGCTATTGGGTACTTGTCAGTTTAATAACCTTCGGGCTACCCGACTTGCAAAATGCCTGGCTAGGCATCTCCAGAACCTTCGGTCACGATAACCTTAAGCGGGGTTATCAGTGGGCTCATCTCAATTGAATGAGATTCGGCTTAGCGGATTCATTTTTGATGAGGCAGTAACATCGCCAGATTGAATGGAGCTTGCTCCGGCCGAACGTGTTGTTTTCAACCAGATTCATTTTCCCACACTAGCGGGAGTATTTCTGAGGGGTTCGCCAGCAGACATGGCAATCGTTAGTCCTAAGCTATCTAGTGGGATCTTAAGCCCAATCTCTCATGTGAGATTGGTTACTGGGTACTCCCCGGCCAAAGGGAACAGTCCCGGCCTGAGCGTTGGCGTGATTGAGGGATTATGATGTTGACTGTCGATATGAGGTCTGGAGCATCCCCGCACATTGGTTTGTGACGGAACTGCAACTGCAAGTCATTTAATCGACCTCAGCATACTAGTGGTTGGCCGCCACATAAAGCTATGATGCAATCATACTACAGTATTGATTAGCTGGAAGACACTGTACGCTCTGTCGGCAGCTGTTCCCGATTACCTAACCATACAAGTGCCAGATGTCCAGCTTGAACTTATGACCTGATATATGATATCATGCGGGTGTGGCCTGATTCTGATCAGGAACGTAGCACTTTAATACCTCCCCTGCATGAACACGTTAACCGTGGGGATACGTGGCGATGTCTACCATGCGCATTCGGTATAACTTGCCTCAGCTTGCATGTGTACGATAACGAATGTAAGTCGCAAAGCACGTTGCTATCAGAATCAAGGAAAGGAAGTATGGGTGCACATTTGTATACATCCCAATGAAGTTTCTTTAAAGAGTTCACATCGCTTCGGCAATGAGAAGGATAAGCTCTTGCAGCGAGACAGTCTAGGATACCTACCAGCGGAAGAAAGCTTTTATTTATTATTAAGATTTTATGATACTATACCTACCTACGTTTATATATGAAATTTATTAGCATTGGGTAGCGGCAGCCCCGCACCTTTGAATGATTATTACTAGATGACCAGTACCTTCGAAAACGACAACAACATTATCATCAACGCTCTTGAAATGATTATATTTCACGCTACAAATCAACAGTATATCTTCAGAGCTCAGTGTGTCTGGTGGCCAGCGTTCAGCATTGGATTACAAGAAGGTTCAATCACCCATATTGATAATCCTCGAATTGGGTGAGAAGCATATCATACGCCGGATAGTAGTGTTGTTGATACTTCTATTATCCATCCTGATAGTATATCTCAGATTAAGGTTTCTAATTATGACCAAGAGACTTCTAGCAATAACGACACCAAAGATTCAAGCGAAGAGGTCTCTGGTTCTCGGAGTACTTCCGAGGATCATTTACACGATCAGGTGTTGCAGAATTGCGTTAAGCCTCTCCGGGAATCAGAATTAGCTCGGAAGTCGATAGCAAGGCGGAACTTGCAGATTAGTCAATGACTCCCTAAACGGTTAAGGGCTGGAATTTCAAAGAAAGTAAAAACCAAGAAAATCTATAAACAACAGACAGATGGTGTGGAGACATCAGCATTAGAACAAAGACAGGCGGCAGGAGAGTGTCAGCGTTGTGCTTGGCCACGCGATAGAAAAGGCCCTCAAAAGACTTTGCATTGCTTCCAGTCGATCCCAACAGCTACAGGGACAGCACCTTGACCGAAAGCACGATCAGACATACAATATGAGGGAATTGAATCTAGGGCCGTTCACAGTTCCTATACATAGGGCATTGGAACCCCCCTAACACCGCCATCACTTCAGGTGCTTTCTGGAGCACAGGAGAATGCTCTTGCAGAGTCTGAGAATACTTGCAATGATGCAGAGAGGGCTGGGAGCATCACAAAGTACTTCGAAGTAGTGATGAGGGCTTCCGGAGTGTCTCGATGGTAATGGGAGGTCTTCCAGACAGAATTACATTTCTCTAATGCACTGCTCAGTCTCTCCAATCTGTGAGAATGTAAGGAATCATACTGGCATCTCTGTGAGATATCGTCAATCATCATTTATGAGACCATCTCCAGGTTGCTCGCTGGCTGAGATGCATCCCTCCACAACCTCCCTTAGCTTAGCTGCCTTCTTCCAATTCCCTGCAGTTGATGGAATCTTGTTGTAACGGCGACACATGACCCGAGGCCGGGTAAGCGCCAGTGTATATAGGTCGCCGCTACGGCATTTAGATCTGTATCAAAGATCTGACCTCTATACTCTCCATATATACTCACTAGCTCTCGTGTGCACCCGTATTACCATACCAGACATCTGCGGTCAAGCATAGGTGTACATCCCTTTACACTTGTGCAGAAGATGTGGATGGCGTATAAATGGCTTCCACTGGTTGCCGATGTAATGCCAGGGGAAGTGCTTGTTTTCATACCGGTGATTCCTGTTTAGTACTTGATAATACTGACCTTAACTTGACCAATTGTAACGTTAGTCAGCGGACTGACAGTCTGAATATGTTCTGCGTTTGCATTCGCATAAACTATCATGTTGTTCAAGTACTCGTGCCGATGAGTGTTTATATCACACTGTTAGTGCACTGAACTGAGTTTGGGTGAGTAGTTAAAACTATTGACCATGGCATAGTGGAATGGATTGTAGAACCAACTCATGACTTTGTCCATCGATGTGTACAAAGAGAGCAGCTTGTGTGTGCAATAGTATTAGCAACTGGTCAGCATAACACGTCAGTGGTCCAGATTTGGACCAGGAAAACTGTTATGTTCGGATCCTGGCTTGCCCAAAAAACACAATGTGTCTGACTTGGCAAAATCGGTACCCGGACTGAACATAAACTCGTTCTTTTGTGGCCATGTTTATCGTAGTACACAGTTTCATTTTCGCACACTCAGAACTTTGGCCCCAATTATGTATTGGAGTTGTGATTGTATCACAATATGATATATACATAAAAGATGCAGTAATAGATGCAATTTCACCTCAAATTCTCCTATTTGCAATCCGACAACTATTCATTGGGTGGCAGTGAAACATTCCAGAACATTGATCAGATTTCGAAGACACTCAATGATCAGTGATCTGATCGCAAATGGGAGGACGGGATTCGAAAGAGGATCGAAAACTCCATCATTTATGTATCGATCATATTCTGTTATGATCACATCTCCAATGAATATTTGGAGTCAAAATTAGAAGTTACCTAAAACGAGGAACCCCCTATATACCGCCAGGTTCGGTGAGGTTCAGTGTTTGGTAGTGTAAAACGAGTTGCAACAGTTCCTGTTCAGTACCAACTCTGACCTGGAACCAAGTCTCCAATTGGGAACCGTTGCTAACACAAGGCAGGAAGACACTATTCTCTCCAATCGGGATCTCCATCAACATGACGACAGTCCCCATCACCTCCCACCGTGGCCACAGTGTAAATCACAATGGCGTCTTTGTCGAAGTGAGAGTCAAGACGTCTCTCAATGGACTTGCAATCCGCCTCTTCAGCTTGTTCATCCACCATCTCAGAAGTATCCAGTACAACATCTTGTTCGGCCTCGGTATTATGCAGTAGACCACTACCGGGGCTTGACCACCAGCATTCCATCACAGTCAGATCGCCAACAATGTGGCCTGTTCCACTCTTTTCAAAGATGCAGATTGGTCAGGATAATTAGGTGGCAGAGTGCTGAAACGTACTCCACAATTCAGGTCATCGAGTGGTTGGTGGTGCCCACATCGTGCTGGAGATTCTGAGATGGACGGTGCGGTCACAAAGTTAGGAAGCCTGCATGAGAGGTGTAGGTCTCACTAGATGTGCCTAAGTACTTACAAAATTTGACATCACTCCAGTGCTGGCATCAGATTTTGTAGACCTTGGCAAGGGTACATCATTTTTTCTTTGTTTTAATGATACTGTATTCACTGTATGTAGAGTATGACAGTCCCTTATGCACCGCCGCAGCCGGGCTAGCCTGCTAGATGGCGGAGATCGACTCCTACTACCCCTTGTCCGCTTCTGATAAATGAAAGATTAGCATTTGATGATCTATATAAACTACAAAGAAAATGTAATGAAATCAGAGAGAGCCCGCCAGTGCTGACTCCTCCTCCTCCTCCGTACGTTTTGGTGGGAACTTCCCTACCTCGGTAGCTATTAGGAAGTGCATCAACGCATTATCGTACGTCTCCATGGAGAGCAGCTCAGAGATTTGCACTTGCCGTCATCTGCCTGCTCTGCATCCCTTTCATTTCCCCACCTCTTTCCAGAGCGTCTTCTGCTGGTCTCCCCATCGGCTGCAGGGACGGAAGAGAAGCTCCCGCGTCTGGGCTGTCGTCCGGCCTTGGCTGCCGCACAACCAGCATTTGTCGTCGTCTCTGTTTCTGAACCAATGTAGGTACATTGCCACTGGCGCGTTTCCGGATATTTGTTGGTAGCAGCTGGCTGCTAGTGATTTCGCACTATTCATTGGGATGGGTCTCTTGCTCTCAGCTTTCCCTATTAGTCTGTAGGCGTGATGTTTACCGCATCTGTCGGCCTCCCATTGAGCCTGCGCTGCGATGTTTTGTTCTGAGATTCGTCTTGTCCTGTTCGCCACTGAGGCATATACTCTCTCTCGCACTGTGCCTGATCTGTGGCTCTCTCTCGCTAGATTCACTTGGCAATCTGCTTCCTCATTTCCAGGGATACCACTGTGTCCTGGGAACTAGTGGATTTATGTCTCGATGTTGGCTTCGCAAAGAGTCCGTGTTCTGCAGTTAATATACCTGGGCAGTAGCTGCCCAGGCCCCGCTTCGAGGTGCTCCGTTCGTTGAATGGCCGCTTGCGAGTCGCTGCAGACGGCTACAATCGTCACTCTGTCTGTCTGGAGTGTTTCCCACTTCTTTACTGACTCCCGGAGTGCGAGTCCGATTGTGCACCGCTCTGCATTATAGACCTACACGTATCCGGTGCCTGGGTGGCTGCCGAATGCTACCAGCAGTCCCTGTTCTTGCATAGTGCGGGAGCGCCTTCTCTGCCGTCGTCGGATTGCTACCCGTCGGTCCACCACATGCAGACCCTTACACCATGATATCCCTCCCTATCTCTCGCCCAGCGGATCGCCTCTCTCTTCGCCGTTGTTTTTGCGCTCAGCATGACCTTCTTAATAGCCGGGACCTCGTGGTGGTTAGGCCAGAGCATGGTTTCCGCTTCCCGGCCTCCCTCGTACTTCTTTGCGATCACTCTGCATATCTGTGCGCCAGATGACAGGTGGACATACACCGCCTTTAGTTTTGAGCCTTCGCACACACTTGCCAGCCTAGGTGTGAATCGTTCCTGGCTGGTGTGCAGGGCTTCTGGCCAAGGTGTGAGCCCTGACTCTCTCATAAGTGCTCCCATTGGCATCATAGGGAGGGTGTCCAGTGTTGATCTGGCCTGCCGATAGAGCAGGAGGTAAACATCCACTCGTGTGCCGATCTCCTGCCGGTCCCACCAGTGTTCGCTTGCAGTCAGCGCCACGGTTTGAATGCAGGCAATCTCGACAGCTTGCACTTGGTCTGGGACAATTCCGTGCAGGTTCATGAGTGCGCGCAATCGGGCATGTGCTGCCCTGGCCTTCATCATACGTCGGTTGTGATGCTCTTTGAACGTCAGGTGGGTATCCATTCAGATACCCAACCATCACGTCGCCTCTTTGTGGAATTGGAGGATACCGTTTCCTACCATGATTTTGGCTGTGAGTTTTGGCTGGAGGTGTTTCTTGTGTCGTTTCCTGCGTGAGAAAAGTACTCCTTCCGTCATTGGGGTGTCGAATTGGAGATCCTGTTTGTTGGCCGAATGGATGCTCTCTGCTGTGCAGGCTTTAAGTTATTTGACCAGCTTGTTCACGTCCTTCCCGGTTGCCACCCGTCCAAGGTTGTATATGAAGCACAGGCCTGCGGCTTCTAATCTCTCTTCCACCCTCATTTTCTGTCCAGCGGTGTGTATCGCAAACAAAATCGGCGATACCAGTGAGTCTTGCGGGACACCTGCTTCCACGGGGTGACTCTGTAAGACATTGCATTCAATCACCATCTCCACCGTCCTCTCTGAGAGAAAGCCCTCGGTTCATCATATGAGATCAACATCTATCCTCTTGGCCATCATTGTATGAAGCAGCCTTCCTCTCGTCACACTTGGGAACGCTGCCTTAATGCCAATCAGGAGGACAACGGTGATGTTTTGCTCTTTCCAAGTGGCATGTGCTCTATCAACCGTGATTGCTGCTGCTTCGATGGCCGACCTTTCCTTTCTGCTGCCAAACTGGCCGTCGCTTGGTAGTGCTCTTCTCTCTGCCTCCTTGGACAGCAGCTCTGGGACAACTTTCCCAATGACTATCCCCAGTGCTGAGCAGAGAGATCGTTTGGTACGATTACAACTTGGTATGATTCTCCTTTTCCTGGTTTTCGAATCACCACCCTGTTCGCTTGTTTCCAGACGGCTGGGTGACGACCATTTCGGACCGCAGCCTTCGTTAGTCCTACAATGCTTGTTCTGTTCCAGTTCAAGAGTAGCCGTATGGCTCCGAATGACAGCTTGTCTGGGTCTGGGGCTTTCTTAACCGACTATGTAACAGAGCTCGTTCAACTGACTGCTCAGTTATGCGTTCATGGGCATGGCCTGCTGGACGTAGTTCGCAGTACTGGTCCGCATCATTCAGGGTGAAAGACTCTCCTCTGAGCATTTCCTCGTTTTCGGCAATGGTATTTGTTTGCTTCCCCTCTCCATCAGTCAATGCTTCCATGGTGGTTCCCCCTCGAGGGTTGGTGAACTTTGCTGCCCTCCAGACCTCGCGCCCCCCTGAGGTTCTGCAAGTAGTCATCCCACATCAGGCTCTTGGACTGTGAAATTGACTTTTGCAGTTCTGCTTTCGCACATGCTGCCACCTTTGACCTCCTTTCCGTTCTCTTTCCTCTCCCCAGGGGTCTTTGCATCTCCCTGATCTCGCCGTTCCACCACCTCTTCCATCGAGCACAGATTGTTATTCTCTTCGCTTTGGCATCTAGGACTTTGCTCAGTGTTGCTTGACACCATTCGGCCTTTCGCTCTACATTGTCTCCCATGCATTCCACTCCTACATGTGCTCTGTCTCTCTCCCACACCTTCCAGAGTTTCTCAGCTGCTTTGTCGTCCTCTTTTGACATGGTGGCCAGATTCCATCCAATGACTTGCACGTGGTCTGCCTCCGCCTGCTTGTCGATGATAAACTCCCACCTGATCACCTTGTAGTCGCAGCTCGTAATAGGGCTCACCTCCAGTATGGTCCATCCGCTGATCGGTCGGGTGGCCAGGGTCAGGTGTATGGTTGATTCGCCATCTTCACCACTTCTAGCCCAGTGGTGAGTGGGCCAGTCGTCATTTCCAATATCTAGCCCGTACTCGGCTATAATCTGCTCCCAAAACGTCACATTGTGTTGCTCTCAGCATCTCGGTTCACACCTTCGGCTGAGTGCATTCATGTCACCGGCGATTATTGCACCTCCTCCCTGGCAAATGGCTCTGCGCCGATTTTGCTTCCCCGCCTGTCTCTCTCCTGTCGGCACGTCTCTATGATCGTAAACATTGATAATACTTGTCATCTTTTCTCATCTTCATTTTACATCCGGCAGGATGACATCGTCGTTCGCACACCTGCTTAGGTCTGCCCGTTTGTCAGATGCAAGGCCACTTCCCTCGTACACCGCCGCTCAAACTCTCTTTCATTCTCCAATTTCATATGCCTGGTGACTGATTCCAATTCTCCATTTGTCCTCTGGCAGCTTGTGCATTAGTACTGAATCTGCCTTTCGATCCACACCCGTCTCAAGCGCTCCCAAGTTCCATGCGTAAAACCTGGCGCAGTGTACAATATTTGTTGATAGTTACAAGGAGGAAATGGGTGAAAGTAATTGTGAACATAGGAAAAAGTGGTTATGGAGACAGCAAAAAAGGATTCTGTGTACGGCACACTTTAGTCATTTGACGATGCAGGATGAATATGACAAGCAACACACTGTATGACTCCAAATATTACAACTCAGTAACCTTGCCAAGGTTGAGTTTAAGAAAATATATGTTTGTACTGACCACTACCACCTACTGGACTCGCTCTTCCCTGCATATGTGCTACATTCAGTTATATCCGGAAATTTATCCCCTGATAGACTAATCACAACACACAAAAGTCCAGGATGAAATCAGTAAATGATCGTAACGGCTAAGTCTTAGACTAGAGGTTAGGGTTGTTACGCTGGCACGTCATGCGGCTGGGTAAGCGACAACCTTAAATAGACTGCTCGTGAGGATTATGATCCTTACCGAGAATCTTACCACATACTCATACACGTGCAATCACTCTGACCGTCTGCAACCGTATCCCTACAAGTATAATCTATTCTCATACTTAGCCGGACGCGGGCATACGTGCCCTTACAATGATGCGTAAATGGAGGTGCCACCACTCCACATGAACTCTCCCATTTACACCCAAAAGTGACTTCACTGTGTGTCCACTCAAAATACAGACAGTTCTACTGTTGATATATATTGCACTACGAGTGGGCCAGTTTTTTGATTCTCAATGTGCTGTTTTGCCATAACCACTTCCACTCAGCTCCCCATATAGACCACTGTGCTCCGTCCTGGCCATCATCCTTGGCTCCTGTCATTAGGTATTAGTAGTAACACTACCAGCTTGTGTGTCCGGGCTTGCTCAACCTCAAGCTCCAAGCTTTGGCTCAGACACTGGCCCAAGCTCCAGCTCAAACACTTGATCATCTACATGGTTTGAGTTTCACACTCCTGGCCAGGCCAGTGCATTTGATCATGCTTAAACTTTTGCTGCAGCTGAATGTTGTGGCCACCATCTTCCTTCCCTTCCATTGGCCAAATTGCTAGCGCCTGCCAGGAGGTAGTGAATGAAGGTCACCACTAGTAGCCATCGGCTGAATACCAGCTGACAATTACCTTCACCTTGCGCACAGTCAAAATTGCCAATACAGTGACATTGAGTAAGTATTACGTATATAACCCAGCCATTAATAATTGATTTAAGCATAGTGCAATCACGATAATTGCAATACAACCAAGCAGCGAGTTGTATTGGAAAGTACTGACACTGCGCAATGCACTTGTAGCAGTTGGCAAAAGGCAGCGCACCAAGCAATACTTGTATGCAGTTTCAATAAGCAAACAGCATTATAGCATGGTAACAGGAAGTATTCAAAATAGGAATTTGTTCAGCCCACAAGGTTGCGAATTATTCGAATGTACTCTGCAAAAGGAATGAAATTTGACGATCGATGCCATTACTTGACAGTAACAGGTGCTACAAATGCAATGAATGCAATAAACTACCTATCAAGTTAGATGTGAACTCACTGAAGTGTTATATTTGGCGTTGTGCTGATTAGTACTGCGTTGTATTGAACAGTACAAATACAAACCAAGATACATTCTGCAAAAGACTCTGTATTTGTGCGAAATGAATTCAACATGTGATCAGGTACTCAAGAGTACTGATCTATCCATGATATTAACATGAGGTGCACATATAGTGGAGTATGTCAAGTTCTGAACCATGAACAGTTCTCCGAAATGAACATGACTTAGCCAGAGATTCAACCTAGTACATTCACCTACTAGGTATTTGATGTTTATACTTGAAGTTGTGAGAGTGACATTGGATTGGTGTTGAATGAAAATCATGTATGACCCCATCTGGGTTAGTACAGACGCATATTTGCCAATTGTGACAGAACATGAGCTAAATCACGAGAGATCTACAATGCACAGGGATAGCGATACTCTTTGCTGTCACACCTAATGATGATAGCAATACAATACCAGCACATACAGATACGTCTGGCTTTGTATTAATCGTCAGAGTCTCAGGGAAGTGAGTCAGTATATATTTATTACCACCTAGCGTGCGGGAAGCTGCCTGCCACTTATAGACCATATTCTATCGAGGCATTTACCAACGCCAAGGACCATATGAGGTCTTAAAATTGCCAACCATAGGTTCATTGCACATATGGGCCTGTACATTGAAGGATATTACTGTACCTGCATCTCGCTCAATTTGCGGTGGGGATCGGACACCTTCTGGACAACTCATTCAGGAGTGGTTGGGCACGTATGCAGCACCCCATATAACAATATATAGAGGATCAGCCCCCTACAGGTCCTTGAAGGATGCAAAGTTAGAAAACGATCAATATTTCGAGCACCCGAAATTGCCGAACTTTTACTTAAAATTACCACTATTAGGACTCCATTCTTTATATCAATCCACTATCTCGCAGCTTTCATGTTTCATGGATTTTTAGTTGTCGTGTGGATATCGTCAGTTTAAGGTAAAGGGGCTGTATACGTGTAAGTACACTGTCCCTTTTCTTTGGTCCTGTCATACTCTAGTAAGAGTGAATACAGTATGAATAAACAACAACAACAACAGTCCCTTTTCGAACCTCTGGCTTCAACTTCCATCTACCACGTTAACCACCCACCCACAATGCGAGCGTTCACATGTATCACTTCATCTCCTTAGCTCATCAATTCCGTAATCCACATTCTAAGCATCAAGAGAAACACCCACCTACTAACAGTTATTAACCAGACGCTACATTGTCGCCTAGCAGCCTCATAACGTCCACGAAGTTGCTCTGGTCCGCATATTGTAGAACCGTTAACCCGTCGGCGTCCTTGGCGTGGATGTTGGCTTTCGCATCGAGTAGCAGATTGACAGTGGCGGCGGATGCGGCTTTGGCTGCGACGTGCAACGCCGTTCTCCCCTTCGAGTCTTTCGCCTCTATGTCCGCGCCTTTGTTGAGCAGCAGCCTTATCACGTCCATGCGGTCGCTGTGAACTGCATATTGTAGCACTGTTAACCCATCGGCGTCCTTGGCGTGTATGTTAGCTTTCGCAATGAGTAGCAGATTGACAGTGGTGGCAGATGCGGCTCTGGCTGCAACGTGCAACGCCGTTCTCCCCATCAAGTCTTTCACCTCTATGTCCGCGCAATTGTTCAGCAGCAGCCATATCACGTCCACGCGGTCGCGCTGAACAGCGCATTGTAGCACTGTTAACCCGTTGGCGTCCTTGGCGTGGATGTTGGCTTTCGCATCGAGTAGCAGATTGACAGTGGCGGCAGATGCGTCTTTGGCTGCAACGTGCAATGCCGTTCTCCCCATGGAGTCTTTCGCCTCTATGTCCGCGCAATTGTTGAGCAGTAGCCATATCACGTCCACGCGGTCGCGCCGAACCGCATATTGTAGCGCCGTTAACCCGTCGGCGTCCTTGACGTTTGTGTTAGCTTTCGCGGTGAGTAGTAGATGAACAGTCGTAGTAGATGCGGCTTTCACTGCAAAGTGCAACGCCGTTCTCCTCTTCGAGTCTTTCGCCTCTATGTCCGCGCCTTTGTTGAGCAGCAGCCTTATCAACTCCACGCGGTCGCTCTGAACCGCATATTGAAGCACCGTTAACCCGTCGGCGTCCTTGGCGTGGATGTTAGCTTTCGCATTGAGAAGCAAATTGACAGTGGTTGCAGGTGCGGCTTTCACTGCAAAGTGCAGCGCCGTTCTCTTCTCCGAGTCTTTCGCCTCTACGTCTGCACATTTCTGGAGAAGCAGTCGAACCCTATTTTCATAGTAGATCCAAGGGCACTGAGCCGCAAGGTGGAGTGCAGTCGCCCCGTTGATGTCTTTAGTATCGGTGTGAGCACCCTGAACGATCAGTAACTTCATCAACTCCTCGTACGGTTTTTTAGCTTCCGGCCATAGGTCGGTGATGATGTGGTTATGCATATTGACAAACTCCTTTGTTCCCTGGAACCATATCCAGGGACTCGCACTAGCAAGGTGCAACGCTGTTCGCCCACCATCATCCTGGCTTTTAATATCAGCTCCTTTCAAGAGTAAATACTCAACAATGGCTTGATGACCGTACAGAGCTGCGAGGTGTAGCGCCGACCGTCCGTGTTGACTGGGAATGATACCATCATTCGGACTCCAACGGGGGCGGTTGTCCTTTTGGTTGATGGAAGCGCCCGAACGCAGGAGCATCTGAACAATCGCCATGTTTCCTTGCCAAGCCGCAATATGCAGAGCCGTCCGTCCTTGACCGTCCTTTGCATCAGTACGGGCGCCACTGTCGACTAGCAGCCATGCCGTGGCCTCGTGCCCGTTCATAACGGCAGAGGGTAGCGGTCCCTTGCTCATGACAACAGAGTTACAGCTTGCACCTGCTGCCAACAAGTTGCCGACAGCTACGAAATAACCTTTCTTCGCTGCAACTCCGAGCAAGCGATTCATATATTGTTGATCGTTACCATCGATCGCGCTGAAGTTGGCAAGTCGTTTCAGAATACAATACTTTTCTGATGAGGGACAATTCTGAAGGGCGTTCCAGTAAGGGAGGAGTAGCGGAGGGATATGTGCAGTGGCAATTGTCGACCTAGACGTGGAGTGTCTTGGGGTTTCCTTCCTGGTCTGGTCCTTCCATTCCTTCATGAAGAATTCTAGCGAGTACTTAATAAATGGTCTGCCGTTCAGATATTGAACAAACTTGTAATCATCAGAGTAGCTCTCATTGAGTTCTGCCAAATGTAGCGTCAGATAGCTTATGCACGTTTTCCAGATCATCGTTCTGGCCGCTTCTTCGTGCGTGACAGCTTCGAACTGGGACGAAGCCACTGCTTTGTGAGGGCCGAGGAAAAATTCGCGCACCGTCTGATGCATGATTTCCACAACGGCATATCCCTCTGTAGCTTATTAGAATGATAAATCAAAGCCACAATAATATCCCAGTGTAAAGAGATACTTACTATTGAAGAGCGAGATGTCATTGTTTTTGATTTCCGCAAAATTCCCACCGCAATGAGTCACTCTCTTCCTAATGTCTGACGATATCCAGTCTTTCCAAGATTCCAACTGGGGTGGGTGTTCTAGTAACTTGGCAGGCATTGCAAGGGCATGGTTTAGCTCACACAGCTGTAGAGGACGGCTAGAGAACAGACAGAATTGAAGAATTCGTATGCCATGTTCAACGTCAGCACCAAAGCAGCCACCCAATCTTCGAAGCATGTGCTCATAATAACTTTCAAGCCCCGGGGGAAGATCTTTGATGAACTCGCGTATGAGTTCCAACGATGAACCGTTCGCGATACGTCGCGTCAACTCTTTTACAACCAATCGTACCCACATAAAAACCCCGTCTGCTTTCTCAACGATGCTAAGCTTTATCTTAGCTTTGTCATCTCTGGCCAATGATTCCACCAGTCCGGACGATCCCTGTCTGGGGTTGAGCTCAGTCAGGTCCGGTCCAAAATCAAGATTGGATTGGACTGGTATGACTACATCTTTGAGATATTCGTCTGTACATCTTTTAATATCCTCTTTTGTTTTGTCTTGCAGCAGAATCCGATGAGGGAGAGCTTGCTGAAGTTCATTAATTGGTCGACTGGCCAGAAAGATTTTTAAAACGCATTTCGTGTCAGCAGAAACCAGATTCCGTAAAAATTGAACAATATCCGCCCTGCCAGCATCGTCGGACTCGTCCATGGCATCAATGACCAGGAGAAACCTTTGTTTCAGCGGATGCATTAGACATGCGTTGAGGGTGTCCTTCAGTACTTCATGAGCCCAACAATTTTCGCTAGTCATTGTGCCAAAGGAGGAGGTTCTCGGAGGAAGTTGATTGGAATTGTAGCTCGGAAGCTTCCGATATGCTTCTTGAAAATGAATGAAAAAAGATTCGTCCGCTTTAAGAATATCATAGAGCAAGGATTGCAACATGTTTCGATGATCCCTCTCTAGTTCTCCTTCCCGGTAGCTATAAAAGAACTTCGCAATAATGGCTCCATCCGCTTGGAAATTATCCGAGAAGTATTTTACCAGTGTGCTTTTTCCACTCCCTGGCTTTCCTTCAATGAACAAGAGGCTGGAGTGCTCAGGAAAGTACCAATCACGGTACTCAGGGCTCTCCCAGAGCCACTGAAACGTCTGTGCTGAGGGCTTGGAGATCGTCTCGTACCGTGAATTATGGATTCGGAGGGTCCTCAAACAGTCTGGGAAGTGGTTAGCCGATTGGTTTGATCGCGGTAGGGAAGAAAGGTGCGGGCAATACAGACCTTGCCTTTCTTTGTCGTATTCAATAAGAACCGCAGGCGATTGTTGTAATCCAAGGTCACCTGTCGGAGGATTTGTGACCAACAATCGCACAGTTAGGTAATCTTGCCGCAGGCTTTTTATTGCTTGAGTGATATGACTGATCAGTGCTCTCCCAAGTTCCAAGTTGTTGAGATCGACAATCAATGCCAAATTTCGTTTGTTCCGCTGCGCGCCATGTCGTTCTGAACCGGTGTTAGGTCCGTCCACTGGCGTTGCCTGTCTGAGCACATGTCCAAGAGCATCCCATAGATTTTGATCAGTGGCACAACATAATAACGTCGTGAAAGCTTCCCTAGGATTAGCAGGCAGTTTATCTAGTATTGTGTCATCCTTGAGTTCCAAGATTTCGTTCATAAATGTTTCGAGAAGAGATTGCTGTTGAGGGTGGTTATCGATCGCTACCTTCAACAGACTGCATACGATTGCTAAATTCTGCCAGTTAGCTGTTTTTGAAGGTCTCTGTGGGCGAGTTGAATGTCCTGGCGCCGTCGAGCCGAAGAAGAAATATAGGAACAAGTCGGAGGCTTCTCTCTCCTGCTGTAGAGTACGGAAAACTTCGAACGCTGCGTGCTCCAAAATGGGTGAACCACGCAACACCAATACCATAACATCTTCTTCAAGCTCAAGCCACTTTTGATAGTCGAGATTGCGGAAGATCCAGAAGTATCTACCATCGTGCTCGAAATTACACCCCATTTGAAGGTTCTCAAGATAACGATCCTGATCAATAGAGTAAAGGTAGATTACTTCTTTAGAACTACGAAGCAATTGCAGGATTCTTTCGCGACGAGTTTGAGCTACTCTAACATCAGCTCTTACTGCCTGCGAGTTTGGTTCCGGTAAATTCACTCGGCGTATTATGGATATAATACAGCCCACAAATTACGTACCAATGCACTCCTTCATATATTTAATCACTGTCAGGTACAGTCCATCTGCTGGAGTGGCGAATTTCACGATATCCGTATGGTTTTTCGTTGCTGGGATTCGGTCTTCGTATGGCAGATTCAAGAGAGCAGATGATCTCTGGACCATCTGAACCACCTCACCATCTCTTGCAAATCTGTCGGTTTCGATCTATAGGAAGTAAGTAACTTTTCGAGCAAGTAAGCAAAGATTGGTTGGATTACTCACCATTCTGACCGACGGTGTCTTCACTGTTTCATAAAAGCTGCAAACCTTTTGCTCAAAATTGTTCCATATAGGTATCAGTTCCTCCTTTTGATTTTCCATAAAGTCTGAGCCCTCTTTAAGCTGCATGATCAAGTTTCTTCTTTGCCCACCTGTGGTGGCATCGACCATTTCCTCCAATTCATCAGTCCGAAGACCCTGGTGTGGAGTTGCAAAAAAGAATATCCCACCAGTTGAGTCTAGGATGGACCGATGACAAGGATTCCGATTAGATGCAATTAATACCTGTCATCCATAATTGTGAGTTGAAATACGAAAACCTTAGAGCATGCAAACACGTACTTGCAATATCAAAATACCCCCAAGACTGTGTCCCAAGAATATGATAGGCCGACTCTGATAAATCGGAAGTGATTGATGTCAGCGCACAAACTTCGCTGCATAAACTAACACCTGCGTACCTTGGCTGCTGTTCTCGCATTTCCTAGCTGTTGAATGAAGTTTCTTTTGTAGTCGTTCAGACTCATGGCGCTATTTTCACTCCCAACCAGGGTGCTATCGTAACCGTAGGTCATAATCCTGACATTCGTCACATCCTCGGGCAGAAAATCCTTCAACCACATTTTGTAAGTCGTTTGGCTTCTCCAGGATCCGTATGCATGCCCTGCAAGACCGGTCACTGCGACCACACTGTAAATTCATATGTTAGCATGAACTAGGAACCGAAAGGTAATGCAAAACTAACTCCGCGACTACTTCGTCTCTGGGTGAGTTCAAAGGCGTCAGATCATAGAAATGGCTGTCGATTACAAGTTCTGCCCCGCTCGAAGCCGATGGATAGTTGAAGTCATTCAGCTTAAGCTGCCGAAAGTATTCGGTACAGTGGCGTAAATTGAGAAGTGCCGTCTGAGTGGAACCGTAGCACGACGGGTACAGTGATAACTGATATTCGTCTCTATCCATTTGTTGGAGTGAGGGATCGATCGTTTGAAGCGAATTGAGTAGGTTATCATGGCTCCAGTTGGGCGGCACATTGGCTATTCGAAAACACTTTGGCTTATCATTCGACGTTAGGGAGGTATTAGGATCTGAATCCATGTTAGGAATTTTTTGTGGCAGTATTAAAATTGTTCTATGTTTTCTTGTACGCCGACGAAAGTATAATCGACGCTAGAGCGGTGTTAAGTGCTAGATGTTCTTTTATTATAGTAGGCAGCCGATAGTGATCTCGATACGAATCATAGGCTCGCGCTCTCCTACGAGACGAAGTAGTCGTTGCCGAATGCTTGCAAGATGGCACTATTTTCTCATCTGCGGTGCCTTCGGTGCATTAAGTTTGGCGTAGCCTGACTCGAGTATCTCGGTAGGAATAGATGGCTGGCAGAGGGATTTCTAGTGCAGATGTTTGGTGTTCAGGTATTCTAATGTTCTAAAAATGTTTTCCGCGTTCAGACGTTCAGAAAAGGTTCAGGTGCTGCAGAATGGTTTAGGCGTTCAGACGTTCAGAAAAAGGTTGATCAGGCGCTCAGGAATGGTTCGGACAACAAGAGCAGCAGTGACGACTTGAGCTATGTTTGCCAACACATTCAAGTCGCTAACTGGCTTCGCTAGTGATTGGCTTGTGATTGGTAGTTACAGAGTGAACCAGCTTGACGCTAAGGTACACCCTTAACAAAGAGCTAGGCACTTAGTTGCCTACTTCTCGTATGTGGCCAATCCGGATATGTACTCGGCCCTTCCAACGGCGCAACACAAACCAAACAGCAAGTTTGAAGGCTGCAGAATAGATTAGAGGTATCGGCGATTAAGCGGTATCACATTCTTGTAAATTATTGCTACAAACTCCAATCGTTCGGATCGAAGCTGCAACGTGCCGAATGCGTCATTCCACGACCGGCATGCACTTACCTGATAAAGTTAGATTCCATTCTAACCGAGCAACGTGTCACACCTGCCTGCGCACATCTGACTCAAAGAATTCCCGTTCCCAAACCTTACTCAAACGGCTGTCTGATACATGACACAATTATCGTACGATTCCGTTTCCAAACATCATCCAATAGTTGCCTGCATCCCATTGCAATCTGTGCATATAATGGGGCGCAGAGCGCGGAAATTAGAACAGGATATAGATCGTTCCACAGAAAACCTTGCCAGGGTATGTGCGTCATAGATGCACGCTCTTAATCTATTATTGAAGTTGGCAGGCAGAGCAGGGTATCGGCGGGGGTGAATTACAGCTGAAAGTCAATGCACCCCAGGTTTTACTGACTCTTCAATTTTTCTGATATTATTCAGACTGTGTTATACCCAACCTGTGTGCGGTACGCTACGATCATGTCCGGTACTGTGTGGTTAGATGAAGTTTCACCTATGCCCGATCGCCAGACTAAGCCCCTGATGCTGTTTATTGTCCAAACCCCAGAACTACTCGACCGGACTGACTAGGGTGGACGATCGCAAGTCTAGTTACTGCTGGGGCTCGATAGCCTACTCAATTAAATTATACTAGTCGATCTAAACTATTATTGGTGAATGAACTAGGCAACACTGATTTCCTACAATCAACTACAGCTACGGCTCATCCGCATGATGCTGCAAATCTAGTAACATTGCGATCTCAGATGTGTACTCCTATCCCAGCTACAAAATCACTACTAAGACTTCCTATCAAGGTTCTGCATGCTGTTTGCTGTTAGTATTGGCCATAGCCTTATCACAACGATAATACCTGTCAATATACCGCACATGACACTTTGTACTCGGGTCAGGCAGTCGAAGATCTGACGCTCCTTGTCCAGCAGGTTACCACAACAACCTGACTAGATACGGTATAGCGATAGGTATAACACGACCTGAATATTAACTGAAAGGGCGAGCCAATGTGCTTTGTTTTGTTCTTAGCTTCAACCCCCTCGTCAATAGTGACTCAACACCCTGCTCCCACAGCAAAATCTATTGCCAGAAATGGGGCGTCCAATCTTCTACTGCCTGGCCCGTTGGTATCTTCCGACTCCATTCCCAGCAGATTCTGTTCATCCAAAATAGCTGAAGGTAGGCTGCAGTGCTGAAGCGGTATATACCTAGTCTCCGGGAAATAATTTCAAGCTCTCTAGCTTTAGTAATGCGTGCCGAATATTACATATCAAGTTCTCACGACTATAGTCTATGGTGTTGAACCGACCAACCTCCGTTTATTAACGCTAACGTTAGATGCACCTAGCTCATGCGCCGGTGCCAATGTCATGAAATTATGGGACGTCAAGTTCCAGACGGCAATAAACCTTGCCCAAGCCGAGAAGACAATGCAGTCATCAGTTCGACAACAAAGCAGACGGACTGTTTCCTCCGCTATTGGGAAAGATGTTGGCGGATTCCGATATGATCGATAGCACAAACCTTGCATAGTGGCCCCAACAACGGAGAGTTGTCTCATCGCACTTCGCGATCGAGTATTGTATATCAGTGTTATCAAGTTTATGTGGGGTTTTATTCGAACATTAATCGGAGTCGAAAAGGAGGCAAGAACTGACACTAAGAAGTTTAAGACCTCGTTTTCGAGTAACTGTGCCCGTGTGTCAAACAAAATTCCCGCTTCTAAACTTATCCAATAATCGTCGGCTGATAGGTAAGTAATGGTCGGACTCAATTGTAACTGCGTAATCCACACACCTTCCCTGATACCGTAGAAACTTGGGTTGGTAGCGTCGGCAAGTTTGGAGAAGCTCGAGGAAAGCTCCAGAATCCGTACCTTATTTGGTTTGTGTGGAGTTTCTCCATGCAGTCTGTATGTACAGTTGACCGCTTGTCACGGACCGAATGATGCGCCTAAATAGTCAGTCACCTCATTTGCGGCGTTTCAAAGATGGACGAAATCATCTCAAAATTGATCACGTACATCCCAAACAAGAATTCAACAGGCTCAAATTTCGTAGGGGCATGAGACAATTGGGGGGTGTAAAGTAGGGATAGGCCAAGACGTGTACAGGAATAGTATGAGGTTCGGTGCCGGCAGTGATCCTGACAGGCACGGCCGGCCCGTAGTTGGGCCTGTGGCCTGCAGGCCGGGCCCGATGAGGCCGTTTGATTTTAGAAACTGTGCAGGCCAGGCCGACAATTTGACAGCCTGGGCTACAACTGTCGGTGACTGGGTGCACTCTAGGCTATTTAAAGCTAGTACATGAATGATCTAAATCCCCTGAAAGAACCTCGCCAGGATGCACTGAAGATTCTCAGCGCTCCTAGACATGTCAACTGAACAACAGAGTCTTAAGCGGAGCAAAACTTACAACCTCTGGCCACAAAAGGGGTCTCGATGATTATATAATAGGGCGACTTGAATGCTATAAGTCCTAGGAACGAGAGAGACTAATTTGTGGGTGCAAATTGAAATGTATGAGATGGAGTGTATGTTGATTGAATTGTATCAAGAATCGATGGCAAAGGACAAGTAGAGTAATGAAAGCATTCGTCGATGTACTACTAGTTGTTTAATTTCGAACTTTTACCCCGGACTACAGCTACCTGTAGACACCTGCAGTCAAACTGTGGGCTTTTCAAACCATGGTTTACCCAGGCGCCCACAGTTTTCTCCTGCTCAAAGCCTGCCTTCGGGTGTGGGCTGTTCCTATGGCCTGGCCGGCGATGCGCGGGCCCGGCCGGGCTTACGCTCAAACTGGCCGGCCTGGCCCATCAGGATTACTGGGTGCCGGCGTCGATCTGCGTCATGAATGTCGACTCTGAAAGGCTATGACCAGGATGAGACCTTGTTCTAGTCCATTCACGGAGGCGGTTCCTCCGCGGAGTACCTAGTCAGTTCACGGAGTCAACGAAAAATTATAAATAATCTATACATCATCGTGATCCCTACAATCGGCTGCCTCTTGGGCGTCCTGATGCAACTACAATTACACTGTGCTCCATCGGTGGAGCTGATCTTGTGTTTCGTTCGACATTGAAAGTACCTGATGGCGCAGTAGAAGGTCCATTATTTATGCACTGCGACCCACCATCTC
>Ga0307512_10002143_pt1 | contig 25846 bp, 25 predicted proteins | sample 14_EM_MG_FD_200267 | JGI IMG/M metagenome (GOLD analysis project Ga0307512, IMG submission 200267) | Populus trichocarpa ectomycorrhiza microbial communities from riparian zone in the Pacific Northwest, United States - 14_EM | ecosystem: Host-associated > Plants > Roots > Unclassified | place... | reverse complement strand
ACCCTCCAAGCACTTGAAACCCAGGGGTAAGGTATACCTGGGAGTTGAGCTGGAGATGATCTACCTCGGTACCTCCAAAGGGCGGCGAAGCCGCCACCATGACTTGTATATGGTAATGTCGTGATATGAAAAATTACCCAGAACGCGAAATAAAGCATACCGATCTACACTGAGTCTTAGACCAGCAGACGGTTGGAGCGAAGAAAACAAACATACATTTACCGTCCGCTCGTTCTGATCGACCGCCATAGGTATCACCAGATACATGAAGTGGCCGACAAGGAAAAACTGCATGCTGTGGTATAAAAGAGTGAGCGAGCGTTGAAGATGCCATAATATACGGAGCCGTTGTCTACGGAAGGCCTAAATAACGTTTCTGAGGTGCTCGTCGTCATACAAGAACATAATGTCGAAAAGGCTACCAGCCACAGCGCCAGGGCTGCACAAAAGGGATACGTGCCAGATCCCCTCGACTATCCAGGGGGAGGTTGTAATCCGCCCCAGGTGATAGATGTAGCCACAGTCGCCGTGCAGACCGAACCCTAAGGAAGAATGTCAACAGAAAATCAAAGAGCTATATAATGTGTGCGCACAGCCACTGCGATGGATTATAGTTGAACAAGTCTGCTATCCTTGAATCGAATGTACTCCTGCTCGGTTAGTCGTCCGTCTCCACCCTCTGGATTTAAGATCTTTCCTAGTCTGACCTCGATACTGCAACTCGTTGGTAACAGCACCTCCGAAATAGAGTGTGGGAGTGTGTCCACGTATCGTAGGCTTCGAACTTGTTCTTGGGTCATCGTATTGGGGGTCCCAGGAAGGGGCAAGCTCATGGTGACTGATAGATAGCTGAAGAGAATAACACGTCGTTGGCTATCAATTTAATACCAGTAAAAGAAAGTTCATTAGACTGTAGCAACGCCAATCACAGGGCGAGTTACTCGATACATGCACAATTGCATTGTAGCAATACCGGTTAGGCAAGGAAAACCTCCCCGCCGAGCGGGGCCAACGTAAACTGCGAACAGTGACTCATAGTCACATCGTTATCTGTAGGAGTTCGGAATCCAATAAGCCTAGCAGGTTTGAAGGTCGGCCGTTTTAATCATACGTAATATCAGATTCTGCCATCTGTGCCGGGGTGTCTCGGGCCCAGGGTCAAATTCGAATGAGCGCAGATGATGCCGAACGTTTCACAATGAGAAAATTTGCCCGAACCCTAACCCTCTCCGACTGTTGTGGTTTCCTCTTCTGTCCACCCCACTGTACGATACGACGGCTGAAGGTGATCCAGTCTTAAACTCACACTTGTTTCGTATATAGGTATTAATGGCGTTTAGGTACGAACGGCTGAACGGATTCTGTAGCGAGGGGATTGTTGAGAACGGCGGGGCAGTGGTGGGGTGCTGATGCTTGCAGGGATAATATGCACGGACCATGTAGTGATCTCGGCCCCAACTTACCGAGATTATGACAGATCGCTTATCGGCCCAGTACGATACACGAGCTGGGCGAGAGATACAACCTTAATATGGTACCCCACATTCACATGGCGAGTGACGCAATAACAATTTATCACTGGTAACCCTGCGCGCTCGAGGTAATTTTGACCAACCGATACAACAGTGCCTACAAATTATGCGTAGCTGACAGCTATTCCCAACCCAGTAAGATGTGGTTTAAGTACATACTGTATTACCTCGTATATAACCCACAATCTCGTTCGAGTTTTGGAGCTAAAGCACGATCCGTTCAGAATATTTTAGGTATATTCGAGGTAATATGCCAATTCAACACTTGCCCCACCCCACGCAAAATAACATGGACTTCCCAAACTCCTTTCCCACATAGTTGCCTTCATCTCCCCCCCGTCCTTTGAGGTCCGCCACTACGCGACGTTCTTCCACCATTGTAATCCAGGATTGAATACGACTCCATCTCTAACATCGCCCTACTCTTCTCGTGAATCTTCTCCGTCTATTACTGCCGCTCCTCTCTTGTCGACCAAACCTACCGCGCCGTCCTCCCTATCTGATACCCCTGCGCCAAATACGACAAACTCGCTATCAAGGCCGCTAAGAACGCCTCCTTCTCCCCAAAGCTGGGAGTTTTCGAGGTCTAGATATTCTGGGGGAAGGGCTGCGCAGTTAAGCTGACGCTTGGGACGTCTTATCATTGACCAGAGAAATCTTCCCTTTCTCGCCGCCGGTACGGGCGTGACTTCGTGCGGCTCCTCTCCCGCTGTCACTTCCCGCAGTTCCCGCAGTTCCCACTGTTAGATGTCGCCCATTCTTAGCGTCGAACTCGCCTCGCGACTTCCTGTTTTTGATTGGTGTCGTGCGATTGTAGTGTGAATCAAACAAAATTCGCCCTCTCTCCTGCTATATTTGCGGAAGAACTGGAATGGACGAATGTGCAGCATTTTTGTCTCGAGCTAAATGTGGTAACAGCCTCGGGTGAGTGATTATATGCGCACAACCCTGCGGAGATGGTGGTGATAATCGCGAAGAATCATGCCTCGCCGTCGGTCATGACAGCGAATCCAAGAACACTAATATCCCGGGCATGATTAGCAGACGCGGCACACCCTAGTTTGAGATAGTATCTCCGTGCCACGGTTTTGCGGGGATGGTGCAAGCGGTAGCAAGCAGGAAGAGAGGACGAGAAGGAGGTGGTGTGCTGTAGGTGAAAGGGGGGACGGAAGGTGAGAATCGATTAAGAAAGGTGATAGAAGAAACGGGGAAGGAAATTGAAAGGTGAATTGGAGGCGTAGAGTAATCCACATCCATTCGTTTCGTTTTAATTCAAACAGCCAGAGAGTGCCTGTGTAGTCCATTCCCTCTGGTAAGGTGGCCTAGCGACATCATCCGGCTAGCAAGGATTTCATACGCCAAATCGCACTTCGTCTTGTGAATTAGCATTTTCTCCGTCAAGTAGGTACTCTCTTTACCATTTCCTTACTGACGTCCAAATCCGTAATAAGCGCCATAGCGTTTGCCATCCCCCTTATCACAATCATAGCTCAACTGGGAAGGACGGTTCGGCTGTGTCACGCGAGGCGGTGTTACGGCGCGGACGTTATTGGTACGGAGGCCGCTTCAGGGATACTGAAGCACACACGGTTTATCGGCCCCGCAATTTGGCCAGAACCCAAAGTGGAAATATTAACCAGCAGAAATGATTAGCGGACTGATTGAATCCACCATGAACGGAGGTTAGTCAACGATATGGCCAGACTGTTTGGGTACTGTTAGCCGACGCATAGAATGCAATAAGAACATTTATGCAATTACAGCTAGAATTATCATCGAAAAAGTCCCCATTATTCATAAATTTCGGTAATCTTTTTTGTTAACGCATAAAATAAAGTACCTCGGCATTCTATCCCTAATTTCCTTCTACAGCACTTTTTTGACCCTGCAGAAACAATCTAGACTTAGTGTTATGGCTGAGCGCCAGCGAGAAAAGCCATCTGTCTAGTCCTAAACCCTATCACCACTGACAACCACCAGTCGAGCTCTCTTAGCCACTATTCCTCTTCCTCCACACCCCTGTTCACCATTACAGCCCCATTCACATTCATCACAACCATGAACTCCTCTCTTTGAGCTTCTATCTCACATCGTCCTATACCTCGAGCTATCTGAGACCTCCGAAATGCGGCATTATGCAACCGTTTTGCGCTCCTTTCAATTCGCGATAGAGCGGTACACCTTCAGTTTCATCGCCCTAAAAAGCAGCGGCCTTGCCCTCTTCTCTATCTATTCTCTCCCACACCGTCGTGCTGCGCTAGATAATATCACATTCGACGTAATTCTCCCAAGCTATTCCCTCAATCGCATCACCAAATTTAAAAATGCTAGCGAAAAAGAAGCCAATAACGCCGCCTTCGCCTACGCGGTCCAGGGCTATTCGAAATATTGCATTTTTGGGGGAAGCAGCAGGGAAGGAATATCACTGGAGTTGAGAGCATACTCCCCAACAGATCCGGCATATAGACGGGGTCCCGAGCTATCTCCCCGCCAGTATAACTATGATCTCCGAGAACATCGGTACGAACGTTCAACTCTGCAACCTTCCTTCTCCTCGTTCCCCTCCGTTCCCCGCATCACCAGCTTCAATTCGGCACAAGAAATGACACGCTCGCGACGAATCTCGCCCGCAACGATGGTTTCTATCGCAGCTGCACTCTCGGAACTCAGGGCGGTCGATTTCTACTTCTCTGATGTCGAGAAGAAATATCCAGAGCTTAGGGAGCGGCAACCATACGGTACTTCTTCCCTTTAGTCCCTCCATCTAATGCTGACAATGTAGACTTTGCGAAAGCGCCCCCGGTGCAGCCAATGACGATAACAAGCTTGAAGCTGGCGTTTTCATATTACGAGCCATGCAACCATATCTCCCAGCACCCACGACTGGAACCTGATCATCTTACCCTCGCGCTTTACTCGCAGCTATCGAAATCCCCGCATCTCACTCGTATCACGCTATCGGGGCCGATAGTCGTCGGCGAGAGGATTTTCGATGGCGAATGGCCGGTAGTCGAGTACTTTGATATAGTCTTGAGTACGGCTACTCCCGCCGAACAATGGCATTGCGAAGGTACTCTTGAGGGGTCGGATGACGATGAGGATACTGACCTTGAGTCGGAGTCCGACAACGACTTAGTCCACTCTTCCGGCTCATCTAGCTCTAAACTTGGGGACTATTACTACCCCAAGCGCGAGGCTGGGGCTGCGGGGGAAATTCCGTGTCGTGGGTTCTGCAACCGTCTCCCCCCGCGCTTCAACGAGTTCTTGCTTGCGATGGGAGAAGCAGTGAAAAGGATGCCGAGGTTGAAGAGGTTGTCTGTCATGACTAAAGAGCAAACTGACAGCGTGTTTCAGGCAGGTTTTTACGCTGAGGGGTAATGGGGGGATTCATGGGAGTGATGGGGACGGGGGCAAGAGGGGATGGTATGTGACTATTGGCAGAGCTGCAGAGTGGGAATTGACACCGGAGGTGAGAACGGTGTAGGATGAGAGGCAAGGATAGTTTGTGTGGAGATATACGAGTGAATGGGTGGGCTGCACTATCTCTGTGCACGTGTGTCGCGGCCCGAACCACGTCGGTAACTTCATATTTCGGGAATAGGGATTATACATTCCCAAAGTGCGAGCAAGTTAAACCTACCTTAGCGCGCCCGGCCATACCAAAACAACTTTTAAATATATCAAATAAATCGGCTGAACCAAATAGCTAAGGAATTTAAGCCACAGATGCTGAAACTATGATAGCTGCCACCTTGCAATCAATGATAGAAAATTCAACTTTAATAAGATCCGCCTTTTCGACTTTCCCAACCTAGCGACGTGAAATATACTAGAGAGTAATACTAATTCTAACGGGATCAAATTGTGCTACACTGCCTAAAATGGATTATTCCATGTCCCCAAAACAGCGTTGACGGCTTGATCCAGCTTCACGATCTTCTCAACAAGAGCCTTGTCTTCATCACTTAGTTTACTGGGATCCGAAGGGATATACCCTTTCAGGTGGTTAACCCAGCCAGTCATGTACGTCTCCGCCTTCAACCTGGCCTTATCCGTGCGGCCCCTGATCCATTGATTCCATAGATCCCTCAATCCGACGCGTTGGTAATTGCCGTATGCTTGGCCCTTGAGTAGCGGGTGCAACTGCGGGACTTCTGTGCCGTCCATGCTCTCGAACATATTGCCCACGCGATTGGCTTGGTTGACGAGGTATTGGGAGATAGTGGGGATCATATGGTATTTGTATGCGAAAAGGACATCTTTGATGTTTTTGATTGCTTTGTTGACATCATTTCCGATGTATTCGAACATTGTATCGTCGGTATTGATGGCGCTTTTACCCCACATCTGTTCGTACAGTTAGTTAGTGGCTCTCACGCTAGAGAGGGATGGGGTGGTACGTACTCCTTCCTTGGCAGTATTAACCCCCGTTTCTAAAAGAACAAATTCGCTAACCCAGGCATTATCCTTTCCAGGATACACACTACCGATCCAGTCAAGAGGGTTTTTAATAGCCCCTGAATTGTCCATTGAGAACCAGAACGTCCCACCAATGTTCCAGAAGGGTTTCATGTATTTGCATAAATCTACCTTCGAACCTGCTATGGCACCTGGAGTGAGATCGGAATATATTTCTCCCAGTGCAGCCATTGCCTCTTCCAAAAAAATCGATATCAATTGGAACTCAAGAATGTGCTCGGTAGCGTATTGGTCACTGTTTGTACCTTTGACAGGCGTAGAAACTATGCCGAATTGGAAGTCGTTACAATCCGTTGGATTAATAGCCCCGTAAGTTTCGATGCCTGCCACACGCTGTATATTGGTCTCTGTTAGTACCATTATAGTATATCAGGATACTGGGACTTACGCCGATAATATCCCCAGACGAATCGAAGGTAGGAGAAACGATCAACATCTTGGCGCCGCGTTTGGTTTTTTTGTTCCAATCACAAAAGTCGATCTTTTTCTGGTCGCTGCGTTTCTCGAACCAATTATAATGGGCCATGTCCGTTATATCTCGTTTCGACACAAGGGTTGGGTCATTCATCTGGCTAGGTTCCCAGCCGGTTATGTCCTGACACGCTGTTCCTGACTTTTCAGGCGCTGGGCAGAAGAAGCACTTTTTGGGGAGCTGCAGCACTGGACCATATGTATCGCGTTTTGCGAGAGACATGCCGTAGCCACCGCCAAAGTATGTGTCCAGAGAATCTGCGCTACGCTTCTCATGGGTGGGGCATGTGTTTCCCGCTATCAGTGTCTTTGCCGGAATAGACGCTATGGGGAAGCTTCGTGGTTGCCAGTTAAACGCATCGGGAGCCGTAGCGCGTGCAGTCAGGTCTGCACCCACGTCAATGCCGTATGTAAACGGGCAATTACCGTTGTTTGAGAGCTCTGCCGTGGCGTACACACGCATCCAACCATCTGCCTCAATCTCGACCTTTGCCGCACCAACATTCCACATCTTATCGAAGTCAATGCCGAAGATGAAAGTCGGCTTCAGATGAGCTGTTATCTGCCCTGTGGCTGTAACAGAGTAATCGAATGTCGGTTGTTTCAGCCCATCGAGAGTAATTGCGCGTTGGGGCGAGGATAATGCCTTCGGATCCCAATCGCTACTTTGGTCTGGATAGGTTTGCTGAATATCCCAGGATGCGATGTCGACACGTGATTCCAGATGGCCTGACAATGACACCTCGGCTTCCGCGGCGGCAAAGAGTTTAAAATTCGGACCAACAGTTAACAGCTTTGGGATACTAAACGAGGCGCCGGGGAAATTCTGCAGGCCGGCGATCTCGAAGTCGCCGGTTTTGAAGACGGCTTTTCCGACTGCGTCGAGTGTAAAAATCGCGGATACCTCCCCCTTATTTTTGAAGTATAAGTACGACTGGCTAAGATCTAGCGGCAGCCGGAGGGTAGTGATGAGAGTAAGACCAAAACTAGTGGAGACTTTGACATTTGCCGTTGCGCGAGCGTCAAGAGTTGCTGAGACTAGGGCGCTGCCAACTTTGCAAGGTCCCCATTTTTCCCTGAGAAGAATCGCAGTGAATGATTGGTCGATATCATGTGTGAACTCAGGCTTGATTCCATTGTTGAGGAGACCCTTGAGCCAGTCGATGACGTCGCTGCCAAACCACCGTTTGTGGAGTTCGTCCTTGCTCAACCCTCCGAAATGGTAATCATCGCGCCATTCATCTTCGAGCCATCGCTTATGATTGCCGCCGACATCTGCAAGCGAGCGCTTACGCTTCGTTTTTGCCGCTTTTTCGACGATGTTGTCCCAGTAACCCTAGTGGATATATCAGTCAATAAGGACTAACCAAGTTTGGCATGGTAAAAACATACTACTTCATTGCTGAAATCAACTCTGAGCTGAGTATCACCGAGATCTCGAGGGACTCGTCTCCATTCGTAGTCGAAAGTAAGGTCGTAAACCACTGGTTTGTGACCGAAATTCCGCTTTGCTAGGTGATGTGGCAGAGTTTGGTCTTTCGACGGTGCCATAGATTTAGCAACTGCATACTTGCTTGGGCCGCAACCTTTGGGCATCTCCAGAATGGTTCCAGGAACGCCATGTCCTAGAGATATTTTGCCACAATTACTTTGTTCAGACACGTCCGTACAGATCATCTGAACTGTCTGTTCCTCTTCGCTAACGGCATCATTGCAGTTGAACACCTCCCAGTGTGAACCATCGCGTTTATCCAGCGAGATCTGGAGCTGTTCTGGAGATGTGAGAACCCAGAAGCCAAAGGTGGCTTGATCGGGGTCATTTTTAGTCGACGTATCGGCATGGCCATCGCCCCAGGTGTTGTCAACTTTGATATCGAAATTCGTGTCGACGTTATCCCCGGTTGGAGGGTGTTTGAATAAGTGATCAAGAGGCACCGGAAGGAAGGGCGATTTTCCATCCGCTGGATCGCAGCAGAAAACTCGAGTGCGCTCCATACGAGGAAAACATGATTGTCCCATCCCATAATCGCTCTGGGTTACTTGCACCTGGTGGCCGATATCGCAGTGGTTGTCGAAACAGCTCCCGGGCTGGCCATGCCAGCGGCAATTTTTCCATTTTTTGGCTGAATCAGGAGGGCAACAGTATCGTCTTTCGAGTTCCATGTCAATTCCGTCAAGAACGTCGGCAAGTGCAGCACCAAACAAGCCACCAAAACTTGCGATGTCTGCTATAGTTGATAAAAATGTGCCAGCAAATGTCTGCTTAATGTCAGTGGACTCATAATCCTGATCCCCGGGAGACTCACAAATAACTCGTCGCCAGCCTTGCACTTCCCAGCAACACCCGTCCAGTAGCATGAGTTTTCTTTACCCTCAGGAACTTCGCAACAATAGGCTTTGTTACCATCCTCACAATATGCACCGCTACCCCATCGGTTGAGCTCGACTGCGACTTCGCCGTTTTCACAGTGTCCATTGCAAGAAGGCGCAGATCCACGCCACCGGCAATTTTTTGGGTCCGGAGCAGCGGACAGCGGACAACACAATGTACTATCTTTTTTATCCGAATGACGAAAGACAGGTGTGGCGCCACCACACGGTTGGGTGGTTATTTTTATAAACCCTGGTTTATCGCATCCTTTTCCGCAGTCGGTGACGTAGCAATCTTGTGCCGTTACGTCCTATCTCATTGTCAGCTCCTTCGTCTGGTAAGAGGAAAACATACTAACCTGCCAGTAGGAGGCATCGTCCGCCTGTTTTTGGAACGCTTTGACTGATTTGGGAGCCAGAACTGCTTGCAGTGCTCGAAGGTCGGGAGTGTCTTGATCAACCTAGTAATGGTATGTGTAAGAAGCTGCGGAGAAATAAAGGCGGTGGAGCAACTGACCGACCAAATCAGGAGACCTCCAAGTCCCAGATCATTTGCAAACTTAATTTTCGCCTGGATAGTGTCTTCGTCATCCTGCAACGGTGTTACTACCAGACCTGCAAGACATGGAGGCCTCAGTAACTCACATAAGATACCCATTGATCTTGATTCCACACGATATATTTCACAGCGTTCTCTTTGTCATGATAAGGCTTGATGTTGTGCTCGTCGATGATCTCCGTGATCTCCTTGAACGAGAGCGTTCCCGAATTTTTGGTGCACTATAGTATTTCCATTAATACTAACATGCAGGGAAAAAAAAAGAGACGGAAATACCGAGCCAGGAGAAGCCCCTCCTTTGAAATTGCATCCAGGTTGATAGCATGACGGATCTGAAAGCTGGAATGACCGACCATAGAAGCCAATGCCAAGATTCAGCTTATTTGCTGGAACGTCGTTGCGCCACAGGAGGTCCATAGCTTGCTTGATCTCGGTTAAATTGGTATGTGCTAACACGTGACTGCCGATTGGGTTATTTGAATCCCAGGTTCCGTGGAGGCTACAGCTTATTAGAGAGCTCCCGGAATTGATCTGCAGATAACTCACTCATAACCTAAAAAGCAACGTAATCAGCACAAGAGCACTGGAAGAGTGGGAGGAGAACATACTCATGACGTTGATAAAATCCACATGTTCGACAGCCTTGAGATCAAAATGTCTCAAGTACCAATAACTGGTCGGAGTCGTGAAAGAAACTACGTATTTGATGGGCTCCTTGTCAACAGCCTCCCGTAGCTCTTTAAGAAATTGTGTGAAATTTATTCCATCGTCTTCATGCCCCCCTCTATCTGTAGCACCAGGATATTCCTAAAATCATCTTAGCATTTGGAATTGCTTCTCTTCTATGTCCTGCTGAACATACCCAATCAAAGTCAACTCCATCAAATGCGAATTCGCGAAGGAAACTGAGCAGGTTGGTAATAAACTTTGCGCGATTTTGTTGCGTACTGACCATGTCACTGAAGACTGGTTGTGTGGTTGTGCCGTTATCATTGAATGTCCATCCACCGAGAGCAACAACGGCCTTCAAGCCACTGTTCTTCTTCTTCATGTCTGTGAGATCCGAGAAGAGCGTAACGGGAAGATTATCCATTGGCGCGACATTAAAATCACCAGGAGTGATGTATCCAAACGAGAAGTATAAATGAGTAAGACCACCGACTGGGATATCCGCAAAATTCTGTACAAGTTGAGCGAGAAACGTCAACAGCTGGATTGTTTTTGGACACCAACCATTCCGTTGCAACTCCGATCGTGCGCCCAAGCCTCGTAGTAACCAATGACGCGGGACTGAACATCACCTCCGGAAGAACCAGAACCTGGCTGGTCACAGTTGCTTTGACAGCCAGTGTCTGGGTCATCTCCTTTTTTGCAAAACTCATCCGTCATTCCACAAAAGCCGTACTGACTGCAGCAGACATTCAGTGGGCACTTAGCCCCAGCCACCTTTGCATATTTGCCGCATTCGGCGTGGGCGTCACAGTTTGACCAACAAACATCGTTTGGCGACTGGCCATTAGTCCCGCAAGCGTCTGGGCCATAATTGCAGTATCCAGTTTTTTTGGAGCAACAAGCACCTATGTCTTTATCAGGAGGTGTAAACAGAACAATGACAGATTATGTGCATACCATTCGAGCAAGGCTTGGTCTCTGAGCAAGAGTAATCATCATCTGTCACCTGTCTTGGAGAGAGAGTGTTGGCCGGGCAGATTGGCGCATTTTCGTCAACTCGAGCCTTTACCGAGTAGTCAAAAGGACTGAAAGCGCATTTCTACGGGTCAGCATAGTTTACCTAAGAAGGTTATTGAAAAACTGGGTATGTTGGCGTATGGACAACGCATGACACTGTGTGCTCGAGTAAAGCCTACACACAATCTCGGATATGACGAAGTTGTTCAGGGTTAGGGCTCAATAGTACTAGGTTCAACTTACGAAATTATTACATTTCGGCAGACCAACTTCTTATCACCCCAACCAGTAATTTCTGAACGGTGTGCGCTTGGGTGTGCAGAAACAAAAATTTCGATAGGAACCAATAGGAAAATAGAGAGTGTAATAAACGAAAGAAATTGTGTGAAGAAACGAACCGAATGGAAGGAGTGTGAAGAAGGCATCATCACCGAGTGACGAATGCTTCAAAAAGGAATACTGAAGCCAGATGGCGTAGTGTTATTGCAAAGAGGACTTTGAGAGTAGCTGGTCATATCAGAAAGACTTCCGCCCTGCTTGCAGCTTGGTCAAATAGAGAAATCTAGCTATAGGGTTTGAACGATTATGTTTAGTGGGATAGAGAAATGCCGAGATTAGTCCTGTACTATCGTTTCAACTATGCCCCAGGAAGATTCATTTTTTGGTCACCGATCTGAATCCTGCCTGATTTGGAAGGGTCATCTTCTAGATTCTGTTTACTCACATGCACGCTACTGTTACCGACTACTCGCTTTCACTGAAGAAACACAATGCAATCCCAAAACTGTGGGATAGAGTATGTACGCCCAACTAAGTGGTCACAAAATGCAGCTATGTTCACCGGACCTTTAATTTTTGCCACTTGGATTTTTTTGCCAGGCGGCTATACCAGTAACCGGAGGATAGTTTTGCTCGCACAGGGTCGAGTTGGGGTTTTCCGGGTCTACCTACGCTACAGTACCTGGTTGACGCAGAGAAATTCCTGTGCTACCGGTAGTCTGGCGAATAGGTAAGAACCTTTCGCTGCCGGGCAATGTATAGTAGCTTTTTGTCACCTGCGCGTAGGTAGTGTTACAGGCCAGGGTTCCGAGGCATAATTTCTTAAGCTTTTGTGCAAGATGCGGGTATCTGCAATCCTGATCAACGTCTGCGAGGCCGATGCGACCTGCATATATCCTCACCCACACGTGCACCAAAAGTCCCTTACATGCATTAGCGCATGTACACCAGACATAGGGGATATATTTCGTGCAACACATAGTATTCATCTCCTATCCGTCGTTGCTCTCGTCTTGTAGCGTATGCTTCGCAAGAATCGGGGCACGGCGTAGGAAGCGCTAAACCGGTGAAAAATGTGGGTGAATAACAATGCCGGGCAATTGCAAATAGCATAGGACAGGGTGAAATTATTTAGCATGCTCTAAATTCTCACTTTCATTTCTTAAATTCTATCCATTGAGTCTCCCCACAGCTATTGCCGTGTTACACGCCTAGCCTTATTTATAGGGTACTATCAACTAAAGAATAGATTAAATCGAAAGAAGACGCCGGCAGTAACGTTACTCTAGAAAATAAGTAGTAGTTACTTAAGGTTCATTGCAACCTGTGATATGATTACGTAGGACAGTGAATAAAATATCCTCAACTCCAACATCAGTTCTCAAAAGAAAGGGGTAAGTATATTGATTACATACATTCCCGACAATTATCAGTATTATCAAACCATTCAATTCAGCCAGCAGATTAGATAAGAAAATAAGTAGTTGAGAGTATTCTGAGGTTCTTGGTCAACGTATGTGAGATGCGCTATTGCATGTCGTTAGCCTTCAACCTGCTGGTGAACGACAATATCAAGCATTATGCATCTACATACCGTGAGGGTATCCTAATATCTACTGGATGTCGTACAGAGCAGAGCACGTGCACAGATGGAAATTGGTACTTCGGGTATGGAAACAAAAACTAGATTGATTCGAGACTTTCTACGGTACGACGATAAATATTGTCCCTATCGAACCGCTAAGGTACCCTGTTCTCCTTGGATTGCAATTTGGAATATATTAATTACGGTGAAAGTCAGGACAATAATTCTTAGCACTTAATACTTACAAGGCCGAAGGTGCTAGTGAGTAAGGTGTGGTGCTAGTTTTTGACTCCTTTAGCCACCCTAGCCTCGGTATGGCAATACTGCCCGAGACTAGGGGACGAAGGGTAGTAGGTGGGAGCTCCGCCATCTAACCGGCTCGCCCGGAGGCGGGGGGGGGATAAGGGCCTGTCATACTCTAGCTGGAGTAAATACAGTATGAATAAACAACAACAACTGCCCGAGACTCCCACAAATTCTGCGCAGTGTATTTCCTGAATCAATATATTCCATTGTGGCTGTGGACTCGGAACACCCTTAACCAGTTTGCCTAGCTCCCGGATCCGCCGGGTCGCTATGGGGCCCAACGAGCCAGTCCGCTTCAGAATATTGGGGGGCAAAAGTTGATAAAACCAACTTTAAGAAGCCTATCTAAAATAATCAAATGCGCAAATGCATGTAGCACTTGAGGCTAGGTTTTACATAACTAAAAAGACATCCACCATAAACAACCTGAAATAATTGAGGGGAGGCAGACGGGATTAGAGGCCATGGTATTCGAAGTGAAAATGCCTATTGTGCCCTCCGATGCATAGCGGTAGTGGGTGGGAAAGCTACAACTTGAACTCGAAGGGTTCTCCTTAGGGTAGTGGCGGGGAAAGAAAGGAAGGAAAATGTATGTCATAGCCGTAAGCGGCCGACTACTATATGATCACAAACAACTAGAAATAATAAGTTAAATCCTGGGGTGCTACATCTTATTCAGTACTAGTTAGCATTTGTAACTTGAATATGCAGGTAACATATCTAAAGATTAAAGTTTCAACAATTTCCACTTAGAGTATAAGTTTGCTATGGAGAGGTTACAAACTAATTAACACCTGAAGCGAGTAACGATACTAAGAGATATAACCGACCTTGCAAAGCGGCAGCAGGTGATTTTCCGGAATTGGACTTGCCGATGCCCTCAGAGCATCGGCAGTAACTTCTGTCTCCAAAACCTCGGTAACAACGCTTAATCGCAATTTCGGTAGTATCTAGTGCCGGTACCGGTCAAGCAACCTTCAGACCCCCGAAACAGCCCATCAAAGGGGGTAGCTGGTCTCCTGGATGTTTGGGATGCATCATCGGTACGTGGAGAGGCTGAATCAGGAATGTCGTATAGATACCATAGGATTAAGGAATGAACAACCCTGAATTGGGGAATTCGCCTAAGCGAGTACCCGGCACATGTCACCCTCGGTTACTGGGATTGGCGCGTAATGGCACACTCACCGGGTGCTCGCACATGCAAGGCGAGATGCAATCTCGACCAAGAAGTCTGGGAACAGAGACCTCACATTCCCGATTTCACCTATGGGTAAGTACTACAGCCCTGACGTAAGCGTCCGACTAATTTAACTCCTCCGGTAACTAGAAATCCGTCCAACATCATTACCCCGCCGGCAAAATACCCCTCATGACCTCCTATCGTAGATATTCTGATCACGGATTCTGTATGTATAGTACTTGATGTGATATTTCGGCATGTTTGAATGGGCGGCATTCAAGCAACTCTTTCTGCTTCCACTCCTTTCAGCCAGTTCCTTTGGCACTACTAGAGTCGCTCTCTACAAGTAAATTCAACCAGTCATTCATTTCAAAATGTTTTCACTTTCCAACCGCGGCCAGAGCATAGCACTCGCTGTGTTATTCACACTCTTTCATACTGTTACTGCAATCCAGTTCTTCGACAATTCAACAGTCCCGACCAATTTGACGACGACCTGTACCAACGCCATCCTCAGCGATGTCAATTGTAGTCCGGTCGTTGCCTCACTACGCAGCGGTTCCTACTATCCAAACTCGACTCTTGAAAGGACCTGCACGACTGACTGCGAGAACGCCCTTTCTACCTACCAATCAAATATTGTTGAAGCATGCGATACGGAGACATGGAACGGATACGAAGACGCCTCACTACCGGTCGTTATGATTCCGGACCTCCTCCGGTACCACTTTGGCTTAATCTGCTTGATGGACTCCGGTCGGTATTGCAACAATGTTGCAGCAGCTTATGCGGCTTCACTAGATCCAAGCGGTAGGTTATCTCTCCGATAATGATGGTTTATTCCTGAAAGATGGTGATCTGGCCTTGCTACCAAATGTCTCCCGACCATATACTGATTGCTTCCTGGTATCAGGTGGTGATCCTGTCAACGGTGATCCTGTCAATGGAGGAAATACGACGGATCCTTGCGATCTATGTTTCATCAAAAACCTTCGATATCAAGCTGGATCGCCTTACTACGATGGCCCTCTACTTGTCGAGAGTTCAGTATACGAGTCCAAGACATCCAGTTGTGGTATTTCCGGGTATCCGTTGACAACCACGGATTTGGACTTCTTCACGTAAGCTTATTCCATTCTGATACCGACCCCTTTTATATTGACATCATTTTTCAGACCGACGGACACCCCTGCGCCTACTCCTACTGCTTGCTCGGGAGCGACCTATGAAATCCAACCGGGTGACGATTGTCACTCGATATCCAACTCGCAAGGTATCGGTACTGGATGGCTCCTGGCCGATAACGGACTCACTGCTTCATGCGCGAATTTCCCCACCAACGGAACTCTTTGCATCGTCAATACGTGTGATGTCTATACCGTTCAAACAAATGATACATGCACATCTATCGCTAGTACGTATAACATTACAGTCCCGCAGTTCAAAGCCTGGAACCCCGTAAGTGCACCGAGCCCATTCTGTCATTTTCCAGGGACTAAACCCTAATCCAGACTATCAATGCTGGCTGCTACAACATCGATAGAATGAACGGCACCCAGGTATGCGTTAGCGTACCGGGAAGGCCGTACACAACTCCTGCCCCAACGACTCTAGCACCTACGATCCCCATCACAGCGGCACCAGTTCCGACGGATATTGCAGATGGCATAAACCAGTATTGCGGCCGCTATTATCAGGCAAAGCTTGGCGACTACTGCAATATGATTGTTATAAAGTTTGGTATCTCCTTGGACGATTTCGTTTTTTTGAACCCGGTGATCAATGCAAATTGTACGAATCTGTTTGCAGAGGAGAGTTACTGCGTTCAAGCAGTTGGTGATAGTGAGTTACCCTCTCCCCGTCTCTGCACGCTCGATACTGACTCATCTGTAAAGTCAATACGTACAGCGGCCATCCCGGCGCTAGCGGCCCAACTACAATCACATCTGCAAACCTAAGTGGCGATATTGCAACCCTCCCAGATGCGACATATGTCACGCCTACAAAAAGTTCAACAGATCTACCACTTGCGACAGACACGCGTGGCGACTGTAATAACTATTTCGACGGCGACATGTTCCAGGGGAGTGCTAGCGGGACGAACTGGAATTCACCATGTGATCTTGCAGCTTCGGTGTTCGGGGTTTCACTGGATGATTTTGGAACATGGAATCCTTGTAAAGTTTCAAACGTTTCCCCAACCCGCTTTGGCCGGCTCTAACCAGGCGCAGCGCTCGGTAATACCAGCCTTGCGAATTGCACATTCGCCACCGGAGTGCAATATTGTGGAAAGTTATTCTTTGGCGACGCTCCGCCTGGTGCTGAACCTACAGGCTCGGAACTTCCAATCAGAGTATGTATTTCGGCTCAGTAACCTGCAAGCTGTATCTGACACCGAATATCAGGAGGGTACAACAACAAATTGCACCGAATACCTCGATGTTACGGACGGCTGGGGATGTCAGGATATTCTCAACATCTACCATCTAACAATTTCTCAATTCTTCCAATACAATCCCTCCATCGGATCCGATTGTTCAGGTTTATGGCTAGGTTTGCATCACAGCGCCTACTTCGCTCCCGGCTCAACTAACACCCCCAAGACTATCAGTACTGCATCCGCACCCCGGACTACGTCGACTCTAGTGCTTCTGGCTCAAGCTCAGCAACTTCTGCCACACCCACAGCGCCGCCAGGCCCAACCCAATCCGGCCAGCCCACAGACTGCAGAAAGTGGCATACGGCACAATGTAAACCCCCACGTCCCAATAAACACTCTTACTAATCTCCCTCAGCCGGCGATTCCTGCGCTTCCGTCGAAGCCCTCTACTTCATAACCTCCGCGCAATTCCTCTCCTGGAACCCCGCGGTCTCCTCCGACTGCACCTCCGGTTTCTGGGCCGGTAATCCCACCCCCTCCCTCCCTCCCTCCGTGCCAACAAAACTAACAATTAAAAGGGTACGCCTACTGTGTCGGCACCTCCGACACCATCTTCTCTACACGCTCCTCGGAACCGGCGGCGCCGTCAGCGACGACCTCACAGGTCCCTGTCCCTGCACCAACACAGGCGAATAATGCGGTGTCGAACTGTAATAAGTACGCGCAGGCGCAGAGCGGGGATTATTGTTACTTGTTTGCGCAGAATAATGGGATCACGGTGGAACAGCTGTATGCGTGGAACTCGGTGCTGGGGAGTGATGGCAGTGGGTGTGCGAATAGCTTTTGGCTGGGGTACTGGTATTGTGTGGGTGTTAGTGCGTAGACTGTGTAAGGTGCCAGGGGTTTTGTATGCAAGTAAATCTAGAGGGACAGAATATATCCTTTTCGATTCTGGTAAAAACGCCTGCCAAGTTGGCTACACTCTTAGCGACGCCGTGAGAACTGGAAATAGCCAATTGATGACCTAATTTTGGTGGTGAGTCTTTGACCGTGCTACGATTAGATTACATTTGTGGGGGAAATGAATATTCAGACGGTGATTTCGGTATGTGACTGAAAGGTTTTCTTCTACTTATTCAAGAGAGATGCCGGTCTTCGCCCGGTTAACTTGTGGCATGGCTCAGTGGGACTCTGTTCGTTGTCTCCGTACCATCGTCTTGAACTGTATGACTTGTTAGAGGGGGGAGGGGGGGGTCATCATTGATGATTTGTAGAATTTTCTAAGCTAAATATTTCTCAATTAAGCGATTATCAAGCTTAGAAAAAATCCCACATAAATCGCAAAACAGATCTTAGACTGCGGTGTGCGTAAAGTTTCGTTGTATAGCCGAGCTGAACTCATTAGCCAATCATTGCTATCTGATAGCTCGAGTCAATAGGTTGTTGATGTATTACCGATCGCGACTTAATGTGAGCCAATTCATCAATTGTGAACACCAAAACATACTAAAAATCGAAGTGTAGTTGCATTGCAACCGAGTAATGTTAATACCGGAACCATGCCAGGTCGGTTACACAGCATGGCTGCTGGGCTAAAGAAGGTATTGCTTCGGCATTAGCGTTCGGCTGTGGCAGTGCATCCGGCACTTTCCTACCCTGTAGTGTTCCTAACCCTACAACACTCCATCTTATTTCTTCTCACCACCATTGCACTCCACTACCACTACCACTACCAACTATTACACTCCACTACCACTACCAGTACCACCACCACCACCAACCACTACTATCATCACCTCTGCAATGAACTCCCTCTCGCCTGAACTCCTCTCCCACATCCTCACCTTCCTCCCTGACAACACTCTACACACCTACGCGACGATCTCTCGTCCCTTCCAATTCGCGATCGAACGCCACACCTTCAGCACAATCACCTTCCACTCCTCCTCCCTCCCGCTCTTCACCAGTGCCTTTAGCCCCCCACACCGCCGCGCCGCCCTCGCCTCCCTCGAATTCCACATTCTTCTCCCGGCGCACAGCGACCCTTCCGAAGATAGTGACACCTCTGAAGACAGTGAGACCACCGAAGACCGCGCTGCTTCCGAAGATAACGCCGCCTTCACCTCCGCCACCACATCTCTCCTCGCTCACCTCTCCACCTGGTCCTCCGGGCGCGGCATAAAACTAGAGATGAAAGCCTACTCCGACACAGATCGTGACGAAAACCCCCACCCGTTCCTCTCGCTCCATCCAGCCTCCTCCATCCCCTCCGTCCCCCGGATCACGCGGCTAGACATCATCTCCCCCCGCCGCATCTCCGGCGCTGCTGTTGCCGCCATTACTGCGCACCTGCCCTGTCTACAGGAGGCAGAGTGGTTTCTCTCTGACGAAGAGCCTGGAAGGTTGCAGCACCGTGGAGGTTTGTAGTTGTCTCTTTCTCGCTCCAACCTCCCTACCTTAGCATGCTAGCTGATGGAAGAAGACCTTGCCGCCACCCTCACCCTACCGTCCACTCTCCGCCAATTCTCGCTAGAGCTGGAACCCACCGATCCTGATGATGCAGTGCCGCTGCCTTGTCGTGCCTCCGACCGCTTGGCAGCGAGTCTGGCACAGAACTTACAGGGTGTTGTCGACATCACGCTCTCTGGCCCCATCGTGCTCGGTGCCGAGGTGTGGGATGGCGACTGGCCGGTCGTCGAGATGTTTCATATTACGCTAAGTGTTATGAGGGTCGACGGGGGGTGGTGGTATGATAGTCCCACCTCCACACTTGACAATACCCCCGACGACAGAACGAGGATTGTGGAGGGTTTTAATACCTGGCTGCTAGCTATGGCACGTGGTGTGGGAAGGATGAGGAGGGTGAAGAGGTGTGCGGTTGAGATGAATGTGCAGAGTACGAGTGCCTTTGAGGCGGCGTTTGATGGGGAGAAAAGAAAGTGGGAGGCGGTGGTTGGACTAAGGGCGGAGTGGAGCTTGGGAGAGGAGCTGAAGAAGGAGTGGGAGGGGATGGTCGGGAAAGAGGGGTTGGGCGTGGTGGAGTTTGGGTAGATGGGTATTGTAGACTGTTTTGATTTATGTAGAGGGAGGCGGTGGAGAGGAGTGGAGGAGTTAGTATATAGGAGAGTGGAGATGACAACCATGCCGCATTTCATTGCTTCTTAATAAAGTATGTCATGTACGTATCATACGATGCTAACCGTAGTAATCCGTATAAGTGACAATCGGCTAGGTCCTATCCAGGCTACTACTTCCAGCACCTCACATCACAGATCTTCATGTCAGTCAAATGGGTTCTTTTATCTGACATCTATTCGAGATGCATCAACCGTGGTATAACCCACTTAGATTCATAGCATGCGTATGCACCTAACTAGCTGAGACGCATCTCCTGATACAAGCCTCAATCCTCATACAAGTCGTATCTTCATACAAGCCATATCCTCATACATGGCCGTAACAGATCATCCAAGTATATACGTAATACAATCATCGATATTTTGTATACTAGATATGTCGCGAGGTGGTTCAAATACAAAGTGATACTTTGTGACCGTAATAAACAAGAAACGGTAGAAAATCTTGAATTAGAACGGCTAGGTTAAGGAAATTTCTCGGGCTTCCGCTGCGGTAATCTCAAAAGTTTATACGGCCTCGTTTTGCTCTGGCACTCACCCTGTTGTATCTATCCGTTTGACACTTTGCTGGCGGGGTAGAGATTTCCGCAGACAAACACCTCCCCAAAGGGACGATGGGTAGCAGCTGGGAGCTCCGCCATCTAGCCGGCTCGCCCGGAGGCGGAGGGGGTGTCTAGGCTCTGTCATACTCTAATTAGAGTGAATACAATATGAATAAAACAAACAAAAACACCTCCCCAAATCCCTGCCACTGCAACCTCAATACAAGCTCTACATTTGAGAACATTAAGCAGTATATGATATGCAAAGCTTCCAACGACCAAATGTTCGGCTTAGGAGTACATAGAATCATCAATGCCTTGCCGGAGGTGACCAAAGGATCCGATCCATTTTTTCTTAGCTGCATGGGTCCTATCGTGGTCTCTAGTAGTGCAATATTGACATCAAGGCCCCCTAGGCTTGTGTCTGAAGACGTGCTGATATGAAAAGTGGGTTTCCGCAGTATGGCTCGGCGTAGTTTTATTCGCTGCCTGTTAAAGTAAATTGAGCCCTTCCGGGAGCCTGCTGAAGCCACATAAAATTATCTCCGTCATAAATTTGCACAGGCGACAAGGTGTTTAGCGTGACACAACGGAACGGAAATTAAACGTTCACGTGGTCTTAGCTTAGCGAAAAGCATTATACTTTGCATCCCTGCAACGAAGCTCGCACATCGGGCTGTACGAGGCGGGGGACAAAAGTCATGAATAGATCGTTGCAGCCGTGTCTACCACACCAAAATAATGCGCCTATCCACTCCACCTCCACCACCCAACCCGCACAATGAATGGGATACATCTGCTCGCATAATTGTTTTGACTTTGCTTTACCGAAACATCTCGGCGCACCGGTGTTTATCAACCGACCATAGAGACAAACTACACCAGATCTCAACCGTATTGAAATGTTTGGAGGATTATGAAGCAGCGTATTGAAGCCCGCCAAGAGTTCCCTAATACTGCTACAAAGATGAGAGAGGCTGTTTAGGAGGAGTGGGACAATTTGGTACCTACTGATTGGAATAAGTTTGTCGATAACATGTCTGAAAGGATTGCACAGCTAAAGAAGAGAAAAGGCATGCAAACTTAATATAAAGTTACACAGCAATACTTGGTGTATTAGTTTCATCCCTTAAACTGTCTTTTGTATTCTCTTTTGTTGTGGAGTTATGGTAATTTTTGTGTTGTGGTTGTGTTGTCGATCTACTCGTGACTTTGTCCCCGCCTCGTACGCGAGCGAGTTTACCCTGCCACTTTGCTAAACCTTACCACCACTCCATTTCATCATTGTTTCATCTCATCTCCCAAAGTTCATCGCCACCAAGATCACCGCAATGAACTCCATCCCCTACGAACTCGTCAACCACATCCTCACCTTCCTTCCAGACACCCCCTTACACCCGTATGCCACCATCTCCCGTTATTTGCAGCCTGTGATCGAACGCCACACCTTCAGTGCCATAAAACTTAGCTCCCTCGACCTCCCGCTCTTCACCAGAATGTTCAACCCCCCACCCCGCCGCGAAGCTCTCACCTCCCTCGAATACCACATTCACCTCCCCGCGCCTAGCGATACGCCCGAAGACAGTGCTGTCTTCACCACCGCCCTCACCGATCTCCTCGCCCACCTCGCATCCTGGGGTCTCCGCGGTCGCAACATCAAGATAGAGCTCAAAGCCTACCCCTTATCAGGTACCATCCAACATCCCCACATCTTCCTTTCGCTCCTTCCGCCCTTGTCCATTCCTCTAGTCCCCCGGATCGTCCGCCTCGACATCATCTCCGCCCGCCGCATCTCCGGCGCCGCCGTTTCAACCCTTGCTGTACGCCTCCCAAACTTGTATGAGGCACAGTGGTTTCTCTACGATGAGCTGCCGTGCCAGAAGTATCACCGTGATGGTTCCCTTTCCCGCACCTCCCCAGTCCTTCGAGCGTGCTAGCTCACGGAAGTAGAATTTGCCGCTGCCCTTAAGCTACCCCCTACCCTCCGCTGGTTTGTGCTAGAGATGAAGCGCAGCGAGAATAAGGTGCCAGTGCCAGTTCCTTATCTGGTCCCCGACCAATTGTCGGCGAAACTTAGCTCGTACTTGCAGGGGGTGGTCGACATCACCCTCTCTGGCCCCATCGTTCTCGATGCTGCGATATGGGACGGAGAGTGGCCGATCGTCCAGCAGTTCTATGTTACGCTTAGCATTATGACATTAGAGGCGGGGTTGTGGTATTCCGGTGAACGGATAGTGGAGGGGTTTAATGACTGGCTGCTAGCTATGGCACGCGGGGTGGGAAAGATGAAGAGGATAAAGAGATGTGCAGTTGAGATGAATATGGACACTAGTCCGTTTAAGGTGGGGTTTGATGGCGAGAAAAGAAAGTGGGAAGTGATGGTTGGACAGAGGACGCAATGGAACTTGAGAGGGGATCTAAAGAAAGAGTGGGAGGGGATGGTCGGGAAAGAGGGGGGTGGGTGTGAAATTTGGGTAAATGGATATTGTCGACTATTTTGATTTCCGCGAAGGGAATGCAGGAGGGGAGTGGAAAAGTTAGCGGCTAGGAGGGTGGAGATGAAAAGCATGCCCCGTTTCATTGCGCTTCACATTACAGACCCTCCAGCCAATCACACGAGTTTTTTTTATCTGATATCCATTCGAGAAATATCAACAGTGATCTAACGCTGACCTAGATCCTTAACTGACTAGGCACTAGACAAACCTTTCGTGCCTGCGTAAACGCCGCCACTGATACCCCAAAAACTAACGCAATATAGGGTTAAGTTTATATGCACTTAGCTAATAGGCGCTGCTTACAAAATAAGGTTGTAAAGAAACGATCGGTTGTGGGGTCATCGCTAATTTAAATCTCGGCTATTCAATGATGACCTGGCGCTTTTCCAACCCCTGAACCTCTCACCATCTGCAACTCCTCACCACCATCAACCAAGATGAACTCCCTCTCCCCCGAACTAGTCTCCCATATCGTCACCTTCCTCCCTCCTTCTGAGATTTGCTCTCTTCGCCACTACGCAACCATCTCCCGCCCCTTTCAATTTGCGATCGAACGCCACACTTTCTCATGCGTCATCCTAAAGTCCTCCGACCTCTCACAGTTCTCACATACGTTCTCCCCGCCGCACCGACGCGCCTCTCTGAGCTCCCTCGAATACCGCGTGCTCCTACCCACCTATTCCCACACCCGCCACCACAAATTCGAATCTCCTACTGAAAAAGCCGCCAACAACGCCGCCTTTACTTCGGCCCTCTCCGACCTCTTTAGTCTCCTCGCATCCTGGGGGACCTCGGGCCACTCCATCACCTTGCAGATAGGAGCGTACTCTCCGAGTGATCCCAAACGGTTTGGCCTAATCAGAGGTCCGCGAGAATACCGCTACTGCGACTCGTCGCTTTCGCTGCTCTCTGAACTACAACCCGTGGGTAGGATTACAACGTTCAAAGTTTTCTCTTCACGAAACATCTCGGGTGCGACGGTAGCGGGGATCGCTAAAAACTTACCTGCGCTGACGCATGTGTTGTGGGCGATTGCTGACGACGAGCGGAAGTTTCCGGAGGTGCGGCTGCAACAGAGAAATGGTCTCCCACCTTCCCCATTTCCGTGGTCGCGCTCACTAGTAAACAGACTTTGCGGCGGCTCTCGACCTACCGGATTCATTGATAAACTTTCAGCTGAGGATGGAGAGTTACCAGCTGGTGAACCAGTCATTCCCGGTACCGCGGTTGGTGCCAGACATACTTGCGGGGGCCCTGAGTAGGTGTCTAAAGGGCGTAGTGAACATCAAGCTTGATGGTCCGATCGTTGTAGATGCGGCCATATGGGACGGCTACTGGCCTGTGCTGGAGTTTTTTCATATCACGCTTAGTACGCAAAGGGTAGACGGCGGGTGGTGGTATGATGGCACCCCCCCCTTAGATGATTTTAGCGACGACGACGAAGACGACGACTCTTTCTGTGAGGATTCCGTATACTCTTTGGACAGCGGTAACTCGGAAGTCACGGACGATTACGACGTCCGCCTTGAAGAGCGTCTGCATGGTGCCAGTCCGTACCGAAAATTCCGTACGCGGATTGTACCTGAGTTTTGTGGGTGGTTGGTGGCGATGGCAAAAGGGGTAAAGAGGATGGAGAGGGTGAAAAAGTGTGTGGTCCAGATGAGTATGTTTAGGCCCGGTACGATTGCAGTGTACGATTTCGGGGACAAGGTGGAGGGCAGGGTTAAGAGGGCCTGGGAGGTTTATGCAGAGTGTGAAGCGGAGTGGAAGATGTGTGAGGAGCTGAGAAATGAGTGGGAGAGTATGGTGGGGAAGGAAGGGGTTTGTTTGTTTGTTTGTAATCATATTACATTCGGCCGCTAGCGGCCATGGCATAAACTACACTTTTTATATAAATGCCACAATCTCTCCCTCCGCAGCCGCTTCTGCGCAAATGAAAACTCAAAGAGCCCAGAAATCTGACAACTCCGAAGCCCTGAAATGAACTCCCACACGGCAAAGTCGCAACCGCCACGCTCCCTGGAGAACCTGCCCTCTCCCCCATATCCTAAATTAATTTGGCCCCCCTTCCCAGAGTATAACCTGCACATCCCGTCATCTGACGACCACCACTTAAAAAATCCTCGCTCACGCTTAGTCCAGGGTTTCATTGATGCTAGCGCAGTGGAATACCCCAACCACCCGACTCAAAAAACACTAGAGAAAGACAAAACATTTGGAGGTCCGGAAGTGACTCCCTAGGTCATACACGGCGCGCTGACCATCTTCAGGTTTGGCTGGAAAGGGGGGGGCGGAGGGTGATATTATTGTAAGGCCACTCTTGTAATTCGTCCTCGTGGAGCCCGAGAAGTGGGTCTTGTCCATCGTAGTCGGTTTGAAGAGCTTGTACAGAGTGTGTATCTCAGCACTCACATCTTGCAGGGTTTTTTAGGCCGCCACGTGACAGAACTTCACCGATACTGCTCTGACAGGCTATGGCTTTGACACTTCCGGACCTCCATCAGCAACAACCCTAGTTTCCGTCTGAAACACCCGGGTGTTCCGGACGGCTCTGACGGCTCTGACGGAACCTCGAACCCTCTGACGGAGAATTACACGCTACCCGTCGCCCAGGCGACAGGTCGCGTTGCATACTCACCTCCATTACTATGCGCCCGGTATACGCACCATCAGAACGACACGTGTGTTACACTCTTCGCAGGGGCTGCAGTTATGCTGTAGCCATTCACACAACGCCTGGTGATGTTTATGCCTTTCTTCGGCCGATAGCCACATTTTACCTCTCCGCTATTGCTATAATATATCGGATGCCGCACTCGCCCCATATATGTTTAGC
>Ga0307512_10002142_pt1 | contig 25854 bp, 23 predicted proteins | sample 14_EM_MG_FD_200267 | JGI IMG/M metagenome (GOLD analysis project Ga0307512, IMG submission 200267) | Populus trichocarpa ectomycorrhiza microbial communities from riparian zone in the Pacific Northwest, United States - 14_EM | ecosystem: Host-associated > Plants > Roots > Unclassified | place... | reverse complement strand
CGGCACCCCGTCGTCGTCGGTCAGCAGGTAGAGATCGGGCGCCCGGACCAGCCTCGCGACCTCAGCCGAGCCGTCGCCGAGATAGCGCTCCTCCCAGAGCAGGGTGGCGAGCGCGTCGGTGTCGCCGAAGAGAATCGGCGACCCGGCCCGGGCGGCCGCGTCCTCCGCCGCGTTCTGCTCCCGCGCCACCGTGCCGAAATCCGCCCGATCCCAGCCGACCTGGTCGACCGTGGCGTCCGGTTCGGCCAGCCGCAGCGCCTCGAGCTTGCGCTCGGTAAGCTCCCGGCCGAATTCGGGCACCCAGCGGGTGAGCGCCCAGACCCCGCCGCGCAGCCGGAACTGCCGGGCCAGCGCCCGCGCCATCGTGGTCGTCCCGCTCGACTCGGCCCCGACGACGATCACCCGCCGGGTCAGCCAGGCCCGTACCCCGGGCCCGAGCATGTCCCAGTGCGCGACCGGATCCGCCCGGATCGCCGTGCCGGACACCGGCACCTTCACCCGGTCCAGGTCGACCGTGACCGCGACCGCCCCGAACCGCCGGGCGAGCTCGGCTCCGTACGGCTCCGACGAGAACACCGCGTCGACGGTCGAGCACCCGGCGGCGGCCCGGAAGACGGCCACGTGCAGATCCCAGACCGCCGGATCGGCGTAGTCCACGGGATGGTCGTCGTACACGCCGACGAAGTTGACGTTCGACCCGTGGGCCGCGCGCAGCCACTCCAGCCGCAGCGCCAGCGGCACGGACTCGCCCGACGACGGCGCGACCACGACGGTGACCCGCGTGCAGGCGGCCGCGGCCGCGTCGATCAGGGCGTGGTGGCCGGCGTGCGGCGGATAGAACTTCCCGACGATGAGCCCGTGGCCGTACGTCACGCGAGCACCGCGGCCCGCTGCGTCCGCAAGGCCCGATACCAAGCGCGGAGGCCGAGGACGCAGAGCGCCATGAACGCCACGTACAGGATCGCGGTCAGCCAGAGGTCCTTGTAGCCGTAGAGCGGGATGTAGATCACATCAGCGGCGATCCACAGCCACCAGTTCTCCACCAGCTTGCGGGTCTGGCCGTAGGTGGCCAGCAGCGACAACGCGGTGGTGAGCGCGTCGGCGAACGGCACGGTGGAGCCGGTCAGCTTCGCCAGGAAGGCCCACAGCCCGGCGGTCAGCACGATGCCGGCCAGCGCCAGCCAGAGCCACTCGGTGCTCGACGTCTTGCGGACCACCAGGTGGCTGCGCCGCTCGCCGCCGTACAGCCAGGCCCACCAGCCGTAGCCGCCGAGCAGCACGTAGACGATCTGCAGGCTGGCGTCCGCGTACAGGCCGGCCGTCCAGAACACCAGCATCAGCAGCAGCACGTTCAGGATGCCGAGCGGCCAGTTCAGGATGTGCTGGCGGACCAGCAACCACACGGTGACCAGGCCGGTTGCGAAGCCGAGGACCTCGGCCCAGGTCGTGCCCACCCCGAACGCCGTGACGGCCGTGCCGTTCAACCAGTCGATCACGTCCACAGCATCGGGCAAACGTCAGACCTTGCACAACCATCGAACCGGCCATTGACGTACGCCGATCTCTGTAGTTTGTTAACAATATGTTGATGTCGAGGCTCAGCGGCGCCACGTTCGGTGCCCTCGTCGCACTGGCGGCGACCGCGTTGGTCCAGGTACAGACCGCCGCGCCGGCCCAGGCGGCGACGATCTGCAACCGATACTGCGACGGCCGGGACCCGGCCCTGTCCCCGGCCGACCGGGTGCCGGTGACCAGCACGCTCTACGGCCGCAGATTCACCGTGCATGTCAACGACACCGACGCGATGGCCTGGGGCGCGGTCGAGAACGGCCAGCCCGGCGACGAGGTGTGGCTGGACCGCTCGTTCGACGGCGGGCGCAGCTGGGCGGGCGGCAGCCGGCTCGGCGACACCGCGATCCCGGCCGGCGCGGGTGGCTGGCGCACCGGCATGTTCAACGTCGACGACTGGAACACCAACGGCGTCGGCGCGCTGCGGGCCTGCGGCAAGGCCGGCGACCGCCCCGAGATCACCTGCACCGGGTGGACCCGCAGCACCTGGAACGCCTGGGACCGGCGGACCGCCGCGGCGACCGCGCTGATGATGCGCTACGACCGCGGCACCGGCCTCTTCGACACCAACGGCTGGTGGACCAGCGCGAACGCGCTGACCGCCGTGATCAACAACATCCAGCGCAGCGGCATGCACAGCTACCAGTACGCGATCGCCAGCACGTACGACAAGCAGGTCAACGCGGCGCAGGGGCAGTTCCGCAACGAGTACCTGGACGACACCGGCTGGTGGGGGCTGGCCTGGGTGGCCGCGTACGACGTGACCGGCGACAGCCGCTACCTCAGCACCGCCCGCGCCGATGCGGACTTCATGTTCAGTTACTGGGACAGCCGGTGTGGTGGCGGCGTGTACTGGCGTACCGACAAGACGGTCAAAAACGCCATCCCGAACAGCCTGTACATCCAGCTCAACGCCGCGCTCAGCCAGCGGATCGCCGGCGACACCGTGTACCGGCAGCGGGCCCAGGCCGGCTGGGCCTGGTTCCAGAGCACGGGCATGCTGAACAGCTCGAACCTGGTCAACGACGGCGTCAACCTGAGCACCTGCAAGAACAACGGCGATGTGACCTGGACCTACAACCAGGGTGTGCTGATCAACGCGCTGGTCCAGCTGAACAAGCTGACCGGCGACGCGAACGCGCTGGCCACCGCCCGCAAGATCGGCGACGCGCTGACCACCAGCGGCTACCTGTCGCCGAACGGGATCCTGCGCGAACCCAACGAGCCGGACGCCTGCGCCGGCGACGGGGTCTCGTTCAAGGGCGCCGCGATCCGCGGTCTCGGCGTGCTGAACGCGGCCACCGGCGGGGCGTACAACACCTACCTGCAGCGCAACGCCGACAGCGCCTACGGCAACGACCGGGACAGCATCGATTCCTACGGCTCGCACTGGGCCGGGCCGTACACGAGCACCAACCACAGCTGTCAGCACAGCGCGGTGGACCTGCTCAACGCCGCGCCGTGATCACGACCCCTTCAGCGCCCGGGTGACCGCGGCGATCAGCTTTTCCAGGTGCTCGTCGTCGATCGGGCTGCGGGCCACCGCGAGCCGCCAGTAGAGCGGGCCCAGGATCAGCTCGACCGCGAGCAGGGGGTCGGCGTTCTCGGGCAGCTCGCCCCGGGCGACGGCCTGGCCGACCAGCTTGTCGCCGACCGCGGTCTGGTGGGTGCGCAGCGCCTTCTGCAGGGTCTCGGCGATCTTCGGGTTGCGGGCGGCCTCGGCCATCAGGTCGGGGATGATCTGCGACGCTATCCGGTGCTGCAACGCCCTGCTCACGATCATCATCAGCAGCGTGAGGTCGCCGCCGAAGCTGCCGGTGTCGGGCAGCGGGACGGCCCGCCCGGCCACCTCGGAGACGATTTCGAGAACCATCTCGAGTTTGTTGCTCCACCGGCGGTAGATTGCGGTCTTGCCGACACCTGCGCGGCGGGCCACGGCCTCGATGGAGAGCCGGCCGTAACCCACCTCGGCCAGCTCTTGCATCACAGCGTTGCGGATCGCCGCGGTGATGTCTCCTCGGAGCACCGCGGCTCCGGCAGGTGCACGTTTGACGGTCGCCACGGAAGCAATATAACGCAACGACGGAACGGTTGCGTTCCGCCGTTCGGTCAGCTAGCGTCACGTTCACGTCGATACGACTCCGTTTCATCGGCGCACACTTACTACTGTGTTCTCGCGCAAGTCATCGAGGCCCGGTGTGTCCGCCGGGCCCCCCAGATCGGAGCCCCGCCCCATGGCCCAGACGGTGGTCGCCGAAAACGACACCGGCCTGCCCCTCAAGGAGCTGGCCCGGCGTAACGGCTTGAGCGCGGCCGGCGCCCTGCCGAGCCTGTCGGCATACACCCGGCAGCTATGGGCGTACAGGCACTTCATCGCGTCGTATGCGAACGCGAAAGTGTCGTCGTCGCTCGGCACTACCCGGCTCGGCATGCTCTGGCAGGTGTTGACCCCGGTGTTCAACGCCGCGGTCTACTACGTGATCTTCGGCGTGATCATCAACACCAAGGCCGGGGTCGGCAACTTCATCGCCTACCTCTGCACGGGTGTCTTCATCTTCGGCTTCACCCAGTCGACGGTGCAGGCCGGCATCAACTCGATCACCGGCAACCTCGGCCTGATCCGGGCGCTGCACTTCCCGCGCGCCAGCCTGCCGATCTCGGTCGCCCTGATCGAGGCGCGCAACCTGATCGTGGCGATGTTCGTGCTGATGACCATCGTGCTGATCACCGGTGAGCCGCTCACGGTGGAGTGGCTGCTCGTCCCGCCGGCCCTGCTGCTGCAGAGCATCTTCAACGCCGGGCTGGCGATGTTCTCGGCGCGGCTCGGCTCCAAGGTGACCGACCTGCGGCAGTTGATCCCGTTCATCATGCGGATGTGGATGTACTGCTCGGCGGTGCTCTACCCGGTGCAGCGCTTCACCGACCACCTGCACGGCTGGAAGCTGGAACTGATCGAGGCGAACCCGCTGCTCGTCTACATCGAGCTGATGCGGCACGCGCTGATGGAGAACGTGCAGCTCGCCGGCTCGCCGCGCCGGCTCTGGGTCGAGGCGATCGTCTGGGCCCTCGTCATCGGTGCCGGCGGCTACGTCTACTTCTGGCGCGGAGAGAAAGGCTACGGCCGTGGCTAACAACCTGGAAGAACGCGTCCCCACGGTGATCGCCGACAACGCGCACGTGATCTACCGGATCTACGGCTCGGTGACCGCGGGCTCGAACAGCCCGGTGGCCAGCTTCCGGCGGATCGTCACCGGCAAGAAGTCGGGGGCGGTTCGCGAGGTGCACGCGGTCAAGGGCGTCAGCTTCGTGGCCTACCGGGGCGAGGCGATCGGGCTGATCGGCAGCAACGGCTCGGGCAAGTCCACCCTGCTGCGGGCGGTCGCCGGCCTGCTGCCGGTGGAGCGGGGCTCGATCTACGCCGCGGGCCAGCCGTCCCTGCTCGGCGTCAACGCCGCCCTGATGAACGACCTCTCCGGCGAGCGCAACGTCACCCTCGGCTGCCTGGCGATGGGCATGACGCCCGCCGAGGTCAAGGAGCAGAGCGGCGACATCATCGAGTTCTCGGGCATCAACGAGAACGGCGATTTCAGCTCGTTGCCGATGCGGACGTATTCGTCCGGTATGTCGGCCCGGCTGCGGTTCTCGATCGCGGCGGCGAAAAAGCACGACGTGCTGCTGATCGACGAGGCGCTGGCCACCGGGGACGCGAAGTTCCGCCGGCGCAGCGAGCAGCGGGTCCGCGACCTGCGCGCCGAGGCCGGCACGGTGTTCCTGGTCTCACACAGCGAGCAGTCGATCCGGGACACCTGCGAGCGCAGCATCTGGCTGGAGAAGGGCGCGCTCCGCGCCGACGGCCCCACCGAGGACGTGATGAAGGAGTACGAGGCCTACATGCGCAAGTAGGCCCCGCCTCCCCGGCTAGAGCACCGACAGATGCACGTGGTTGGTGTGGTCGCTGGACGGGTCCCCGTTGCCCCTGGTGTAGGCCTTCCAGCCGCTGCTGGGCAGCCAGATGCGTTCGAACCAGATGACATAGAGCACGCCTAGCTTGCTGGCGTTGTTGATGAAGTAGTTCGCCAGCCGGTTGCCGTAGTCCTTGCTGCTGCCGGTCGCGACGCCACCGAAGCCGTTCTTGTCAGCGGCGAAGTCGCAGGCCCGCCCCTTGGGATGCTCGCCGCTGTTCTGGTGCCGGAAGCAGGCCACGAAGTGCGTGAAACCGGCCTTCTTGGCCTGCTGCAGGGCGTTCAGCAAGCGCGGGGTGATGCAGCCGGTGGTGGTCGGGTCGTTGACCGTGCAGCCCTCGGACGGCAGCGAACCGTCGGAGTTACGCGGTGCGGCCTTCGCACTGGCGCTCGTGCCGCCGCCGCCCGGTGAGCCGGTGTCCTGCCCGGCGTTCGCCGCCTTGAGCGCGTTCTCGGCCTGGGCCTTGCGGCGGGCCATCAGGTTGACCTGCTTCTGCTGGTCGCGGACCGCGGCGTCGATCGCGAGCTTCGCCTGCTCCTGCTGGTCTCGGGTGGTCTTGAGATCCTTGATCGCCGCGTCCTGCTTGACCGCGACGGTTTGCAGCGTCTCGGCCCGGTCCAGCATCCCCTCCGACGAGTCGGCGGTGAGCAGCGCCGCCAGCGGCCCGAGCCGGCCGGTCTTGTACGTCTGGTTCACGACCTGGTCCAGCGCGGCCTGCTGCGGCCCGAGTTGGGCGTCGATCTCCTTGAGCTTCGCGGTCAGCGCCTGTTGCTTCTTTTTCGAAGCGGCCAGCGCGTCCTTGGCTTCGAGGAAGCCGCGGGAGGCCGCCTCGAGCTGGTCGACCAGGGATTTCGAACCGCCCTCGCCGTCGTCGCCGGCGTCACCCGGCGCGGCGAGCGGTCGGGGCGCGGCGGACGCGGGTGTGCTGATCGCCACAGCCAGCCCCGAGGTGGCCACGAGGAGCGCGAGCGCCGCGGCTAATCGTCGCCGGACAGAGTGGTGCTTCACACATGCCTTCCTTCCATCGGCCGCCGACCGAGTTAGCTGACGGGTTCGGGACGGAAGTGATCCCTACCGCGCTTACGCGCGGATTCACCCCATTACCTGGGTTTGGTTCCCCGGCTCGCCTCGCGGCGATTAGGCGGCGGTCGTTGCAAGACCGTGACGAACGATACTCACGAATTCGTCCATCGACAGGTCTCGTACTCTGCGCTATCTCTTCGCGACTATTAGTAATAGCGAAAGGTGACGCAAAGTCGTCGACCGATAACAGCATTGCCGATACCCATCGACCGGTCTTTCTTCAGGTAAGCTGGCCGCCGGTTACTGCCAGAAGGCACCACCCCCGAGGTGCCGGCAGGCCGCCGCCCAATCGCCGCGAGGCGAGCCGGGGAACCACGTTTGTGGGGTGAGTCCGCGCAAGCGGTAGGGATCGCTTCCGTCCCGAACCCGTCAGCTAACTCGGTCGGCGGTCACGTGGAAGGAACCTGGATGACGGCAAGACCCCGCCGGTGGCTAGTTCTCGCCCTGGCACCGCTGGTCGCGGTGACGCTGTGCACGGCGGTCGCACCCGCCTCCCCGGCCAGTGCCGACCCGAACGACAGCACCAGTACCGCCGACGACGGCGAGGACAACCCGCTGCTCAACGACGTGCTCGACTCCACCGGCCGCCGCTACCTGGCGGCCAAGGCGGCGGTCGCGAAATCGACGAAGACGCAGCTGGGCCTCGCCATCGACGTCAAGAACGCGGAGGACAAACGCGACAAGCTGCTCCCCCAAGTGGGCGCGGTGGCCGGCCAGCAGTATCGGACCGGCAACGTCTCGGCCGCGAGCTTCCTGCTGAACAGCATGAGTTCCGACGACTTCCTCAAGCGGGCGATCTCGCTTGAGGAGATCAACACGCTCAACGACGGCGTGCTGCGCGAGCTCAACGCGGCCATCGACGAGGTGAGCACGGCCAAGGCCCGGCTCGACACCGAGGTCAAAGCGCAGAAGCAAAACCTGGCCTCGATGCAGAAGCAGAAGGAGGCGGCCGAGAAGGCCCTCTCCCTGGTCGGCGGCGAAAGCCTCACCGGCGGCTTCGTGGTGGCGAAATCCCCGGTCGCCGCGCCCGCGCCGCGCAATGCCGACGGCGGCTTCTCACCGGAGTCGTGCAGCATCGACGACCCGACGACCAGTGGCTGCATCACGCCGCGGACGCTGCACATGTATCAGGAAGTTAAAAAGGCCGGATTCAAACGGTTCGTGGGCTGTCACCGCAATGGCGGGCCGTTCGAGCATCCGAAGGGCCGCGCCTGCGACTGGTCCCTGCAGAGCAGCGGTTTCTCCGTTGCGCACAACGCCGACATGAAAAACTACGGCAACAACCTGATGGCGTTCCTGGTCCGCAACGCCGACCGGCTCGGCATCCTCTACGTGATCTGGTACGCACAGATCTGGTTCCCGGCGACCGGCTGGAAGGCCTATCACGGGGCCAGCACGCACAAGGACCACGTACACGTGTCCATGCTCTAGCGGTCGCTGCCTGAGCTGGAAAGGAACGGCCCCCGTCCTGAGACGGGGGCCGCTTCTGCGTCCGCTTCAGGCGGTGGTGTTGCGGCGCGCCGGAGCGCGGCCGGCCGGCTGCGTCGGCGGCGGGCCGGTCGGCAGGGCCGGCGGGATCGCCAGGACGACCGGCTTCACCTGGGTCACGGTGACCTCCTTGCCGTGGTGCAGCAGGTCCAGCCGGGCCGAACCACCGCCGTTGCGCAACGAGTAGGTCACCTCCTCGGCAGCCACGTCGACCCGCAGCCGCAGGCCGCGCCAGAGCAGCGAGAACTCCAGCCGGTTGATCCGGCTCGGCAGCCGCGGCGCGAACGACAGCTGCCCGTTGAAGTCGCGCATGCCACCCAGCCCGGCGACGAGCGCGATCCAGGAGCCCGCCAGCGACGCCACGTGCACGCCGTCGCGCGCGTTCTGGTGCAGGTCGTGCAGGTCCATCAGGGCGGCCTCGCCGAGATAGTCGTGGGCCAGCTCCAGGAAGCCCACCTCGGCGGCCATGACGGCCTGGATGCAGGCCGACAGCGACGAGTCCCGCACGGTCCGCGCCTCGTAGTACGCGAAGTTGCGGGCCTTGTCCTCCGGCGTGAACGCGTCACCCCGGATGTACATGGCCATGACCAAGTCGGCCTGCTTGACGACCTGCTTGCGGTACAGATCGAAATACGGATAGTTCAACAGCAGCGGGTACGCCTCCGGCGGAGTGTTCTCGAAGTCCCACTCCTGCAGCCGGGTGAAGCCCTGCGACTGCTGGTGCACGCCGAGCTCCCGGTCGTACGGGATGTGCACCGAGGCGGCCGCGTCCCGCCAGGACGCCGACTCCTCGTCGTCCACGCCCAGCTTTCGGGCCAGGTCGGGGTGGCGCTTCGCGGCGTCGGCGGCCGCGAAGAGATTCTGCTGCGCCATCAGGTTGGTGTAGACGTTGTCGTCCACCACCGCCGTGTACTCGTCCGGGCCGGTGACGCCGTCGATGTGGAAGCGCCCGTGCCGGTCGTGGTGCCCCAGCGAGCGCCACAGCCGGGCCGTCTCGACCAGCAGCTCGAGGCCGTAGTCGCGCTCGAAGTCGACGTCGCCGGTGGCCTGCACGTAGCGGCGGACCGCGTCGGCGATGTCGGCGCCGATGTGGAAGCCGGCGGTGCCGGCCGGCCAGTACGCCGAGCACTCCTCGCCGCGGATCGTGCGCCACGGGAACGCGGCGCCCTGCAGCCCGAGCGTCTGGGCGCGCTCCCGGGCCAGATCCAGCGTCGAATGCCGCCAGCGCAGCACGTCGGCCGCCGCGGAGGGCTGGGTGTAGGTCAGGGCCGGCAGCACGAACGTCTCGGCGTCCCAGAAGGTGTGCCCGTCGTAGCCGGGACCGGTCAGGCCCTTGGAGCCGATCGGCCGCTGCTCGGCGCGGGCGCCGGCCTGCAGGGTGTGGAAAAGGCCGAAACGGACGGCCTGCTGCACCTCGGGGTCGCCCTCGACCTTGACGTCGGAGTGGTCCCAGAACTGGTCCAGGTATTCCCGCTGCGCCTCGACCAGGCCGTCCCAGCCGTCCAGCCGGGCACTGGCCAGCGCGGCGCCGACCTGGTCGCGTACGGCCGGCAGCGAGCGGTTGCTGGACCACCCGTACGCGGCGAGCTTGACGACCCGCAGCTTCTGCCCCGGCTCGAGCTTGCAGGCCACCGTCGTACGCAGCCAGTCGGGGTGTCCCTCGGTCGTGACGGCGTGCTTGCCGCCCGCCTCGACCAGGTGCTCCATCGCCGCGGCCATCCGCAGATCGCTGGCCTTGGTGCGGTGCACGAGCAGACCGCCGGTCTTCTGCTCCAGCATCTCCTCGGCCTGCAGCGGGTGATCGAGCACCGCCGCGACCCGCGGGTCCTTGCTGGTCGGCGGGAGCTGCTCGTTGGCGACCAGCTCGGACTGCAAGATCACCCGGGCCGAGGCGTCCAGCGGCTCGACCTCATAGAGGAAGGCGACTACAGACCGCTGGGTAAAGGAAACGAGCCGAACGGTGCGCACCCGGATCGCCTGGCCGGACGGGGACACCCATTCGGCGGTCCGCTCGAGCGTGCCGGCCCGCAGGTCCAGAACGCGCTCGTGGGAGCGCAACTCGCCGTATCGCACGTCGAACGGCTCGTCGTCCACGAGTAGCCGCATAAGCTTCGCGTTCGTGACGTTGACCATCGTCTGGCCGGACTCCGGGAAGCCGTAGCCGGCCTCCGCGTAGGGCAGCGGACGCAGCTCGTAGAACGAGTTCAGATAGGTGCCGGGCAGGCCGTGCGGCTCGCCCTCGTCCAGGTTGCCGCGTATCCCGATGTGGCCGTTGGCCAGGGCGAAGACCGACTCGGACTGGGCTAGCAGGTCCAGGTCCAGGCGGGTCTCCCGGATGTGCCACGGGTCGACGGGATAAGCCCGTTCACGGATCACGGTGGTGCCTCTCGAAAATGATGAAAAGTAGAAAGTCTGCGGCTAACTACGCCGCTATCGCGTCAGGAGTTCGGACAGATCCTGTACGACGATGTCGGCGCCGTGCTCGCGCAGGGCATCGGCCTGGCCGACCCGGTCCACTCCCACGACAATCCCGAACTTGCCGGCCCGGCCGGCGGCAACGCCGGCCTGGGCATCCTCGAACACGGCGCAATTCTCGGGGGCAGTGTCAAGCAGCTTGGCGCCGTAGAGGAACGTGTCGGGCGCCGGCTTGCCGGGCAGCTTGTGCTCGCGGGCGGTGATCCCGTCCACGCGCACCTCGAGGAGGTCGGCGATGCCGGCGGCCTCCAGCACGTCCTTGCAGTTGGCACTCGCCGACACGACGGCCCGGCGCAGGCCGGCCGCCTTGACGGCGTGGAGGTAGTCGACCGATCCGGGGTAAACCTGGACGGCGCCCTCTTTGATCTTCTGCAGGACGAGCTCGTTCTTGCGGTTGCCGATGCCGTTGACGGTCTCGGCGTCCGGACCGTCGTCGGGTGTGCCCTCGGGCAGGGTGATGCCCCGGGACGCAAGGAAGGTGCGCACGCCGTCGGCGCGGGGGCGGCCATCGACATATTCGTGATAGTCGGAGCCGGAGTCGAACGGGACGAAGGGCTGGCCGTGGTGGGCCGACCACGTCTTGAGGAAGGCGTCGAACGTCTGTTTCCACGCCGCGTTGTGGACGAGTGCGGTCTGGGTCAGCACGCCGTCCAGGTCGAACAGGCAGGCGGTCACATGAGGAGGAAGTCCGAGCACCGGACCAATGTAGTCGCCCGGCATGACACCGGAGACAGAAAGGGCCACCTCACATTTTCACGGTCGTTCGTCCGGTGTTCAATCAACGACTCAGCGGCGTTGATCACGTTCCGCGGCGGGCCCGGGCCGGGAGCGCCATCCGCAGCCCGATCGTGGTCCCGATCGGGCCGGTGGCCATGGTCACCTCGTCGCAGAGCTGGTAGGCCAGCCAAATGCCGCGGCCGCCGACGTCGAAGACCTCGGGCACCTCGGGCGGCCGGCGGAACTGCTCGGGGATGCCGGGGCCGGAGTCGGTCACCGTGCACCAGGCCGAACCGGCGGTCAACCATACGACAACGCGTCCGTGACCGCCGGCGTGCAACACGACGTTGGTGAGTATCTCGTTGACCGCGAGCACGAAGCCGTGCAGCCGGTCGCTGTCCGCCCCCGCCCGGTCGAGGCGATCTCGCACCTCATGCCGGAGCGCCGCGATCTCGTCGCGGCCGAACCTCCGGTCCAGCAGGACGGGCTCGGCCGCCGGCTCGCGCCTGGGCGCGGGTGCCGGCACTCGCGCGACCGCCGGGCGCTTCCGCACGGAAAGACGCACCGTTGTCTCGCCCACGTGGGACCCATATGTCTCGTCCACCACCGGGGAGCCTACGCGGTTCGGCGCCCCAGCGGCAGGCAACCATCGAGGAAGGTTCAGAACAGGTGCGCGATGGTCCGGATGATCTCGGCATAGAAATTGCCGTCGATGTCCCGGTACAGGCTGAACGGCTTGTTCGGGCTGCCGAAGAACGGCCGGAGCGTCCAGGCCAGCTGGGTGCCGACGAAGCCGAAGAGCAGGATCCAGATGTAGAGCAGGGTCATGCTGGGCGGCGCGGCCGGCTTTGGCGCGGGACGCGTGGCGGCCTGGCGCATCGGCAGCAGCACATAGCCGGGCGGCACCTGCACCGGGGCCGGAGCGGGAGCGGTCAGCGTGGCCGTGGCGCCGTTTCCGCCGACCGGGACGCCAGCGGGCACCGCGACCGGCTCCGCCGGCAGGACGGGACCGGCCGGGAGGGCGGGACCGGCGGGCAGGGCCGCGGTGACCGGCATGGCCGGGCTGACCGGCGCCTCGGCCGGCTTCGCCGGGGTCAGCAGGCCATGGTCGTTGAGCACCCGCATGCCGCCGGTCAGGAAGCGCAGGCCGACCAGCGCGGACAGGCCCAGGATCGCCACGTTGAGCAGCTTGAAGAAGCTGTAGTCGGGCGCGGTGATCAGGAAGAACAGGCTGATCGGGGCGAACGCCAGGGCCAGCATCGCGGTGACGGTCAGCGCCACCATGACCAGCGCCAGCGACTGCCGCACCGACAGCCGTGCCCCGAAGACGAGATTGAACAGATAGAGCGTCGGCAGACAGATCGCCAGGGTGACGAGGAACAGCAGGGGCAGCTTCGCCGCCGAGGTCACGGCCATCAGGAAACTGTGGAACGAACCGAGCACCGCACCGTAACAGGCGAGCGCGATCACCGAGCTGACCAACATCTGCCCGGTCAGCCGGGGCAGACCGCGGTCCTCCACCACTTGCTGCCAGATCCCCTGTCTGTCCCGGAGGATCCGTTCGATCACTAGCAACCCGGACGCGTTAGCCATAGCGACCCCTCACATCGGCGACGTCGATACGCCATCGAATCGACGTGAGGGTGAGACTAACTCACAGTGTCAAGATTCGATATCAAAACGTCAGCGCCAACCGATGTCGATGCGGTCGCCGCGCTCGTCGAAGAAGTGCAGGGCGTCCATCCGCACCGCGATGGCCAGCGGGTGACCTGGCGAAACGGCCGGGTAAGGGGCCAGTCGCACGGCCAGCTCGGCCGGCCGCCGGTGGTGCCGGCCCGGATCGTTGAGCACGCTGACCCGCTCCGACTCCGCATCCGCCGAGCCGGCCGCCGGCTCGGCTCGGCTCGTCAGCCGCTGCAGAGCGCCGCCGAACCGGCGCAATGCCCCGCCCCGCGCGGTCTTCTCGGGGATCGCGCCGCCCAGCTCGTCGACCACGATCGCGGTCGCGCCGATGTCGAGGAACGCCAGCGACTCGTGCCCGTGGTGCTCGAGATAGCGAATCCGGCCCTGCAGCACGTCGCCCGGGGTGTCCGGGGCGACCGGGGTGAGCGCCTCGGCCCGCATGCCGATGACGATCCGCTCGCCGTGATAGTGCGAGATCGCCCGCGCCCGGATGTCGCTCCAGGGCAGGTAGAGCGCCTGCTCGCCGAGGTTCAGGGCGATGTAGCGGTCGAGGTGCACGTAGACGGACGCCTCGAGCAGGTTCATCCGCGGCGCGCCCAGGAACGCGGCGACATAGAGCGTGGCCGGGCGCCCGTACACCTCGGTGGGGGTGCCCACGTCCTGCAGCACGCCCTTGCGCAGGATGGCCACCCGGTCGGCCATCGTCAGCGCCTCGGCCTGGTCGTGCGTGACGTACATGGTGGTGACGCCGAGCTCGCGGGTGAGGCCGGTGATCTCGGCGCGCAACTCGGCCCGCAGGCCACTGTCGAGGTTGGACAGCGGCTCATCCATCAGGAACAGGCCGGGCCGGCGGACGATCGCCCGGCCCATCGCGACCCGCTGGCGCTGGCCGCCGGAGAGCTGGCTGGGCTTGCGGGCGAGCACGTCGCCGATGCCGAGCGCACTGGCCACCGCACCGACCCGCTCGCCGCGCGGCGCCGGCTCCACACCGCCGAGCTTGAGCGGGAAGCCGATGTTGTCGCCCACGGTCATGTGCGGATAGAGCGCAAAGTCCTGAAAGACCATGGCGATGCTGCGGTCGCGCGGGGGGAGGTCGAGCACCGGCTCGCCGTTCAGCAGGATGTCGCCGTCGGACGGGTCCTCCAGCCCGGCGATCATGCGCAGGATGGTCGACTTGCCACATCCGGACGGGCCGAGCAGCACCATGAACTCGCCGTCGTTGACGTCAAGGCTGACCTTGTCGACCGCCACCGTCCCGTCCGGCCAGATCTTGGTGACGTCCTTTATAGAGACGGTCGTCACCGTCAACCTCCTGTACGTCCTGAACTGCCGCGACACGGGCTGGAAACAGCCTGCGACGGGCTAACTGTGACGAGAAACATCGATGGTTTGCCATCGGGTGAACGTGCCATTCGCCCAGCGTTATCGAACGATTACGCAGAAGGCAGTTGCAATGGCTCGATGTTTTTCTCGCCACAGTCGCGGCGTTCGGAACGTTATTTGGTGGTTTGGCCCAACAGCACCCGCCGGACGACCCGCTCGGCCGCCCCGCCGTCGTCGAGGTAGCAGAACTTGGCCCGGAACGCGGCCCGCGCCGCCGTCGCCTCGCCGGCCTCGAAGGCGCCGCTGCGGAAGACCTCGACCAGTTCGGCGTACGTGGTCGCGGTCGCGCCCGGCGGCTCGGCCAGCAGGTCGAAGTAGGTGCCGCGCAGCTCCCGGTAGACGGACCAGTCGGGTGCGTAGATCACCACCGGCCGGTCCAGCACCGCGAAGTCGAACATCGCCGACGAGTAGTCGGTCAGCATCACGTCGGCGGCGAGATAAAGATCCTCGACCGTCGGGTACGCCGACACGTCCACGATCCGGCCGCGCCGCGCCGGCGCCTTCCCGACGGCCGCGGCCGACACGTAGAAGTAGTGCGCGCGAACCAGCAGCACGGTGTCGGGCCCGAGCTGTTCGGCCAGGTCCTCGACGTCCAGCACCTGCTGGCCGACCGGCAGCCACTCGCGGTGCGTCGGCGTGTATAGCACCACCCGCTGCTCCGGAGCGATGCCGAGCTTTTCGCGTACGCCCGCCTTGTCCTCGGCCGTGGCGACCGCCAGCCGGTCATTGCGCGGGTAGCCCACCTCGAGGGTCTCGTGCCGGCACGGGTAGGCGCGCTCCCAGGCGATCGTGGTGTGCGCGTTCGACGTGACGCTGAAATCCCACTTGTCGGCGCGCCGCATCTGCGCGGCGAAATCCTGGTCGCGGGTGCTGGCCGGGTGATCGATCTGGTCCAGGCCCATCATCTTCAGCGGGGTGCCGTGGTGGGTCATCACGTGCGTGGTGCCGGGCCGCTTGACGATCCGGTTCGGCCAGTTGACGTTGTTGAACAGATACCGGGCCCGGGCGGCGGCCTTGAAGTACTTGAGCGTGCCGGCGATCACGTAGTCGGTGCCCGGCGGCACCGAGCGCACCCGGGCCCGGCCGACCACCCAGACCGCCCGCACGTCCGGGGCCAGCTCGGCGGCCTTCCCGGCGATCGCGGCCGGATTGCAGGTCACCCCGCGATACCAGTACGCGGCGTAGAGGGCGAGCCGCTGATCGATCGGCAGCCGCAGCTGCAGGTGGTAATAGCCCAGGTAGAGCCCCTGCCGGACGTTCTTGGCGAACTGCTTGGTCCGGCGCAGGGACTTCTTGCGCAGCGCCCGGGCGGAACGCACCAGCCGGCGGGCCAGCTCGATGGCCTCGTACCGCCGGAATGCGTCCCTCGCCACCAGCTTGTGCCGCAGGATGTTGGCGCCCTTGGGGGCCGGATAGCCACCCGGTGGCAGGTACTTGACGTAGTCCTGGTGGATCCGCCCGAAGAAGCGCTTCCGGGACTTGCGGGACACCCGGACCGGGTTGCGCAGCACGGTCAGGTAGTGCCACATCATCCGCGCGAAGACCAGCGGGCGCAGCGCCTCGGCGTTGGTCGCGTACTCGTCCACCAGGGCCATCGCGTGCCCCCAGTGGTCGAAGATCTCGAAGTGCCGGTCGCCGGCCGTCTTGGTGATCGCGCCGGTGCGCCGCTGCCGGTAGTGCACCAGGGTCATCGGCAGGCCGGTGATCCGCTGCGCCGCCGCCATCACCGGGAAGGTGAACGACACGTCCTCGTACCAGCCCTGCTCGAACTCGAAGCCGAGCCGGATCAGCAGGTCGCGGCGGACCACCCTGTTCCACGCCACGTGCAGGACCTCGTTGATCCGCGGCCAGGACTCCATCGTGAAGGTCTCGGGCGCCGCGGCCAGCACCGCGTTCGCCGCGACGGTCTGCACCCGGCCGTCCCAGAACACCTTGTCGTACGCGCCCACCAGCACGTCGGCGTCGGTGGCGACCAGCCGCTCGGCGACCGCCTTGAGCGCACCCCGGCCCAGCCAGTCGTCGCTGTCCACGAACCAGACGTACTCGCCCGCGGCGTGCTCGAGGCCGACGTTGCGGGCCCGGCCGAGCCCGACGTTCTGGGTCAGGGTGACCACCCGGACGCGTTCGTCGCGGGCCGCGTACTCGGCCAGGATCGCGGCGCTGTTGTCGGGCGAGCAGTCGTCGACCGCCACGATCTCGAAGTCGTGGAACGACTGCTCGAGCAGCGAATCCAGGCATTGCCGCAGATAGCCCTGCACCTTGTAGACGGGTAGCACGATGCTGAGCAGCTTCATCACGAACTCCGGGTACGCCAGTCGAGACCGGCCTCGATCAACAGGGCCCCGCCGACCATGACCGCCAGCCCGGCTTCGCCCAGCGTCGGCAGGCCCGCCAACGCGGCGATCAGCAGCAGCACGACTCGGCCGTCCCAGCCGAGCAGGGCGCCGGCGGCGGGGGAACCGGGCGCCCCCTTCTCCATCCGCGCGGTCACGTCGTAGTGCCGCAAGGCAAGCGCGAAAAGCAGCAGGTAGCACACCGGCGGCGACACATCAAAAGTCAACGCGACAGCCACCACCAGCAGATACTCGACGGCCCGCAGAGCGGCAGGCACCAGCCAATCCAGCGGCCCAGCATGCTCATTGCCGCCGACAAGCCCAACGCGCTCGTTGCCCCTGGCGGGCCCGGCGTGCTCGTTGCCGCTGACGGGCCCGGCGTGCTCGTTGCCGCTGACAGGCCCGGCGTGCTCTTTACCGGCGGCGAGCCCGGCGTGCTCGTTGAGCCCGGCGTGCTCTTTCCCGCCCGCGAGCCCGGCGCGCTCGTTCCCTGCGGCTAGCCCGGCACCGAGCGCGAGCACCCCGGCGACGATCAAGGCAGTCTCGGACCGAAGCGCCACGGCGGCCGCCGCGCCCAGCGCCGCCAGCACCGCAAACAGCAACGGCTGCGGCAGACCCGCACGACTCAGCACGATCCGAACCAGCGGGCCGTCGTCGCGGAACCGCGATCTGCCGGGCCGGTTAAGCACCGCGACGCGCATCGAGGCCGAGCGCAACGAGCGCAACCCCAGCGTGTACGCGAACGCCAGCACACCCCAGCCCAGCAGAGCGACCAGCGCGACCCGTCCGTCGAACGCCGCCGCCAGCACCGCAAGCAGCGCCCAGCGCTCGCCGATCGGCAACACCACGATCCGCTTCAACCAGTACGCGACCGAGCCGGTGTCGGCCTGCACCCGGGTGGAGGCGGCGCTGAGCCGGGCGCCGACCCCGCCGGCCGCCGGGGCGGGACCGGGCCGGGCCGCCGCCTCGTCGTGCAGGGCGCCATACCAGGTATCGGTCATGTGCCGGACGGTCTGCAGCACGATCGCGGCGATCGCCAACGCCCACGCGTACGGCAGGCCGAGCCGATCCGCACCCGCCGCGAGGCCCGCATAGACCGCGTACTCCTTCGCCCGGTCGGCCATCGTGTCGAGCCAGCCGCCGAACGCCCCGAACCGTCGCGTGTACCGGGCCAGTTGCCCGTCCACGCAGTCCAGCACGAAGCCCAGGTAGAGCAGCACCGCGCCGACGATCATCGCGGGCCGGGACGCTTGCCAGAAGGCCAGCGCCGCGGCCACCGCGAACAGCACGGACACCGCGGTCACCCCGCTGGGCGTGAGGCCGAGCCGGGCACACCACCGAGTCACCAACGGCGACCAGCTACTCACCGCGTACGTCGTGAAGAAGTCGTCTTTCTCCTTGACCGCCAGCCGCAGCCGCGCCGCGTCCTCGTCCACGGCGGCGATCGCGGCCCGCGCCCGGGCCAACTCGGCGTCCATCGACACGCGCTCGGCGTGCAGCAGCCGGCTGCGGGTGGCGATCGGCACCAGGCCGGCATCGAGCAGCGCGGGCAGCAGGGCGTCGACGGTTGCGGCCGGCTGATCGCCTTCCAGGGCCGCGGTCAGCCGGGGCAGGTCGGCCGGGGCGATGCAGAACGCGCCGGCGAACCGGACCGCTCCGGCGCCGGTCAGCAACCGGCCCCGATCCTCGCGCAGGTCGCCGGCCGGATCGGCGACGACCAGCGCGGTGCTGCGGCCGGCCGGCTCGGTGGCAAGTGTCCACAACAGACTTGGGTGGGCCACCAGGTTGTCGGCGCACAGCAGCAGCGACTGGCCGGCCTCGGTGGCGAGCCGGGCGGCGGCGCGCAACTGGGTCGCTTGATCACCGTGGGTGGGCCGGTCAACCATGGTGGCGCCGGCGGCACGCAGGGCCGCGGCGAGATCGTCGGCAAGCCGGGCCGCTCCGGCCGGGTCGAGGGCGGTGCCGGTGCTGCCGCAAAGGACGGCGAGCGTCACCGGAGCATCACCGACGGCCTCCCAGTACGTGCCCGAAACCCGGGCCACACAGGCGTGCGAACGCGCCCAGGTTAACAGCGGATGGTGATCGGGTACGGGTCGCCCTTACGGGAGCTTGCCAACCGGTATCCACCTGCGGGCCGAGGGCCGCGAGTGGCTGCACCCGTACCGTCAAGAGCGGTTGTGGCGCGTCCGCCGCGACCGATGCGTCGTCCCGGGCCCTGCCCGAAAGAGGAGTTAGTGACGTGAAGCGGCTATATCGGCCCCGTGGCGACCGCTGGATCGCCGGCGTCTGTTCCGGCCTGGCCCGACGTTTCGGGATGTCGTCGGGCATGGTCCGCCTGATCTTCGTCGTCTCGTGCCTACTGCCCGGCCCGCAGTTCCTGATCTACATCGTGTTGTGGATCCTGATGCCCAACGAGTGACGACCCTCAGCCGACGCTGACGAGGCGGGCCCCGCCATCCGTTTCCAGCACGGTGCCGGTGATGTTGGGGTTTGTGGCGGCCACCGCCACAAGCTCCGCCACCTCCTCGGCCGTGCCGATGTGCCGGGCCGGCAGCGCCCGCTCGACTTGCGCGAAGTAGCCGCTTCGCGCCTCCGGCGGCAGGCCATCCCACCACGGAGTGTCAACCACGCCCGGCGACACCGCGTTGACCCGAATCGGCGCCAACTCGACGGCGAGCGGCTTGATCAGGGCCTCGACGGCGCCGTTGAGCGCGGCGACGCCGGCCGTGCCCGGCATGCTCGCCCGGGCGGTGATCGCACTGACCAGCGTGATGGAGCCGCCCTCGCTCAGCCGCGGCAGCACGGCCTGGACGGTCGTGACGTGCGCCCAAAACTTGGCGTCGAACGCGCGCCGCAGCAGGTCGAGATCCAGGTCGGCGAAGGCGCCCACCCCTTCCCGGCCGGTCAGGGTCACGATCAGCCAGTCGATCCGCCCGATCCGCTCGGCGACGGCCGCGATCTCCGCGCGGTTGCCGCCGTCTGCCTGATGGGCGATCAGGCCGCCCTCCGCCGCCGCATCCAGGCGTTCTTTGTCGCGGCCCACGATGTGCACCGTCGCGCCGCCGGCCTGCAGCAGCCGCGCCGTGGCCAGGCCGATCCCGGAGGTGCCACCCACCACGAGCGCAGTCTTTCCAGTCATGACCAGTACCCCTTCCTCGTTTCGAGACGAGACGTCTCGTTTCGAGTTAGGCTAGCATCGGTGCCATGGAGCGACAAACCATGCCGCGGCCCGGGCGCAAGCGCAGCGAGGAAAGCCGGCAGGCGATCCTGACGGCGGCGTTGGAGCTGGTCGCCGAGATCGGCTACGGCGGCTTGACGATCGAGGCCATCGCGGCCCGCGCCGGGGCCGGCAAGCAGACGATCTACCGCTGGTGGCCGTCGAAGGCGGACGTGCTGCTGGACGCGCTGATCGCCAAGGCCAACGTCTTCGTGCCGGTGCCGGACGAGGGTGGCTACGCCGCCGACCTGCGGACCTTCCTACGGGCCACCTTCACGCTCGGCAGCGATCCTCGAGTCGCCGACCTGTTGCGCGCCCTCATGACGCACTCGCAGCTCGATCCGGCCTTCGGCGAGCGCTTCCGGGAACGATTCCTGCAGGCGCGGCGGGACGCGCTGGGCGTGATCCTGGATCGCGCGGCGGCACGGGGTGACCTGCCGGCCGCGCCGGCCCTGGAAACGGTGGCGGACATCGTCTTCGGCATCGTCTGGTATCGGATCCTGGCGACGCAGCGGCTCCTCGACCAGGCGCTGGCCGAGGAGCTGCTGGCGTTGCTTACGGGGTCGCCCAGTTCACCGTGACCGAGGTGTAGCCCAGACGGGTGAGCAGGCTCTCCAGCATCTTCTGGGTGTTTTCCTTGGCGCGCTGATCCAGCCCGCTGCTCTGCGCCGCCGCGGTGATCCGCTGCTGCGCCTCCCGATACACGTTTTGCTGCTTGGTGGGGTCGTTGTTGAACGCGTCGCCGATCCGGTTGAGCAGGCCGCGCTCCTCGGTGACGACGTAGCTGCGCTGCATATCCAGCGCGGCCGTCGACTGCTGCGGCGCGGGCAGCGTGATCTGCACCGACTTGTCCTGCTCGTTCACCTTGAGGGCGCCGTCGGCGATCGAGCTGAAGTCGACATACTCCTCGACGGTGCCGGAGCCGACGAAGAGCGTGCGCCGGTTGAGCAGGAAGTCGGGGATGTTCTCCTTGTCCTCCTGCAGGTCGACGATCACCTGAAAGGTGCCGTCGGCGGCCACGTAGCGGCTGAGATCACGCATGGACTGCAGCAGCACGGGCTGGCTGCGGTCGGTCGTCTTGTCGGAGAACGGGTTATCGAAGCTGGGCAGCACGTTGATCGCGCGCAGCCCGAGGCACGTGGCCACGATCAGCGCGAACACCACCCCGGTGAAGATCAGCAGCCGGGCGAAACCGCTGCGCCCGACCGGTGTCGGCACCCCGGCCGGCTCGGGCTCCACCACGTGCTCGGTGGGCTCGGTGGGCTCGGTGGGCTCTGCCCGGCCCGGCTCATACGCCGGATACTCCCGCGTCGGGTCGTCGACGTCAGTCTCTTTGGCCATCGTCGGTCACCCCTCCCTCTTGGTGCCTACGGTACGGAAGGGGTACGACACTCGCAGCTTGGGCGGCGGCCGAACGGGTCGATTGCGGTTTAGAGCACCAGAACCCGGGCATGGATCTGGTTACGCTGCTGCAGTGCTGCGCGCAGCGCCCGGTGCAGGCCGTCCTCCAGATAGAAGGCGCCTTGATACTCCACGACGTGCGGAAACAAGTCGCCGTAGAAGGTCGAATCCTCGGCGAGCAGCTTGTCGAGGGCCAGCTCGCGTTTCGTGGTGATCAGATCGGCCAGCCGAATAGGGCGCGGCGGAATCTCCGACCACCTTTTTAACGTCGTGTGATGATCGGGGTACGGCGCTCCGTCCCGTACCGCTTTGAAGATCACGACGGCACGCTCCCCTCCGGTACCTTCCTGCCCTTACCCAGCCCACCGGCCATAATGCACCACATCATCCACGGGGCGATGACCACGGCGCAGTGACGGTGACCTCTTGTCCGCTGCACGGTAGCCCACTGTGAGAGCACCAATCGGCGCGTACTCCTCAGGTACCCCGAATGCTGCCTTAAATGCCTGAATTGTTCCGACTGGGAGCCCGAAAAAACAGGATCCAAGCCCTTCGTTCACCGCGGTCAGATGCATCAACAGCGACGCAAACCCCGTGTCAATATCCCAGTACGGTACCGGCCAGTGCGATTCGTCACGATCGGTCCAGCCCTTGTCGTCCTGGGCATACCGGTCCAGATAAACCGATTTGTTGGATAGCGCGACAATGATCAGCGGCGCCGACCGCATCCGCTCCAGCCACGAGCCCTCCCCGGCCGCGGTCTCGGGGTCGCCCTCGATCGTCGACGTCCAGAACAGGTCGCGATCCGCCGGGCTGACCAGCACCAGAAAGCCCCAGCCCTGGGAGAACCCGGCCGACGGCGCCCGCAGCGCATGCTTGACGATCTTGTCCACGATCTCGGGCGGCACCGGCCGTTCCGGGTCGTAGGTGCGCACCATCCGCCGTCGGCGGACCACCTCGTCGAACTCCATGGTTACGGCCGCACGCCCCAGCTGGCCGACCAGGTCTGGCCGGGCTCGAGAACGATCAGATCCCGGCCCGAGCGGAACGCGTCCGGCGGGCAGGTCATCGGCTCGATCGCAACGGACCGGCGGAACCGCTCGCCGTGCAGCGTGTCACCGGTGAAGACCTGCCACCACTTAAACTGATCGTCACCCCAGACCGTCACCTCGGCGGAGCCGTCCGGCGCCGCGATGGTGACGGACGAGCCGCCCCCGGCCTCGTACTCGATGTCGCCGAAGGTCGTGTCTAGAACCAGGGCGCCGATCCGGCGCGGCTCGCTGAAGTCGAACTCGGAACCGGCGACCTTGACCGCGCCGATCGGCAGCAGCCGGCCGTCGGCGAGCACCCGGGTCCGGCCCGGCACGCGCAGCACGGTGTCGTCCACCGACACGCCGCCAAGCCGCAGATACGGGTGCACCGAGTAACCCCAGGGCGCGTTCGCCCCGCTGGTGTTTGTGACCTCCTGGTCGCAGCGCAGCCCGGCCGCCGACACGCTCCACCGGCTCCGCAGCACCAGCGACCACGGGTAGCCCACCTGAGCCGGCAGGTCGAACTGCAGCGTCACCGAGTCAGCGGTCCGCTCGGCGAGCGCCCAGCGCGACCAGTTGGTCAGCCCGTGGATCGCGTTGTGCCGGGCCGGCTCGGTGAGCGGCAACTGGTAGGCCGTTCCCTCGAACGTGTAATGCCCGTCGCGGATCCGGTTGGGCCACGGCGCGAGGACCTGCCCGGCCGAAGCGGGCGACAACTCGTCGGCGGAGAACCCGTCCAGGATCTCCCGCTCGCCCGCTGCGTAGCTGCGCAGCACGCCGCCGACCTCCACCAAGGTCGCCCGATGGACCCCGGACTCGATGGTCCACTGCGTGCCAGATTTCGCGGGTGCGGCGCTCGTCATGAGCAGGACACTATCTGTTGGCCCCGGCGCTGACCGGAGGGTGGTGGCTATCGGTCCGCGTCGGCGTTACTGCTGGGTCCGGAGCGCAGCAGCGCCGGATTCCGGGTCCGCGTCGGCGGTGCTGCTGGGCCGGTAGCGCAGCAGCGCCGGAAAGGTCACCGCGAGCGCCGCGGCCACCCCGGCCGCCACAAAACCGCCGCCGGCCCAGGAGGCGGTCGCACCGGTCAGATCGGCGGTGGCGCCCGCGCGCAGATCGCCCAGCCGGGGTCCGCCCGCCACCACGACCGTGAAAACTCCCTGCAGCCGGCCGCGCAACCGGTCCGGCGCGAAGGTCTGCAGGATCGACTGCCGGTACACCGCGCTGACCAGGTCGGCCGCGCCGGCCACGGCCAGCAGCAGCACCATCAGCCAGAGCGAGCGGGCCAAGCCGGAGAGGCCGATCGCCAGGCCCCAGCCGACCACCGCGATCACCAGCGCGACCCCCTGCCGCTTGACCCGGCCGATCCAGCCCGAGGTCAGGCCGCCGAGCACCGAACCGATCGCGATCGCGCTGTACAGCCAGCCGACCGCCGGGCCGCCGCCGAACCGGTCCAGGGCCACCTCGGGGAACAGCGCGCGGGGCATGGCGAACACCATCGCGACGATGTCCACGCCGAACGACAGCAGCAGGACCGGTTTAGTGACCAGAAAGCGCAGCCCATCGGCGATGCCGTGCAATCCGGCTGTCGGCCGCCGCTCGTCCGCCGCGAGCACGATCGGCGGGATCGGTGGCAGCCGGTAGGTCGCCCAAAACGTGATGGTGAAGAGCAGGGCATCCACCGCGTACGCGACCGCGACGCCGGCGTTGGTCCCGTAGGCCCCGAAGATCAGGCCGGCGACCAGCGGGCCGAGCACGCCGCCCGCGGTGGTGGTCGTGAAGCCGAGCGTGTTCGCCGCCGGCACCAGGGCGGCCGGCACGATCCGCGGAATGATCGCCTGCCGGGCCGGCGAGCTGACCGCGAAGCCCGCGGACTGCACGGCGACCAACGCCAGCAGCAGCGTCGGGCTGCCCGCGCCGAGCAGCGCCTGCACCAGCAGGCCGAGCGTGGACAGCCAGGCCAGCGTCGAGCCGGCGAGCAGCAGCCGCCGGCGGTCGATCACGTCGGCCGCGGCGCCACCCCAGAGCCCGAAGACCAGCAACGGGACCAGGCCGGCGACGCCCAGCAAGCCCACCCAGCCGGAGGAGTGCGTGATCGCGAACATCTCCACCGACACGGCCACGCTGGTGAACTGGAAGCCGAAGAACGAAACCCCGTTGCCGATCCACATCCGTCGGTAGGTGACCACCCGCAACGGCCGGACATCGATCACCCAGCCCTTGCGTTCGGCTATTCGTTCGGTTTCCTCGATCGGCGGCTCCTGCGTCACGGAGCCAACCTCTCCAAAACCCAAACCGCTGTTTCGGTACGCCGGAAGCGCAGCCGATCGTGCAGGCGGCTGCTGCGGCCCTGCCAAAACTCGACCGTCTCGGGGACGACCCGCAGCCCACCCCAGTGCGGCGGGGCCGGCACGGCACCCTGGTCGCCGAACCGCTCGATCGCCGCGGCCAGGCCGGCGTCGACTGCGGCCCGGTCCGGCAGCACCTGCGACTGCGGGCTGGCCCAGGCGCCGAGCTGCGAGTCCCGCGGCCGGGACGCGAAATACTCCTCGGTCTCGGCGCGAGTGACCTTCTCCACCGAGCCCGCGACGATTACCTGCCGCTGCATGGGGAACCACGGAAAGACCAGGCTCGCGTACGGATTGGCCAGTGCCTCGATCCCCTTGCGGGAGGTGTAGTTGGTGAAGAAGACAAAACCGCGCATGTCGTACGCCTTGAGCAGGACCGTCCGCGCGGAAGGCCGCGCCTCGCGGTCGGCCGTGGCGACGATCATCGCGTTGGGCTCCGGCAGCCCGGCGTCGAGCGCGTCGGCGAACCACCGGGCGAACTGACCGGTCCAGTCCGCGGCCAGGTCGCCCGCCAGCAGCGAGCCCCGCTCGGTGTAGTCCCGCCGCATCGCCGCGGGAGAGGGTGGTTCGGGGCTCACACGCTCTCCTGTCTCACTTAACTACCGTTACGACCCTAAGTCGCCCCCGGCGGGCCGTCCGGTCAGCGAGGATGGATGTCGCGGAGAGCACATCGCGGTGGGTCGACCTTTCGGTTACCGAACCGGCAAGATGAAATACTTAACAGCTTCTCGGGAGGCGTCGTGTCCGATTTCAAGCCAGGCCTCGAGGGCGTTGTCGCCTTCGAGACTGAGATCGCCGAGCCGGACAAGGCAGGCGGTGCGCTGCGCTACCGCGGCGTCGACATCGAGGATCTGATCGGCCAGGTGTCTTTCGGCAACGTGTGGGCGCTGCTGGTCGACGGCCGCTTCGGGCCGGGGCTGCCGCCGGCCGAGCCGTTCCCGGTGCCCGTGCACTCCGGCGACATCCGGGTCGATGTGCAGTCCGCGGTCGCCATGCTCGCGCCGTACTGGGGGCTATCCCAACTGCTCGACATCGACGACGACCAGGTCCGCTCCGACCTGGCCCGGGTGTCGGTCACCGCGCTGTCGTTCGTCGCGCAGGCGGCCCGCGGGCTGGGCCTGCCGGCCGTCCCGCAGAAGGACATCGACAAGGCGCAGACGATC